>JAABUI010000013.1_pt1 | contig 334634 bp, 324 predicted proteins | sample 5559111 | NCBI WGS metagenome assembly JAABUI01 (sample SAMN10711870, study PRJNA513365) | rock metagenome | isolation source: Antarctica rocks | place: Antarctica: Victoria Land, Buttleship Promontory
AGAGATAGTTCAGTGATGAAGTTCATAGCTATATCTTTTCAGCGTTTCTGTGAAATCGAGAGAGAATGATGAAGTTCATTGATGCTATTTCTAGAGACTTTGCTTCGCTGACAAGCATGACAGTTTCAAATGTATCATCGAATAGTAGCTCGATGATCTGATCAATAGTAGAAACGCTGAACTAGATCGATGATTCGTCTATTGTCAAAGTGAGAGATTGAAGATTGATCATGCACTTCTTGTAGTAATTTCGTGTGCATATTCTCAGAAACTCACAGTAGATCTTTTCTAAATAGAATGTCGTCAAGAATTTCGCAGTTCTTCAGTTTAGTGATATGAAATTTGAGCTTGTTTTCGTTCATAGCTTGTCTATATTCGCTGCAGAGCTCATCTGTTTGATTGATCATTCGTACTCATTGATAGAGATTTGCTTTCGATTCAATAGATAGAACATCGACTCTATTGAAGATCAGAATAGTCTGAAAACGATCTTCAAGACGCTGAGCTGATTCAGAGATGTTCGCTAGAGACATTCTGATTAGAGCATCGACTTTAGTGTTCATTTTGCCTGATCTAAAGATGATCTGAAAGTTGAACTTCGATAGAATGTTCAGATAGTTGACTTGTCATCGACTCAACTGTTTATTTTTCATGAAGATCTTCAAAGTCTGATGATCGATGAACATCTGAATGAGTAGTTCAGTGCATTTCAGCTCGAGTCGTCAGTGTTCGAAGCATTGAATAATGACTAGCAATTTCTTGTCATAGATGTGATAATTGATTTCAGCGAGAATCATGCTTTTACTGTAGAAGATCATCGAATGAAGAACTTTCTCGTCATCATACTGAGATAGTATTTCATCTTTTACATAGTTCGAAGCATCAGTCTTCAGAATAGCTTGTTGTTTGAGATCGAAGTGACGAAGTACTGAGATCGAGCTGACTTGTTTCTTTAGATTGTCAAAGACTTGAACACAGATCTCGTTTCAAACAAAAGACGTGTTCTTTCTAGTCAGCTGAGTGAATGATTTGACTAGCTTCGAGAAGTTCTTAATGAAACGACGATAGAAGTTAACAAATCTCACGAAGCTCTGAATTTCTTTTAGATTGATCGAAGTGATTCAGCTGACTATGACTGTCACTTTGCTGAGATTCATACGAAGATCTAGTTCTGATACGATGACTTCTAGAAAGACAGTCTCTTCTACATCGAATTCGCACTTTCGAATATCTATCTGCAGTTCAGCTTCGCGTAGTCGACTCAATACTAGTTTGACGTGATCTCTATGTTTCTTTCTCGTTTTGCTATAGATGAGAATGTCATCTAGATAGACTTGACAAAAGTCGTTCAGAAAGTCTCATAGAACGTCATTCATATATTGCTGAAAGAAGATCGATTCATTAGTCAGTTCGAATGATAGCATCTTGTATTTATATGCTTCTAAAGCAGTGATAAAAGTGATGTAATTCTCGCTATCGAGATGCATTCGAAGTTTGTTGAACGCTGATATGATGTTCAATCTAATCAGATGCTTGCAACTCACTATTTTATCAATGATCTCGTCTATCAGCGATAGAGAATATCTATTTCTTTTGAAAAAGACATTTAGCTTTCGATAGTTCACGCAGAATCGAAGATCTTCATTTGCTTTGAGAGCGAATAGAACGAGAAAGAAATAGAGAGTCTGACTAGAAGTGATAAATTTCTTCAACAGATTCTCGTTTAAGTACTTCTTTACTTTCAGAAGTTTTACAAAGAACATTCGATAGACTCAGCAGCGAGAAAACGTTGAATCACTGATGAGCTCGATTTTATGATCGTAGAAGCGATGAGAAGATAGTTTATTCGATTGAGCTCGATCAAAAACATCTAGAAACTCATGATATTTCAATGACAGCTTTGCTTTAATATCTTTCAAATTCTGAGTCGTTTCATTGATTGAAGAGATGTTTAGAGCGTTCAAATCGCACTGAGTATTGTACGCGATTTCTCTATTGATGTTCATCATGAATAGAGCAAAGACTTCGATCTTGTTCTTCTTTGAATGATTCAACAGCGTTTTGAACGAAGCTGCATCTATGCTTCGAATCAAGAATGACTCTTCTCGAACGAGTCGTTTGAGCATCATAGAGATCTTAGTCTGAGTGATTGAAGAAGATGAAGTTGACTGCAATCAACTTGAGTGCTTTGAATTGAGAGAGATCGAAAAAATCGAAATAGAAGTATTCAATTGATTCGAAAAAACAATGACGTCGTTTCACATATTCAATAATATTTCGTTTTTGTTCATTCAGAGCTTACTCAATATGACTTCATGATGATCAATATCAGCTATCAGCATTGATACAGTCAATTTCTTATGACTTTCGATAATGAGATTGAATAGAATTTTATGAGTGATGATCTTCTTAGATATCTTTTCATCATAATCTCTTATTAGCTTCTCTTTTGTCAATGATATAGATTGAATTCTCAGTTTCTTGCATACTTTATCAACTAGATTAGAATGTATGATCGTGTAGATGACTGAATCACTGTCTATTAAAGAACGAAGACTGAAAGATCGATTCTGAGAGATGAGATGAGTGTCAATTAGAAACGACTTTTCAAAGTAATTTTCTTTCGATAGAATTTCGTCTAGTTTGCACAAAGATATAATCTCTATTTCTTTGATGACTTTTGAAGAGATGACTAGTTTTTTGAATCGAAATTCAAATTGAAATCGAAGCGATCATATTCATTGTTCACTGCATTGATTCTAGTAGATTGATCGAGACACTCTTTAGAGCTATGACCTGATTTATGACATATGAAACAGCTTTCGACTAGAATGTCTGCTTCTTTGACGCTAGTTAAAATCGCGCTGCGCGACTTTAGCTGATCAGACTTCGAGTGATCGACTGACTGAGTGACAAAAATCGCTTTATGAAAGATAGTCTTAAAAAGATCATCAACGCGTTTGATCTTGTTCTTGATCTCTTGAATGACTCGCTGATCATTATTCAAACGAATCAGATAGAAATGAATTTCTTTTAGAGAATCAGATTGAACTAGTTGATCTACTCAAATGAATCGAAGACGAGAGTGTATTTTATCTTTCAGATCAGCGATCAGTTGCTTCTCGTGATAGTCTAGATAGAAAGATAGACGTTGAAACTGAGTATAGAATTCATTGAATTTCTTGAATTCTTGAATCAAGTTGTAGTATTCTCTACGAAAGTTGACTTTCTTATTCGAATCATCGAACAACTGAGCTAGCTCTTTCAAAAGATCGTCGATGATCTTATAGAGATTGACACAGTCATGTTCGCGTCTAGCTTGAATGATCTCAACTGCGTCATTGAATAATTTAGAATGTATATAGCTCAATTTGACTCGTTCATTAGAAAAGAGATCGATGTTGATCTCTAGTTTATTCTGAATTTTTCCGTATCAGTTCTCTCAAGTATAATTCTTTTCATCAGTAAACAGCGAAGAATCAGATATTTTTTGAGATCTAGAACGCTCAGAGTAGATGAAATCAGAAGAAGTGTTTTCTTTAGCTTGAAGTCTAGTCTTCAACTCTTTGATTTCGTCTTCTTGTTGTTTATCTAACTCGTAGAGTCGATCTGTTTCTTCATTAAGAGCTAGACTTCGAGCCTTTCAGATTTCGTAGAACACGAGAAGTATTATCGTTTCAGCGAATGATTCGTCATCTTCATGAATGAATGATGCAGCACTTGATGATTTCGTTCGTGATTTCCATGAATCAGCATCAGAGGTTTGAGAGAAACGATTTCGAAATTCTTCGAAACGCTCTTCAGTAGACGAACGACTAGACATGATGAGATTTGTTTGAAAGAGAATCGAACGAATGACGATGTTCGACGATTTGAAAAAGAAAGACGTATAGAATGATGTTTAATCTTCAACAAAGAAGATGAGATTTGTTTGTTGATTGATTTGATTGATTCTCTAGCAAACAACGAAGATTCTTTATCGTTGAATCTATCGATCGATTTGATTCTTGAGCAATTCACGAAGATTCTTTATCGTGATTCTCGTAATCGAATGAACTTTGCGTACTTAATGAGCGATAAGTAGTCTAGCAATTCAAACAGTCTCGTCGTTGATTCTATTCAATCTTCTAGTGTTGTTCTATCTTTCGATTATCGTTGATCATCAGATAAACGAATTTCTTTAGACTCGTTCTGTCTAGACGAGTATGTTGAATGAGTAATGAGATCAGTATCGTGTGATTAACGAATTCTTAATATAATGTCAGAATCGTGCCTAGATGATACAATCAATGAAGATCAGAGTTGATAGTGCTTGATCTTTAAAGATAGCTATAACTGAATATTAAGAATACAGAAGAAGATTGATACAAAAGCTTCTATTTATGTAATGTTCAGAGACTGCGCTAGGCCTGAAAGAAATGTGTTTGTGACATGAAAAGAATGTGATGTAGATGAACAAGATGTTGATGAAAGAAAAGAATGTTGAGAAAGAAAAAGAATGTTGAGTTATATCTGAGTCATATCTGAATCATATCTGAGTCAAACCTGATGCGAATTGATTAGAGCTTCAGCCTTGTTCAGTCTTGATACGCTCGTAACATTTATGTCTCAGAGCATATACAGAATCATCAAAGTCAACGATGCTACATGACTAATCAACTAAGAACTATAATCAGCTCTTGACTTTGCTCAACCAAATTTCTCTTGATGAACAGAAGTCTCAGCTACGAACTGATGAGAACTAAAATCAGAGTCTAATCTCACAAGAACTATGTTTTTATGAAATATACATAGCAAACAAAGCTTTGCTCATTGCAAGAGTATCATCAGCTACAAATTTGATATCATGATGTCAATCAGTCAAAGTCAATTGTATCAATGAATTGATCTGAAAAATCGAATTGACTTAATGATCGCGAGCGATTGTGTTATAAAGAAATGTGAGTGACTCAGTAGTAGACTCTAGATAATCAATATGTATTTCATAAATCTAGTTAAGAACTTAAGTAATAAGTAGATCACTGAAAGCTGACATTAGTTATCACATGAACAAGATGTAACAAGTGTGACATCAATCAAATTCTGAAGTTATGAATTGCTGATGCTAAGATTTTTTGTGATAAGCGTAATTGTTAGTCACAGACGTGAAAAGATTCAACAAACATCAAGTCTTCTGTTTAATATAATGAATGCATTGTTGAAGATGTCATGTAAAAAGTATGTACACTACAAATGATCAATAAACAAAGTGAAAGAAGAACTCAACATTGACGAGTTTAAATACATGCAATTGAAGATGTAAATACAAAATCAGATGAGATCTCTACAGCTTATAGAATGAAAGTTAAATATAAACAAGTTGAAAGAGACTCTCAGATCAACATTTGAAGTCATATATCATGAGTTTCATATTATATTCAATGATGTCACAAGATCAAGAAGTGATTCTATGTTAATGTTCATGACACAGCGATCAAATTACAATGAAAGAAGACAATTCAGAGTCAGAGAGACATAATGAAACAATCTCAAGTACAATTCTTCATCATTTTTTCAACTGAAAACACACTCACATCTCTTGAGTTATGTCGTCTGCAACGAACAAGATCTCAAGAGATCTCAATCAGTATCAGTCAGATCAGTCAAAATTCTCATAATACAGATCAGTCGTGATCTCAATCATAATACATGTTGCAGATCACAAGATCTTCTTAAACATGAATCAGTGAAGAACTCAATTTGCATCAATGACATGAAATATGACAGATTTATAAAGCTGATTGAGAATGAGCTGAATTACGACTGTGTCACAAATATGATAATATACGATTGAGCTGAATTCGCAAGAATATATATCAGCAACGAGCGTGAATGAAAAACAGCATTGAAAGAAATGCATGCAGAAAAGTTTATTCACTTTCTTTTTACAATTCAATTTGCTGCAAACAACAATTGTAGATTTCAGACTTCTTGTGATACTTGATTCAAGTAGCTGATCACTGAAGAAATTATGTAGAATGCTTGTAAAGAACATATTCATGCTCAAGACTCTCAGTATAAGATGACATAGTGAAATCATGTCATAATTGAGAAATCTCAAGAATCAATGACAAGACTTATAATTCATTCAACATTGACAAAGATTCAATGAACTTTTATCAAGATTAAATGAACTATTCTTAATGCTCAAAATAAGATAAATTTCTCTCTTATCATGAGAAAAAATCATTCACAATCTGATATTCTCTTCTATTCTTCTTCTCAATCATTTGTTGCATAAATTTTCTTGATGATCATACATTGTCGAGTCACATCAAATGACTTTCATCTCAAATGCAACATGAGAGTACATCAATCTTTATGATGATGAGTTTATCAAGATACTAAGTGACATTACAGAAAAGATGTCATCACACAAGCAACTTCAAGACATCATCATCGTCAAAGCGCAGCGCAGTTGAATACACAGAGACTCACAATGACAATGAGATTGCAACAGATTCAAGCGACAGCGATTCTGTGAAAGAAGTCTTCAACGAAGACAGACGTGTCACTCTCGAAGTAATAACTCGTTTAAGAATTCAAAAGAATAGATGACTAATTTGAAAAAAGACAGAATCGAATGCTGTCAGAGCATTCAGTGAAAGTATCTTCGTGAAGTCATCACGATATTTCAAAAACTTGATGTATGCAACATTGAACAGCTTGATTCTTTTCAATCAATCAATAACAGACATACTAGAATTGATTTTGATGATGATGATGTCAACGATGCAGACTGAGAATCAATAACATCATATTTATGAGAAAAGATATCACGTTGAACTAAATGCAACTTCATCGTTGATCATGAATCAATTGTTGAAGTTTGCACTTGTTATTTACTTACGTGAATATTGAGTAATCATGTTGATAACAATAGCAATTCATGATCAGACTTCAAAAAAAGATGACTTAATGAGAAAATAAGAAAAGTATGAAAGAATATTGCAAATCGTCTAAACAAGAAGTCAGATCACAAACGTTCTGAAATAGAGAACATTTCAATGATGAGAGAGACTTGAAAGATAATACGCTCAGATCTTTCGTTGCAAATAAGACTCATAATAAATAGATGTATGACATTTTTGAAATGTGATAATCTAGTGTACTGAGTCAAGTATGAATCATAGTCGAGAGTGAATATGATTAACAGAAGCAATTCACAAGAAAAGAGTGAAAGAATTTGACAAAAAGTCTGCTAAATAATGATGACTTTGCGTGTGAAAAGATATGTACTAATCAAAGATTGCAACATCGTTTAATGTGAAAAGACTTCTTGAGACAGATTCTGCGTAAGAATCATAATAAACATATTGATTCAGAAGATTTACTGCAAAGTCAAAGATGAAATAGCATATCAAGAATACTTGAAGATATTCTTTAATTCACTTTCTATTAATGTCATTCTCATCACAGTGACAATGATCACTCATTATATATGAGAATATGAATCAGAAAAGCACAGATTAGACAAGTTTGAGAAATTGAATGTAAAGAATAAGTGAACATTTGCATATATCAATGACTAAAGTGATTGAAGCGAAGCTGAACTTGATAACATGCAGCAACATGAATGCATGTCAATGTGACATAAAATCAACAAGCTTGCAAGCATTAACAATTAATATTGAAGATTCTGCTATGTCATATCAAGCAACAGATTGATAATGATGATATCAAAGCAATTATGAACACTCAAGTTGTACTTAATGTATACATCAATTGTCTCAATGATCTCTCATTATATGAGTTAGAAAATGACGTGCAACTCAATTTAAACACAAGTCATAAGAAAACATTCTTGAGTTCAGAAAGCATTTTCATCTTTCAATCTTTAAAATTAACATCACTTGTCTTTGATGTAATGTTATTGAATGAAGTTGTAGATATCACAACTCATAATTAAATCTTTAATCATTGATGCTGTGTAGAAGAGATTGATTGAATCAAACACAGAGAATGAATCATCAACTGATGATGTTCAAGTCCGCAAAAAGCAAACTTTTAGTAAGAGATTTCACTCTACATCACAAACTAAAGATCAATCATGTATCATATTGCAAAGTGATGAGTATAAGCTCATGATAGCACAACAGAATGATGTCGAGTCAACAATGATTAAAATCAACTGAGAATGAAAGTTTGATGACTTGTGAGATGCTTTAAACATGAAGAAGAATGAACATTTGTGATATAAAGCAGACAAGACAGACAAGATTCTAAGTGACGAGAAGAAATATGAAAGCTTCATGCGTAAGATGAGAAAGAAAAGCATCATGAATGTAACTTGCAAAAAAAGAGAAATTAGAGAAGAATAGAACTTAAGCACAGTAATCACTATAATCAAATGATTCAAACAAAGCGAATATTTTGCTTCATACTGCGAAAGAACTTCTGTTGCATGTACTTACATGAGAAAACATGATACTGATAGTGATGCAAGCGCACTGATCAAACACTTTGAACATCTTGCTCAAGAATGTGCAAGCGCTTATGTCGCAGATGCTGTCATGAAAGAACATAGTGCTAGAAGTGATGTGAATGCACAATAAGAAAAGAGTGACAATATTGAGAAGAATGATCAAGACGTTTATGATGACATTGATTACTAAAGAACAAAAGATACACTGAACACTTTGAGCAGTCTGTGTGACATTAAAGCTATGTTTGCAATGTATGATAATTGCGCAGTTGACAGCTTGATCGTTGATGATGATTCTAACGAAGAAAGATCATGCAGAGATAACAGTGAATTACATGCTTCAATAATATTATTCGACATTGCGATTTTAATTGCTACAAATGTCAAAATCGTATTTGTTGAATCAAATGATAAATAGACATACTGCGCTCTTAGAAGTTCTAGGAATGTTGACGCTTTTATGAATATGCATCAGCTAAAAGTGTTACGATTCTAGCTACGCATCTTCGTTGATAGCTATGTTGATGACTATGTTGATGACTATGTTGATGACTATGTTGATGACTATTCTGAGAGCTATCGTCGATCGCTCATCGCTAGAGCATAGACTTGTTTCGAAGTCAACTCTATTCAGAATTAGCTTATGTTCTTCTGAGTCATATAGATAGTCGATTCTTCTCTTCTAGATACTTTTCTTTCTTAGCATTTATATACTCGTTACATTACACTCATATGACTCGCTCTATGCTGATCTCTAACATTATATAAATGCTTCTTCGTTACAGACGAAGTGAAATAATCTGCATCGATTTCTTCGAATGCTTCTGCTAGTAGTTCTTCAACTCTCTATCGACTTTGATCTAGCGACTTGCGTTCGTGCAGCAGCACTCATCTTTCTTCTCTCGTGAGCTGATTCAGCGAGGATAAACAAAAGATTCGAACTCATGCGCTGATCAGCGAGTATAAACAAACGATTGAAATCATTCGACTAGGTCAAAGATCAGCGAATTAATCGTTCATTCAGATTCGCAAGGAATTCTTCGAATTTGTTGAACAATCAAACGAAGCCAGTCATAGAACTGCGTGAAGTCTCTATCTCGAGGAGCAAACCCTCAGTGAGCCTGCTTCAATGACATCGTCAATGCGATGATCTACTCGCTCTCATCGTTCTACTCATCAGTGAACCTGATCATACGTTCACGTGCAACTAGTGAGCCTGCTACAATGACGAGCCCAAAGTCGACCTCTTCGATGAGCAAGTCGATCAGTGAGCCTGCTTCAATGACACTGTCAATGCGATGATCTATCTTCTCATCGTTCTACTCATCAGTGAACCTGATCATACATTCACGTGCAACTAGTGAGCCTGCTACAATGGCACCTTCCGTCAATGCGATGATCTACCTACCCACATCGCCCTACCTATCAGTGAACCGATCTGCCGACTCGTTCGCGTGCAACTAGTGAGCCTGCTTCAATGACACTTCTATCTCGCATAGTGAGCCTGCTACAATAGGCATTTCGATTCTACACAAGGCTAAGGAAATACATTCATGCGGACATGAATCGTTGAAGAGGGGGAGTAATGTTACGATCCTAGCTACGCACCTTCGTTGGTAGCTATGTTGATGACTATGTTGATGACTATCCTGAGGGCTATCGCCGATCGCTCGCCGCTAGGGCATAGGCTTGTTCCGAAGCCAACCCTATTCAGGGTTAGCTTATGTTCTTCTGAGTCATATAGATAGCCGGTTCTTCCCTTCTAGATACTTTTCTTTCTTAGCATTTATATACTCGTTACATTACACCCATATGACTCGCTCTATGCTGGCTTCTAACAAAAAGTGACGCAAATCTGAAACATGAGATTAAACGAATATTTGAAATATTGGTCGCTAAAAGCGCTAAAATCTGTCTCTGCCACTCTTTACAAATTGCAGATGCTAGGGAAGAGTGTTAATCGTGTCCCGGCCTGAAGACAAATTCACTCAGGAATTCAGCCGTCCTGTTACTCTCGATATGTTAAGCCTCATGTTCTTACCTTTTGAACCATTGCTCATCACAATGCAGACTCATGTTCGTACAAACTTGCCTTCATCCAAGGAGAAAACCACGAATAAACCCGACTATAAGTCTATGACTTCGATATTTCATGGCTTCAAAAGATTGAGGTAATGTCTTCTCGCTAGATTTCAGACTCATGATCGTACTACAACAGTCAGCAGCAATGATCATGAAGAAATTCAAGAGTCTTGAGAGATATAAGAATCAATTATTCAATTACGTCAGAAATGCATGACTGACTTAACATCAGGCAGAAACAATTCATAATATCACTCCGTTTATTGAAGGCCCTTCTAGATAGTCACGGAAGATCACGTCAGATTTTGTGAAGAGAGAATTTGCGACTCGAAACATGTTTTTCGGAGCATTCAAGACAGTAAAAAGAAGATGCTGACAATTAAAGATAAGAAATTGAAGGAATTGGAAGCAAAATCCAAGGTCAAGAGTAAAGCTAAGGATTTCACTTCAAGAAGAAAATCAAAGAGCGAGCCAAAGAGTTCAAGGGTTCTTTTAAACCCCTTCAAGTTCTTATTGATACTGTGCCGCTGCTTCGCTCAGGTTGAGGCAAGGATCCATAAGATCACTCTAATATTCCCGAAGCGTTTGACACAGCCTTAAAAGTTTCGGAAGCCGCATCAATTTGGTCACACTTTCGAACAGCATTCTGATTTGTCACTTAGTCATACCTCATACGTACCCGTGAGTATTTGAGACATCTTCTGGTCGAACGAATCATTGCTCCAGTGTAAGTAAGGTTCAACAAATTGCTCTTGCCACTTCATATCTCATTCGAGAACGATCAAACCATCGATCGAGACAGATTTCAGCTGCGATCGAGCCGATCTCGAACAACGAAAACTTGGAGTACGCAATGCAGGTTTTCAACACAAAATCATATACAAGGTTCGGTTGTCACGACTATGTGTTACCATTACAGTCGAAACCTTACATGTGAGCCTCCTTCCCGGTATTCGTGCTATAGAAGAACGGAAAGCCAATTACGAAAACTTTATCCAGACATCTATCCGATATCTAAACAGGAGACGATTTTGGGACGTTAGAAAGCTCGAACGAATTCTTCATGATCACTGAGTATTGGCACGGAATCTATTGGAAGATTGCAGGCATAGAGAAGCTCAGTGATTTTTCACGCCTATCAAACTTCCAGTACCTAAAAGGGGAAAAGGAGTTAAGAGGACGTTGAACGATGAGGGGGAAGACTCGCAAGCTACAGTAAAGAATGAGTCAGAATCGGACCCGCTTCGGAAGAAGCGTAGGGTCGTCCTTCCGCCGGCCACGGACCATAACCTGTATTTGGTCCCTAACGAGTCCGAAGGAGATGAGACTTTGAAGCATTTAGAGCTATTAAAAGACTTCCTAGTTCATGCGGAGGCGTACAGGACAGCCACGACCCAAACTCTTACGCAACTGAGGCCTTTACTAAGGACTAATCCAGTCCTACAACCCATATACGACCAGCTCCGGGCTAGCAGTAACCTTCTGGTAGAGGAACAGGCGATCCTACGAGGGAGCTTGGAAGATATGTTATTGGAGGAGGATTAGGCCTTTAGCCTTGCATCCTAGCCGTCGACTCTAGCTTTCCTTGTTGTTTCCTTTTTTTCTTCCGCTATTCAGACGGACGCTGGGGCTCTATTTATATCATTATGGGAGCTGTGGATTGAGGTCGCTTGTTCCTTCTGGGTGGGGGCCGAATTAGTCAGCCCCCCACCACTATTTAGTTCTGCAGAGCTCTGGTCCTAGATCAATAGAATACTCCTGTGCTACCCATTGAACCCATTTCAAATCCAAAGTGCTGTTGGATTTCGCCCTATAGGGCTGAATGTCAAGAGTTCTCGTCTGCTTTACATAGTGTTCTACATATTCTATACACATATACATGCTTGATTTGCAGCTCATATGCCAACATATATATCACCGTTACGCTCATGTCGTCCTCGCCCGCGATTCAAGCGACCGCTACGAACACGTATGCCATATATCCAAAGGACGGATCGAACACTGATCAGACCGATGCCGTCTACCAACAATTGCAGAGCATTGTTCATGGCGGCGACATCTATACATCGAGCTCCAAGCGATTCGGCGTGAACTTTTGGACAACTGACCTTACCTCGGAAGATGCTGATACTATAAAGGCCAATCAAGATGTGAGCGCTGAAGCATAGCTGTTGGTGGTTGTCCGTGCTTACAATTCAAGGTTGCCTTCGTTGACTTATCCGGTAGAAAAGACTGCTACGATCCCACCACCTGATCCCGCCTCCCGTATTGGACTCCAACGGCGGACATCGACGACTTCAATTTCAATGCTGCGCCCTGTTGGTCCGCCCAGCGGTTATCGCAAGACCGGACAGATTTATCCCGATTTCTGCGTCTTGATTGTATGTACGGAGTGTTCGGACGAATATCTTCGTCAATCTCCCGCCTCGCAGTTGCTACCCGGTTAAGACGTATGGACGAATGGCGAAACGTTCCAAACAAGCAGTTGATCGTGTAATGAACGCACGTTATTCGATGACGTACCATGCCTGGGAGGTCTTTAAAGCCTTTGAATTGCAACGATGACATAACGGAAAGTTCCCAAGTCCTTGCTATATCCGTACGCCGATACCGACAAAGATATGTGTTACAGTTCATTCAGTCTGACAATTGGGGCTCAAATGGTTATCTTTCACCCTATTTCCAACATCAAACCCCAGCAACCCCGCCATCCCCACCTCACAACTCATCACATCCCCCTCCAACCATCGAACGTAACCTACCAAAACACACAAAAACGCAACCAAATCCATCGTTTCCTCTCGACCAAAAAAAAGGAAACCCAATACTCAAAAAGACCATTTAGATTCCATCAAACTAAGATCTAGAGAAGATTGTTCAAGCACACAAGCCAACCACCTACATATCCGAAGGCGGAAAGTTTCCAAGTCAGTATTTAGAGCATTGCTGTCTCACGTCCCATAGGGGACGACGTATCCTAGTGAAGCAACCGGGAATTTCGCGCCCCAATTACTTCCGTATACCCTACAACCACCATAACATAACATCTCCGTGACTCCCAATCCCTCCCCCCTTCCAACCCTCCCCCCCATTCCCGACCCCATTCTTCCCAACCCCTTCACTCCCCACCACAACCTCACCATTGGCTGCTCTAAACACACACCCCCTCTAATCCCATCCCGCGCCCCGTCTCCACCGACCAGCAACCCCACCGATCAGCATCCTTCACAACGAACGTAGTATAAGAACCCCAGGAAAATAAAAACCGAGAACTTGAGCAAGGGAAGAAGGGGAGGTGAATTACAAAGATCGTCCTGGGAGGTGGGTGGGGAGTTAAGTGTGATAAGGAACGGGGCTGTGGAACTAGGGGGTTCCGACATAGTATATATAAAAAATAAAAAAAATGGGGGCGGGGTTTATGGAGCTCGGTGGCTGAAAGCAGTTTTTCTTAGGTTATTGACAAGGTGTAGTGAGTTAGTTGCCTTTACCCATTCCTCATTCCTTTCTTGTCCCCCCCTCTGGATTTTCGCGCACAGAGGTCTTGGGGATATGTAGTTCACCTTGGCGTTGCTGGGAAAGCAGTAGTGTAGCATAGATAGCATAGTTGGGAACACAACTGATTCATTGCTTTGGTGATGATGATAATGCTGGTTGCTAGTGCTATGCAATGCTAGTGCTACAGTATGCAAAGAACGCTTGTAAGGGGTATATATAAAGAGCCATCCCCGACCCTTGCTCGTAACGCGCTGGCAATGATGCTGATGTTCGTGTCGTCGTGGGATTCATGTCTTTGATAAGTGTGGATGGTGAGTTCTGAAGCTGGCTAAGGCTGGTGGTTTCGTTCCGTAGTGGTCATCGTGGCTTTCGTGATCGTGAAGTTTTAGTCAAACACCTTGGCGTGGTGGAGTTACGTGTCGGTGAAGGAGGTTGAGGGAGGGGGGGGTTGGTGTCAGATTTGTCCGGATGTTGGTACTTGCGGTGATCGAAGGACGAGGTTTCGGGGAGGTAGATGAGCGAAGTGCCGATGTTGTGGTTAGAAACCCGTGGGGTTTTGTAGTCGTCGTTTCTTTGGTGCTGGGTGATTTTTGTGAAAGGTGTTGCGACGAGAGACGCCTCTGCCCGGCTGAGATATTGAGGAGGCGGAAGAGCGCTAGGGTGTAAGGAGGCCACCTGGTCGTCAAGACGGTGGGTTTGAGTTTCAAAGGGCGGCGGTGGGTGTGAGGGATTGTAGGCAGGATCTCCTTTGAAAGAACGGGCGCGGTATGAATATGTCCAGGTTCTGAAATGGAGGTTCGAGGAGAAATACTCGAGCCGTGAAGTCGAAGAACGTGTTGGCGTTATACAACAAGGACATCCTCAACCTCGAAACCTCGTCAGGATCTTTGCCGACAGCTTTGACTTTACACCTAAATTTGTAACGCTCACTTGGTCTTCCGGATAGAAAAATACTTTTGGCGGAAGGAGCAATACTCAAACTCATAGAAACGGCCGGTGGGATCTCGGATTGCCTCGATGTCGAATGGGTTACGACCGAGATCATGAGCGAAGCGAGGAGTGTCGATCTAAGTCAGGCTGATCTTGAAGTTCTTGATAGGAGGCAGAGCCGGCCGGTTCCGGATGCCCGAGAAAGATTGTGACGGGAGCCTCTATAAGCGGAGCCAGACGACGACGTTAAAAAAGGGATCGACGGACGAATAAGGTGATGGAAGTCGAACTCGAGATAAAAAGATGTCGAGTTGGCGGAGCCGGCCGGTTCCGGTTGCTTGAGACAGGCCGTGACAGTACCCGTTGTCGAAGGAGGAAGGCGACGAGGTGACAGAACCAGTCTGTTTTGGATGCAGGAGACAGGTCATGACAGTGCCTTGTATCAAAGAAGGACATGATTAAAAGGCGGAGCCGGCCAGTTCCGGACGCCTGAAAAGGGTGGTGGTGATGGGTCCCATCGTCGGTGGGTAGAGATGGCGAAGCGGAAGAATAGATCGAAGGCGGAGGGCTCCTTAAGGGGTGATTGACAACAAAGCGAAGCGTCGAGATGGCCGAGCCTGCCGGATCCGGATGCCCCCAGTCCTACCCCCACTCTCAATTCCTCGATTCAGCACCCTCAGCATCCAGGTCTCTCGACGCCTTCCGCTTAACCTTCCCATTCCCACTCGCCTCTCCCAGAACCGGCCTTCTCGTCATCTCAGCCGCCGCCGCCCTCGCACAAAAACACTGCCGATGCGCCATATACACCCTTTTGCACACGAGGCAAACAGCCTGGTGGCGGGTACAGATGCCCCCGCCATTGAGATGGCATTTTCCCTTTCCGCCGGCGTTTTCGCCACCGCAGTGGTGTTTGGTGCCGCGGATGAGTTTCTGGGCGTGTTGCGTGGGTTCTGCGACCAAGGGTCTGGGGAGGGATTTGAGGGTGCGGGATCTTTGGGAGTTGGAGGTGGATTTGGCCATTGTGATGGTGTGGAGGGGTAGGTAGGTGGAAGATATATTTAGAGTAAAGATGTTGGGTGTAAGGGTTACTTGGGTAGATGAACAGGTAGAAGAATGGCGGTGAGATCAGTGGTAAAATGAATGTATGTTTCGATATGGCTATTATACATGAATCGTCTCTAGACAATAAGGTGAAGATTTGATCTTGGGGGGACGTGGGCATTATATAGATGGCCTTCGAGCGAAGAGTAAGGGCTGTGGGGCAACGAGAGCGTACGCTTGCTCGATGACTCCTTGCTGTCCATACTCGGTGTGGAAGAGCTTGAAGCATTTCGTGGTCATACAAACGAAACGTGCTCAACGAAGATAGTGGTCAACGAATTGGAGGGACTTCAATGGATCCCCCAGATCATGGAAGCAGCGAGGGTAATGTGCGCAGTAAAAATAGAGCACTAAACAAACCTACTGAGCTAAGGAACGCGAATACAGGGCAGACCTCCGACATGGGGAGTTGGAAATATGTGCCCGAAAAGGGGAAAGTACTTTGCTTGGCGTAATACAATTGGCTGCGGAGGACGCGTGAGACTATTGAAGAGAAATAGAGAATTTTTCCAGAATTGGAGCGAAGACAGGGCACAGGGGACAGCTTTGGCGTACCACAAGACTGTCGACCACCCCACTGCCAGTGCAAGTGTTTACAGGATTCAAATGTACCCAAACATAGACGTAGAGATTCAGGCACGGTTTCGAGTTGTAATAATAAGAACAGTGACTGAAACCCTACCACCAGGTCTGCCACTGCTTATCAACATTATTTAGCTGTAATAGCGATTGTACTTTAGCCTTAAGCTGGAGCGATCGTGCAGCATAAACCTATCTCTTTATATGTCATCCGCGGCGTGCACATTCTTGGTCAGATCGAAAGATGTTGACAAACATGCTCGTAAGTTTCAGAGTGGGACGCGTTGCGCTAAGCATCATATCAAAGTCTGGTATCACGAGCAATATTGTGTGAGTAATAGTAGAATTGTTGACTGGAAGTTAAATTGGGCTCTTAAAGGAAAACAGAAGCCCGAGGCTGGGAACGCGATTCTTTTTAGCGCGTTTGACGCGAAGGCGCGTTCCTATATTCGGTTACCCCTAAGATTTCTTCTCAGTACTTTGCACGACAGGGACGCATGGGTTCACACCCTCCTTCAGATCACAGCAGCTCCTGGATGTACTCTCAAATATGACCATCTATGCAAGCGTCACGAAACAACCAAGGTAGTTGAAGTTCATTCATCATCATATAATCGTTGAGTCCTCGTGCTTTGCTACAATCACACCCACCCGTGTTCCGCTTCTTAGTTTTCTGTCCATTGTCTAATCCATCTAACCATCCATTCTTCTTTCACAGGATCCAGGTCTCTAAGCGTGGTGCTCGCCTTCTCCGTTTCCACTGTCTCAAATTGTGGTGCTTGAATCTCGGCACTAAGTAGACCCTCATAGAATTCTACCAACTTCACGGCGGGGTTCGCTGCAAGGTCTTCTTGCGTTGTTGACGAGTTTGAGCTACCTCTCAAAGCCTTGACCCACGTTGCCAATGGTACACGCTTTATATCAGTGCCGAGCTCTGCCTGAATACAGGGCAGTAGAGCCTCCCATGCTGTGGTTTTGGGGTTGATGGCATGATAGACCTCCCGACCGGGATTCTGGCCAAGAGCTAGCTCCATCAGAATAGTAGCGACGACGTCGATAGGGATCCAATCAATCTTCTGCAAGCCCCCTAAAGATTCCGGGATCATGCCCAAGTGTTTCGAGCTCAAGAGAAGACTGGGTAACCACTCTTGCTTATTCCACATCCCTTTGGGACGCTGTATCGGACCGGCAATTTGACCGATTCGGCAGATAGACGCTAGTACTTGCGACTTCTCTCTAGCGAGGTTAATGAGTCTTTCCGAAACATGTTTAGATTCAGCATAACCCAAAGGCTGAGGAACTGTATAGTCTGAGAGAATTTTCTCCGGAATAGTTCCACTGTGATTGGCTGACCAATTCATTACTGAGGCGATGCTCGAGAGAAAGAAGATCTTAGCCTGGTGAGCTGACTTTGAGGACATTTCGATTAGGTTGAGAACTCCCTGAACATGGATGTGCTCATAAGAATCAAGCGAGAGATTGAAGTCAACTTGCCAAGCGTTGTGAATAACGATATTTGCATTCGCAGTGATCTCTGAGTATATTTCCTTCCCTAGGCCGAGGTCCACCTCAGAGTAATCACTTGTCAAGAATTTTACTCGTTGACTGTCCCACTCCGTAGCCAATCCTCGCGAGGCGTTCACCTTTGCCTGCCTCTTCTCCGATACGGCTGAGCGATTGAGACAGTAAATTGTGGCGACCGACTTACAGTTCACCAAAGCTTCGAGTAGATAAGATCCGAGTGCTCCAGTTGAACCTGTGAGTACTACGCTCTGACTACCATCGTTGCGACTCATGCCATTGGTCTGATGCGAGGCTGGGTCCGGTAATCTGGCCGCGTACTTTTCGAGCATTGTCTTCATCTTTTCCACTCGAATCTTGTCCAAAGATCCCTTATCCTCTATGGCTTGCTCTGTATAGGACCTGACTGCAGCTGCCAAGTTCTTGACGGTTGGATTGGTATATATGGTGCTTGGCGCGAAACCCTTTGCCTTTACTCCAGCCTCCTCTAGACCTGCCTTCAAAGAACGAGCGGTTTTTATGACTTGCAGGGAGTCCATTCCCCTAGAGAAGAAGTCGTTTTCGGCGGTCAAATCAGGGATGCCAGTTGTCATTCTCAGCACTTGCAAAATAGAACCCTCTAGATCCTTGGCATCGATTTTCATGGGGACTTCAAGATCACTCATCGAATCGGCATCGGCATAAAGAGCATCCAGCTCTTTGGAGTAGCTTTCTAGAGTAAACTTGCGTTGCACAGTACCTTTACCCGCTCGAGACATTGGCTTCTCCGGGCTTGTAAACAGGATGTGAGACTTGGAAATTCTTGCGTGAGCCGGACTTTGACGGTTAGCTTCTTGTATGGTTGGCCACAGCTTTTCTATAAAATTTGCCCTTTCTCTCGCCGTCAAATTCGAGGAACTCAGCGGTTCTATCAAGAGCACCGCTTCGAAGCGGCCCTGACCTGCTACCAGGGCGGAACGGACGTCGGAACGGCTCTGAACCATAGATTCCATGGTAGTAGGGTTTGTCTTTTCTCCGTTGAGAAACACAATCACATCGTCCAACCTTCCTGCGTATAACCAATGATCAGATTTGGTAGGGTGTTGACGAAACAAGTCGTGAGTCGAATACTCGTCCAATTCAGGAAAGACATCGAAAGTTGGCTGGCACCCCTCCAGCTTCTTGTCTCGAACTATGAACAGTTCGTAATCGTCGCCTGTATGGTGTCGAAACTCCGCTCCGGCAAGAGGGCTTGGTCGGATATAGGCCCAATCTTCTGGCGCAATTTCAAGTTGTGTTAGTGCACTGATTTCCGTAGTACCCAAGATGTTCAATAACCTTGTCTTGGTAGCGAGGGCGTCGCCCGAGGTTGTGGAAATGGCGCCACCACCAGCTATTACATGGTTTACGCCACTCAAACAATCCAGCAGATCCGGATTTTTACCAATCTCATCCAGCGTGGATGGCGCAAGAAGTGCGGCTGTAACAGCGGTCGACTTGATCAGTGCAATAGCAGCCTCCGCACTTAAAGGAGGTCCAGGGGGTGCCAGAGCAACCTTTTGCCGGGCAAATATAACGCTGACCACGTTGACAACTATCGCTGCGGCCTGTTCGAATCCAGTCAGTTAAACTTTGTAACCACTTGACAAAATGAGTGAAAGTCAGGTCGATGAGTATTGCGAGTCCCAATCAGGAAGGATTGGAATTTTGAGTGGCTCGACTTCTTTCTGGCGTGGATTTCAACGACCGAGCAAATTTAGTTATCTGACGAGCATAGACAGTTGAAGAAACGCGGTAGTTAACGGCGAAGGAAAACTTACATGGAAAAACGGTACAGCGCTCAAGAGAAAATCGTTGCGATAAAGGCCCACGACCGTTTGAACACCCTTGACAGGAGAAGGTCTGTGATAGTTGTTGGCGATGTGAGTAGCAGATGCCATAATGTACTTTCTTGGCTTCGGTAAACCTTGAAGATCTCAGTTGATTTTTTCACAGACACATTCAGATGGTTCAGCCTCTACCTGTGGAACCGGAGGTGTGTAGCGATACCAACGGATCATTGTACGCTTCTTCAAAGCTTTTGTTGTATGGATAAGGCGTTGCCTTATCGTTCAAGAGATCTTCAAGGTCTGGAAGTTGAAGGACTCGCATCGGATGCGATTTCAGTAATGGAGCAATGTAAGGAGGATGAGGCTCAGGAAGAACTATAGTATTGCAATTTTGCAACTTGAAAAGATTGATATGGGCATCAATACTGTTACGGGGAGAATTGAAAAGTGTCTAGAGAACATATTAGAATTCTCGAAAAGGAGTTCCACGCAGCACGAAGCTGACATAGTAGCCTGCCTTGACGGCTCCCATCAACACAATTGGATAGCGAATGTCGCCACCACCTGTTCCGAAAAAGGCCAGAGGCTCAGTCGTGTCACCCTTTCCCAACTGTTGCTCCAGCCACCATGCCGTACTGTTGATGGCGTTCGCAAACTGTCTATAGGTGATGTGTTGATATCCATTCTTACCCGGGGCTACAATCCATGTTGCCTCAGGCTCCTCTTCCGCACTCTGGTCAACCACAGCGGTGATCAAACGTCTGCTGAGTCCAGCATCGCCGTTGATGGAGAGGCTACCCATGTTGAGTGTGACAATAGTTCAGCCCGGAGAGCGGTGCATTTACCCGATCATGTTGAAAACGTTGTCCAGGCCCTGAAACAGTGGACTTTTCCTCACTCAACGTCGTAAGTTGCTCTTGAAGCTTCGGCGTCGCAATCGTGTGGAGGTTGCGCATGCGATTGGAAATCAAGAGCGAGACTAATCTGATTCGGTAGATGTTGAATGCAATCACGGCTGTGTGCGTTCTAGCAGCATGCAATAACAATGTCCATGATTACTATTTCCCGAAGGATGCTACCCCACTTAACATCTTTGCCGACTCGATAGCGAGGATATCCAGTTCGTGGTGTGCACCTACTGAGTAAAAGTACACGGTATGGTGCTGTACTAGTAGCGGTACAGTTTTAGTCTATCATAAGGTAGTCGATTGTTTGTCAGTTGTCATCTACGGGTTGCATGCAGTTCGTAGGGTTGGAAACGCTGAGCCAGGGCCGGAAGAATTCTTGGAATTATTCCAAGCCGATGCGAAGCATATTCTAGAATATTCTATGCCGATGCCGAATCTAGAATTAAGCGAGATCACACAAATTCAACGTGCAATTATATTCATCACTCAAGAGAGCATCAGCTGTGCATATGCGCAGCATCGACTTCATATGCATCGTGTATGCTTTGCTGAAATCTTTCTTAAACCCTCCCTCAAGCAAGCATCTCAAGAACAGATGTCATATGCACTGCTAACGCACTTCACAGTCGTCGCTGCCGTCACACGTCGCTCTAAACGCATTGCGGCAAAGTTGGACGGTCCATGCTTTGCACATGCATCTCGTATGCTGTAACTGTACAATAGTTAGACAAATTCAAAATGTTGATCCTGGGTTGAAATGTTTTTGAGCATATGTTTCGCATATGCAACAAGTCTGGGGCCGGAAAAGAAAAGAAAAAAAACTTCCGGCCCTGGCTCAGCTTTTCCAACCCCTCACTAATTGTAAGCCCTCATCCACTCGAGTAGATGGTTTGACTACCTGAATCCGGTAGCTGTCCGCTTGCGCCGCCGCCACGCCCGTTTAGAGTAGATACTTGTACATATGTACGGAGTAGAGTGGCGAGTTTGCAACCACCCGTGCCACCTTACCTTAGTTGCGGATGACTTCATCCCGACCCGCTGCCGATCATCATCATCAAGTTCCCGTCGGCCTCCTTTTCGAGCCATCTACTCCATGTCCGCTTATGCGCCGTAACTTGTAAGTTCAAGGCATGCTTCTGCTGTCGATCGATACCTCTTTGTGACGACTGCCAAAACCAATTGAGAAAATCATGACCCCCTCCAAGTTCTATGAACGACTACGCCCCTTGTAGGCAACCGAAGCAACGGGAAATTAATTTATTTCCCGTCTATGTACCTTGGATACGCAATAATACCAATGTGGTCGGACGTTACATCGCATATACATGCAAGCAGGAGGCATGACCTGCACGTGCTACCTCATGCACAATTCATATTCCGCACGGTAGTATGAATCGAGGGGCCTACGGCTGCAGACCAAACCTGCAGACCTGATTCGACAGCCGCTGTAAGTTGTTACCCTAAAGAATGATTAGCAAAAATATGCGGGAGGTACAGAGGCTACCTACCTACTTGATGAAGTGTAGATCTGATAATTGTCTAAAGGTGTTTTCTACAACAGAAGGCTATCTGTGTTTTGTGCCGCAATTGGCGCTAGTCCCAACTGGGCCAGCGGGCAGTGTGAAAGCACTGCAACTACTATGTTCCTAATTAGAAACTATGTTCCTAATTGGACGACTACTCCTCCTGCTCCTACTATTGCTCCTACTACAGCTCCTATTGCTTCAACAGTGACAGAAACTGCCCAGTCACACCTGTGAGAGCACCCACAACTCCTCATCCCAGTGCTGATTCGCAAACCTCCCTTCCATCGCAACGGGAAATTCTGCTCCGTGACCACCGAGGACAAGCTTCAGGCTTGTCCGTCTTCTCTCTACACTGACTATGGCTTGACAACCAGCAGCACTGGCCATCAAGCGAGCATGATAAGAGCTTGACACGGTGGTTGCAGATCGAGGACGGGCCAGTGAGTTACTCTCTGCAGAACTATGGTATTCCCGGTAGCAAGCCTGCATCGCACTTAAAAGGATGGGCGTGACAAGTGTAGAAAACTGAGAGAGACCGGCCATCGTCTTCCTTGGCTTTGCACGGTTTAAGATGACGTCACGATGTTGATAGTCCCCCAAAGGCGAGAAAGATACTGGGCTCTAGAAATAGAACAGCAAACATGCGTGGGGGCGGACCTCCCGCGATGTAGTCTTTATGTTTGCCCTTTCTGGATCTCGGCATGCAGGGAAAATAAGCCACTGTCTGCACGTCAAGCAACGGAGAGGCACAGCCGGGAGGGATCCTTGGCAGGTTTTGCTTGGTCCAGACCCATTCTTTCGACAACGTGCCCATTCCGCTGTTCAAGTCTACATTTGACCATCATTATCATATATCATATATTACGTAACTCATCAAACTTAACGTTAATATCAAACAGATGAAGAACACAGAAGTGCTAGTTAGTCTATGATTCTCAAAAGAAATGTTTTAATTTGACATCCTCTTAATCTTTTTCCAAAAAGTAAAAAAATGACCACGGGGAGTTTGCGCCATCCTGAGCTTCCACCACCCGTTTCCGGTTAGTCACCAATACCACATTTCTTCAGAGCAATGATATATATACTACTCCGTACAATGCAACGCATGCACCACGTACCTGATCAAAGGCGATAAATTTGATATCTATGTACCTACATCGAAGTAACGTTACACCAATGCTTTGACGTTGGCACTGCAACGATCAAAGACAGTTTCACCACAGCCAATTCGGCTATTGCTAATAAATATACTGTTCTATTTCCAGCTAATTTCTACGAGGGGGGGGGGGCGCGGTCTATATATATATATTTGGGGGGAGGCCCCCTACCAAAATTTAAGGGGGGGGGCGCGGTTGTAAACTTACATACCGAGTCGAGAGTGAGGTAAGGTATGGGTGAGGTAGGGTGGGGGAGGTTGGTTTGGGGAGGTGGTTCGGTTAGGTTGAAGGGGGAGGAAGGGAGGGAGGGATGCGGAAGGAGGTGGGGGGGGAGAGGGAGGCGTTAGGTCGTTTGTTTTTATATGGGTTCGTTTGATTGCTTGAAAGAGTTTGCGGTGGTTTTGATGTAAAGGAAAATTAGTTTTGGGTTATTCTTTGGTATGGATACCCAAGCGTGTGTTATATATCGAACAAATATGCTTTGCTATTCAGTATGTTTTTTGGACGATGGATTTTTGGTGTTTTGATTTTTGATTTTGATTTTGATTATTTACATGGTATATGATGTGTAGCGTTGCTGTGGAGTTTGCTATGGAGAGCTCTTATGCCATATGGTGCCCACATGGTTCGGTCACACAAGAGGAGGGCCATTGTCAAGGCCGCAATGCACCACGCCGAAAAGACTAGAGTTGCTAGCGAGATCCACTCAAGGGATTGGCTTTCGATTGCAACATGCCCGACCATCACACCGCAGCCGCCTCATGTTTCAATCTCCATCCGTTAGCCTGATTCACAGCAAACGGTGTCCCTTTTTGCAGACAAACTTACCATCGCCTTCCACTCATCGACCAAGCCGACGTAATCCTGCGGCCCGTAAGGATGGAAAAGCTCGCTCCACCGACTACTCTTTCTTCTGGGATTGAGTCCCATATCGCGTAACAGCATGTCAATGTACGGCACGCCGTCAAAGACAATGTCCGGAAACCGCTTGCCAAACCCACCGGGATACCTCCACTTCCCGAATCGGTTGTGCAAGATGGCCACCCAGCGAACCTTGTCCTCGTCGAATGTGGCTGGCCCCTTCTCAGATGGTGTCTCCGTGCGAGGGAGTTGGCCCGACAAGTATGCCGTTACCCAGAGCGCTTGTGCTTGCACAGCGATGGCGGTGTGGACGCTGAGCATCATGCCGGTGAAGGCGATCGACCGGTCGTTGATGAATGCCGGCGGGACCATGAAGCGATATAGCTGGAACGAGTGGTCAAGAGACTCGGGAGATCCTTCGCCGTCGAGCGCTTTGTAGTGTTTGTTGATGACGGGTTGGGCAGCGAGTTTGGGGAAGCGCTGAAGAATCTCGTTGTCCGCTTTTTCGGCTAGAGGGTCGTCGGTGGCAGCAGAGCGGTATGGGAGGCCGAGCTGCTTGTCGAGGCCTTCGGGGATGAATTTGATCGAAGGTCGGTGCTTCCAGCCGGTGGAACAGATGAGTGCGTCGGCGTGGAGGGTCTTGCCGTTTGTTAGGTGCACGGTTTCGGGTGAGAGGCGCTTGATGTCAGTTACGTGGACCTTGATGGTGCCGTTACGAACGAACTCGAAGAAGTCGGTGGGGTAATTGACGATACTGAGCGAGCTTCCGACCCAGAAGGCGGGCGTCCAGGGCTTCAACTTTTTGGTTTCTGCATGTTTGTCGTAGCCGGTCAGCGTTATAACGTCGTTTGCTAAGATACTCCAGAACGCTTCTACGATGCGTCTTCCAATTCTAGTATTGTGCAAGAATCCTCTCACGCCGCCAAAACCATCTTCGTCGCCCCAGATACATGGACTGAACCACGTCAAGAATCGGACGCCCACCAACCCCTCCAGTCGTTTCTTGAGAGGTGTTACAAGAGCCGGAGACATCCAGGCTGGCCCATGACCAGACTCTCTGATTACCCAATCCACCGTGACTCCAGCAGCTGCATGAGCGTAAGCGGCATCATATGCTGATTTGGAGCCGCCAAGGATAACAACATTAGTGGCAGTCTTTGTGATTACTGGTGCATGGTCGAAGAGATATTTAGCATGGAATATGGGTGAGTTGAACGATTCGCTGCCGACAAACGACGGGATGAACGGCTCTGAAGTCAGTCCGGTGCAAATGACAAGCTTCTGGGTCGAGATCGGGGTACTATCTCTCTCACCCGGGTCATTGGCTTGTCCATTCAATGATGACCTTATAACCCATCCGCCTGTCTCTTTCCGCTCCACGGTGTTAACTCTGCAATTGAATCGTATGCGCTTGTAGATATCGAATTGCTCTGCGAATCTACAAAGATAGTAATGTAGGGTAGGTCCAGGAATGTGCTCGCCAAGCTTGACATCAAATATCTTCTCGTCCATGGGGAAATCACTGAATTCATAGGATCCAACAAGGTTATTAGACTTCAGACCGGGGTATAGCCGCTCTTTGCACCAAACACCTCCGACCGACGCCGCAGATTCGAGAACAATCATCTTCGCGGAGGAATTGACCTGGAGGTACGTCTTCGCCATGGCCAAGCCATGCCAACCTGTCACAATTCATCAAGTTCGTATCATTCATTACCACTGGTTGGATGCTGCTTGGAGAGCTTTGAAGGACCTACCTGCCCCAATTATGACAATATCGGCATCTTCCATCGCCGCCACTTTTCTCCAAGACGATGGCAATGGTTGAAGCTGCCGTCGAGAGCGACGATTAAGAGAGTGGAAAGAGTACAGTAGACGGCGGCTAGAAGTGGAGTGTGCGGCGTCAGCTCATTTACTGGGAACGGTTTGGTGGAAACTGAAGACCGCCTCCTATCGAGGTAAGATACTGTACTCCAACCTCGCTTCTCGCTTCTCGCAGAAATAGCCGCAGCCTGAGATGGGTCTCTTTCGAGCCATGATTGGTGCATCTTCCTTTAGCCGACGACTATTACATATTACAAGAAAAGAGTTTCCGTACCTTTCCTTTAGCCCGCAATCGGGTAGTAGAATACGACAATGGTGTGTTCAAGCTGCAACTGCATACGCGCATCTATCGTAACATCATCGGTTACAAATAAGTATCGGAACTGATCAAGGCACTGCAGGAGCCAGACCTCCATGTGCCGTCCGTGCATCAATTGTCAGAAAGGGGTCGGGTCTAATCAGCATGCAACTTGCATGTCCGGAGCAATGCAGAGTTGAGTGTGAGCTCAGGGGGTGGGTGTGCCGATTAAAGTAACGGGAGTGAGTGAGTGAAACCTAAGGGACCTACCTACCTTAGCGACCTTACCGTACCTACCTTAGCTTAGGAACATTCCGCCGACAGTTTGATTCTACGGCATAGTTTAATCTTCTGTAGTACTGTGTGGTACTGTATGCGTGCGGGGGACGGCAGGATTTCATTTAAAGTAAAGTACCTTAGGTAGGTAGATGATCACGATGACGAATGATAGATTACATAGTACCTTACATAATAGCGGGGTCTTGGTGGGGTCGAGGACAGGGAAGATTGGCACGACAGGGGTACAGAACATCCTGTATAATTGTATTCCATACTGCTAGTAGAAGAGAAAGATAACCACAACACCATTGTACCAGCGCTGTTAGGAATCGACCCTAAGGTAATATAATTAAAATCACCCAACGACTTTAGTGACCTTAGGTACATCGACTACCGTAGCCTACCGTAAGTACAGAGTTAGTAGAGGGCTAGAGGCTCTCCTCTATCTGATACATCCTGTATGTACAGTCCGGCCTTGTTGGAGGTGCTTGTGCCCCATGCCAGTCCGGATTCTTTTCCTTTCCTTTGCCGTCGACTGCTGCACCAATGCAATGCAGTCGCGTATCAGGCACAAGACGCATCACAACAGACGAACGACACGACATGCAGAAAGGTACGGAGTGAAGGTGCCTCACCAATGACCAAGGGACTTGAGGACCCAAACTAGAGCATATCGACCCACGGAAAAGTCCATAGCCGAGGGACCGGTGTCGCCTCATCCATGTATCTGCACCGCACCATGCCCGACCCCTCCAGCAGCCTAGCGAATGCCCGTCGGTGCTGGTGGCGCTACCTGTGCGCTACGACTCGGGCTATTGTGCTATTGTATTATGTATATCCATGGACCATGATAGAATACTTGATGGTGCCCCTGGGCCCTGATCAACCCACAGGGAACAAATAGTACTTTACTGGATTCATTCGACTAAGGTACATGATGCGGGCTAAAGTGGAAGGTCTTGCATTATTCAGAAGGTTCGGAATATGTACGTCCGGAGGGAGACGGTGCGCTCTATCTAACCATGGCCATTCATTCTTGCTCGTCCCCACACCCACACTGCCTTGCCTCTGTGCCTCGCAAACCCTTTTGTTGCCTTCCCGTCCACCTCCAAAGCCAGCCCGTACGGAAACGGCCCGTCTGTTTGCAGCGGTCAAGTACCCTGCTCTAGCCAGCCAGCCAGACTGATTTGCCGCAAGTCCCAACTCTTGCAGAGCTCTCATCCTCCTGGGGAAAACGTCCACGAACAGTGGCAGCGTCGTCAGTTCGCTCTCGCGTTGTCCATCAGCGCTTTCTTCTCCTCCTTGTCCTTCTCCTGTGACCAGCGGCCACGACAAGAGCATCTTTACGCCTGCAAGCCTCCTTGCGCTGGTCCGGTGCTCAAGGGCCGTCCTGGGCTTCATACCGAGTATTCCATCCAACTACATCCCGAACTGCGTCTTCTCTCAACAAGTGGTTGATGGCGGACGCCTTCACTAAAGAGGCTTTCAGCCTGCTTGGCGTCGGCATTGTGGTTGTGACGTTGCGGACCTACACAAGGTGGACCTTGGTGGGGATCCGGCAATTTATGCTGGATGACTACTTGATGGTCCTGGCCGTGGTGAGGACTCTTGTGCCCTTGTCATGGCAGTCGCTGTTCGACATTCTAATCTGACTCCAGGTTGTCTACGCACTCGAGACGGCAGCTGCGTATTCTGTAGGAGCTAGATATCACGGTCTAGCAAACAATAGCATGACGGATGAGGAAAGAAAGAGTCTCTCGCCAGGCTCGAAAGAATATGCTCTCCGAGTTGGAGGATCTAAGCTGCAGCTGATCGGATGGTCTTTATATACGTTACTCTTATGGCTCTTGAAGCTGTGCATGTGTATTTTCTATACAAGATTGACGTAAGTCCTTGACAACACCCTCTGACTGATGATATAGATGGTGCTAACTTTGATCTGACCACAGAATAGGTCTCCAACACATGCGGATCCGAATACGGATAGGCTTGGCGTTCATAGGTATCACCTACGTGACTACCATTACCGCGATTCTCGCCGGGTGTGGTGCACCTTTCAAGAAGAATTGGCAGATTTATCCTAACCCTGGAAGTATGTCACACCACTTTCCTGCTTTGTTCTCAGTTTGACCGGCAAAGTACTAATCGTTTCTAGACCATTGCCAGCCTGCCATATCCAACTACGATTTGTTCTTCACCATGGTTCTGAACGTTGCCACCGACATGTACCTCATGTCAATTCCTCTTCCAGTAAGTAGATCCAACAATGCTATGTCTGCCGCAACAAATTATCCGAGGATCGCTAAAGCGTGCTGACCTCTTCTAGCTATTCTGGAAAGTACAGATCGATCCAAAGAGGAAAGCTTGGCTTCTCTTCATGTTTAGCGGAGGGGTCTTCGTCATGATCGCTGCAATACTCCGCTGTGCTCTAATTCTCACGGTTAGTATCTCCCTGACCTGCCAGCCAATCCGCGCTTGTCGCACCTGACTGACCTCGACCTTGTCAAGGCCGGAGCCAATGGTGCCGAACAAGCTGGAAGCTGGGCCGTCCGTGAAACATTCGTCGCCGTCGTTATTGGAAACATCCCCATGATCCAACCCCTCTTCACCATCGCAGTCAGGAAGCTGGGCACCATCCGCACGAATTACTCGTTGCAGCGGTCTGGTGAACGCTCCGAAAAGAGCACGGTCATATCGCTGAGGAACTGGGTCAAACCACCGCGGAAGCATCCCAGAACCGCGCATCCTCTGTCTGTTTCGAGTAGTGCGGAGAACATCCTCGAAGCACGGTATCAAAGAAGCGTGAACAAGAATGCACCCACAGCGCGCGTTAGTGAACATGACAACGCCATCCATGTCACGAACGAGATGTCCGTCGAGCCCGAATCGCTCAAACAATCTAACAGGCAACGCGGCATCGTTGGCTCCAGCCACCGCAACGTCTCGGCTTGAACCCGAAGCCCCAGCGAAAAGTAACTGCCATACTCTACTTCTGTTGGCCCCTGTTGGCAGAGCAGGCACGGAGAAAAGACGAAGCAGAGCAGGCCGAAGCATATCTAAATTCGGAGAGCAGGCATTGAGAGAAGACGGAAGCAGAGCAGCACTAACCCATCAACCTATTTTCAGCTTCCATGACCATGTAAAAAACGTTGTAAAAATTAACGCGGAACCGGGCTCGGGAGAGTTGCATCAGGTCAAGTGGATTTTAATAGGGGTTTTGGAACGCTGGTCGGGGACTAAGGTGCTGGTATTGAGAGAAGGGGATCGGGTTTAGAAGAATTAGATAGAGTAGATAGGAGAGGAGAGTGTTTGCCATTCTAACACTTTATCCACAACCCACGCACCTCGAATACCTCCCCCACCCGCGAGGTCTCGCCCAAGCCCAACACCATCCATCCATCCATCCATCCACCCTCTTCTCAACATCCCCCCCCCAACCTCCCCATCCCCATCCTCATTCTCAACATCCCAAACCTCACTCACTCACTAGCATGCTTCATAACCCCCCCCCCCCCCCACCCCCCAACCTTCCCCCACCAGACCCAAACAGCAGCTCTATTCCCAAACAAAAAAAAAAAAAAAAATCACCCGCGACGAACGAGTTGCATCACCGTCGCAGCTCGATCGGTTTTTTTTTTTTTTTTTTTTTTTTGAGAATACGGCGTCGTGCTCGTTTTTCTCCCTTTGCCGCTCTTTTAAGCCAATCGATATACCCCTATTTCACATTGACTGTTCCGGATTTTAGAATTTCCAAAATCGAGGGTCCACCCTCTGCAAATTTTGCCCTGCAATCAACCAATTCGCTGGAGAAGCCTAACCACCATCCCACAGACCTTTAACTCCTTTCATTTGATATGTAATATGAGGTTATACAAAGACGACCTCTTCATGTAAATCTGACGTGTTGCAGGATCAATTCCAGCGCGATTTCAGCGCATTTCAGCGCCATTTCAGAGCTCTATGTCTTCTCTTTCAAAGCCTCTTTCAAAGCAGCTGTCGTCAAAGCAACAGCTGTCATCGATGATTCAGTCACGACGACAGCAGAGATCAGACTCACGACTTTAAGAAATCAGATTGAATGAATCTGAATATATCGACTGACTGAGTAAAAGACTTCGTGATGAGATCAAGATGTATCAGATGCAGTGCAGATTAGATGCTCAGCGAAGATCTCAGCAGTCTGCATGCAATCTTGATGTTCTCGTTAATGCAGCACTAGAAGACGAGAAGCTTGAGAAGTTTGACTTTTTTGAACAGTAGTATATTTGATGATCATGAATTATAGAGTATATAGTTTATTAAGTATACACTTACTCGAAAGTATCTGTCATATCAGCAAAAATAGTAGACATATGAAGTATTGACAAGAAAACAAATCAATTCGTATTTATACTGTTATGCTTGCATGTCTGAAGTGATCAACTGCAAAATGATCTTTGCTACAAGCTTTCATCATCATGTGCAAATAGACTTCAAAACTCATGTCTTTCATCAGCTTGTAATGTCTTTTGAGTCAGATTTTAAGCACTGAAAAAAACTCTTTCATGAGATTGAAGTCAGAAAAGTAGAATGACAGATATAGTAAGATCACATCGATCTGACGACATAAATCTTTGACTTTCTACTGATAGTTAGCAGAGCTCAGCTTGACATCAACATCAACGTTACTCATCTGAGTGTGATGCACAGAAGCATTATCGAGAATCAACATCGATTTAAATTCTGAAAAGTGACTGCATCTTGAAAGTATCTCGTTCGTCAGAAATCATTCAAAGTGAGCTTCAGAAATACTTCTCTGATGTATATGTTTGATCAGAATGTTGTCAGAGCAGTAAATTGATAAAATGCTTCATCTTTTGCTTCGTTTGACTGATCGAATTATACGTGATGATATGTCATAGAGAGTTCAGTCATGTTTACGATGCATCGTATGTTCGTTGACTGCACTCTCATTCAGAAACATGAGCATTTCGTGAGTGAACTGACTGACGTTTAAAAAGTATAGATTTCGACACTTTTGCGAGCGCTTCAAAGTCTTTCGTTTAAGACATTTTCGATTGATTTTCATGATCTTTAGAGCGTTGAATAGAGTGAAAAGAGCGATGATGATGTCTCAATCGTCGAAGAGATAGTATAGCATCTAATTCTGATATGATCATGACTGATTTTTTAGAAAATGTCGAAGATCAATTCTGATGACAGAATGAATCAAGAGCGTCTGTCTCATAGCACTCATTTTAGAAGATGAGTGCTGATCGTATGTTTTTAATCTATCTCTGATCTTTCTAGACTGACCGCCGGGCCGGGTTTTCATACCTACTTTCTGACCCGCCCGAGTACTCGATACCAATGTCGTGACCCGGCCCGAATACTCGATACCAATCTCGTGACCCGGCTCGGTATCGATCTCGAGCCGGGTCAGGATCCGGGTTCCCGACCCGACCCGCCAAGCAATCGAAAATTCAGGGTCCAATGGGAAGAAATACTGATTACTACTAGTAGAAGTTTCCCGAGCAGGACCAGCACCTTCAGGATTCATGGGGATACTGGCTACTACTAATAGGGGTTTCCCGAGCATGATTCATAGGTAGTGATCGGCACCTTCAGGGCTCATGGGGATATTGGCTACTACTGATAGGGGTTTCCCGAGCACTATTGGTAATGTACTATTGGTAATGCAACAGGGTAATGCAATTGATTAAAGCTTATGCTTGACTACGTAGTAATTACTAAGCTGGGGAAACACGTATCAATAGTAGCCAGTATCCCCGTGAGTTCTGACCAATACTCGTGGGGAAATCTCTATCAGTAGTAGTCAGTATCCCCATGAATCATGAAGGTGCGGCCGAATCAATTGCATTACCCTATTGCATTATCAGATAGATATTAGTAGTAGTAAATCATATCTTGGCGGGCCGGGTCGGGAATCCGGGTCAATACTCGATACCAACATCGTGACCCGGCCCGAATACTCGATACCAAAATCCTGACCCGGCTCGAATACTCGGTTCCAAAATCCTGACCCGGCTCGAATACTCGGTTCCAAAATCCTGACCCGAATCGGGTCTTGGCGGGCCGGGAACCCGGCCCGACCTCGATGACCCGGCCCGACGCGGCCAGTCTAGATCTTTCTGACAGTTCTATCAGTGATCTCTTCGACGTCGGCAATGATCTTAGGCGACAGTCTCTGCTGTAGATGCACTGCTATTCGATTCTTCTGAGTGAAGGCAAGAGAGAGAGGCATACTCGTAGAGCTCTGGAATCGCGCTGGAATCGATTCTGCAACACGTCAGATATACATGAAGAGATCGCCTTTGTATAGCCTCATATTACATATCAAATGGAAGGAATTAAAGGTCTGTGGGGTGGTGATTAGGCTTCTCCAGCGAATTGGTTGGTTGCAGGGCAAAATTTGCAGAGGGTGGACCCTCGATTTTGGAAATTCTAAAATTCGGAACAGTCAATGTGAAATAGGGGTATATTTTTTTTTTTTGTAGAGCCGTGTCGTTTTTGTGTTTTTTTGCAACGCGCTATCATCAACGTCTCACTCCCCCTTTGCCCCTTTTTCCTCTTTCGATTTTTTTTGGAGTTCGGATCGGATCGATTCGATTCGGTTCTTCGCTTCGGGCGCGGTGCCAATGGCGCTAGAAAAGCTAGTTCTGACTGTGTTGTTGAGGGGTGTATGCCGTTGAGATGGTGGACTGATGCGTCTTGGCGGAGGTTTGTGGTGGTGAGGGTTGGTGGGGGGGTGAGCGGGGGGTGGGGGGTTGAGGGGTTTGGTTGGGTTGTGGGTGAGGGCGGAGGAGGGGGGGAGAGGGGGTGGAAGATGTAGGTGCTGGTGGGGTGGGGAGGGGTGGGGTGGGGATAGGTTGGGTTGGGTTGTGGGTGAGGGCGGGGGGAGAGGGGGTGGAAGATGTAGGTGCTGGTGGGGTGGGGAGGGGAGGGGAGGGGAGGGGGTGGAAGATGTAGATGCTAGTGGGGTGGGGAGGGGATAGGTTGGGTTGTGGGTGAGGGCGGGGGGAGAGGGGGTGGGAGATGTAGGTGCTGGTGGGGTGGGGTGGGGATAGGTTGGGTTGGGTTGGGTTGGGTGGAAGTGGATGTTCATAGAGTTCGAAGAAGGACTTTTTGAAGCGTATCAAGGACAGTACTGCGGAAATGGAAAACTTAATCTAAACAAGCAATGATTCGTAAATACGAAACAGAAAAGTCTGTAACTAAAGTCTTCGACTCCAACTATAGTGGAAGTTTCGATAATATCACCGAAGCGTTTACTTTAGAGAGTTTGCAGGAGGGACAAACTCAAGTGGCAATGAAGGGTTCGATGCCTTGGATGTGCTACATAGGTTTGAGCGCAGGGGTTTGGGATGGTTACTGTGTGTGTATGGATGGCTCTCAGGTATGCATCTTTATATCTATCTGCTTGATGGTAGGGGAGAAGTGCCTTATTTAGTATTTCACTATTACGACTTGACGTGAGATACTCGGATGTGGACTTGCCTGGTAAGGGAGAAGATATTTACCTTTCAACGGCATTTTGGCATAAACAGTCTACTTTTTTTCGAACTGTACAATGGGCCGGAAAACATACCATGCCAAGCTTCTATGGTTGCTTTTCAGGCACGCATTTCTGTCAGAGTGTATTCACTACGGAACAGTCTCAGGCGGCATTCTACGCTTCGTAAAGTACACGAACAGCCTTTATCAGTCATCTCAAGCCAAGACTACCCCAATGTCGTGATCGGTTGTTTCACTTCTGATGGTAGCCTTCATGCCTATCTGACTGCAGCGAAAGGGCGTACAAGCGCTTTGTATCGCCACAGGTGTGGGGTAGCTTGTAGTTGGCAATATCACGGCCATCCTCTGTTTTCTTGGGAGGCTCAATGGTGCCATCAGCGCAGCACAGGATTCCCTTTCTCCGTCAGCGACTCAGTCCCCTAGGGTTGCTTCTTAGGCAGCCAAGGTGGTTTCATACCTGTCTCACGTAGTCCAGACAATGCATAACGTGGTCGTCGTCCACATGATGTGCATGTGCATGTGTCTGTCTTGTTCCTGGAGGGCCATAACTCCCGTTGGGGAACGATAAGACTTGAATCTTTGTCCGGATCATTTGGAGGCAGTGTAATTGATGAAACATGGATATTCCAGAGCCGTATATGTGCCCATTGCTCTCTGTCTGATACAAGTAGCCACCGTTCGGTGTGACGATGTTGTCCCAGACTTGGTCTGCCTCGCTGCCTATGCTTTGAAACTCGTCGTAATCTGAGAAGGAGATCATTTTTGCAGGCTCAGAATTGCAAGCGTGAGATCGAACCGTACTAACCATAGCAGAGAAGTTTGAGCGAATCTGTGGATGGAAAATTGTAGAGAGGAGGATGAAGAAAAGCACTCCAAACACAAGAGGTAGCAATAATGTCCTCCTAGAGTTGAGGAACTGGTAGCTGTTGGACTTCATGGCTTCCCGGAGTGGCTTGTAGAAAGAGATTGTAGTGTTCTATTACGAATAAATGGGAGAGTATTGATATGAACCTAAGAAATAGGTGGAGAAATATTGAGAGGTACCGGGTGATGGATTGCTGACGTTGTATCTTTTCATGCGTCTACCGATAATGACTTCTGCCTTGAATGTTGCAAGTTTTGGCCAGTTGCTGCAGTCCGCAAATAGTCATTTGAATAAACATCCTCGCATGCCTGTTCTGACAGTAGACTTCATAGAGTAACACCCACACAGATGTATCGGGTTGAGCTGTAAGTTTTAGAACAACTGAGGGGAAGAGTATATGCGGCACGAGAATAGGGAAAGAGTGCACTGTCACGGAACCGATCTCGAGGTATTCCAGGCCAATGAAAGGCTGCATGAGAGAGAGTTTACCTGCTGGCCGTTGCAACGGTTCCCGACTGTAACGGTGTGATATCTTTCAAATCGAGAAGGTTCTCCAGTAACCGCAGGTTCTAGATTCGAAAGCCGCCATACTATGGGTTGCCCGTGCAGCATACGAAGGTGCCGTTCGAACGGCGCCATAGTAAGGTATGTGCTGTCCGCGCAGCATACAAAGGTGTCGTCTTAGATACTTTACATCGTTTCTTGGCATGAACTATCCTTTCTTTTGAAGCCGAAACCCACTTACAATGCAAGAAGGTCAAGTGAGATGGTAAGTCTGCCTGTGATGCTGCGCAGCATACCAAACTAAGTGTAGTGCTACTTTACTTATACGGTCTTGGCCAAGAGCGCATCGTGAAGGGTTGTAGTAGCCACACACTAGGTTTAGCAGTATGTGAAGTTGTGAAGATTGCTGCACTTCCATATATGTAGTACATACCTAGGTGCGTGCTACCTTAAGGTAAAGAAGGAATTTGCTAGCGGCGGCTGTCAGGGCGCAGGCATCTTCCGTTATCTAATCTTGACGCTAATACTAGGTTTGGCTTAGCACAAGGTACTTCTCGGCAAACCCCAATCGGTACGGAACCGGTGATCATCAACCAGTGTAACGCCATTCAACGTCAAATTTTTGCCAAAAAAGATCGAGAGTAGGCAAGTAACATGAAATAAAGCTAGGGATCTTTATTTTACAGACCGCGGAAGAGCCTACCATATGACTACACGTACTCCAATTAGCCGAAGGTGCATGTTTGACGAAGCATTGAAATTCGACGGACGTGGATGTAAGCTGCAAAATTACAAAACAAGCCCGTCATCGGCCGTTGGGCAATATGCAAGGCTCATCAGAGGATGAGCTATACTACGTACTTCCCGAGCTGCATTGGTCTTGTACCTGTGCATGGCCCTGATGGGGCAGCTCTCGACTGGACCATCACCAATAGAATGGCTATGGCGCGCAAATACCCGAAGCACCACTGCTTGCTATTAATGCCCCAATAAATCGAACGGAGAGGTTGATTGAGAAATCTGCTGCTGTTCAGCTAATGCGAAACAAAGCTTCCAAAGAGGTCCTTTTAAACGACAAGCTGCACGTTATAGCGCGCTAGAGCAAGACATCCCCGAGCCACGAGAAAGAAGCGACTTCATCCGTCCCTGTCCAATACGAATACGGGTATACGTTCTCTTCTGCTCGACCATCGACCGACCTATAAATTGCTACCAAAGAATTACACAAGCATTCGCCTGCTCTTGGACCTCGCCCAGTGGTGGCTAGGGTAGTGCCTTCCACCATTCGACCACGCGTGTTCTGCCCACAACGGCATGTTCTCGCTTCGAAGCAAGGCAGATGAGCGTTACATCAAAGGTAGGTTGCAGACAGTCAATTTGCGGGCATAGTAAGCGAATTTTAAGCGAAGAATGTATGATATTGCTGAACCTATCACCAAATAGGGCTACTCCCCTTCTCAACCGGTCCTGCGTATACCGCGAACCTAGAATTCTCAGAACACGCAACGAAACCTTGCTTTTCCGCAGCTAATCATCTTCGAAGTCGGCATTAAGGCGCTTAACCTTAAGGTGTCTACCTAGGAATCTCTTAGGCCCGATCAGAGATTTTTTGGCGGTGTAGGCAACTCACGCATTGAGATTTGCCTCGCGCTTACTCTTTGTCTTATCGTGCCTGCGTATGTTTCTGTGTCAGATGTGCGTCATAAAAGAACAGATTATAACTGACTCGTAAAGTCTCATCGCCACGTCCTCTGCGCGTTTCGCTTTGTCGTGTTCATAAAGAGCCATGCTGGCGTCTTCTCCACGCTTGACCTTGTCGTGCTCGTAGAGAGCCATGTTAGCCTCCTCGGCGCGCTTGGCCTTGTCGTGCTCATAGAGAGCCATGCTGGCGTCCTCGGCGCGCTTGGCCTTGTCGTGCTCGTAGAGAGCCATGCTGGCGTCTTCTCCGCGCTTGGCCTTGTCGTGCTCGTAGAGAGCCATGCTGGCGTCCTCGGCGCGCTTGGCCTTGTCGTGCTCATAGAGAGCCATACTGGCCTCCTCGGCGCGCTTGGCCTTGTCGTGCTCATAGAGAGCCATGCTGGCGTCTTCGCCACGCTTGACCTTGTCGTGCTCGTAGAGAGCCATGCTGGCCTCCTCGGCGCGCTTGGCCTTGTCGTGCTCGTAGAGAGCCATGCTGGCCTCCTCGGCGCGCTTGGCCTTGTCGTGTTCGTAGAGAGCCATGGTTAGGTCTTCTCCACGTGTGGCAACATCTACAGCAGTGTTAGAATTCTCTAAGCTCATCAAGGAGTAATACAATTGGATGCGCAGACCTTCTGCTACTCGTAACGGAGCGGCTTGAAGAAAGGGGATAAGCATGGCTGCAAAAGCCAGGATCAGCTTTGTCTGCATGGTGACTTCTGTATGAACAATTTGGTTGCGGTTCTGGAGAAGGTCTGTAATGTGAAATCTCTTGTTTTGAAACTGGCTGACGAAAAAGTGGAAAGTAAGAGCAAAATGATGGCTTTATATCTCACGATAAAGCATGCTCTGGGCCGTGCTTGGCACAATCCGCAATTTGACCTTTACTGCCATGTAACTTCCCTAAAATGACCCTAAAATGACCCTAAAAGTCTCTTGAAAGCTGTCCTGGCATGATGCTAGCCTGAGGTTTCTGCTTTCACGAAGTATTCTATGCATCATGCATTGCAAACATACAGCGAAGCCGTTTCGTTTAGTTCGGCAATATTCTTGCAGGTTGATATCTGAGCGTGCAGCTTGAGTGTGGGAATGCAACTCCCGCGAGACGAACTTTGATCAACTGACCTAGACAATAAATACTTCGCTCGCGTGCATGATGGAGGAAATCCTGCTTTGTGGACCTATCTTCCGATGTGCTTCTGAAAAAGAACCAGTGGTATGCTGTATTCTACCGAACAAGTGAGCCAGTCATGCAAGGGATGTCACACTGGATGATGCCGTGGGAGGTAACAAAGGTCTAAAGGATACATCAGATTGGTTGACAGAGGAATCCGCATTTACAGAAGCGACTGCAGACAGAAAGACGGAGGCATGTTTTTAAGCCAAGGGACAACACGGGGGAAGATACAACAGGACAAAAGAGGCGAGATTTCGAGTCACTAACATTGAAGTGGAGATGTGTTCTAGCAAAGGTAGGAGTATTCAAGAAATTATCGTGGCTTCTAACGGATCGGCCCATAAACTTCAGCTCTCGTCCACAATGAGAGCACGACGCATTACGCCAGAAGGCAGTATCGTTCTGTACAAGCAAGTAATAGCACTTCCACTGATGCTGAAGAGAAAGATGTAGTGGTTAATATGACCACAAGGGGTATCACTCGTTAATCCTCGAACAGGCCTATAGCACAAGCCGAAGCATAAAAACCTGTACAGGGAAGCTCTCTTTGACTTAGCAAGCATTGCAGTTCTCTGGCTAACGTTATCGATTGCTTTGCGGAACACGAGAAGCCAGTAAGTTTTGTTAAGGGACCAGCAAAGGCTGTAATCCAAACACTTTGCGGCTGTTGGTGGTACCTTAGGCGAACAGATTCTGCATGCTAGCGGATTAGAGACGGATCAAGGTAGGCTACAAAATGGGATATTTTCGAACTCGAAAGTCATTCAATTAGGCACCTCAAGATCACCAAATCGTCTCGGCATTGAGGGGTATTATTCGGATCCAGAGTAATAGTCAGCGCCTACCATAAAGCTAAAGTGCAGAAATCTACCTGCATGATGTACGGTAGAGAGCTAGCGGAGTGAGTGCAGCTGCCTCATGCTTGCTAGTACCGAAGACTTGATTACCTCGTCTGCTCGAAGTTTTGAACAAGGTAGTCGATACCTCCCCCCGTTTTTATGAACGTCACAGCTTTCCTCATACTCAGCAACAGCAATCATGCCGTCGCTATTCCCTAAGCACTTTAATAAGTCTTTCTTGCAAAGGAATTACAGCCTCGTCGAAGAAAGGTCTCAGGATCCCTTCGACGAGGACTATTCAATCAAAGCTCTACATGATGAAGCCGCCGTTCCTTTGACCTCGAACGAATCACCCGACGCGCCGCCGCGCTACGATGATAAGCCCCAGCATCCCCAGAAGCTGATGTACTGTCTCAATATCACCCTCTTTTGCTTCTCCCTCATACTATTCTCGTTCTCAAGATTTGAGTCGCCAAGCTCTCCGGATCAGTTCAATAATACGCTGATCCGAGGGACGTCAAAATACTGTTGGTCTTGCCATTCGGTTAGCCCCTCAACAGGTCAATTGACGCAAAGCAGCACCAATTCTGGATCAAGTCCATATTCCGCTCGTAACTACCAAGAGAAATGGCTCGTTCAGCCCAAGGGATCCGCCCTCTATCTACCGTCAGGATCCAAGCCTTGAAGTAGACCATGCGTGGAAAAAGCTGTCGAACATTGCTACCATACCGATCAGTTCTGCCGATGTTTTGAAGCGAGGTGCAGACCCATCTCAAACAGCTCGGTTCCCAGAGCAATTTGGCTTTGGCCCAGACGCACATATTGGGAGGATAGATGTCTTCCATCAAATTCACTGCTTGGTAATGGAAACATCTCATGTAGATTTTCATGCTCAAGTCTGACATTACACAGAATGCTTTGAGGATGGAGATGTTCACGAACTTCCCTTATTATTATGGAGGCAAATTCCCGAACGATATTCCGACGCCGTCACACAAGGCGCACGTGACGCATTGTCTCGAGGTGAGTGTGATACCGAACTGGCAAAGCCGCGACAAAATACTGACAGATACTGGAGGTTCTGTTGCAAAACTTAATGTGCAGTGCTAGTGTCGAGCCCATACTCCACTACTGGGTCGATATACAGGAAGTGCCTTTCCCGGATTTTGACGACACCCACGTTTGCCGCGACTTTGACACAATCCTTGATTGGGTCGAGCAAAACTCAGTCCCTAACGAGCTCTTCCTTACGACCGTTCGGAGACCTGAGGATGCTGTCATACACCGAATGTCTCGCGCTTACAAGAACATGAAAGCACAGAATGTTGGAAACACTTATCTTGATCAGCATCAGCGTCTTCATGAGCATGACTGAAACTAGCGCGGAGGATGCACATTGTGACAATGTTTGGGGTGGATTGAGTCAAGAGAGGCTTTCCCTAAAAATCACGGGTGATGCAATTTGCTTACACGACATACGGTTGCTCTTCGTCCATAGATATAACCAAGAGCAAATGTTCAGTCTCTTACGAAGCGGACATCATGACGTTGATTTAAGCAACATGCTCAAACAGCAATTTTGTAATCGGCATGGTATGACTGTTAGTAAACCTCATCAATAAACAGTGCTTCGAAAATACAGATTGCAACGTGTGGTAATAGCGCTTGAATGGTATACTAATAGCAGACATCATGCGGAAATCAAGTCTATCTTAAACATTATTGTGTAGTATATATTATACCTTGGCCTGAATAATCATGTTGATTGATTTCCGCTTGTCATACCTGACAATGGCAAACCATGGGAGAGGGGGATTCGATTCCCCATCGAGAAGATCAATTTTTGGGGATTTCTCTTTTGCTTCTGGAATAAAATAGCGAGAGTACATATATGCACACTATTAATGTTGAGGAAGTCACGCAGTATGGCGTTGAGACCATCCCCAAATTGGATGCGTTCTCACGAAGAGTTCGCGTTCAACGCGTCGCGCTTTTTACATCGCATTCAATACTGTATTAGATGAGACTTCAAGTCTTGTCCCACTACAATGGAGACATCGTCATTGACTTCAATACCAACCAGTTCTCCGTTATCCTTTCACTCCACCAAAGATGTCTCCTCGGCCTTCAATGGGCCCAATAGGGCCGATGCTGCGCTCCGTTCATACCGTGAAGTCAAACGTCTGTCTTATGAACTTCGTGAGCATTGCATGATCTATTTCGAAGAAGGACTCTGTATGCTGGTTCTACCAAAACCACTTCCACGTAATCTAACAGTGTCAGACATCCCCGCCATAAATTTTCTGATCTCGCTGTTGACGGCCGGAAATACCCTGAACTCCCCAACGCCAGCTTTTCTACCGCCTGCACAGCATCTTGCCCTAGCGGCTACTTTAGTCGTACATCCTAATCTTACAACCCGTGCAAAATCTCAAGACCATAGCGAGGCTGCAAATCTCGCCTTGCGGTATCTCCGATTAGTAGTCCAGCTCGTTGGTCCCGTCAATGGCGATCTGCAGGACGCATTCGCCTTTTGGGGGGTCGGCACATCTTCTCGTCGCGGTGGTAGCGGGAGAAGAAGGACGGGCGAGGATGTGAGCCCCACAAATGATACGCTGAATAGCATTAACAGTGAGTTGGCGACTACGGGCGCACTTTGGTCAAGGGTAGAGGATTTTTGGCAGGTAGTCGGTTGGGCGTTCAATTGCAGTATACTACATAAAAACCGGTGGGAGAGATGGAGTTTGTGGCTCGAGTATATGATCGAGGTCTTAGAAAAGGACTGGGATATCCGAGGAGAGGAAATAGGGAATTCGGATAAGGATAAGGATGACGATCATAATCCGAGAGCACAGAGTATGATTGTGATGTATTTGAGTTCTGAAGGTGCGACGACGAATCGAGAAAAGAAGATCCTAAGAGCAGTGTTTGCGGATGCTAGCCCGAGGACATTGGCTGAATTCCCCGAAGTCTGGCGCAATGAGACCAAGGAGTTGAAGAAAGACGGTGCGGTCAAGAAAAGAGAGGCCAGGATTGACATCGAAGAAGATAACTACGGTGATTACGTGGAAGAAGACGAGGACTCCGATCTTGAAGACAATCTCAATTCGCCGCCGACTCCCTCATTTCTCACCTTGGTAAACTCCACCTCGACCACTAACGTTGCCAACCCTCTTGGCGGTATGGACGCCATCATCCTCCGCCTCCGTTTACTTTCCCTTCTTTCGACCGTTTCCGCTATACTACCCCATATGTTCACCCACCTCGTCACCCTGTACGACATCTACCTGGAACACATCCGCCCCCTACCCCTACCAACATTCTTCCTTATCATGTCTCCATCCAGCCTCAGTCTCTTCACACCTGCCGCCGCGTCCTCTCTCACACAATTCATCTTGCGCTCCATCATCGCCTCCTCCGCGCCTTTACCACCGAAAGATGACCTCGAGCAAGATATACTGGAACGAAGCTATCTGCCTTATGCCGCAAACACTGGCAGCATTGCTGACAATGCCAAAGTCAGTATATGCGTAGAGACCCTACTAAGGTTGTTGGATAAGCATATAGGGCTTGTCTGGAGCGAAGGGTTGCAGAGTGCGATGGAGGCAGGGATTGAAGCCAGGGAAATCAAGGCTAAGAAGGGAACGAAGAAGAAACAGGATGTCGAGGTTAATCGGATGTGGTTGAGGGCCAGTGCTGAGAGGATTAGAGGTGTGGTAGAAATGGCGAGACCATAAGCTGTTGACTTGTCCTATGCGCAGTATTCTCGCGCCGCAAATGGGGTTCTAGTCTTCGAACAAATGGTAAAATTCTCGATGAGATGCGCTAAGTTGATGTGTTCTTCACATACCCTAAGGATAACATGAGACTACAATACACAAGCAAGGAACCCTCTCGTACTAACCGTGGCACTCACTTTGCAACGTGAGGACCCTATCGCGTCGCATAGTGGGTGCCACGATCACCGCTAGTTGTTGGCTTAAACAGCAGGAAGCGGTCCTTACTGCCTGCGCTACGTACCCAGTGTCTCTTCGCCTCCATGACAAGAGCGAGATGTAGGGACAATCAAGACATTCATGTGAAATGATGAAGATCCCGAAGACCAAAGCAAACGGTTTCTTATGGTAATTACTGTCAAGAATTACGTCGAACAGAAGACAACGGTGCCAAACGCGATTGCGAACGGCTGCCCGGATACCATTCCCATGGTATCAGGAAAGACTCAAGGGGTTGGTCCCTGCTGTGTCGCAGAATGCTCCAACCTCCAACGTTCAGAACTTCCGCAACGCCAAAAACCCCAAGCTTGTTCATTTCAATTTGGCTCATCAACATGGACAACAGCACTGATCCCCGAGATGCATTAGCAATGACGAGAATTAAGAAACGAGTAACTTCGAGGTGCGCGTTATCAACGACTGTCATCGTTCATTTTTCTTAAGCCCAATACAACGGCCAATGCGCGTTTACTGATTTGCACTTGCTTGGACTCGAATATATTCGGTAAACCCAATTGACTCACACCTGCATTTTGAGATCCTGCGCGATTTCACGTTCGACTTTGTGCGAATCCCTCACCAATATACCTCTAGCCCTATATTCAAGCCAACAGGGGAAGATACTCCACACAAGCTCTTTCCCATACCCGAACAGCAGAACCAAGCTTTTCAATCCGCAACCTGACCTTCGCCATTCACTTCCAGCACCAGCAAACTTTTTCCGCCCCGTTCCCTCTTCCGTGCAGATGGGGTATATAAGGATCGTTTCCTCGCCGTCTGTTCCCGCTTTATTCTGTCCTTGGAGGTTTGGGTCTTTCTTTGTATGTAGTGCTTGGTAAGTATTTTTGGTGTTGTTTCATGGGATATTGTCTTCATTATTTTGATGGGGGGGGACCTTAAGGGTGGTTTGTAGTGGCTTTTTCATAGGGGTTTGGGTTGGTTGTGAGTTACATTGTTCTCTTGTATAGGGTATTTCTTATCTGTCAAGGCCTGGTCGGGTGCTGGCTACTTTGGATTGTAGGCTTTGGGGGTTATGTCTTCTCTGAGTGTGTTTTCCCATAAAGATAATCATTCGTGAGTGATCTCTTGTTATGGTTCATGGAATTCTTTTTCATGATGTGCTATCTTATTCATCATCTTCCATGCTTTCGTGTTCGATGTGATGGTGTTTTGTGTATATAGCAGTGTGGTCTTTGGTTGGAGTGGGAGGAAAGGACTTTGGTACTCAATAATTCCGACATTGTCAGGATGGACGGTTGGGAGGCTTTCTGTGTCTATCTAGCAATGACGACGGGTTTGAAAAGAGAATGACACGATGCTTCTTCGTTCACTGAACGTTTTCTGATCAAGAGTCTTAAGAGATATACAAAGCCGTGGTTTGAATGATAATCCTAAATCCGCTTTAAGTAATAAGAAATCGAAGGATTTGAATATATTTGCGCTTGATGAACAAGAGGCCAGGGGGTTGGAAATTTTGAGTAGGGTATTTATATTGGAAAATGATCTGGATGGGCTACGGAAAGTGAGGCGAATGGCGTGACATAAATGGGTGGATGTTCGGTAGATTGTTAGGGTTAATGAGGTAGTCACGATGCAGATTTGGAGTTCTTTAAAGAAGAAGTTAGCTACTCTCATATTCGTTGTCTCATTCTCGTACACTAGGGGTAATAGAAAGCCGCCACAAGGCCTTTGGGTCGCCAAGAAGGTTGTACAATGGTTTTCAAAGTGTTGCGATGCGCCTTCAGCGGTTTGTATATTGCTCATCCACAAACCCCAAAGGAGAGTTTGATGAAATGAGCTCCATTAGGCAACGGTGTAGCCTCAAGAAGGAGAATGTCGCGACGCTGTGTGCACCAACACTCGACCAGAATCTGAGTCAATCAAGCATGAGAAAAAAGATCGATTCGAAAACTGCCACTTTGCGGCCCAGTATTTGCCGGAGTGACAGCTTTTGAGCAAATATGCTATCAAGCGAAGAGATCACCGCCAAAAACTCGTAGGGGATGTTGGAGCAGTTACTGAAGGCGCTCGGCGCCATATTGTCAGTCCAACTTTTCCCGTCGCCATAGCTATCAGCGATACTGCCTCAGCAAATCCTGAATATCCGTAGGAGGACTTGGACCCAGTACGGGGACTACGCCAAGTCCTTAAATTTCTGACCTGACCCGCTCATCAATGAAGCTCTTAATATTTTGCTGATTGAGGGGGACAGATAGGACAAGCTTCAGATGCATGTGCCACTAGGCATTTGATTTCTAAATGATTCTCGAGCTTTCGCACTACTCCATTTTGGCTGTTTATTTATGATAGGCTTTGACGCTATCATAGATAATGTACGGTGACTCGGATTCAATATGACAACTCCCTGTCAGAAATAAAGGGCGGCTTTTGCGAATTTATCTAGTCGACGCCACTTTCCGAGACGGATGAGCGGATTTGGATGCTTCTGCCTCTTCATCGGCAATTAAAGACTCGACATCTCGTTCTCTGAGCCAGACCCGCACACTTTCCATTATTTTATCAAGACTGTCTCCGCCCTCGAGGATATCATCAAGGTGGTGTAATGTAATCCCGCTTCGATGATCGGTGACTCTTTGCTGGCTCCAATTGTAAGTCCGTACCTTGTCGCCGCGGCCAGTTTTCCCAACACCGGCCACACTGAGTCTCAGCGCCGCCTTTTCCTCTTCTCTAGCTTCACGTCTTGCCTGCGCGAGCCTTGCTCGTAAGACTTGCCATGCTTTCCTCCGGTTCTGTTGTTGAGACCGGGAGTCTTGCATCGCAACAACAGTATTGGTCGGTATGTGTGTGAGTCGGACCGCAGAGTCTGTCGTGTTTACATGTTGACCACCTGCGCCCCTTGAACGATAGACGTCTATTCTAACATCGCTTGGATTGACGTAGTAATCGCTTTCTGGGTTCTCAAAGTTACTCTCTCCTAGCTCTTCACCCAATTCGGGAACATTAGGTAGTACTACGACGGCTACAGCACTTGTATGGGTTCTCCCTTTATTTTCTGTAGCAGGCACCCTCTGTACCCTGTGCACACCTGCCTCACACCTCAGCAACTCGTATGTGCCCTCTCCTTCAAATTCCAAGACCGCTTCTTGTAGCTCACTATCGGATCCACTTCCGACCGCTACTTCATCAAGCTTTATGACTTTTGCATGCAACCCATGACGTTTGCAGAAAGCTTGGTACATACGTAAAAGCTCACCGGCGAAAAGCGCAGCCTCCGACCCGCCAGCCCCGGGACGGAGTTCGAGGAGGCATGGAAGATTCGCGAACGGATGTGTGGGAGTTAAGCTTGTCCGGAGGCGGTCCGATAGAGAGGTCAGGTCATCGGATGTAGTCTTAAGCTCCTCTACTGCGAGCGAGCGTAACTCTGGATCGGTAAAAGGGTCTTGCAGTAAATTTTGAAGTTCCGTGAGAGACTGTAGCAGTAAACAATGGTACATAGAAGCTTCCAGAGGCTGAAACATACATTGCTGGCCGAGTTCCAGGCATTTAGCGCTTTTGCGGTTGGAGAAAGTTCGCCGACCTTCCTTGCTATCTGCGGGTCATATCCATTTGCAAGCTGCTTGACCAGCTGGTCATGCTCAGCGGCGAGAGATTTGGCCCTTCCAAGTAGAGCGGGCGGGATAGTTCGGAGAGGTGTAGCTTCTATAAGAATCAATTAATTCCACTCGTTATGTCTTCAAGCAAGGAACGAAGTATTACCGGTGCTTTGGTAGCGATTCAGCTTGCTTAATGACTTGATTCTATGAAAGATCTTGTATGTAAACCTCGTCCTAATCATACTACTTACAACAATGAACCTCTTGCGGGATGATTGAATCGCCCTACGGGCCTACTTTCATGTCAACTTTCATGCCGACTTCGAAGTTTCGAAAACGTACTGTGGTATTTTATTCCGGACCCTGCATTAGCGTGACTTTAATTACGCTAGCAAACCTCTGTCTGGCTTGTCAAACTAAATCGCTGAATCTTGAGCAACCGAGGAGACCTTTGAACATACTTATGTTGAATGCTTATCGAACGGTAGAGTTCTTGCATGTTTATCTAATTGAACTCAATGAAAGCATGATCAGACCAGTACCGTCTACAACTCCTTCCATTCCAGACTCTCATACTCATTGAGGCATGACGTGTGATTTTGACTAACCCCACCACGACCAAGTTCACGCTTCCCTTTGAACCCTGCTCCCCCTCGTCCGTACCTTTTACACCTCTCTCCATGCTCACAGCTGAGGACAGCAGTTGAATTTCATAAGAATTGAGTGCAGAGCATCTCAGCCACATCATGCCGCTCAACGCCAACGCCATCTTTCCTTCTTCGGACCCCGAGTTCATCTCCTTTCCGAGTCGCCGGAGTGTTGTCCACAGTACTAATGGCATAGTAACGTGTACGCAGCCTTTGGCTGCGCAAGCAGGTCAAAGAATCCTATGGTCCGGTGGAAATGCTGCAGATGCAGCCGTTGCTGTCGCAGCAGCATTGAATATGACAGAGCCATCCTCGACTGGTATCGGAGGTGATATGTTCTGCCTGTTCTACAATGCAAATACTAAGAAGGTCCACGCATTAAATGGATCTGGCCGGTCATCCCACAATACGACCTTAGTGGGGACGCGGTCTGACCTAGGTCTGGAGGCTGGACAACCTGGCGTCATACCCATGTCGAGTGTACATTCTGTCACTACACCTGGTGCAGCAGCTGGCTGGGTAGATACTGTGGAGAAGTTTGGCAGTGGGAACCTCTCGCTGGAGCAGATCTTAACACCGGCCATTGAACTCGGAGAGGAAGGCTTTCCTGTTTCGGAGCTGGCATCGACATTCGTAAGAATATTGAAGATTTTAAGGTCAATGGTGTGACTGATCGTGTGTAGTGGAGAGCTAGCGAGGAGCTCATTCGAGATGCTTCTCCAAACTTTGGCGAGATGCTGAAATCAGACAGCTCAGCACAAGATGGTAAACGAGCTCCTGGACCTGGTGAAATTTTCGAAAACCCTACTTTGGCCAATACCTTTAGACTGTTAGCAAAACATGGGAAGAAAGGCTTTTACGAAGGCCAAGTAGCGGAAGCCTTGATAAAAGTGGTGCATGACCTAGGGGGCCGCCTGGACATTCATGATCTAAAAAGCCATTGCGAATCTGGAGATGAAGAGGTAGAGGCCATTAGACTCCGATTCAACGGCCAGAATATTGGCAAAGTCCAAAGTAAGGCCGCTGATGGACAGCCTGGCCAAAGCGCCGATGACCAGGGTGTTGACGTTTGGGAGCACCCTCCTAATGGCCAAGGTATTGTCGCACTAATGGCTCTTGGCATATTAGAAGAATTGGAGAAGACAGGAAAGCTAAGGACTTTTGAGGAAAAGGAGCATAACTGTGCCGAATATTTACATGCGGTAATTGAGGCACTTCGGATAGCCTTTGCAGATGCAAGTTGGTGGGTGACTGATCCACACGTCGAGAAAGTCCCCACTCAGGAATTAATCTCACGATCTTACCTTGCTGAACGTGCCAAGCTCTTTGACCCAAAAAAAGCATGTGGTGTATTAGACCACGGTTCACCAGCTCATAACCATTCAGACACGGTCTACTTTGCTGTAACAGACAAACATGGTAACGGCATCTCCTTTATAAACAGCAATTACGGCGGGTTCGGTACTTGTATCATTCCCAAAGGCTGTGGCTTCACCTTACAAAACCGCGGCGCAAACTTCTCGCTTCAGGAAGGTCATCCAAATGTGATTGCTCCAAAGAAGAGGCCGTATCACACCATCATCCCTGCTATGATTACGAACCCAAGCGACCAGAGCCTACACTCAGTATACGGTGTAATGGGCGGCTTTATGCAGCCGCAAGGGCACGTTCAAGTCCTCCTTAATATGCTGACTTTCAAATACAATCCGCAAGCGGCTCTCGACGCGCCGAGAATATGCATCGGTGCAGGCACGCCAGAGATGGGCAAAGTTCTTGACCCTACGGTTTACGTCGAGGACGGTATCAGCGAAGAAGTAGCGAGCGAGTTGAGAAATTTAGGGCACCAGGTGGAGATGGTCAAAGGCTACCAACGAGGGCTCTTCGGCCGCGGTCAAGTAATCAGATGTCATATGGAGGATGGGAGACACGTATACAGCGCTGGCAGTGATCCTAGGGGTGACGGGGCTGCACTACCTGCTTGATTTCCTTGTTCTCGGTTGTCAACCGATCTGATACCAACTGTTCAGCGGAAGAGATTGTGACGTAGAGGGTCAGCACTCATCGATCACCTTCTCAATAGCTAGATACTCTTATCGGTTAGACTGAAGATAGTGAGTAATCTTGTAGGTACCTAGTATAAGGGTCAATTGCAGTACAGCATATAAAGTGTAAATCCATGAAAGGCATGTTACATATGTTCTGCCGTTGCACTCGCTTAGAAAACCCCTGTCGTGAACCTGGAATCGCGCTTCACGTCTCCCGTTTGCTTAACTTGATTAACAGCAGCGTAACTTTACCTAGGCCGCGCTCAAAAGCAACATTAAGGCATGGAAATCAAGAGCTTGAGGGGTATCTACGCTTTGAATCAGCTATAAGAGAATTGTTCCTGACCGGAGCTGCTTGTGGAGACCGTCCGCAACAATGACCGAAACACTTCACAACGCTCCAATCGTCCTGGACAATGGCAGCGGAACTATAAGAGCTGGCTTTGCGGGCGAAGACTTGCCCAAATGCACATTTCCTTCATTTGTTGGGAGGCCGAAGCATCTAAGGGTCCTAGCTGGAGCTTTAGAGGGAGACGTCTTTATAGGGCAGAGGGCACAAGAACTACGGGGACTGCTCAAGATACGATACCCATTGGAACACGGAATAGTTACAGACTGGGATGATATGGAGAGGATATGGCAATTTGTGTATACCGAAGAGTTGAAGACGTTGAGTGAGGAGGTACGTCGTAAGGAATTTTAGGATGGCATCTTCTCTGTCGAACCTTGCTTGCCATGATCGAAGTTGACTGACGGTATTGGGTTGATCTGACAGCATCCAGTGTTACTCACGGAACCTCCTTTGAACCCACGAACAAACCGAGACACAGCAGCCCAGATCCTCTTTGAAACATTCAATGTGCCGGCCCTCTACACCTCAATCCAAGCTGTTCTATCACTGTACGCTTCCGGGCGGACAACTGGGGTGGTCATGGATGCAGGCGATGGCGTCTCACATGCCGTTCCGGTCTACGAAGGCTTTGCAATGCCAAACAGTATCCGGAGGATAGACGTTGCAGGCAGGGACGTCACAGAACACATGCAGCTTCTCTTTAGAAAGAGCGGATATGTCTTTCACACAAGTGCGGAGAAGGAAGTGGTACGAATGATTAAAGAGAAGACGGGATATGTGGCCGCGGATTTTAAAAAGGAGGAGAGGGAATGGGGCCGACCAGGTTCACTCGATGCGAAGGTGGTGGAGTATACCTTACCCGACGGTAAAAAGATGAAGGTATTCTTGCGTTCTGTTGGTGACGATAGTGTACGTTAACTATTACAGGTTGGGCCCGAGCGATACCGAGCGCCTGAGATATTATTCGACCCTGAGATAATAGGTTTAGAATATCCTGGCATTCACCAGATGGTGGTTGATGCGATCAATCGTGCCGATATGGACCTCCGAAAGTCTCTGTTTGGCAACATTGTGCTGTCAGGCGGGTCAACTGTATGCAAAGGTTTTGGCGACAGATTGTTACACGAGGTGCAACGACTGGCTGTCAAAGATATGCGGATTAAGATATTTGCTCCTCCCGAACGAAAATACAGCACATGGATTGGAGGAAGTATTCTCGCCGGCCTCAGTACATTTCGAAAGGTTAGTCTACATCCGAGCTGTCGACCAATGTCTTTCATGCTGACACGGCTCGCCAGATGTGGGTCAATATTGATGACTGGCATGAGAATCCAGATATTATACACACAAAGTTCGCATAATGAAGTCCAACCAGCTCAGCACGTTGGGCCGTCAGACACTCAACTCGCTATATCCAGCTACATTCATTGCAGCCTGAAGCTGGTTGCTTACCTCGAAGTTTCCCACCTTTCTAGGTTTTTGTCCACATGGAAGATTCTGCCATTGACGACTACTTGAGAGAATACTGCGCCTCATTGTTGCGACGTCGAGCACGATGCATCAAGGAAGGATATACCCGTTCAGCGCTAGAACAATGTTCCCTTCCCATCGTCGATCTTAGGATGTATCTACCTTACTTTACGCCGGAGGGATCCGGTTAGGCCCAGACCGCCTCCTCTGGCGCAGCACCCCCGAGATCGTGTAACGGATGCATGCGTGCCATGGTACCTGTCGGTTGAGAATGCGGGGAAGGCACTAAATTGGGGCTGAATGACCCCCAGAGTTCAGGATGCCAGCAAGGTAGGACATTTTCGCAGCTGGCTCTTCTGAAAGCCCCTTCAATGCAGGTATGGGCTTCACAGCCAGCTCATTCCATCAAAATCTTCCCAGTACCGCAGACAAGCAGTGAGGCGATATCTGAGACATGGCATCTATGCACCGTGCTGCAGACGCTGTGCTGTTGCAAAGCTTCTATGATCATGACATCCAGTTACTTCATCACGTTCCACTCCCGGGCAATATCCCTTGATTTCCTCCATTGCTATTACCCCCAGAAAACTAGCAATTGCGTTGTTGTTACCCCCAGGAAACTCCCATTTAGGTTGCTATTACCCCCAGGAAACTGCCCCCCCTCAAGGCCGAGCTGAGGCGCACACCGAGCCAGAGTGCAAGTTCCAACATCACGTCGTAGTAAGGTAATTAGTATGGACTTTGGCCGTGACGCCTGTGGTCCAGAGCAAGCATTTGACTGGATGGCACGAAATACCACGTACTCGTTACGTTTTTGGCGGGGCCCAGCGGAGACCACATGACGGACAAAGCGGCGGGGTTGGACTTCCTCTCCGTCATAGACGAATTCTTCTCGCCTCCATCCCCTGAAACATCCCTGCACGTAGTGATTAGTCAGGATCCCGCGGCATGCTGCTTTATGCGTTCGGATATAACCTGGAAACACGCTAGCTTCGGTTGCCGTTAACTGCAAAGCGCGTGCCGTTAACTGGAAAGCGCGCTCGTCAGGCGAAGGCGAAGCTACTAACGCTGCGTGACTGAAGAGTTTTCATTCACTTTCCATTATTGTTATTATTGTTATTCCCGCATTACGAAGTGAAGAATGATTTCATTTAACAATCTGAGTCAGGGGGGCGGGACGATTCACCGCTTCAAGAGAATAATATATATGAGGAGACTGCTCTTTCCTCCCTAATAATATAACCAGATAAATAGATACCACATTCACAAAGCTAGCGACCTACAGCTACCTCCCACCCTTCCAGAAACCGAGAGTACCACTTACTACTCTACCGCACTGCCGGGCGGCCTACATACAACTCGCAGAGGTGCCAATCCCCGCAACCGCCAAACCAAACTACCACCGACAACAATGACCTTCTCCACCTCCCTCCACATTAGCGAACCCCACCCCTCCTACCCCGCCACCATCCGCGTTGGCCGAGGCGGCGCAGGCAACAAAACCAAACCCACCTACCCAGCTCCCCCTTCCTCCCTCAACACCCCCCTCGCCTCTCAGCAATCCTCCCACAACCCCGCCCGCTTCTCCACCGGCCGCGGCGGCCAAGGAAACTTCCACTCCGGCTCCATGGACGAGCGATGCATGTTCCACTTCGATGAGGAGCTGGAACGGCAGAGGGGGAACAGCGAGGCGGTGCCGGTGTACCATGTCGGCAGGGGTGGCAGCGGGAATGCGGTTGTGGAGAGGAGGAGGGATAGTAGTGGGAGTGAGCGGAGCGAGGGGAGTGGGGTGAGGAAGAGTTTGGACTGGGTGAAAGGGGTGGTGAAGAGGATTTGAGTGTCTACATCCAACGGCGACGAGCAAGCTTCACGACCTACGGTCCTCCCTGCTCTATCACACGGTCGTTACTCTTCCTCACCTCCCATCCGCTTTACGCCTCACACCTCACGCACGCATTCGACAACGACATTACGACCCCAGCATTCTTCATTCTCGCACCACCTCACATTGCGGCAAAAGTTCCTCTGCAAACATCAACAGCGGACGTCCCCTTTTATGATCCTTGTTTTTCCCCCTCGGGCTGGTTCCCGGTGAGTACCGTCACGGAGTTTCACTGCGGATTGAGAGAATACCAGATACCCCCTTTGGAAACGGACCCGTATGTTTTATGGGAGTTGGCGGTTGGCATTTTTAGTTGGGGGGTTGGACATATGCGTGTAATATAGCATCAACACGCGGTTGAACAATCTATTCTCCATCACCCTCCTGTTCCCGGGTGGGAAAGTTGCTATGATATTTTTGTGTGTGTTGTATACCTTTCCCTTTCCCTTTCCCTTTCCCAATCCACACCCGCCTTCCTCCCCTCCCCTTCCCTTTCCATCCCTCGCTCATCTCATCCCCCACTAAAAAACAAAACCCCATCATTCCTCGCCTCTTCCTCACCAAATCTCATTCCTCTTCCTTTTTCCGGTCTGCTCGTCGCGCAAGTGGGCTGGGTGCCGGTTGATGAAGGGTTTTTTGTGCAGGGTTGGGAGGGGCGGTGTGGTCTGGGAGAAAGAAGGGAAAAGGGAAAAGGGCTGGTGGGGGTGTGACTGAGAAACAGGTGAAAGGTTTTGTTTTTTGAGTGGAGAGCTGAAGGAGGGAGGGTTCGTTGCGAGGGTTGATTGAATAAATAAATAAATGAGGGGTGTGCGTTCGTGGTTGGAGTTTCAAGAGCCATGGCGGAAGGGTAGTTCATAAGCCGGTGTGCCGTGGAGATTATCAGTTCATCAACTCAGCGTTATCTAGGTATACACCAATCTCCACCAACAACAGGCCTCGGACTCCGCCATGCTCAATGTCCAGACTCCGGTTTTGAAGGGTTTAGAGTATACATATGCAAGCAGCAAGAAAGCGTCTCTCTCGAAGCCGAAGGGGTGTTCGGACATGGAGGAAAAGATGAGCGCAGGCGAGACTGAAGTACAATTACCGTAGGTGATCAAGTAGAAACCGAAATCAGTTGCTATAGTAGCGTCAGCATGCATCCACTGTACAAGCTTTTCCAGAAAGGGACTCACTAAATTTCCAAAGGCGCCAAACCATCAATACTATACAGCCAATTCCCTCCCTGTTCCTCTCTCATAAGCCTAACCAAACACACCGCACATTAGCACCCCGTCTCTCACTTAACCCCACAACCCCCCAAAAAAGCACTCAAAGACGCATTAGAAAACTCACCAATCATAAGGCCAAAGCACCAAATGCCCCTGTGTCATGCCCATCAACTCCTCCGCATCGGCCCTACTGATCATATCATCACTAGCATGAAACTCCCGCCTCGAACTCCTTGTCGTCGCTCTTCGCCTTCTCTTCTGTATACCCGTTGCGCTAGAATTCTTGTTCAGCGCGTCCGAGTACGGAACCGTAGACGGAGAATTCGATCTCTGCAGGGCTTCGGAGCCGAACGTCGTGCTGGCTTTCAAGGGAGCGAAATCTTTGAGGTCGTCGTTGGAGGTGCGGTGCGGGGCTTTTTCATTCATGATGGGGTTGTGGGAAGTGGTGTCTGCTCTTGTGGCTTTGGCGGCTTGAGCTTCCTTTTCGTGACGAGCAAGTTGTGCTTTGTTGGCTTCTTCGGCCCATTCTTCGATCTTGCCGAGGGGCTGGTTGTTGTTGTGGTCTTTGGGGGAGACAACGCTCATGATTTTCTCACCTAATGATCCGGTCTTGCTTTCGGCATTTGCGGCTTTCTCTCCAGCAGGGCCTAGCATACGAATTTTGTCGAGGGTACTGCCTTGTCCAGGAGGCCCACTGCTACCAGGTGTCTCTTGCTGGACTCGGTCCTTACTCTTACCACCACCTTGTGCTTGAGAGAATCGCTCCGCATACGCAACATACTCCTTGTACTCCTTCCAGGTCTTGACTTCATTGTCGGGCATGCAGCGAAAGACCTGGCGAAACAGCTTCGTGTTATTCTCTGCTATAGCGTGCCATGTGTCTAGGAAGAAAGAGTCGTTTAGAGGATCTCGCATGCAGTCTTTGTCAACAAACGGCCGTTTCATATCGGCAACGAGAGGGTTACTGACTCCCGCGCTTCTCTGGGACGGAGTACGCTGGATACCAGGACCACCAATATCTGTGTCGTCAGTGTTAGGTAATGGGGGTAGTTGAGACGCCATTGGTAAACCAAGTTGGGCTGTATTGCTTCGAATCAACCTTTGAGGAGGCGGACCAGCGTAGCCAACATCATCTGTAGCGCGGGATGGCGACCGCTTTGGAGATTTCTCCTTTGCTGGTGAGGATGCTCTTGTGGCGATGTCGGCCGCAAGAGGTGAAAGTAAGACTTCCCTATCGCCGCTCAGAGTCGTGTCACGGCCGCACGCTATGCCGGCTAACTCAGCTTCTTTCAAACGATCTTCACCCTCGCCATCGACATCGTTCTTGTGATCTTGATTGCCGGTGATTCTCGAGTCTTCTGTGACTCTTTTGTTAACTTTGAGATTTGGATTGTTGGCCTGCTCCCAGTCAACGTCATGGTTGAAGCTAAACATCTTCTCGGACTTAGCAAGCAGCTCATCCTGAATCTGGTGCTTCGAACTCAGTAACCTGAGGTCTGACTCATGGTCCGAAAGGGGTTTGTCGGGCTGTACATCATTGCCATGGAATTTATCCATATCACGTTCCCATTGGGTATCTTTACTGTGTCCCTCTTCTTGCCGCTCTTCTTCCATGACCTCATCAACATCAACGCCAAGATGCTCGCGCATGAGACGCATTCGCAGCGTGTGCGGAAAGCGACCAACCAGGTATGGTTCACCGTTCATGGTTGACCACAACATGTCAGTGTCCCTAACAACGGCAGCACATTCTGAATCCCTAGAGCCGAGCATCGAGCGTTCGTTGATATTGGCAGACCCGATGATGGCGATTTTATCATCCACGACCATGCATTTAGCGTGGATATACAGTTGTTCGGTCACCAGTTGCTTTATCGGTCCTATCTCGCCCCATTTTCGGAGACTGTAGAATTGAATGTAATCTTCTGGTTCTATTCCCTGAGCCCGGACTTTGCCAAATATTGAAGTCGCACCTCGGCAGATACTCCGGAATTGGCACTGCATGATTAATCTGACGCTCGTGCCATCTTGACTGTCGACCGTATTCTGAAAACCAGGCATTAGAGGGATAACTACGACTGCCCGCCAGTCTTCGCCCCTTTGCGAAGCTCGGATTATGCGCTCAACCAGTGCGTCGCCGATGTGGTTTTCTATCCTTGTACCTTCTACCTCACAGCTGCTGATAAAGAACTGGTTCTCAATGTATACAAAGTGTTCGGATTGCTCAATCATTTTGATGTAAGCGTTCATGATGCTGTGCTCTGTTTGATCTGGCGTGCCTATCGACCACCAGGAAGCGGATCGCAAGATTTGTACTTCGCAAGTTCCATCAAGCCCGAGAGCTTCAAGGTCTGCGTGGTTGAAATCTGGCGGAGGGAGTAGGAAAGGAGTAGGTCGAGTTGGCTTCCGCTGACGAAGAATATAATTCCATCGTTGTACAAAGTGACGAGTAAGGTCACGAGCTGGCTGACCGACCACTTGCATAGATATATCATGCCAAGGCATCCGAGGTATTTTCGCTCTATCGTACATTTCCTCGTACGGCTTGTCCAATGCATAGAAATCTTGCACCCTTGGGTTTGAGTAATCTTTGCCAGGCCAAAGTTGACAATGGTCAGCATCCTTTGGTATGTCAGATTCTTCGAAACCTGTGAGCTTGTCGTCTACAACGGTATGTTGAGGAGTATCCCATCGTCCAAAACACAGATCAATACCTCCAACAAATGCGACCATATGGTCCACGACACAGATTTTCTCGTGGTGAGCCCAGAAAAACGTATTCTGCCTAATTTGATTGGGAGACCTTTGCACAAAGACGTTCGGATGCAGATCGAGAAGTGAGAATTTGGTATATTCCGAGTCGATTGGAATTGCAGAGTTGATATTCCGATACACAATTACAAAGACTTTGACTCCTTCTTGAGCTTTACGCTGGAGTAGTCGATCCAGCCTCCATTTTTGGCCAATTGCAGCAGGTCTTCGCATGTACAGTTCAGGGCTCAACCACCAGTCATGTATATAGATCACGTCTTTTGCCATACTTATAGCTCGCGATACGTTCCACATGTAGTCCCTACCATCGACGAGCCACTGTGCAGAAACGCCAGACCTCGCGGGAGCAAAGCTATCGAATCGGTTCAGCTTCGACCATGTTGTGTTTTGAGCCATAAAATTGAGCGACTCCTGAAACTGGTGCAGCTGCCGTTCATTCTTTGCTAGTAGTTTGAGTTTCCTCTCCGAGTTGCAAAGCTTCAGGCTATGATGTTGCGGATGAGCCGCTGATTCCTTAGCTGTCTTTGCTAAATCTTTCGGCTTTGAGTCTCGAAGACGCTTTTTCTTAGTCTCGATCAAAAATTTCGAATCTACAAGGAAAACGTCGTATATGTTCATTGCTTCAGGCGAATCGACACAAACAACATAGCTGTGACGTACAGAGAACCATTTGGGCCGATGACGATTCATGATCAAAGGCGGAGTCAAGCCTTTTCTAAAATCCACACCTTTCCCAGATCGTATTATCAGAAGACCCTCCTTGCCATGATAGCTTCCTTCAGCAGCCAAACGTACGCCTAGAGCAGAGAGCTCGAGAAATTTGCACAGACGGTTGCTTTCGGGACGAAAAATAAGATAACGGATCATTTGCTGAAGGTATGATTCAAGTTTCTTCCGTTGCCGTTCTGAGTAAGGTTCCCTTCGAACAGATACTACAGTTCCAGCAGCACCGCTCGCATTCTCAGCGCCATTTATAGCATTACCGCTAGATTTCCTCCTTGTTATACCCATAGAAGGACGAGGTCTTTTCTTTTTGTTAGGTCTTTCCGTGCCGCTTATTTCACCGGCACTCGGACCAGTACCATCGCCATCGACATCGTCGTCTTCTTCGGATTCACTCTCGAGTCCCCTAATACCGCGCAAGTATGGGAATGCACTTCTTGGGAAGTGTGGGAGCTTAGTCCGTGCATCGTCTCCTTTCAGCTGAATGTACTTCTGTGTACCGATCTGCAACTTGTACCGAGCGTGTAGATTTGCAAAATCTCTGAGTGCCCGATGAATCACCCACTTCATTCGTGTGAGACCGTTGCCGTACTCTAACTCGATCCGGAATATCATATGGCGATCCCCAGACTTCGAGTCCACTTGCTTACTGTCTGTCAGTCGCACTTTGAGCTGTTCTAGCAAAATGGGTATTCTCCTGTTCCCGTGCTCGTCCCTTTGAAACATACTAGCCAGAATCAGGGCAGCAGGGACACCAGCGGTCAGCTCCGCAAGTAATTCAGCGGATTTCGCATGATCAACAGTGTTATCAGCCTTCCGTCGTTGACCAATCATCTTTAGCCCGGCCTTTAGCTGTCTCCATCTCGCTGCGCTGACTGACGAAGAGCGATCACTCCGACGAAGCTTCCAAGGCGAGAATGGCGTGGCATCAGGATCATCGGCGGAGCCTCCAAATCCCGTAAAACGTCTGATGTTGCTAGGACGTCGTTCCTCGCCAGGTGACTGCGGGTTTTGCTTCCGGCCACTACTATAACCCAAGCCACGAGGGCCGTGGACCCAACCACTGCCTCTTCGCCATGGGCTCCCACGGCTTAATCTGTCCCGACCTTCGTCTTCAGAGACCCCTTGCCGGCTGTCTTCCGGTACATCATTCATCGTGGCGCGTCTCGGTAAGAAAGTAGGACGGAACTTCTCGCTTGGCGTCATGGAATTGGATGGCATGAAATTTGGCCTACTGTTTCGTGAGAAAGCTGATTTTGGTGTTGTCGGCGCAGTCTGAGCTCCTCCGTCCTGTGGCCGGCGGCTCTTCCGCCTTTGCCTGGGATTAGATAGATCCCGGCCACTGTTCTCCCCGGCGCTATGCTCAGCATCAGCATCAATGTCGCTACCTTCTTCATCTGGTCCATTACGCCAAACTGGCTCGTCAAGACCAGGTGAGAGATAAGCAGCAGGAGACCTTTCATCGATCGATTCTCCGCCGATCGTAAAGCTACTCGGGGTTCTGCTGTGAGAAGGCGTGGAGGAACCAGCTAGAGCTCGTAACCTTGAAAACAACGTCCCTCCACGTCGGTCTTTGCTTGTAGGCTCGCAGGGCTCGTTGCCCGTAACGTCCCATGATTCAGATCTGGGGTTTGCACCATCGAGCTGGTCACCGTCTACTGTAGGGCGTGCAAATTGAACACTGCGACGATGCCCCGTTGTTATATTATCCCCACCGCTTAGTCTCTTGCGTGGTCTAACAGGTGGCGGATCTTCAACCAAGGCTTTTTCGTCTCTTATCGTTCCGGTATCTCCTCCATCAGCGGTGGTACCTGCACTCTGAAAGGGAAACCCGTCCTGGGGCGACTCAGGCCTTGCTATCTCACTTGGCGAGTTAAGTGGGCCATTCACGTTTGCTTGTGCACGAAGAGGTGAAGGCATTATGACTGGAGAGGAGTGCCCAACTTCGGATGCCGATCTTCGAAAGACAGGAGCTGTCTGCGATTGTGTGCTCGACCCGTTCATTTCAGCTCTAGTCCAGCTCTTCGCTTAGCTCCTCGGAACAGACCGGTGTTGTGAAGACCTAGAAAGCTCTATAAAACAAGTAGATCTGAATGAGATACTGAGGAAGTATTATGAGCTGATAATGTGACTCGTATGGGGCCCGTACATGAGTCTCTTCCTCTGTGAAGATAGTGGTGACGCTTCTTGGGCGCAATTTTAGAGCCGTTGAGTAGGGTCTCAAGTACTAGTAAAGTACTCAATTGCATGGTGCATGAGCAGCTATCAGGGTGTAAGGAATTTAAAAAGAATTAATTCTCTTATGTTTGGCTAATTAATCCCCCAGACCCGCCGGAAGATCGACGTAATCGCGTAACCCCTGCAATGCCGGGTAGCAGATGTGAATCCACGACCACACGCTGACGTTGCCTCGAACTTCATTCTTCGTACGGACGAGGAAAGAATCCACGTACGGACATTTCCTATACATTGAGTTATGTTTGGATTCACTTGCGCATCTAGACACTAATGGCAACACCTAACCCGATGCAGAGGGCATACTCTAGCCCGCCGACCATGGTTTCCGAACAATCATACTCCATAGCTGGCATACTAACCACTGTATATGGACTTGAAGAACTGGATCCGAGTGTAGTAGATGTAGCATGTCTATGGCTTCTTCATCCACGTTTACAAACCCAAGCTTGTATGAAACCCATTGCGGCTTCGGCAATTCAATATTGGAATGAACATTTTCAGCAAACAGAGGGTAGAAAGCCTGCTGTAGGCCTCATAGCCGCATCGTTCGATCAGAGAAACCATGGTTCGAGAGAAGTTGATAAGCTGGCAAATCAGGCGTGGATTGCTGGTAATAAGAGACACGCACAGGATATGTTTAGCATTTACCGTTTGAAGACCTGCTTCTCTGTATCGTATCATTTTTTAATATTAAGACAGATGGTACATCAGTCGACACTTCCCACCTAATGGATTATATTTCTTCTTATGTATTTCCAATGTCAGAACATACCATAAGTACCAATATGGTCTGTGGCATCAGTCTTGGCGGACACGCAGCCTGGCAATGCCTCATTTCCAACCCTCGTATTACTACTGCAATAGTAATTATAGGGTGTCCTGATTACATTGCTCTGATGTCTGATCGTGCACGACTTTCAAAGCTCTCGACATGGACGAACGGGATTCCACCAGGATCACATTTCCTAGCATCAATGGACTTTCCCACTGGTCTAGTCGAAGCTGTTAAAAAGTACGATCCGGCGGGATTGTTCTTGGGTGAGTCTTCAAGCCACAACAAAGATGCTTACAGTCTAGAGCCATCGGAAGCGGAACAGAAAAGACTGTTGCCGCTCATGAAAAACGCTTTGCAAGGGAAAAGAGTTCTGAATCTAGCCGGAGGAGCTGACAAACTAGTACCGTATAAATGTGGAGAGCCATTCCTTAAATGGCTGAAGAAATCAACCGCGAAAGAAGGGTGGTTCGGCGACGGCGATTTTTCAATAAAAGACATTGTGTTTGAGGGCGTGGGGCACGAAATGAGCCCTGGCATGGCCAAGGAACTGAAAATGTTCGTTGCAGAAACATTGGAGCAGTTGTCATCTGAATCGACTAGGAAAACGTCTAAGATGTGACTGAGTACAGTCTAGGCCATGTTAAACACCGCAAAGGTCTTTAAAATTGTTCCTAGCCTTTTGCCGTTGTTCGACGTGTATCGCATCATGTTATCATTTGCCTCCAGAGTTATCCAGTGCACCGGTTATACTCAGCAAACTCAAGTACTACCGCTCGGCACAACTAATTCCTTAGAATACTATGAAACGTTGAGTCGAAGGAATAGAAATCTACGAATAGGTTTGTCATAGCAATATGTGTTATTCTGGATGGAGAAAGTGATTGCGTTAAAGAATGTTAGTACGAGTTCTGCATGAGAAAAAAAAAGGAAGGCGCACTTACCTAGAATGCATTTCTAGCCATGTTTTCTACAAAAGAGCAAGGGCGTTGTATGTTTCATTCAACGATCTTCATCGTTTTATGAAATTACTAAACAGCATCCACTTATTGCAACTATATTCAATATACGTTAACTTCTCTGGTACTTGATATCCCTGTGGGCACTCATGGTAGCCCAATGGCTGCACGACCGTCAAGTACAGGCCTTGAAGTCGTCCGTAAGCCGCTGTTTGAAACCGACCTCGAGGTAAAGTGTCTTGCCATAATGTGTAAGAATGTCAATTCCTCAACGGAAATCACATATCACATGAACAAGAGGTTCAAGCACGGCATCAAAGAGTACGTGTTGGTGAGCAAGGTGCATGCCTTCAAGGCAGAGAGACGTGGTCGTTTCCAGAGCTCATGGCGGGAATATTATGTCCGTCCTAGAGGCGACTGCCAAAGTCTGGAGTTCTTAGGAGAAGCACTGAATTTTGACTTCATTGCCGAAGGGGGTTGCCTCTGGGATCCCCGAGAAGTGGATTGCATTGTCAGGCCATTCCATGAAGGTCTGGTAATTAAATGGATAAAGCATCGCCTCGAAGAGTCGTTCGGCCGCCGAAGAAAAACAACCCTACGCTTCATTATTAGCATGTTCTCAGCTTGGAGCCAGTCTAACATCCCTTGTCACGATATATGGTTCAAGTACAGCCTTCCTCCTTCTGGTGATCTCTCTGGCGACAAGCAAAGCATCGACGCCCCACTACACAAACGCTGTTTACTGCCAGATGGTACGGGAGAAAATCTAGGAGGTCTCAATCATAGCTTTAATGAGAGAGCGGACTGGCAAAGACCGGAGAGCCTAAAAAATGTCGAACAACGGGATCCTAATAATGGGAGATCGCTGCTCGACTCGATGCCCCATAATGCTGTTTCTGTGATTCTGGAAAGAAGTGGACCAACGGAAGCGAATAGTCCTCAAGTTGCAGAACGCTCGCAAATGGAAACTCCAGAATATGAACTTCGGCCTCCGGCGCCGACATCACTTCCTTCGCATGAAGGTCTGGACCTCTGGAACCAGTTCTTACCCTTTGTGCTCAGTCCTTTGAAATCGGATGTTAAACCGCAAGTTACCACTACTACTGGAGTATCCCAGTCGGTTTTGAACAACATAGCCTCTGTCCAGGAGAGTGAGAAACCGAGAAGCACGGTTGTATCACCAAACTCGGAACGTCCACCAAAATCAGCACGTTTGCCAGATTACACACTTGAAGACAATCTACGGCATCTCCCCCCAATCCTAACATTAACGCAGGCGGATTTCGACAAACTCGATGAGCTTGTGGAGGAACTCAATGTTTGGGGCTACCTCTTACCCTTTTGGCCGAGCGATCTGAGCCCAGATGATGCACCGCAAGCTACTGCTGAAGTCTCTCACTCGATGGAGAGTGAGAAACCGAACAGTAGTAATGGAAGCCCAACTACAGATCATTTGTCAAATGAGAGACCTCAAGACGACTTACAACCACTCTCGCTAATGCCAACCATCTCGCAGGCGGATTTCGACCAGTTCGATCAATTCATCGAAGACTGGTATGGCTCACGAGTCAAATTTCAACTACCCCACTGGAGCGACGGTGAGTCGACCTTGAAGATAACCAACCTAGAAGCCTGATTCCTTACTATTCAGTTTACATGGGCGTCAAGAGAGCTTCGATATTGAACGGCCAGCTAGTCACAGCATCGATTCGAGGCTCTGCGGGATCTTGGAGATCAGCATTGAGGAGGGTGGATTAGCAACTGGCTAGATTCGATTATGAGCGTGCTAGCCAGCGACTATATCCAGGCGGCTTTTTTTCTGCAAAGTCAAATCGTCACATTCCCTCACAAACTGACAATGCGTCATCCACACCCCCACTGTTAATCTAGCCATACAAATTCAAATCCATATGCGACTCAAAGCTCAATACTTCAGAGATAGCAAACCAAACAAACAGCCCAAAGATCCTTCCTCAAACCTTGACCACATTGCTCACTCGACTACAACCGGGCTTACAGAACACCCACCATACAAATCTCAAGTGCTTTCCAAAATCCGCAGTGGAATGACCAGCCCGCCTCTCACACTCTCACCGTTGTAGTGAGAAGGAAGCACACACTCAAGCTCCCATAACCCTACCCTCACAGCCGAGCACCAACTACGTCACAATCACCTGCAATCAAACCCCTCTTTACAGCCTCAGGCCCTCGTTCTTCCAAATTATTACTACCACATCCAATTCCCCCCTCTCCCCCTTTCTTCCAACCCTTATGTACCATCCCATCTAATTTCCCCCAATTTTCAATCCTGTAAGATTGATTGCTACCACAGTATTTCCTCAATTTGTGCAACCCGCAAATAGCGATCAACGTGCACCAATGTGTTGTCATTATTCTCCTTTGTGAGCGAAGGATTCGTTATTGCGTACAAAGGATGAGGGAATAAATGGTCAAGTATCATGCAATGAACAACGGTTACTGAATGTTGAAATGCACAGCTTCGTTTCGGAGGGAGTGAAATGCGATGCTCTCTCTGCTACGCACTCATCCTTGCCTAACATACCCTCCCCCCCGGTCCCTCCTTTCCAATATCATGCAGTCCAGGACTCTTCCTACCTTCCTCTTCCTCCTCCTCCTCCCCCTCCTCTCCACCCCTCCCACCTCCCACCTCCCACCTTCCACCCCCCCCAACCCAAACCCCATCAACCCTACCAACTCCTCCTCCTCCAACCCCTCCATATTTCCCCATTATCATGTACACACACACCATCCACAACCACCATCCCCACCACCAACTAATCAACAATCGCGACGGGGGTTTTGATTTTTTTACGTGATAGTATTGATGGCGGGCTACAGTAGGCTGCGATGGAGTCGAGGTACGGTGTGGTTTTGGGGGGTTGAGGCGATGGGAGGGGAGGGGAGGGGGAAAAGGGGAGGGGAGGAAAGCAACAATTCAAGAACCGAATACTGAATCGGTTGTAGTTCCCATCACGGCCTCTTCAACTCTGTCTGCCTCCTCCTCCCTCCCTCCCAACATCCTTTGCCTTAGGATCGTTCGTAAGAATCGTATCGAATACTACATCACATCATCGTCGCAGGACTTCCTTGCAGAAACAAGGGGCCGATGTTGTGAGAGAAGAAATCTGGAAGAATGTAGAGGGGTATTCGCTTCGTATTACCATGGCATGATTTACAGCATAATATTCTACTTGATGCTGAAATCTAAGCGTATCTACACTCTTTCCCAGCACATCAAGCGCGTAATAGCGTTTACCAGAATCCGACTTTCGGATCTACTTTCCTCGGGATCCCACTACTGCCCGTGAAATTCCCCGTCTGTGTCGTGAAATCGCCCAACTGTGTCAGACTGCTGATTCGGCCGAGCAAGAACTCGAGCTGGCGGTATGCGGCGCTAGGGGCGTATTGGGGTACCACTGGCAAGAAAGGTTAGTTATTCTAGTTTGGGGATGTTTTGGAATATTGCAAGACAAGGGTTCTGGGGAGGAAGAGAGACTCACTATGTCCGCTCAAGCTGACCTCAACGTAGGTAAGTCCGCGCTCAGTGTGTGTCGTGCCAAAAACGCCCGCACCTGCTAAGGTGCTCAAGCTGAGTTCGCTATGGTAGGGAACGAAAAACTCGTCCGAAGGAGCTTTTTGGAATCCTTGGGCGCCATTCCAGGTCATGTTCTGGATCATCAAGCGCGTGCCGTTGGCGATGAGAATCATATCCAGCAAGCCGTGGCCGATGATTGTGCGGTTTAGGCGTTCAATTACGTGGGGAAGCACGGAGAGACCGCTCGGAGGGCTGGAATCGCTGCCGTTGCCGGCAAAGACGTTGCCAACGGCGCATTCAGCCCAATTGGTCGGAGGGGCGTTGATGGCTTTCTGGACATCGGTCCTGTTGAAGTAGATCTCTGCGCCTTCAGGTAGGTATGGAATTGACCCCGGGAAGCCCAGGACGTCCCAGAGAATGGGGCAGGTGGTGGCGATTTGGTAGATGTCGAAACAGGGGTTTATCTCGAGCGCAGCGTTGAAGACGGCGGTCCAAAGGTCGCAGCCGGGGACGGTGGCGGGCGGGTCGGGTAGAGGACCTTTGGGAGGGTAGACGAGGTAGTCGTTGAGGAAGGAGGTGTAGCCGCAGGAGTCGGCTTTGGAGTGGAGGGTAGCGAGGAAGGAGGCGTTGAAGGAGAAGAGGTTGAGGTTTGCATCGACCATGGCGACGACGGGGACTGCAGTGATTGGGTTAGAACGATTGAGTTGTACCTTTTGCGGGGGAAGAAGGAAAAGGTATAGGGTGGGGGAAGAAACGGGGCGCTTACTCTCTTCTTGCACTTGATTCGTGCTGGTGCTGGGATCGTACATTAGAATTGCTTCAACATCATAGTACTTTGTATCTTTGGTGTTCAGCATAGCATCTGCAATGTACGGGATGTAGTATCCAGCATAGCTCTCTCCGGTGATGAAGATTTTCTTGTGATGCAGATTGAAGGTATCCAGGAAATTCTTGAAGAAACCCAAGAATTGCGAAGCTACATCTGTTTCGCTGGTCGCGGATGGAGTACCTTGAGAAAAGCCAGTGCCGACTGGCTGTTCGACCCAGACCATGTTGGTCAAGTTGACCCAGGTATATGGATTCTTCACCGGCTTGAAGGTTCCGTATTGCCACAGGAATGGTCCATTTTCCTGGAGCAGTCCTTCGAGAGAGGAGCATCCCGGCCCTCCGTTGAGCCAGATGGTTATTTCGTTCTCGGCGGCTTCATTTTCAGATGGGAAGTACCAGAAGTATAGCTCACGGGTCTCATTCTTGTGTGATGATATTGGCAATAGACCAGCATACGATTCACCAACGTCAAAGGACACATCAGGGATTTTTGTGCCATCGACAGCAAATTCTAGAGATTGTTAGGGATTTCACATATAGGGAATTACAGTCGGGAGTACTTTTGGTTTTGGAATTGAGATGTTTCGCGGCACGCTTCACCAATTGATCATCAACCGGAGAATCGAGCTGCCCTCTTGACAAAACTCTGGACGCAACGTTGGGCAGGCTCTTCCCAACGTGCTGTGGACTTCTAGCTGCAACAAAGCAAGCTGTCGCAAGCAGATTGAGAATGGTAAAACCGCGCATGATGCGGGGAGGTAAAGAGAGAAGAAAAATCTGGCGGGAGATGTGAAGCAAAGCAGGCTGAAAGAAACAATGAAGCCGGGGACAGCTTCCTTTAAGAAGTCCATAGCTAGCAGTTCAAGCTCTTGCTGATCTAGACTTCATCATCCGCCATCCACGCCTTCAGGTACTAGCCCTGCGGCGCATCGTATCTCCAGCCCCGGAGTTGGGCTTTCCCTCCTTGCAGGACATCGCTTCAAGTGACGATGCTACGGAGCAGAGGCGGTCATTATAGGACAACGTATTTGGTCAGGCTGTTTAATTGGCCGACGGTCACTCTATCGGGATATGTACATGCAAAAGGATGTACTACTACAGCTTGTCTCGCGTGCTATCGCCGTTAAAGGAAGCTGGATGTTGAAAAAGGACGAAGCGCCGGGATCAAGGGTGAGACCTTTTAGCGGTTTCTGTTTGGCGATAAGGCAAGGTACTGATGTATTTTACACACAGTACCTCCGTACCTCCGTACTATATCTACTCTACACGTCTGCTCAGAAGTCAACATATCTAGCACATGACATTGAACAGTGGACTTCTACACTCATCAGACGTATCACAGCACGAGCTCACTGGACTTTATGGGACCCATAAAGGTTGCGGCATGTTTACCGAGATAAGTAATCCCTGCCATTCTACAGGCCTCGAAAGTGCTGGGTTCGTATCAATCTACATACAAGTACTGGTTGGCCCACGCTATGATCACACCCCGCCACCATGAATACCGTTCACCTGTACCTCTCAGACAGCTTCAGCAGCTCGGGGTAATTTGGTGTGCCGTAGCCTGTCACCGGATCCCATCCCTTCGTTGCATTCCAACTGGCATAAGGGACAAACGGCGTGGGCAGGCCAGAGTAGATGTCTTTGCCGGTGCAGCCTCTAGACCCGCCGTCCACGATGTCTGTCAGCCCTTGGTAACCAACTGAATAGATGAACGGGTTCAAGAATCCTAGGGGCGGCCTGTTCTTGGAGAGACGGGCGCTGTTAAGGAGTGATACAATTCCAGCAAATGTGGGCGACGAGGCACTTGTTCCACCCACACGAATTTCCTTCCCATGATCCACGACTGTGAAGTTGTACGCTTGAGCAGCGACATCGGGGAATCCACGACCGGCTGGGTTGTACAGACCCTTCCACCGCGTTCCCAAGATACCAAGATACTCTGTGACAGCGGCCTCTTGATATGCAGGTCTGGGGAATCTGTCCGAAAACCCTCCTGACGAGAAACCAATGGCCCGCTCCGGAGCAACATGGTAGGTGCCACCAACCGAAGTGACGAATGGGCAGGCAGCTGGGAAGGTGGGAAGGAATCGGGTGGTGTTCTTGCCGTCATTGGTCTGGCAAGCACTGCCAACTCCAGTGTCACCACTCGAGAAGAGGACGGAGACGCCGCGAGCGCCGAGCTGAGCAAACAAACTGCATGTCATGTTCGTATCTAGAATTCCAGTGTCAGGAAGCATCGATCAAAGCCAAGAGAACAAACTTACATGGCTCGGGAACACTCTGTTCATCTTCACCATAGGATGTGGTTAGTGTCGTGGGTAGCATGTGGTCTGGTTGGGCCAGGATGTAATGCAAGAAATCCAAGTATGGCTCGTTCTGGTCCTTGGCTTGAGTTGGTTGATCGAGGTCGGGCACAAGCTCGCCAAGCCCACCAGTGCTGTAGTAGTAACCAGGCGTTGGGTAGGAAAGAGGGTAGGCGTATTGCGCATCAAGATTGGCTTCGACATCGTCATCCACGGTGTCATTCTGGGTTGCCAGTCCGCCATTAATAAGCACGTAGGTGAAATTCTCCGAGGCAGCGTATGGTGCGTATTTGGTGGTGAAAGTTTTAAAGTCGTTAAACTTGGCATACTCCTTTAGATATCCGCAGATACCGATCTTGCCGCCGTTGCGAGTACTTCCTCTGGCGTGTCCTACGTGATAGAGGTCTCGGAGGCATTGCGGTGTGATGGTGGTATTGCAGAATGTCGTGTTCAGGGAGCTTCCTTTATATTGTTCAACCGAGTTCCTCGCAGGACCAACAACGAAGTGTTCGCTGACCGTCGAATGCTCAGGACGCATCTGACCAAAACGAGTGGTAGGCTGAATCATATGAATATACCGATGCAAGTTGCGTGGTACCGAGTAGTGAAGGGTTCGAATACTCTCAATGTCGTTGATCGAATTTGAATAGTAATAGAATCTCGTATCAAGGATTCGTTCAGCTTCCGTGGCTGGAACGAAGAAATTGATCCAATCCCCGTCGTCTTCAATGTCTGCAGGCTTCACCCCTTCAGCAAGCAGCCAGCCCAGGATAGCTTGAGAGGCATCGGCACTTGGACGTAGCATAGCTTTGAGTTCATCGCGATGCATGTGCTCGCCGTATTGAGGGTGGTCGGGCGTGCTGATAGCGATAACATGCTGCTCAAAGGCAAAAGCGTTTTCCTGCTTGACTGCAATGCGGAAGCGGAGTGGTTTTGACGCTGGCGCAGCACGACCTTGGCGCCATCCTTGCGGAATTTGGGCCAAGCTCTCGAGGACGGTGAGCTCGGAATTTGGAGCTGGAGCCGCCTGAACTCCAGTAATAGCTGTAATAACGGTCAATAGGCAGGGTAGATAAGAGAATGACAGCATCATGGCAGTAGAAATTGCTGAAAGTGGAGATCGTTGGTGAAAAGTGAGAGAGTGCACTGAGTTTGATCAAAGTGGATACGTACTCCGAGAACCTCTCAGATCTTTCCAACAGTGAATGAAAAAACCGGTAACTTCCAAGGGGCGTTCCACGTCTTATGTTCCTGCAGTATCTGCCATGCCCCGTCACCAAGGCAAGGTTTCCTCCACACCACCATCACCAGCAAAGACAGTAGATGGTGAGATCATATCCAAAACCGTCTCATTCGCCTACTGTTGCAGAGAGCGATCGCCTGTGTGGGCAATCTATCCATTGTGAGCTTCCTATTGCAATCTCTAGTACTTATTCCTGCCGCACCAGAATATGTCCATTGTAGTTGACGGGAAACCGGAATATGTCTCTGTCAGGTTGTCCCATATTCAACTTCCTATTGCAGTAGGTCAAGGAGGCGGAGATGGCAGGTTAGATACTCAGGACTACAGATCCGGCAGTCTTGGTACTCCGAACATGTTGGTAGATCTTTGGAATGATGCTAACGCGTTATCCATACTTCATATCGCCTTCCCTTGCGTTGTGCACATGAAGCTAATGCAATCGGATAAGCAATTCTTTCCATATAAAATACCCTAGCCTCCTTACCAAACGCCTACCAAGTCTGAGGTATGTATGAACTTCCAGTAAGAATTGGATCTGTTCGTCTCGTACATCCCCAGTATACAATTCTCGTCACTCCTGCAGCTGCACAATGGATGAAAGTATCCCTACTTACCATTAGCAACTATTTGTCTCCCAAAGAGGGAACGGTTAGGAGTGATTTGACGGAGCAACCAGATCTTCGATGATGGAGACTCTCATCATCGTAAAAGGGGATCCATAACCAGAGAAGGCTTCAGAAGAGTTTGATAGGTTGCTTCAAGCGCGAGAGCGAAACATGAGATGATTGGACTTCGAGAAGCGCTATCTCGGGTGGATTTGAGTCTGATCTTGGGCATTACATCATCTCCGGTGCCTATGACATCGTTGGATGAAATTCACAATGTAGCTTCATTTGTCAATCCTACCACATTTAACAACTGCTCACTACCTCTTACAAGTGCACCCAAACAGTCACATCCATACGCCCACACACCCCACCAATCATGTCGGCCGAGTACGAAGGCAAGGACCCCCTAGCCCTCGCCCAAGAAGCAGAGCGTGATCTTAATTCCCGTGGAGCCAAGCAAGGTCACAACTCCAGCGATTCCGGTCCGTCAAGCCCCCGGCCTCCTCCAAACTTTCCTCTACTTACCCTTCCCAGCAATCGAATCCGGCGTCGATCAATCCGTAACCGCCAAATTTCCCGGCAGCGAAGTCAAGGTCGGCTCTGCTGCCTCGGGCGCCGGCGACAACCGCGAGATTCCTGTGGATGAGGGTGGAGATCTTGTTTCGAAACCCGGGGAGAAAGGAGGAAGTGGACAGTGAGCTTGCCTTAGGGTCACGGAGATTTTGGGATTGTCCGGATGCTGATACTGAGATAGCCCTACGAAAGCACGAGACTTTGAGGGGCCAGGGGGCCCGGAGACCAAGCAGCAACTGTATGAGGAGGCGAATCCGGGGAATGATGATGTGACGGAGAATATTAGGCAGGGGACTGAGACGAGGAGGCCGGCGGGTGGTTAGAGGACTTGAATGATAGGAGATTTTTTGATGTGGGAGGCAGAAAGTCAGGACGGGAAAGGAAAGGTTTTCTCTTTCTCAAGAGCTATGTAGAGAACATCTAACTTGATAATACAAAGTCTTGCAAATCTACCTTTGAAAGTTTATTCAACCTGTGATCCCAAGTATGACAGAGTGTCGCCCCTTCTTACTCCCATGGATTCACGGTCGCTTTCGCGGTCTACTCACAGTAGGTATTCTTCTGGGGAATAGAAAAATTGCACCTTTGAAGGGATTGCCAGTAATATAAACATGAAGACAAAGGATACACATGGGTGGGAAGAGTGTTATATCTGAGGATTATGAAGGATGATGGAAAGAAGATAGTGGAAGGAGAACGGCACCCATGGATGTGGGGAGCTATCCCATATATCCTCAAACGCTTTTGTTCGCTGCCCAACACCAAGGCAACCTACCTACCTAGCATAGCGCAAGCTGTTTAGACAACGTTCAAGCTTTCCCTCCAAAGCATCTACATATATACACCAGAACACGCCAACTCAGTAAAGAAACTGACCCATGGACAGACCAACAACAACCAGGACAAAGCAGTTGTTTGGGGTTGAGGTGATTGCTTTTTTCCAGTTTTGAATATCGTACGTGTTTTGCGATTGGGAATGGTAGCTGGCTGTTTGCGTGGGTTGTAACCAGGGATTTTTTCGATATATCCAAGTTGTCGAGTGGGATGGTTAGGCTTTGTTAGTTCCTCGCAAAAGATACGGTCTTTCAACTCGGACTATGGGCACTCCTTTAAGTACACGCCCTCCATACAGAAAATCAGATTGGGCGCATGTGATACCAGTAACCAGTCACGTCATGCTTCAAGAAATTTCAGGCAGTTATTACAAATTCCCTCTTTTTTTTTTCAAATGTACAGTCTTCCCCTATCCGTTAGTATTAATAAAATCATCGCGTGCAGAGAACCGAAGTATCTAGAATCAAATAAGCAACGACCAAACAAACTCCCCCGAAGCCAATCCTCCACTACATATTCGCTCTCCTTTTATTTTTGGCATGCCGTAGTACTGTGAAACCTACTAGCACCGAGATTGCCGGAAAACTGCGTTAATGTAAAGAGGAAGCGCCCTTAGTTACCACCTCTTGCAAGACCACTGCCCTTCCTTCACCACTACCGTCCTTGGGGTTTGTATCGTTGATAACAACCTTCTTAGCAAAATCTACCAAACCTTGGGCCGCCATCAGGTGAGAGGTACTTTCAGCCATGAGTGGCTTGCTTCCCCAGATTCCGGCATACACTCCCTTGTCTATCCCCAGCTTTGCTACTGCCCTATCTGCTGCCTTGCTGATCGCAAATGTCATGAAAGATGTCTTCCACAGATACTCGTGCATAGCGTTCCCAGTGTTAACGATTCCAGCTTGGTCAGCGATTGAGTCATATCTCGCAATCACTTCGAGTGCACGTTTTCTGGCGTCAGTGACGGCAGGATCGAAGTAATCGCGCATCCAGGAGTCAGTGAGTTCTCGTTTGCTGGCGGGGAATAGATGCTTGAGAAACGCTAGGGTCACAGACTCCGCAAAGGGGTTAAGTGTTTTGGAGTAGGTCTCCATGCTGATGCCGCGTTCATAGGCCTTTGGTAGCGTCATGGTGGAACGAGACGATCCAGGTGTCGAGACAATGGTCGAACTCGAGTCAAGATTAAGCGAACTACCGGGTAAGGCCCTGTCAGTGTGAATAGCCAGATGTTTTTCCTTAGATTTTTTCTTCGCTAGTTCTTTCCTGATCATGTCAAACTCTTGGGCTACCGCCTTCTCACACGCGGCTTTCACTGTCGTATACATCCACTGTAACATATGCGGCGGCCGGCCATAAGCCGAACACTTGTGCTTCTCATCCCCTGGTTCGGCGATCTCCTCCAAGGCATGTACTGTTGCTGTTGCAACACGAACATTCAGGCGCCCCTTGACCCAGCACATCGCCGAATGCTTTTCAGCATGAGGTGGCACATCTTTTAGGAAATTTTCGAAGACCAAATCGGCGATTTTGTTGGCAGTAGCGTCTTTGCAAAGGCAAGGGTATTGGCGCATAAAAGAGTTACAGTATAACGCTCCAGGACGCCTAAAGGTATACGGCGGTAAGTCTTGACTCCCTTCTTGTTTTACCGCACCCTCCCTCTCGTCTATCTCTTTAAATGCTTCGTTGCCCGCATTAATTGCTGCGCGATGGAGGAATGCCGCCGCCCACGGCTGCACATGGCTCGAGAATTCTGTACTGCTGTCGCGCTTATTGTGCATGACCACGCCCGTTTGCTTCTCTAATTCTTTCAGAGCTAGTGTCCGCGCGATGGAAATACGGTATCGTATTAAGTCACTCTTCCAGGGGGCAATCGGCACGTCTTTAGGGCCGCTTGGGCTCTCGGTAATAACATGGTAATAGGGGATAGCTGTGGAAATTGCAGCCTCGAAAATAGAATGGGCGGCAGTAGAGAGACAGTGGCAAGGGTATTGAGGATTCAATTTTGTCGGCCAACGATCATCAGGCTTAGAGATCTTGAGTCGTGGTAGGTCTTGATGACGGAAGGGCTTGGATGACGCGGGTTTCGTTATAAGAGGAGCACGAGTAGAAACCGCCTCCTTCGCCATTCTCGTAGAGTTTAGTAAGGGCGCCATCAGTTTTACAATGTTGGCTTACAATACCATTATGTGCCGTGTTTTTCGGATAGCGATTTGCCAGGGTCGTGTTTCGATATTTTGTTTCGAGGAAGTTTGTGCACGTTGTGGTTTGACGTTGAAGGTAACCACGTGGTTTCCTCGAGGTTGTTTTCGCGAGGTTGTTTTCGAGGTTGTTTTCTCAAGGTTGTTTGTCAGGGAGGGTTCGAGTCTTATATATTAGTGAGTCAGAGCTTACCAGGAATAAAAAATTTCAAATTGCAAGTTTTCTGCTACCTGCAGCAGTGAATTTGGAAAACTGCTGATCAGTTAACGAATCTTTGTTAAGAGTCATGAAACCTAGGATTTATAAGATACTTGCGTGAAATAAGAGATAACGGGGCGAATGAAGCAGCGAATAGCCCGTCGAAGTCCGAGTATCCAGATTCTACCTTCTTCCACTATTCAATAATATTCTGAATGAAAGTGTGAATAGCAACCATGACCATGTGGCAGCAGACTAGAGAACTCTGTGATAGAGGATGCCTGCTGGTGAAGGATGTTTTTGTAGTAGAATCATAAGGATTTTCGCTTTCTCATGTGCCCGAGTTTGACATACCTAATTCACAACTCAGATAAAGTGGCTCATGGTAATCATTCCCGAGTTTGCATTTCTCATAGCGCATTAGATAAAACCTATTTTCGTCCATATGCGTGGTGCTATTTTGTGTTTCGAGAAGAACAGAAAGCAAATCAATAGCTAGCAAAGGGACAATGATGTGAAATAAATCATGAAAAGTACCACGCAAGACAACAGTGGAATTTTATTTCTGAGTAAATATGAGCGAGGCCATTTCTCTATAAGATAAGGTAGCGCTACAGGATTGGATTGGGAACGCCCTTTGTGGAAAATAAATAGTGGGTAAAAGAATGAGCAGTCTGTATACCAGAAATTTGCAGGCAAGAACATCCGTAACATCTAATTCGCCTAGTAGAACGGTCACTTATTGGCCAGCACCGTAAGCCCTCAAAAGACGCTGAAGATCCGGAACCGACGAAGCTGACAACTAAGTAAGAAGTCAGGTCCCATAACAAAACACCTATCCATACCGATTTCCAACGTTCGTGCGACTCAGGCAAAGAGAGCCTCGGACACCGGGCACTCCGCCCGAACACCGTCGGGATCATCTGGCAAGGCTAAATCAAGTTGGAAGCCAGGGCAGTGCTTGGCTCCAAGCGCAAAGATCCCCTGAGAGATGGATGGTAATGTTCACCAAATACAGTCAAAAGATTTTGAACAGGGAGCCAGGCTCTGCATTGACCAGCAACTTTAATATAACCTAGCCAGATGACCACGATGGGCATGATCGGAGAGCCCGGCGGCAAAAGCTAGAAAGTGCATGGGTCACATTAACTCGCATGGCGCTTCAATTCTGGGGTTGGGATCATCAACATTACCAGTGTGCCGCTGTCCTCTCCATCTCAAGAGGCTCTCAGACCCAATTTCTCCATGACTTTCTTGACGTCATCCATACCACTGTCAAGATATACAGCTCCAAGGACTGCCTCAACGGTAGCGGTCATGGTGATCGGCGAAATAGTACGACCCTGCGCCGGGTTTGTATTGATATACATATCAAGCCCGTTCTCTCGACCAACTCTGTCAAGATTTGTGTTGGATCCCACGTAGGAGACCATTTGACCCGCTCTTCCTAAGGCGCACTTTAGTGATTTCCTCTGCCACGCTGCCCGGATCGAGTCTCATTACCCCTGGGCTCTCCACCATTGTACCATTCTTCCACAAGCGCGAGCTTAAGAATGGTATCCCCAACAACGGCAAGGCGCTTGTTACCATCAGGAATGCGTCTGTCGCCAATCAAGAACACTCCAGAGCCGGCGGCTTGCATTGCCTCCCATACGATGGACGAGTCTTTAAATTTGTAGCCGATTGTGCTTTGAACGCCAAGTATTGTGTTTTTCAAGATGACTGAGGCCATAGTATCGGAAGGTCCTGAAAGTTTGTCCTTGACGTTTACAATGTCCAGGAGTTGGAACAGGAGAGAAGTAACCCCTGGACCAAAACCCGCCATGCCCGCTTCGGCCTAGCCAGCCCTGTGCCTTACGCTGGCGGAGAGCTTCCTTTGTGTTTCGAAATGGATAGGGATTTCGAATTTCTCAGGCCCACAACCTTGAGTCAGCTTCAACCGTGCTCCACCAGCTCTACTGTGTAGAAGACACCGTATCTGTATTCTTGAACTTTCTTTTTCTAACATCAGCGAGGTGCTTCCGGGAATTGCAGGAAAAGTAATCACCCGATGTCCGAGCTTCTGAGGCTTTTATCGGTGTCTCGCGCGGCGGGCTGGCCGACCTTCCACCGCCGTTGAGCTACGGTACTTTAGCCAGCTGGTCAGACTGATCCTTTGGAGCTGCACCATCATGTACAAGACTCCATGAAGCAAACTACATGAGTAAAAGACGGTAACGCGATAATGGAGCATCTTGAAATCCATTCGTAAGCTCTTTCTCAGTTCATTGCATATTACATGCCTTGAAGCTGACCTTTACCGCAGAAGGTCATATCTCGTCCGCTGGGTGGAGGTTGAAGCCGAACACACAATCTTCTTCAACATTGAACCACAGAAAAAGTCCATTAACTTTGGTATCTTCAAGCACCCTGGCCATGGCAGCGCGCCGACTCTCAAATTTCCTTCATTAACTTTCGAACCACCACCAACTCCTGCTATACGTCCTGATGACACGCTGAATGAGTCGCATACATCACGAAACGCGTCCTCTACAGCTACCGAGAAGCTGAGGAGCATTGGACTAAGACCTGTGTTCTGGTATGGAATTTGCGATGCCAACAAGGTGTCCAAGGGGAAATATGAAGTACCCAAAGGCGAAGGCGGCATGTACGCACTTGTGTTTGACAATACTTTTGCAAAACAACTCTCAAAGTCGGTGACCGTCGTTCTTCTGACATATCCAACCAACTCTCCTCCACAAACAAACCACCATATGCACCACGTACAAGGATCGTCTGCTGCGACTACTACCACTCGCAGGCATAGGTCCGCATCTAGAGTACTGCAGTATGAATCTTCGGACTCAACAAACCGAAATGACTCAAATACAACGGAGATGTTAGACGGTTGCATGGAATCGCGGCCTCGAAATCCTGGAGCCACTGAAAGTAGTACAACATCGAACTTTTTTACTGGAATGTTACAGAAAAGACGCCGGAAACGCCACCAAGGATACGCTCGAAGGTTCTTCTCTCTTGACTACAACACATCAACGCTCTCATACTACCACAATCGAAACACCTTAGCTTTGAGAGGAGCTGTACCACTGTCTCTGGCCGCTATAGGAGCGAACGCTGCAACCAGGCAGATTTCTATTGATTCGGGGGCGGAAATATGGCATCTACGAGCTATCAATCAAAAGGACTTTGAGGCTTGGAAAAACGCTTTGGAGATTGCAAGGACAAACTTTAACTCTATGTCAGGCGCATTCCGGCCGCAAATAGATGTGCCTGGTTCGCGGCAGTCTTTGATACGTCTTGACGTAGGAGAAGGGCTCGACCTGGCGAAGGTCCAAAGCTTGGCAGATAGGATACAGGGTTCACGAGATGCAGCCCGGAGCATAGCTCAGGAAACAGACCCAAAACATGCTCCGCCGGCTACCCTTAAGCCTACAAACTCCGACCCAGGCTCTATGGCCTCGAGTGCATCCGAAAGTCCCCCAGAGCAGACTCAAAGTGCCGGATACTTCAATGATGGCGAACGGAGACCGTTCTGGAAGCGCAAACCAAGCAGTGAAAGGACCATGCCAGGCATGTTCAGGCGCAGCTTTTCCTCACAACCTTCGACACCTTCGGGTACAAGTAACACACCTCCTCAACCTTGCAAGATGGCCTCTCTAGCTCCAGAAAGCGCCACGCTGCCAAGCCACCAGGAGGAAAGTTTACACGACCACTGCATGGCTTTACTGAGAGACCTTGACTCCATTGTAGCCGACTTTGCAGTGCTCATTGAGGAAAGCAAGCGAAGGCAATCTCCCGTTCAAATATCGGCTGTCTCCCGACACAGCATGGATTCACAAGGGACTCAGGAATTCTTTGATGCTGATGGGGGAAGTGCTTCGCAATTATTGGCAATACATCAGGAAACCGACGACGAAAGCGAACCAAGCGCGAATGGTCTGGTTAGCGACGGAGAGGATTCGGCATCTGCAAGTGATGTGGACGGGCCAGCAAACCTGAATATAACCAACGATACCCCAGAATCGAAAACTTCAGCCTTCCCTTCGAAGCCGAAAACCCTCACACCATTGCCAATATCAAACATAATCCAACGAAGAACCGCTGTACCCTCTCCCACAGTCAGTCCTCCCAGTCTTATCGGCTTCCTTCGCAAAAACGTCGGCAAAGACCTCTCCACCATATCTATGCCGGTATCTGCCAACGAGCCCCTCTCCTTCCTTCAACGCGCCTCTGAACAACTCGAATACTCCACCCTGCTTGACGAAGCCGCAAACCCCTCCAAGACGAGCGTCGAACGTCTGCTATATTATACCGCCTTCGCCATCTCCAACCTTTCCAATTCCCGTGTCAAGGAGCGCGCTATCCGCAAACCCTTCAACCCCATGCTTGGCGAAACCTTTGAGCTCGTCCGCGAAGATCGCGGCTTCCGCTTCATTGCAGAAAAAGTGTCCCATCGCCCGGTCCGCATGGCCTGCCAAGCCGAGTCCAATTCATGGTCGTTTACACAGTCCCCTATGCCTACCCAAAAGTTCTGGGGCAAGTCCGCGGAACTCGTAACCGAAGGCCGTGTAAGCGTCGTCCTCCACACCACAGGCGACCGCTTCAGCTTCGCCCCTCCCACAAGCTTCCTGCGCAACATTATCGCCGGAGAAAAATACATCGAGCCCGTCGGCGCCATGACGATCACTAACGAGAAAACCGGCGAGCACGCTACGGCCACCTTCAAATCCCGCGGCATGTTCTCAGGTCGCAGCGAAGACGTCGTCGTCCAAACCTACTCCCCCGCCGGCGACGAACTTCCCATTGGCCTCGCAGGCAAATGGACTACCTCCCTCTCCATCACCGACCCCGCTAACCCCAAAGCCTCCGAAACCCCGATCTGGCAAGTCTCCCCCCTCGCCCCAGACGTCTCGAAACGCTACGGCCTCACCCCCTTCGCCGCCTCCCTGAATGAAATCACGCTCGTTGAGAAAGACAATTTGTCCCCAACAGACAGCCGGCTCCGGCCCGACCAGCGCGCGCTGGAGGAGAACGATTTCGACAGCGCGGAGGAGCTGAAGACAAAACTCGAAGAGGCGCAGCGGAGTCGGAGGAAGGTGATGGAGGAGGAAGGGAGGGAGTGGGTTCCTAGGTTTTTCACGAGGATCGAGGCGGATGCGGGTGGGGAGGAGATATGGAAAATGAAAAGTGGAAGGGATGGATATTGGGAGGAGAGGGTCAGAGGGACGTGGGAAGGGGTCGAAAGGGTTTTTGAGGTGGAGAGGTGAAAGTGGGGCCGGGAAGGAGTTCTCAATGATAGTATAAGCGGTTGAATATATGGACAATCCACAGCGCAAAATCCAGAGAAATACTCTTGATCATTCACTACCTCCAATTCCCCCCCCGAAATCCCTCCCTTTCATGCATAGATCGTCCCTACTGACGACTCTCTCGAAAGCCCCCACCGGGAACTAGATGCGGTATTGTGTAGAAGCTTGAGCGATGAGACAAGGGATTAAGAGGTGGTTAAGGCGGTTTGACAAAGACAATGTTTACTCACGATAAAACAGGAAGCGAGGGTGAGCCATTCGAATGTAAGTGAGTATTCGAGACCCGGAATATCGAAAATATTGGAAACCCTCCAAAGGAGGACATTCAAGATGAAGCCGATACGTAGGGATAACATGTAAAAGCTCAGCAGCTTGGTATATCCGTATTGTCTTGGAGTGCCTGTGACTTCTTCCGATAGCATGCTATTCATCCAACTTGAACCTCCTATGCCCCCGCCGACAACGAGTGCCCATGATGCTTTGCACACGATGCTTTGCCCACCAGCCGAACAATCACTGCCGGTTGACTCCCATTTCATTGCTACGTTGCAGCATAGCCATCACGCCTATTTTCCTCCCTTCCTCTCATTCACAATCATAATTGGCAGACTCTCAAACACAACCTCATTTCTCTCATAATGCCCCAGAAAACCCCCCTGCAACACCCTCCTCAACGCCTGCAACCGATGCAACTTCCACCACTTGTCAATACGCATGACGCCATCTTGGTGGATGCGCACTACCATCCTCGAGCCATAGGTCTTGCCCTCTTTGCTGACAGCGTTGCGGTAGCGTGGTCCGCGGGCGGGATATTCGACGCTGTTGAGGATGTCGGAGAAGTTGGCGCGGAGGGATTTCTGGTCTTTTTTGGAGAGGCGGTGGGTGCTTTTTGCGGCAAGGGCGGCGAGGGTGGTGAGGAGGGTGTCGGTGCGGCGGTAGGCGGTGTAGATGCGAGCGAGCTTCGGCAGGGTGGTATCCTCGTCAGGATCGGAGACAATGTCGGTGCCGGGGTAGTCGACGAGAGTATCTTCGTCCGTGAGGAGCTTGTAGGATTTCTCGTAGAGGAGGGCGATGTTTTCGCCAGCGGCGATCTGGACTTCAGGGTGAGTGCTGTTAAGGTGCTCAGCGATGGTCTCGACGGCTTCTTCACTGTCCTCGGAGAGGTCGTCGATGAGGGTGGCTAGGAAACCCCATTCTTCAAGGGCGGCGGTGACCGGATCAGGCTCATCGGGAGCGTTGATGAAGTGGCCGTCCGAAGCAATGATTGTGAGAAGATATGCCATATTGTCTAGAATCTCATGGTCTGAGGCGCCGCCGTAGAAGGTGCAGGTACCGAGGGCATGGATTGCCGCTGTTTTGCTGGCAACGGATGAAGATTCGGATATTGTTCGTTCGAGAGGAGTGCAAGCGGCTTCGTAGATCTGGTCAGATGGGGAGGTAATGAATGTCATTGCAAGAGCTTTTTGAAAGACGTTAGCTACAAGCATAGACTTGGTGCTTGCGCCGTGTTTTGCTCGCCTTTTATGGCCAGGACTGTCTCCTTCTCACTAGACTCGGCCTTGATGCTCTTAAAAAATGCCGTTGCAAGCTCAGCCTCCTTCCCACGGATCTCCTCTTCAGCGTAATGTGCAGTCAGAATTCGGACATATGCTGTAAGACATGTCTCGCGGCCCTGGACGCTGCTACGCTTTCGGTCAATAACCTCTTGAATCCGGTCTCCAAGCTCCGTCCTCCACGCCTCTGTCGAAACCTCTGTGTTCTCGGCACTAAGCATTTCATCGATGGAGTTGACGCTAGACACGCGGTCAGCCTTCAATTCTGCAACCACAGCTCGCAAAGCAAGCGTCACGCCTTCCAGATGGGGCAAGGACTGCGCAGCAGGAGTCTTACCTGAATGACGTCTCATCACTGACATCGCCTCCCTCTTCCTCATCGGATCCATGTCTACTGGCGGCCCTGCTGGCGCTGCGCGAGGGCGGGGCAGAGTTGGGTCGCGAATTGGCAGGCGAGGACTGCCCCGATCGGGCCTTCGCCTTGCGCGAAACGGTCTTGTTGCTCTCAAGAGCTTGTCGCCGTAGATCGTGCATAGCGAAGGTCGTACGCGCTGCGTATTACTAAGGTAATTCTAGAAGAAAGATGACTTGAAAGTAGTATCTGTGATTGTGGCACTCGGGTTTGTGGGTTAAGGATCTGGTAATGAAGATCTATACAGTTCTGAAGGTAAGAGGTACAGTCGTAGTTCCATAAGGTGGATATGAGTCACGTTGGAGCGCAAGGCTAGAGTAATGTCGAGGGAGTCACACGGTCAATAAAAGTGATGTGAATAGAAAGTAAGGTTGAAGACTGGTTACTATTGTAGTTTTGCTATTTGTTCCCGTGGTTTTGCATTGTGTGCCATACTCAGAAGTCGCCTAGCGCCAAAATGCCAACGCACTCTGGACGGAACCGGCCTTTTACCGAGCTTGCCCTGAATTCAAGAGAGTAGACATTTGTCTTATTCCATGAGACAGTGGTGTAAATTGTGCATTGAAAGACCGTGTAGTCAAATGCTGCTGATATGTATGGTACATGCAATTTCTCGAAGCCGAGTAAAGTAATCCGCGTCTCCTGCCAACGCCTACGCTTGCCCTGATCCTAATGCAGCTCCTTTTCGGTTGATGTCGTACAAGTCATGCTGCCCCTATGTTCGAACGACAAAGTTCTTTCCCTGCCCCAATACAAAAGTCAAACCATCGCCAGCCCCTGCTCCTTTGAAGGATCCGCCTTGCAAATGCCTCTTGAATCCATGCGCACCTGTCACGGTGCCAGTGTGACCTCGTTGAGGCATGTTGTGGCCTTAGATATCAATCTCAATACCAAGGTCCATTGCAGCCATGATCTCATCGTCCATGTAGCGAGTGCCGATCTTAGGCAGCTGGCCCTTGATAGAAGGTGGGCTACGTGTCGCAGATTGCACAGGAGTGACAGAGCGCACGCTTGATGGAGTTCCTGCTCGGCTGTTGTCCTTACTCTTGTCCTCGAACAAATCGTCCACAGCACGGGTTGCCTTTGGCGGAGCGAGATTAGTTCCATTGACATCATAGTGAATCTTCGCCCTAGTCTTGACACGAGCAAAGGGGTTCTGTACTGCCTCTCCGCGCTCAATCGCCTTACGTGCGAGGGCTTCGGCCTTTCTCTCAGCATGCTGCGCTTTACGGACATCGTGGGTGTTGGCTTTGCGATTCGCACGATTCAACTCTGCCAGACGGTCTTGCTGGCTAGGGCCAGTCGTTGAAGGCTTGGGTGGCGCTTTTAGGAGAGTGGTGCCAAATGCAAGCTTCGGTCCGTCCAAGTCTGCGAGTTCGGCGTCCAGTTTGGCAATCTCTGCTTCATCACCACGGGCTTCGGCGCTCTTGCGACGGTTGATGAGGGCAGGGCGCTCTATGGAGGCAAATTTGGTTTGCAGAACACCTGCTCGCCTAAGCTTCTCTTCGATTTCCGCATTAGTAAAGCGGTGATTGATCAGCCCATTGATGTCCGCAATCTTAGAGAGCAAGTAAGGTTTCGTAGGAAGAGGCATATTTTCGTCCGCCATAGTCCTTTTGTAGTGCTCAACCTCCGTCTACAGAGGTCAGTAAAGTACGATTGGAAGACCTCAAGGTTAACTTGCCGTAGTAAACTTCGAATTGGAGCAAGCCAAGAATGGCCATTCCTTCTCAGCTTTTCCGTGAGTGACCAAGGCGTACTGGCTTGTAACGAAGGGTTTGCCGTTAACGCCCTCCAATGCGTACGGCTTCCCCTCAGTGAAACCTAGCGAACGTCAGATATACTCATTTACTACATCAGGATCGGCATACCTTTGATATGCGCCATACGATAAACCGTTTCTCCAGTGTTCTTGTCAGTTCCAATGCAGATGCGAACATAGCAAGTCTTGATAGCTTCTTCAAATCCAGGATAGAAACAGACTTTGGCAAAATTTTCGCGACCGATACGCACATGCTCGTAGTCGATTTGATCTGCGGGTTGTGCGTCGCGAAACCCAGGGGAGCTCGCCTTAGGCTTAGAGTTGTCCCATTCGACATCACTCTCGCCCTCGGCGTCTGCATCTGAGAATGTATCCTCAATGGAGCCACGAATCTTACGCTCCTTGCGTGCTTCTCCTTCACGACGTCTCTGTTCGTCACGCGCACCTTTTTGCTCACGCTGCCGCTTATACGCCTCTATGGCATCTGAGGTCTCGCCAACCTTACGACCGCCAAGGGTCGTCTTCTGACGAGAACTCTTTCTATTGCCGTCTTCCAGATCCGCGCTACCAGCCTTACGCTTCTTCTTGTCGTCTGTCTTCTCTGCGTTTCCACGTGCTTGAAGGAGACGACGGAGGTGTTGGTCCTGCAGCTTGCGCTCAAGGATCTGGGCACGCTCGGCAAGAATGGATTCGCGCTGGACTTCAGAGAGTGCCATGATATAATCTTTATCCTTTTGGGAATGGAACTTATTCTCGAGAGGAAACATGGGCCCGTCATCGTCAACAGGGGAGCCAGGAGAGACATCAGAGTCGGATTCAGACATCGGAGCAGACTGGAGTGAGTTTGGTGACGCTGGCGTCGATGAACTGAGATGTAGTGTAAGTACTGTGTTGATATTTCTGAAAGGTGGATGTAGTCTGAAAGAAGGCTTACGCTTCTCCTTCCTCCTCTGACTCGTCTTTCCGACCTTTCTTAGCCTTCGTAGCGTTACCATTAACTTTGGTGGTGCCTTTTGCTGCCATATTGGACTTGTTCGCTGGAGTGTCGCTGAGCTTGGCTGTGGAAGGGCCAGCTGCGGAAGGTGGAGGAGTTGCCTCTGTAGTAGTGTTGGTGGGCTTAGAGGTTTCTTCACCAGAAGAATCATCACCCGCGAGCGCGAGGAGTTCTGCGTCAAGGTCCGCCATTTCTGCGCTAGAAATGAGTCCTATTCAGTTGCTGCTTTGTTAGAGGTATGTAGTTGGTGATGAGCAACGAAGCCTGCTTCGTAAGCCCGGTATGTGATATAGATATGGGAAAAGCTATAAGTGTAAGGTAGTCGTAGATATACAAGAAGTTGTTCGCAGATAATGTGTTGTATTGCAGAGTTTTCAAAGCCCAAAGTGAAGCAGTACTAGGCCAAAGCTAAGAGAATGGGGAGGCTGGAGAGTTAGTGCAGTGCTTTGGCATTATTGCTTTCGGTCTAATGTCATTCATTGACTGAAAGGGAGCGCGAAGTGTTGAGCCTCAATTAGTTACGGCGCTAATTGCGCTGAACGCGCTTGACTTTCCGGCAGCTCCCGCTCCGGCTAATCTGCTGATGATCTCATCTGATAGCAATGGAAATCTAAGGTACCCAAACAATTTCGGAATTGCAGAATCGATGAAACCAGGAGCGCAATTATAATGAGTACAGCCAGTGCCCTACGCTCTATTTACAAGCCAGCTTTCCGATCCAATTTTCCAATCTCGGATTTTCTCCTTCCGCGGCTGGCCCTCAGCCGCCATCATATCCATTATGCACCCATCACCACCTCCTCCGCTCCTCCCTCCACCGAACCCACCCCAGACTCGCTTAACTCCTCCTCGAAAGCCAAACGCCGGCGTCCCTTATCAAGAGAACAGCATCAATTCCTTGAAAGCGCTCTACGCGTCAATCAAGCCGGAGAGCTAGCCGCAACCCTGATCTACACGGCTCAAACCCCTCGCATCATATCTTCCCATCCACATCTCCGCCCCTTAATGCAACACATGTATGCCCAAGAAGCGGGCCACTTCTCCACTTTCAACGCTCTCCTAGCCCGCCACCGTATCCGTCCCACGGCTATGTACCCCGTCTGGAGTATAGCCGCTACTGCGCTTGGATGGGGTACCGCGATGCTAGGTCGCGAAGCAGCGATGGCATGCACGGAGGCTGTGGAGACGGAGATTGGGGGGCATTATAATGGGCAGGTGCGGGTATTGTTGCAATGGATGCGGGATATGGAGGAGAGGGGGGAGGAAATTGGAGAGGAGGTGAGGGAATTGGTGGGGACGCTGAAGAGAATTAGGGATGAGGAGTTGGAGCATTTGGATGAGGCGGTTGGGGAAGGGGCGAAGGAGGCGGAGGGTTATGGAATCTTGAATAAAGTTATTAGAGGGGGATGTAGGGGTGCTATTTGGATCAGCGAGAGGGTTTAGGAGACTGGTAGTGGGGGTTGGCGTTGCATGGTAAGGTCAATCTCATTGTAGAGCGAGAGATTTCTCCAAAGTAGCCCTATAATCCAGTTTGCACTGCTTGATTGATGCCATGGCAACCAGTGCAATAAATTCATTCTATTTAATATTTAAGAATCAGGCATCCTTGGAGCTACAGCTATCATACAGCAACTAAGGGAAGAATTTTGTTACGTGTTTGTGCAACTCGAACCTATGCATTAGCATAAGGTAAACCCCAAACATGAGCGCCGAGCAAGTGCCGCTATGTTAATGCTTCAGTAGAACGCCCTTTATGCCCTTGGATGGTGCTCTGCAGCACATGCTAAACGGGATTGTGGGCCCCTCGAGATCAGAATTGAGACAGGAGGCTAGGAAGGCAGTTCTAATCGTGTAGGAACGTGCACTCATCGCCCTTTCTACACTTTCCTTCTTGCCAGAACTTGCAAGGTAATCGGGGGACGCCATAAAACTGTCATCCAACCTTGTGTCAGCTAAATTCACCACTTGTTGGAAAATTTCAAGCTTACCTTTTTTTTTTCTGGAACACTCTTCTGACGTTTACCCTTATTGTAGCCATAATCTCCGTTCTGGTCATCGTAATCCATCTGACGTTTTCGATCGTTCTCACCCTGATATGTGCTTTGATAGCCGTAACCTTGTGTCTGGGTAGGTGCCTTTCCGTATTGTGCCAGGATAGACTGCAAATCTACACCATGGGGCGGTGGTGGAGGTACGCCATACCCTTGCGGAGCCTGACCCCGCTGTGCTATCGCTGCCAATGTGGCTTGGAGGTCAAATCCGGATGTGTTCGGCTGTTGGGGCATTAACACTTGGGGGACTTGATTATTATTGTTGGCAAACTGAGCAAAGATGGCTTCCAGTCCAGTCGATTGAGGCTGAGCCACTGGTTGTTGTTGCTGTTGCTGTTGCTGTTGCTGTTGCTGTTGAGGTGGTTGAGGTTGAGGTTGCTGTTGACCATTAATGATCTTCAGCAATGCGGCAATATCAGGCACTGGAGGTACTGGCTGCTGCACTTGTGGTTTTGCAACCATTGTTGGTGTGTTAGGAGAACGATATTGGTGGTTCTGGGCAGCATAGAACTGAGCTTCTCGGCTCTACAAATAATATCAGTACAGTTTCATGTTAGCTGAATCGGGCCAGAAATTACCTTTGTCTCGTCACTAGGCATACCGAATGTTTGCTCAATGACTGGGTCACCTGAGTAAGGATCGGAAGGCTCTCTAGGAGACGGTGGAATGTCAGAAGATGTAGTGTAGATGACCATCAATGTTGTTAGCTCCCGTTGCTCTTGGACTTCACGCTCTCGGCTTTTAATTTCGACTTTGCCGCCACGCGTAGTGTAATTGCGCTCAAGCTCTTCCAGGGCAACAACGCTGAAATCAACCACTGGATAGATGTGAGTAAAGGATCGGATTGCCAGTATCAAGGATACTCACGTGATGGGGAAACCCAGGGTGCTAAAGTTTCCTCAGCCGGTGAACTATCTTCATCTTCATCCATAACGTCGAGGTCTTTGTGCATCTTAAGCATCTGGCCTTCACCCCTGCTATCACCGACATCGCGGACCATGCTATCCTCATGTCCCATTTCCTCCTCGGGATCGTGGACGAACTCGCGTATTGAAACTAGACTGTGGTCTGGTTTGAACGAGACCCGCAATTTACGACGTTCTTCTTTGCGAAGGCGTTTTCGCTTCTCCTCCAGTGATTCGGGTGGTCGAGCCTCCTCAAATTTTGATGGTGTTGCTTCTTTTGGTTTGCTCAAATTCGCCATCGTCTCGGCAAATATTAAAGAGGGTTTAGCCGCAGCCGCAGAGCCCTCTATGGCTGTTGCTCTGCTTTCTAACAAGTTCCTATTAAGATGTCAAGAATGATCTATTTTGGTTGATAAAAACGGGATAACTTACGTCAGCTTAGCATCTTTTGACTTTGTGGATTGAAGAGCAGCGTTTGAGGTTCCCGGTTTTTTGGACGCTGACTGCAGACTGGAGAAGAATGCTGAAGGTTTTGCAATTACATGGTTGGTTTTCACTTTAGGCGCTGGGACAGCAGAAGCGGTGGCTTTGGCTACTACTTTTGCATCTACCTTAACGGGTTGATGCTTGTTACCAAGAATTCCTGACACCTTTGTTATTGTGGTAGCAGCTTGCCCCGATTGTGTAGTTGAAGTTGCCTGCTTCTTAAGCGACTGTATTCCTGAAGCTTCTTCTACCCGCAGTCTCTTCGTTCCAGAGACAGCATCTGAAGACCGAGAATTGCTTGTCGATGGTCTGATCATGGCGGTGCCTTTAAACTCTTGGGGTTGCGGAGGCGTTCCATCTGCCGCCTTCTTCTTCGTGGCTCCTTCCGCGCTGTCCAACACTTTTTGCGCAAGGAGTTTGCCTTGACCATCACCTCTCTTCACGATTCTTGGAAGTACCTTGTCTAGCTTAGTCTTCTCTAATATTGCCTGATCTATGGTTACACAACGTGTCAAAAGCTAGAAAACGTTAGCAGTCCCACCGTTTCTATGTGTCTTCATTGCTTACCTCGAGCATGCTCGCTATGAACGGCCCTGTGTATTCGCTAGACTTGAAGCGATCAAGGATAAATTGATAACAGATCAAGCTAACCGTGGGGTTTTCTCCAAGTCTAATGACAAGTTAGTACCACTTTTTTCATAAAGAAAGTTCAAGCCTAAATATGTCTCCAGAATCCCAAAGCGCACGATTCTTGAGATGAGCATTGATTCAATGAGAGGGGAGGGGAAACCACTCGTTGGGAGGCATCATAGAAGAGCGTGAGGGCTTCCCCGCTCGCTCTTGTTTCATTTGCCACCGGCATGACTTGGCTGAAAGAATATTTCAGCGCTTCTATCGTGAATATTGCGCGAAGAAGACATAATTTCATGATCGTGCCTGTTATGGCGTACTACATCGCCAGCACTTTGTAAGGCTGCAGATTGCAGGGCCTTTCAATTTGTACTATTCCGGTATAATTCGGGTTGTTTGCATTTGTACAACTGTATCCCACGTATGTGAATAAGAAAGGAGGATAAAGCATCACATAAAGTGGTGCAAATCGTCATAACAAAGGCGTGCACACGCTGTAAAGGATACTGAATGGGACGGCTAAGGGAAGGTACGTACTTCTCAACAATATCTCGATGGCCGTATTTTAGAGTGAGCCGCACGCAAGATTCCAAGAGTCGGCGTTGATTTAAAGCCCGGCGTTCGTGCTCGACCATTCTTGTGTGGTTCTTCTTTTCCTCTGCTTGCCCTAGTGCCGTCATCTCTAACTTCCATTTGTCGCGGACAGCTTTGAGGATGGCCCAGTATTCGCCAAGAGCAGCACGTATTATTGTGCTTGACAGAGCCACGCTACGCTTGGCCCATACTGCTTTAATAATGTCGTACTCCGTAGCTTTACTGGGGTCATTGGGACGATTTGCCGGCAACGGTGATACTTCCTCCGGCTCAACCTCTTCTTCAGACCCGGAGTCATAGTCAGAGTCCTCTTCAGGCTCTGATTCACTCGTTGGCTCAGCCGATGACTCGGAACCTGCAAGAGATTGGTGACGGAGACCCGCTGGAGGCGTAATATTACGTGTACCCGACGACCTCGAACCCGATAGCTTAAGCTTTTTCACCAAAGGCTCACGAGCAGGGTCCCAAGGCCCACTTCCTTTTTCTGCATTTTGATTCAGTTAAAGTTTATAACTGTTGGATGCAATAATTACTTACCCTGAAGAAGCAAGCGTCTGATCTCATTTCTAGATGACCGCTTGGTATACTTGGGAATGGTTGCTGTACATTTATTAATATAAATAATAGGCATAATATTGGGATATGCAACACTACCTTTAGTAGTAGCTAACTCTAAACAGTTTGCTCCTACAAAGGTGTAGCCAATGAGATGCTTAGAGTTAGTACGGCTAGAAAATTCTGCTGGAGCCTTGACAAGAAAGTCTCCCTGGATGTCCCCCTTTGGCACAGCAGCAACTACTGAGTTCCATTCTTGCCGAGTGACATGCGGAGGAAGATCCCCTTTTGTGGAAGGTCCTCTTAAAGCTAACGCAGGGTCAAGGTTCGATTGCTGTGTCTGCGGAAGAATCAACATCAATTCAACACCGAAGTACAGGTGTATCGCTGGATAGTCAACTTACTTGTCGTTGATGCTGGGCATCCTGCGTGAAGGAAGTGGGGTAATTTTGGAGTGCCTGGGGAGAAATGGTTTGGGACTGGTTCGATGTCCGTTGAAACGATTGAGGTCGGCTATAGTCGAATTGGGACTCCTCGTTTAGTGGAAGATGACCATATCCCAGGGAAGTATCGTATGATGGCGTTGCTAACGTATGACCGGGGTGTGACTGGAAACCAGAATAATTGAACGAAGCAGGGCTTCGTGAATACGTTTGATCGAAAGGTCTCGAGTGCACTCCATGATTCGAGACAGGTAGCAAGTTTGAAGGTTGAATGGGATTCTGATGCCAGCCATGGTTTCCTTGATTGAAGCCATTGATTGATTCGTGGGGGTTGGAGAAAGCTTCTGCGTCCCACGGAGCGTTGAAAGATGGTTCTTGGTCAGGCTGAAGGAAAGAGTTGAAGGAATCATTTTGAGCAAAATTATAGCCATAATTTCCAGTCATGGACTGGTTATCTTGATTATTGCCATTCTCATGATTCTGGTGTCTTGGATCCATTATTACTACGTTTGTTTTGAACCAGGCGTAAAAGGGCCACGCGCTAGCTTAAAGTTGACGCGTTACCTGAAGCAGTAAGGCGGCAGGTTTTGCTTGCGCACAGGGTGAAGGCCCGGAAATAGCCGAAAAAACGTGATGTGTCTGAAACGGGTTCTGCAGGTTTGGTGGAAGTGGCTGGCCGTAGCTATGCTGCAAACGTTGGTAATATCGCTGCTTGAGGTAACGTATCGAAATGCAGTCAAGTATCTCAGGTTGTGGACTTGACAGAACGATAGCCGACTCCAACTGTTCCCTGGCAGCTCACAGATTTAATCAAGAACCCCGGTATGCCAATGAACTTGATTCCATCCACAGGAACGACAGCGTGGAATCACAGATCAGAAGCGTGTACCCCCACAGATCACCACCAGTCCACCACCACAATCACAACCTTACCTCCACCGAGCAACCTTCAAAAACACGTCCTTTCAGTACTTCACGATGTATTTAGTAATCAGCAAACAGTCTAGTCGGTTCACGATGGGGTTATGTCGATGAACAATAGGCAGCATGATTGTTGAGGAAGGATGTAGGTTGGAACAAAACTGCGCGACAGTCAACTTTTTGTACCACGCTAAAGTCTATGTTTAGCGCCATTACCGAAGCTAGTAAACTTCACTACAATCAAAACACACGAACATGACAGATTGGAGCTTCGATGTAACAGGACAACGTTAACGACACCGTATTAATTGTTTCTGGAAGCTCTGATTACGGAGTATAACTGTGATGAACATGGACAGGCCTTGGACCTAAAATCTAGGGTTCTCAAAAACCATGGTAGCTCATCAGCAATCACTCCGAGACCGGCAAGTAGGTAGGCCTACCATGTACAAAGCAAGACTTCAGCTACGAGACTAATGATACTGCTACAGCATCGCTTGAGAGGATATTAAACCTCAATCATGCTTCAGTCGTGACGTCCACAACACAGCATGATCCAACTGCTGCCAACGGGCTTATACCTCAGGCAACCCCCATCTTGAACTCGGATGGAGATCCGATATGGAAAGTTCTTGTGTTTGACAACTTGGGTCGAGATGTGATAAGCAGCGTATTGCGCGTTAATGACCTACGCGGATGGGGTGTCACAATACACTTGTGGGTTTTTCTTAAGACACAGCAGTAGTGCATAGCCTGTGAGACCAAGCCAAGCTGATGTTGCTTCTAAGGAATATCAATTCATCCCGCCATTCAATTCCGGATGTGCCTGTGCTATATTTGGTTGAGCCTACAGTCATGAACTTGAACCTGATCAGCCAAGACTTAAGTCGAAGTCTGTACTCCGATACATACATCAATTTTCTGTCTTCGATACCGCGGCCGTTGATGGAAGATTTTGCGGCGCAAATAGTTGAGGCAGCGACCGCTGAGAGTATAGCGCAAGTATACGATCAATATCTGAACTTCATTGTCGGTGAGCCGGATTTATTCAGCTTGGCGATGGGGAAAGAGATATATTGGGCTCTCAATAGTGCCCAGACGAAAGATGAAGAGATAGATGCCGTGGTCGACAGAACAGTCAGCGGTCTTTTCAGTGTAGTAGTAACAATGGGTGAGTTCAACTAGTACCAAGACCAGCAAGGAGAGTCAACTCACAGTAGCTGTAGGTTCGATACCGATTATCCGTTGTCCGCGAGGTGCAGCCGCAGAAGTGATAGCAGCGAAGCTCGATCGCAAGCTTCGAGATCACATCCTTAACTCGAAAGATAACTTGTTCTCGAATCACGGTCAGCGCCAGACAACAGGCACAGGAACGCCCTCTTCAAGACCTGTGCTCGTCATTGTAGATCGTAATGTCGATCTAATCCCTATGCTCTCCCACTCATGGACATATCAGAGTCTTGTCCACGATGTACTCAAGATGCACTTGAATCGGATTACAGTCGAGACGCCGATTGATGAGAATAATCTAGCCAAAGGTACCACGAAAAGATCATATGACCTAAACTCAAATGATTTCTTCTGGTCTCGAAACGCTGGCATGTCTTTCCCGCAAGTTGCAGAAGACATTGATACTGAGCTCAAGAAATACAAAGAAGACGCCGCTGAGATTACGAAGAAGACCGGTGCTTCCTCAATCGAAGACTTGCAAAATGACTCCAGCTCATCGGCCTCGCATCTCAAAGCCGCCATCACCCTGCTGCCTGAGCTGCGTGAGCGGAAAGCAATACTGGACATGCACATGAACATTGCTACTGCCTTATTGAAAGGCATCAAGGACCGCCAATTAGACAACTTCTTCGAAATCGAAGAAAACATAACGAAACAAACCAAAGCCCAAATCCTAGACCTTCTAAGTGACCCTGATAAAGGCAAAGAGCCCCTCGACAAACTCCGCCTGTTCGTAATCTGGTACCTAAGCACCGAATCCGAAATCTCCCGCGCTGAAATGGACCGCTTCGAAGAAGCCCTCTCCAAGTCTGGCTCCGACACTACCGCCTTAGCTTACGTAAAACGCGTCCGCGAGATCACCCGCATGACCATGATGACCTCGACCACCGCCCCCACTAACCAGTCCTCTGGGGGCAACGACATCTTCCGCGGCTTCTCCACCCTCAGCAGCCGCCTTACCGACCACCTCGCCGGCGCAGGCGCCTTGGGGGCTAATTTCGAGAACCTGCTTAGCGGCGTGAAAAACTTCCTCCCAGCAAATAAAGACATCACCCTCACCAAAATTGTCGAATCCCTGATGGACCCCGCCAGCGCCTCCTCCTCCGCTATCGCAAAAACAGAAGACTATCTCTACTTCGACCCCCGCTCCGCAAATGCACGGGGTACCATGCCCTCCGCCGGTCGCCCCGGCCAGCAACATGCCAGTGCCTCCCTAGCACAAAGAGGCGTTGAAGCGAGCTTCGGACAGAGGAGGCAGGGTTTTAGTGAAGCGATTGTGTTTACGGTAGGGGGGGGCAGTATGGACGAGTATGGGAATCTGCAGGAGTGGGCGAAGAGAACGAGTACGGCAGGGGGGCAGGGTGGTGTGAGGAGAAGAGTGGTGTATGGGAGCACGGATTTGGTGAATGCGGAGGAGTTTATGCAGGGGGAGTTGGCAAGGTTGGGAAGAGAGAGTGGGTGAGGTAATGGGGGGTGTGGTAATGGTGATACTAGCTTTCTTGAAAGTGCCAATTTGTGGTGGTTTTCTCAACCCTTTCACCTTCTTGAGATATCTCTCGGCTATTCCTCGTTGCTGCTTGTAAATTGCTTAAAACCCCAAACACCCAGGTCTTCCAGCAATAACGCTTTCTCCACACTTTCACAGGGACGTTTTCGTGCACGCTTTCCAACACCACCCCCTCATCTTCCATTCACTCCCATCCCTTCTTATCCCCTATCTCCCTTTCACTTCCATTCCCCTTCACTACCGCGCTTATACCCAAATCCATCATTCATAACACAAAACTCTCAGATAAGAGATTGCCTAATCAATAGTGAACATCAGATAGTGTTAAGACGGAAGATCTTCCCCCCCCCCTCTATCTGCACCGCCTCCTTTCAACCACGTCTTTGTACACACCATCCTCGTTGTTCAAACCACGTCTTCGTACAAACCACGTCCAGACATCTTCCTAACTCGTGCATTTCGAACCTGCTTTGTCTACGTGATCATTCGTACAGCTTGGTGGTAAGAACGGGACAGAAGCGCGATTGCTGAGTGTAAGTTCTCCGAGCCGTTCGTTTCTGAGCGGAAATTGAGCGTGGCTCCGAGGCAGGTTTTCAAGCGGTTGATCTTCCGTCTGTAACTTCAGCGGTCAGCAAAAGATCAAGGGGTGGCGCTGATGTTCCGGTTGAGAGTCTGGCTGATATTCTTCTGGTTCACGATAGCAGCTCACGACGCACGTCTTACGTCTAGGCCTCTAACGAGACAGCTAGTCACGTGGATCCATCTTCTCCTTTTACTATCCAGCTCGCCTCTTTCTTCCACTGATTCGCCACACCGCCACCATGCCCTCCTACCCCTGCCCCCAATGCGGTGCCAAATTCGCCTCCATCAACAACCGCGACACCCACGTCCACTACATTCATTCCAGACCAACCTCCGCACCAGCATCAGCACCCCGCGGCGGGGGAGGCTTCTTGGCGACGGTCAAGGCAGCTCGCCAACAGGGAGAGAGGACGCCGGATGAAGGTGCCGGTGGGATTGAGAGTATTCCACCTCGTCAAGAAGCCCGGCCTGCGCTTTGGGATGATAGCTATGCACCTCCGCCTTCGGAGATGGCGGGGATGATGGGGTCGTTTTCTGTGCAGCTCGGTGATCTGGAGTCGTCGAATACGCCAGTTGGCCAGGAAGCTCGACGAACAGGTGGAAAGACCATGCCTGAACCCAGCGGCGTGAAAACGTTCACGCTAATCTTCGAAGGCACGGCTCAGAACGCAAGCGCCAGCATGAAAGTCCCTCACAACGAACAATTTGACGACTTCATGGAGCGTATGAGACAAGCGTCGATCCCAATTGCTGGTGCGTACATATCTGGACGAACAACAGGGTTCACGTTGGCGGACGGGCCGTGGCGATATGCTCTGGTTGATAAGAAGCGCATGAGGGGCGTGAGGAACGAGTTGACAAGTAAATTGCTGTATCTGGCCATGGTCAGTGAACTGGTGAAGGTGTGGACACCGTGGGATCATGTCGTTATTTGGCATGTTAGTGGTTTATTCTGGCTATCGGCTCTTTTTTTTCTTAATCACTAACGTCGCGGTCAGGAAAAACAGAAGGGGGTCACGTCGATGCCGGTGAGCGAGCCGGCTATGGCGCAAGCTCAGGTAATCGTTCTCTCTCCCTCTAGCCTCAGAGCACTGTTAACGTTTATAAGACCCAGCTTCCTGGTCAACTTCCAACCCAGAGCACAAACCTTCCTGGTCCGATCTCGACAGTAGTAGCTCGTCAATCAGTCAGCATTCTGGATAGCAAGACCGAATACTCAACGACAAGATATTTGATGCAGTGGATGGATGGGCCGAACACATGGGAGTTGGCCAGTGTGCTTGGAGACGACTACCAATGGCTAATTGACGCCTACCACACAGAAGTAAATAGAGGAACCCACTAAAAGTGTAAATATCCCCATATCAAGCTGAATTACAATACATGGTGGCGCTTTTTGAAACTTTTTCTTACCTTCTTGTTGAAGAGCTAAGGACGAGGGCGAACAAAGGGCGAACAATATGGATGCATTTGATAGATAGGGGGATTGGAGCAAATGAAATAGCTATCAAGTGCCAGATTTAGTGGCTACAAAACAAACAATTTCAAGCTTCTTCCAATTAGCAACATAGACGCAGATAGTCACATACGAAGATTTAACGTTAATAAGAAATGAAATTCTACTATTTGGATATCCTTGCAGGGAATATTACCGATATCGAAGCCTTTCCATTAGAAACGTCCCATTAGCAAGATGTCCAGACAGAAGCTCTTAAATTGCCATGTCTCTAATACAATAGCAAACCTTCCAAGCTAGAACTGTGGAAGCAGAAGTTCTGCGTAAGAGCCGGTTTAAACCCCACAAGAGACACCTATCTAATAGGAGATATCCTATGAGATGATCTCAGCCCTGACAAGTATCGGAATCGTAGACCCCGTGACGATTTTGAAATTCCTGTGGCCAAGAACCCGGAGAAGCGCCATAATTGCTAGAGCGTGGCTTGTAAACGAGATGAAGGTACTATCATCATGACTGAATACATCGTCAAGAAGCACTTTCATGCGAGCTTCTACTGCGATATTTGATTCGCGCGTGTCCGGCGACCATAGCTCATCGTCTATCGTAAAGCCAGCCTCGCATCGAAAGGAAGGGTACTCCATGTTGATGGCTACCTTTGAGCGTCGCCAATCACAAGTGTGGACTCCAATGACCTCTCGAAGAAACTATACGAGTTAGCGAAATACATACCTTGTACCTTCGGAAAAACAGAAGGAAACAAAGAGAACAAGAGATGCCTACCTCCTTCACCACGGCAACGACCGGCGGATTAGAGGGATGAGGGAGGTTAGAAAACGTGATTTTAGCGGTTTCCAAAGCTCGTGTGAGGGGGCTAGTGTAGTATGTCTGGGGCAGCGACATCTTCTGTTCTACCACTTGTGCTGCCCAAGCAGTGCGTACAGTCTCGGCTTGCTGATGACCGAGTTCTGTGAGCTCGGCATCGGCCCATTTGAGATCTTCGTCCCCTTCGAGCTTTGACCAGTAGGCCTATTTGGAAGTGGATGAGCCTTAACTTACGAGCTATGAAAACAAGATTGATGAACGTACATTCCATGCAGACCTAGTGTGTTTTCTTTCTGCGACGTTGTGCACGCCCTGTCCATGACGAGCTATGTATAGTACTTTGTACTGCACATCAGGAGGGCTCGCCTCGTTGAGACGCTTGACCTCGTTCTCGAAACGCTGCCACTGCGTCTTCTCACATCTAGGATCAAAATGCACATCTCCCGCGAATGCACTGTTCATCAATCCAAAATTCACCGATCCCTACGCTTTATGTTAGCGGTCAAAGCAAGCTTCAAGCCAAACAATGCCTACGTAGTCAAATTTATCATAATCAGGAGTGGTAGGTTCGTCTTGCAGGAAGTAACCCTTGACGGTGGAGTAATTAAAACTCTTCCTCATGGTATGGTCGTCCATGATGACGGATGCGACCAAAGAGTCCTTGAATTGGAATGTAGAAGCAGTGGTAGACAGCCTATTTCGCTGGCCAAGCATAGGCAGCGAGCGGGGGCTGTGCCCGTTAAAATAGGTTGCTTCATTGTCTCACAAGACTCCTGGTACTATTCCCCGAACAATGACTTGACTATTGTGCAATGCAGATTTTGTGAAGTCTTTGAAACCGACGGAAGCAGTGGTGGCCGGCGTTTGCATGTGTAACGCCAGATTAGCCGCATTGGCCAATCAGAAGAACGGCAGTGGGTATTTACCGCTAAGGAACTCTCACTACCAAAATATATCAGTATCGGACAGGAACACTGAGAAATGCCTGAAGGTAAACTCTGCTCTATCTACAGTGAACGCCAGAAGTGAATCAGTTGTCCAAATTCCTATTGTTCTAGAGGTTCCTATACCGGCACATAAAACCTGCACCCAGCTCCTGTCGACTGAGCGGCTTGCTCGTCTTACAGTATTTACCTTTCCAAATCCTCATACCCAAACTGGTGGTACTTGAAGTGGATATCATCAGGCCAAAGCTTGCTCAGTCACCTAAATATCAAGGAATAGTAGGCCATTTCAAGACTCCATAGAAATATCATGATGGGAGCGGCATATATCGATCAGTTTGTGTATGGTCTCTCTTCACCCCTTCTATCAACAAACACTTAAGCTTTTGATGGTATCTCCCAATATAATCCTAGCGCCATTGTTGAATATGCTTAGAGGTCACGTTGAGCCACCCCTCCCCGCCGAGTACGTTGAAAGTATGTTGAAGAAATAGAGCATGATGTGAACTTAGAATAAGCCATCAATCTCGCCGGTCTCGGGATCAATATCGACGTTGAGATAGCCGGGGGCAGTTGGCAAGCCAGGGATTGTCTGGATATCAGCAGCAAGGGCGTATCTATGTGAATTAGCCCAGCTGCTAATGTTGTATCAGCAACCTTGACCTACAGGTAACCAGCTCCAACAGCCAACCGAACATCCCTGATAGGCACTGTGAAGCCCGTCGGCGCACCTTTTAACGCGGGATCATGACTGAGGGAGTATTGTGTCTTCGCTATACATATAGGCAGGTTGCCAAATCCTTGTCTTTCGTAGGTATCGACCTTCTTTTGCGCCAGGTCGCTGAACTCAACCTTGTCCGCACCGTACATGAGCTTGCCGATTTTTTCGATCCGGTCTTGAACGCTTCCGTGAAGATCGTAGAGAAGCTTGAAGTCCTTATCCTTTGCACTTGCAGCAACGACACCTTTAGCCAAATCCACAGCGCCTTTGCCTCCCTCAGCCCAGTGGTTGGCCGGGATTGCATCATCTGCGCCGGCTTCGAGGGCTTCCTCTCGGATCACAGCAATCTCCGCTTCGGTATCCGTTTCGAATTTGTTAATGGCTACGACGACAGGTATGCCATACTGCTTGGCATTTGAGATGTGCTTCTTAAGGTTGATACACCCTTTCCGGAGAATGTCAATATTTTCTGTCCGGTAAACCTCATGAAGCGCTCCTCCGGGGGTAATCTCTGGTCCACCACCGTGTACTTTGAGAGCTCGTACAGTCGCCACGACGACGACGACATCAGGTATGAGGCCCGAAGAACGGCACTTGATGTTGAAAAACCGCTCGCCACCCATTGTAAAGTCGAAGCCAGCCTCTGTAATGACAAAGCCTGTCTTTTCGTCATGATTCTCGTCAGCTTCCGTCCCAGCCAACTTCAAGGCTAGTTTGTCTGCAAGGACCGAGCTGGCTCCAATGCTGATATTAGCGAATGGCCCAGCGTGTACAAAAACCGGAGTCCCTTCAAGCGTCTGCATTAGGTTCGGCTTGATGGCGTCCTTCATAAGTGCGGCAAGAGCACCACCAGCGCCAATGTCGTCACACGTAACAGGATCGCCACCCCTTGAGGTTGCAACTACCATACGTCCTAATCTTTCTCGCATGTCTCGGAGATCGCTGCTGAGGGCAAGTATCGCCATACATTCACTAGCGACAGAGATATCGAATCCTGTTTCCCTTGTCGTACCCTTCTCCGTCGGCGCCATGCCAACGGTGATACCCCTCAAATGACGATCATTAACATCCAACACTCGCCTCCAAGTGATTGTGTCCGGATCGATGTCTAGTCTTGCGAACCTGTGGATCTCCTCTTCTGTAAGCTCGTCCGGATTCGTCTTGGTAATGCCAACCTTCTTGAGACGACGAAACATAATGGGCTGAAATTGGCGCTTCCCCTTCTTCGCTGGCACTAGGCGCTTGTAAAGAGGACCATCCTTCTGGGTGGACTCATGAAACATCCTGGTTTCGATTGCTGCTGCAAGAAGGTTATTTGCTGCAGTGATGGCATGAATGTCACCCGTCAAATGGAGGTTGAACTCTTCCATAGGAATGACCTGACTAAACCCACCACCGGCAGCACCCCCCTTGATCCCGAAAGTTGGCCCTTGACTTGGCTGCCGTACGTTGGCGAATGCTATCCGGTTCAGATGTCCAGCGAGTGCCTGACTCAGGCCTACCGTGGTCGTAGATTTGCCCTCGCCCAAAGGGGTAGGAGTAATACCTGCAACAAGGATATATCGACCATTTCTGCGATGGCCTAGCCGTTCCAACAGCTTCAAATCCACTTTCGCTTTGGAAGCGCCATATGGCTCGAGCTCGTGGGGTGCTATGCCAACCTCATCTGCCACCATCGTGATTGGTTTTGGGCGCTGCGATCTTGATACTGCTATATCCGAGGGTACGGGAGATTGGAGTTTTAGAGGGAGAGGTGTAATGTGTCTTGCCTTTTGACGTTCGAAGTAGGTAGTGGAGGCATTGATCACATTCTGGAGAAGCATCGCAACAGTCATCGGTCCAACGCCGCCCGGCACCGGAGTGATCATCGAAGCAACCTCCGCCGCTGACTCGTACTCAACATCACCAACCAGCCTCTGCCCAGATTTCTTCGAGTCGTCAGGGATATAGTTGGTGCCAACATCAATAACCACCGCTCCAGGCTTTAGCCAACTGCCTTTCACAAAGCCCGGCTTCCCTATTGCTGCGACTAGTATATCCGCATTCTTCACATAGTCTTCTAGATTTTGCGTCCTCGAATGGCACACAGTGACCGTGGCGTCTGCATTTCTTAGGAGAGAGCTAACGGGACTACCAACGATATCGCTACGTCCGAGTACTACCGCATTCTTCCCCTTAAGCTCCACTCCACTCTCCTTCAGCAGCACCATCACGCCTTTTGGGGTACATGGCGTGAATAGCGGGTGCCCTCCACGTTTTGAAAGCTCTCCTATATTGCTGGCTCCGAACCCATCCACATCCTTCTCTTCGGCAACAGCCGATGTAATTGCATGCTCTGATATGTGTTTTGGAACAGGTAGTTGAACCAAGATGCCATGTATTGAAGGGTCGTTGTTAAATTGAGTGATATGCTGTAGGAGCTCAGGTTCGGTGATTGATTCCGGATAGTGTACAAGGTTGCAAATGATGTTGGCTTCTTCGGCAGCTTTAAGCTTCATGCGAACATAGGTGCTAGAGTCTGATCTATCCCCCACCTGCACAATCGTCAAGGAGGGTTTGTACCGCGGGTTAGTTTTTTGTATTTCCTTGATATCAACATTAATCTTCTCCCGGATACCTTTGGCAATGGCGTTGCCGTCAATCTTCATTGCGATCATGGTTGGAGCACTGCTTGAGAACTGCCTCCTACTTGGAGCCCAAACGTCGTGATTAAGTGCTGGTCGTGGAATCTGTCGGTAATTGGTTGTGGTTCTTTGGCTCCGTATTGATCGACGGAGCAGCGTAGAGCCCTGTAAAATGGAAGAGATATCGGGAGTTGATGCGGTTGGTAGAGGACGAGCTGCGGTAGTAAAAGGGTGGGGTGATACACGGCGAACAAAATCGTGTGAAGAACAAACGGTCTTGCCAATTCGATTAAGAGTATGCTCCGGAGATCTAGCAGACCTGCAGCTTAGCATTATAACTTTCCTCTGGGCCCTCCCAGCTGCTATACAATCAGAGTAAATTTTGATACTCTATCATCGTGATTCTGAACTTCCGCCTCCGCCTACATAAAATGTCCGCTGGGAATTTTCTTTAACAGCGATGGCGGGGCGTGTTTGTGGGGGGCAGGGGTCTATGATTTTAAACATTTTCTGACATGCGGAAGCGAAGCGCACGACTCATTGCTGCGAAAGGTTGTAGGATTTTCCACAACAACAAACACATTACAAGATGAGGCCGATATTGCTGCAGGGCCATGTAAGATGCACAGTCTATCTCTATGAATTCATTTATGTACTGACTCTCCTGCTCCCAGGAACGGTCCTTGACCCAAATAAAGTCAGCCTCTACTTCGAGCTCCTACATGCGTGCGGCTTCGCTAACTGTAATTTAGATACACAAAGGACGGAGACATTCTTTTCTCCACAGCCAAGGATCAAGTCATCTGCGCCTGGTTCTCTGCAAACGGCGAACGCCTTGGTACATACCACGGCCATCAAGGAGCCCTGTGGACTGTCGACGTTGACCCCTCCACCACCCTCCTTGCAAGTGGCGCCGCAGACAACACGGTCCGGCTATGGGACATCAGATCAGGGAAATGTGTAAAAGTCTGGGATTTTAATACCGCAGTGAAACGAGTGGAGTTTTCAGAAGATGGTACCCAGCTACTAGCAGTGACGGAAAAGCGAATGGGTTTCCTTGGGACGATCGTGGTGCTTCCTATCAAGGTCGACGTCAACGCCGAACAGAGCGATGAGAGAACTATGACCATAACCTGCGAGGAGAGCAAGGCAACTGTCGCGGGGTGGAGCTACCTTTCAAAATACATCATCGCTGGGCACGAAGACGGGCGGGTATCTCAATACGACGGAAAGACCGGCGAACTACTGGACAGCATCGAAGCTCACGAGGACGGAATGCAAGTCACGGACCTGCAATGCGCGCCTGATCGAACCTATTTCATCACCGCATCCAAAGACAAGAGCGCCAAGGTAATCCCCCCTATCCACCCTCTTGCTTCTCAAACCTAACACACACCACCAGATCATTTCCGCCCGCAACCTCGACATCCTAAAAACCTACGTCTCCGATACCCCCCTCAACACCGCCGCCATCACCCCAAAAAAGGACTTTGTAATCCTCGGCGGCGGGCAAGCAGCCATGGACGTTACCACCACCTCCTCCCGCCAAGGCAAATTCGAAGCACGCTTCTACCACCGCATCTTCGAGGACGAGATTGGGCGCGTAAAGGGGCATTTCGGACCGCTGAATACGATTGCGGTGGATCCGCAGGGGAGGGGGTATGCCAGTGGTGGGGAGGATGGGTATGTGCGGGTGCATCATTTTGATAAGGGGTATTTTGATTTTATGTATGAGGTGGAGAAGGAGCAGGTGAAGAGGTAGAGAAGGGGGAGAGGGGCGTTTTTTTGGCTGGGAGTTGGGAGCGGCTTGTAGATGAATTAGAAAAATGGGGTTACGAGGATTCTGCTTGTTGGGTCAGTACTATAACGATGCACAAGCGTCATGGCTGATTCCATGAAATGACGTTGCATTCGATGTGCGAAAGGTGGTGACTCCTTTCCGTTTGACGCATGCTTCATTCTGGTGAAAGAACGATTTTGGGAAGATACGTTCATGTTCAAAGGGTGTGCTCCAAAAGCCGTTATTGTTATTGATATCCCAACGTCTCATATATCCTATCCACTATATACATCTATATACAAAAAACTGCTGATTACCTTCCACTACTCCTCGTTCTAGGATCATCACCTCTATCTGTCACAGCCTCTCCTTCAAATTGCCCCTCATCCGCCTCTCCACCGCATCCAAATACTCCGTCGTAGTCACATAATCTGCTCTCTCCATCTTCCCACACGCCAGCGCCAAGTCCTTTGTCATTACCCCATCCGCATCCACTGTATCCACACACGCCTTCTCCAAGCTCTCCGCGAACGCTACTACCTCGGGCGTCTCATCTAGTACACCCCTCTGCACAAGTCCCCTCGTCCAGGCAAAGATACTTGCAATGGGGTTTGTGGAGGTTTCGTTGCCCTTTTGGTGTTCGCGGAAGTGCCGCGTTACGGTGCCGTGCGCGGCTTCGGATTCAAATGTTTTGCCGTCCGGGGTGATGAGGACGGAGGTCATGAGGCCGAGAGAGCCGAAGCCCTGGGCGACGATATCGGATTGCACGTCGCCGTCGTAGTTTTTGAGGGCCATGATGTAGCCGCCGGAGGACTTCATCATTTGAGCGACCATGTCGTCGATGAGGCGATGCTCGTACCAGATTTTCTTTTCTTCAAACTGGGCTTTGTATTCGGCGTCGTAGATTTCTTGGAAAAGGTCTTTGAAGCGGCCGTCGTATTTTTTGAGAATGGTGTTTTTGGTGCTCAGGTAAAGGGGGAGGGATTTGCTGAGGGCGAGCTTGAAGCTTGCATGAGCAAAGCCCCGGATGGATTCGTCGGTATTGTATTGTGTTTGTGCTACTCCCCCGCCGTCTTTGAACTCGTAGACCTTGATGCGCTCGGGCTGGCCGCCAGCGGGGGTGAATACCATCTCAAGCGTCCCTGGGCCATGGGCAACGTAGTCCTTGGCCCGATACTGATCTCCAAAAGCATGTCTACCAATGATGATCGGCTTTTTCCACCCAGGCACCAGCCTTGGTATCCTGGGGATAACAATTGGTTCCCTAAACACGGTTCCACCCAAGGCGTTCCTAATCGTGCCATTTGGACTCAGCCACATCTGCTTCAAGTGGAACTCCTTGACTCGTGCCTCATCGGGAGTGATAGTTGCGCATTTTACGCCCACGGAATATTTTTTGATCGCTTCAGCAGCATCGATGGTGACTTGATCGTTAGTTTCGTCGCGGTAGGGAAGGCCGAGGTCATAGTACTTAAGATCGATGTCGAGGTATGGGTGGATGAACTTGTCCTTTATTTGTTGCCAGATGATGCGGGTCATCTCATCGCCATCAAGCTCAACCACCGGGTTCTTTACTGTGATTTTCCTGATTGAAGCCATTGTTCTGGAGTATAAGGGTGTTGTGCGGGGCAATTGACTGCTGTAGAGGTTGGGTCTGAAAAGGGGTATAAGCGGTGTTGCCTGGATGCGGGATGATAGTCCTGTTCGACAAGTGGCGGATGCCCAAAGGGCATTCATGGTTGATAACAATAATAATAGTACCTAAGGTACTGTAGAAAAGATTCACAGGCGCCATCTCCAAAAAGTATCGGGAGGGTTCGTCATTGGTCTTCACCACGTACTGTACCTCGGCAAGCCGTTGAATTAGATAGGGCTAGGGTTAGCAGCGGAAGACGCACCCCACGCCAGCGACATCCTCTCTGTACATCAACACCTTCCACCAGCGAATTTGATTCAAAGCTTGTACAAAGATTACAAGGCATCAAATTACAGAAGAGATAGAGACTACACATTGCAGATCCGTATTGTTTATTCTACCCTGACACCTGCAGCATGTTCTGTTCCACCCATATAGAACCGTATTCACGGGATAGTGGAGAAAAGCAATTGCATCTTCCAAATTTTTACGCGTCTGCTCGGAGGTATTCGTTATGTTTAAGCGGACGCAAGATTGAGATGTTTCATACCTTCCTTCCGCTGTTGTCGTATCTCCACCCAAGGACCTGGAGCAGTATGAATCCGAGACAGCGGAAGAGGTTGATATGGGAAGCTCTTATACAGAAAGACCAGTTGTCGTCTTTTTTTACGTGTCTCCCTTCTCCATCTTATTGTTTTAATAATGCTCCTTAGTAGATTGTCTCCTCTTCTGTTTCTACATATTGCCCTTGGACTGACAGCAGTGCCCCCTATCAGAATCGGGCCCGGTCAAGCCTCGAATCAGTTATCTCCAAGGTATCCCCTATCGCATATACCACCTCGTTTCCCACAAGTCTCACATTCACCCCAGCCTCAACATCAACTCCATCACCAATACTCGAACCATCCGCTTTCCCGTTCCCAATACTCTAACGACACTCATCTTCAGCGACCGCAACCCGGCTGCCCTCCTCCCCCGCAATGGTGCCTTTCTCTGCCTCACGGAGGCACTGTCCTCCATAACCGCCCGCATCATCTCCGTCCCTGGCGACGCCCCCGTTCCGGATGGCTTCGCAGCATATTACTATGGACAAGTCAACATCGTTACCGAAAGTACGATACCAGATCACATAAGATTGACGTACGGAGTTGTGAGTAACGTACTGAGGGGGATAGGATTATTTATAGCAAAGTATGGATTTAGGACGTGCGACTTTGCGATACTGCAGGCGCCATAAGGGCAGGTGGGGTTAGGAAATATAGGGGATCATGGGATTTTGCCTAGCTTGTTGGGGGCTACAAATGCGACAAGTTAAGATTTCTTGCGCACGTCTATCTTTTTTGCCTGAGGGACTATGGATTGGACTTCAGGTGGTGTAATGTCTATTACGTGGAACTACAAGTATTAAATGTAAAGGCAAGCAAATAGTCTATATATCGAATTTTGGAAGTCAACGAGGTCATTGGTGAGAGAAATGGGTGGTCTAAAAGCCTTCAATTGATCAAGAGAGTCTATCGAGCCTGGGCCTTGGACATTCGCTATCTATCGCATGCAAACAATCACTCGAGTAGCCTTCAAACTCCTCAAACCCCGCCCAAATGAGGAGCTTTTCCCGTCGTCTCTCGTCAGCCCATTTGAAGCTCCGTCAATCCTCTTTCAAAGCTCTACTCCTCGCCCGGCAACGGCTTTCCGCTCTTTGATGAGATCTTTAGCACCCTCGCAACTCGATTCAGCAATCCCTGGTTCTTGATCGCGGCCCCGCTCTCCAACAGTTTGATATCATTCGCCTGCGCATTCACTTTCTTGGCCAACTCTGCCTGGGTCATTTTGTACTTTTCTTGGCCGCGACGGTTTCGGATCGCGGCGCCGATTTCCGGGTCAACTTTTTGGGGGGCGACAATGTCGTCGGAGCGGTCGACTTTTGTTAGACGTTGACCTTCAGAGCCAGCCTTGTTGATCTATAGGAGTAGAATGTTAGGGACAGGGATTCTGAAGGAGACGGGAAATTGGGACGTGGATAGCATTACTGTGTTGCCAGTGGCAAACTTCTTTTCTGTGCCAATAATTGCGCCGGTACGTTGAGCCTGGTTTAATGCTCCCTTTCCACGGACAACGGTTTCTCGTTGTGATGATCCGCCGCCCGTCTTGCTTCCGATCTTGGTGACGTTGTCCCAGTCATCCATCTTGATGATACTTTAGTGCTTGAGGTCTGGATTATGCAGTCGTGATTGCTGCAAATGTAGATGTATAGTACGCGTGGTCAAGGACGGTTTTTGAAGGGAGGAAGATATAGATACAATTGGGGGTGCTTTGAAGTGCACAGTAATTTTACGAAACTCAGAGAGATAAATGAAGTATCATGAATCGCCTTGCAGGGTTGGCGATGATTCACTTTAAGAATTACGCTATTCTAGCGCTTGTCAGATAAGCGATTTCTCGAGTCTGCGGATTCTTTACTCTCGGACAATGATGGCCTTCAGTCTTCATCCAGTGGCGAAGGAACGAGAAATGGCTGAAATCCCATTGCGAATTGGTCGGAAAGCAATCGGAAAATGTTCTTCCGCTTGGTCGTAGTTGCAACACGTTGTTATTGTTTTCCAAATTGGCCACTTTAATGGACGAACGTTTCACGGTCATTTTGGCCAATGCTGCAATTTGGTCGTTCAGGTTTTGGTACGATGGATCAGGAGCAAAACGTGATTTCCTGTTGACCTTTCCTTTTGGGTTGTGGACTTTCTGGCTACATTTGTTTCCTTTGTTCACATACATCATACCTACTGCTGCCACCGTTTTCGCCTTCGGTGCAGCTTTTCTTCTTCTCCATAACAGACATGATTTGGCAAAGCTAAGGTCCGGAAAGGAGCGTCAGGATCACGGTGCCCTCTCAAATTCGCAAGCCATGAGGCCCCTCGTCTTTCCATGTCGAACTACCCATACACGTATTTTCCCCAAGAAGCATTCGTTTTCGTATTCGTACCTCCTTGTCGGCATTCCAGTCGGCTGGCAAGGTTCTGTCGGATCGTTTCTCTCCGCAGATCTTGAGTCTATGCCTAGACAGACGCCAAATCCCAGGCCCGCTGCAAAGCCATGGTTCACCGTAGAGGCCGAGGATCATCTCAGTCGAGGGACTCATATTGATGGGCTCAGGGGGAAACTTGAAGCATACCTCAAATCCGAGGTGGGTTCTTGAATCAAAAGCTGTTCGATACACAAAGCTGAAAAACCCACATAGGGGGAAAATCTAGAGAATTATGCCTCTACATACTTAATCACCGCACCTCGGTTTCTTGGTCATTCTTTCAATCCTGTATCGTTTTGGTATCTCTACACTGAAAAGAGAGAGCTGAAAGCAATGATACTGGAGGTAAATAATACCTTTGACGAAAGGCGGATGTACTTTCTGAAAGATACCGGCACTGGAGTTCCAGACTCGCTGTCTGCCACCAACGAAGATGGGTCCTATGAGCGAAGGACCACCGATGGATCAAGCGCCTTAGATCCTCTCGTTGGTGAAAAGAGAGCTCGTTCCAAATTTGTTAAGTCATGGGCCAAAGACTTCCACGTCTCCCCCTTCAACTCCCGCAAAGGCTCCTACTCGCTCATGGCCGAGGACCCTCTATCCCGCCTCGAAAACAGCAACAAACCAGTCAACAATACCATCACCCTCACCTCCTCTCAGTCCCATGCCAAACTTGTGGCGCGTGTCTTCTCAACCACAAACAGCATCGACCCTTCCTCACTCACCCGCTCGGAGACATTCAAATTCCTCGCATCTTGGTGGTGGGTTGGTTTTGTAACATTCCCCAGGATCGTAAACGAAGCCGGCAAGCTCTTCTTCAAACGGAAACTGCCTGTCTTTTACAGACCCGAGGTTCTCCAAGCTAGTATAGGACGTCACGAAACCAGTGATGAAAGAGCAATCGCCTACTCCTTCCGCTCCCTGCTCCACTCCTTGGTCTCACACTCAGACCTCTCCGTCCCTGTCCTTTTCGAATCCGGCATTTCCACCAGCTCTAGCCCAGAACTCATTATCCCTAATCACCTCCGCCAATCCCCAGCTCCAGATCCGATCCATCTCAAAATCACCACACCCCTATTCTACGCCCGCCTTGCGCGCCACTCGCACATTGCCGAACTGATGACTTCTGAGATCCGAAATCAGGATGAAAAAACCCGAACCCTCCACGTCTCCAGAAACCCCGAGGCGATCCTCCGCTTGTTCGACCATAACGCCTCACCTGCTAAATCAACAAACGCCTCATTTACCAAACCCCCAGACTCGAACACTCCCACCCCCTCACCACTTACCCACCATCCCTTCCTCCATCGCCTCCGCTGGTCCCTCTTCCTCTTCTTCAAAAAGTTCAACCTGAACAAGGACTCCGCGCAACGTCTTCCCTTCTCTCTCCTAGACGAACACGTTATACTTCATGAAGACGCGAGTGGTGCAACAAATTACAGGAGAGCAGTGACCAAGCTACTCGCGAGCGATGTTCTTGCGTTCGGGATACCGGAGATTATAGATGCGGTATCTTGGTTGGTCAAGATGATGTTTTGTTATTTGCATGTGACGGTGTTAAAGGCGGCGCTTGTGCAGGTGGGTTGGCTGGAGTGTGGTGGAATGGATGGATCAGGCACGTGGGGAATAGGGCTCGGGGGGTTTGGTGTGCATATTTGGTGGTTGCTTGGAGAAAGCCTATAAAGGAGAGAATGTACTTGTTGGATAATCATAAAAGAATGGTGCATTAGAGATATAAGTCCCTTTGCGTGGCTCCAAGCTGTGAACAACGCCTCCTATCCAACCTGTACCCCCACTCCAAGCATCTTCCAAAATCACTCAGGCGATATATCCAAGCCACACCACCATCAAAGCAACACCCACCAATCCTCCACCACACCCCTCACAAATCCCCCAAAGTCTCCGCAATCCTCTTCTCCACGTCCTCCCTCCCACACCTTCCCCCTTCCCTCATCGTAACCCCCACAAGTCTCCCAACCTCCCTAACACCCACCCATTCCGGCACCACCTCCGCCAAAACACGCACGCATCTCACCGCTTCCTCCTTGCTAATCGGATTCCGGAGCGACATCTGCAAATGCTGCACCAGCGTCGGCATTGTGAAGGAGTGAGTTTGTAAAGCCTTCGGCTCAGTTAGTGTTTGCGTTTTTGTGTCGGAGTCCGAGGCTTGACTATTCGGGAGGGAGCGTGCTGTGGAGGCTGTAAGGATATCCAGCACGGGGATGACTTCCTGGAGGCGCTGGAGGGCGGATTTCCGGGCGAGCGTTTCGGAAGATTGGGGGGCGGGAAGGGTGGATTGATGGAGTTGTTTAGCGAGAATGCGGGAGAGGAGGTTGGAGGAGCGGGAGGTTATGGGGACTTTTGTGGCGCAGGATGAAGCGTCATGGGGAGGGTTGTTATTTCGGGTGTTCGATCTCTGTTGGGCTTTGATAGCGCCAGCTTTGAGATCGTAGAGGCGGAGTTGGCCTTTGGCCAGAAGGGGACCGGTTTTTGTAAGGGAGGAACAGCGGGTTATTGGAGCAAGGGGCAGAGCGGCGATGAAGATTCTGGGATCGAGAGTCGGTATGTGGGTGGAGGTGAAGAAGGACCATTGCTGTGAAAGGTTTTTGGAGAATTGGGCATTGAGGTACTCCTCATTTATGAGGCGCCTTTGGATCCCTTGATGTTTTCGGTTGTCCGCTATCTCAATGCAGATCTTTCCCGTTCCGTAGTCTGATAGCGAGAGCACGCCAGGGATCCGTGGGGGATCATCGGTCGCCAATCCTTCTTGGATGGCTAGTAATCTCCTCACATCTTCCAAGGAGACCCTCCTTTTCCTCCACGACCTTTCGATGCTAGGCTTTAGTATGCGTAAATCTGCTGGCGTCAATGACCCATGGTGTGCGTAGTGGAGGGACAAAGCTGTGAGGAAAGAGGAGTGTAGATTTATGAGATCCTGTAATTCATCTGGTAATTCCTGCGGATCTCCAGAGCTGGGGCAGGGGCTGCATTCAGGTATAGGAGAGGACGGAGGTGTATCTGTGCTTTTTGAACACGGGGACGAGCATCGGGTTGAAGACAATTGGGACTGGAGGATGAATGATTCGAGACGTGTTCGATCCCCTTTGCTCGGGGTGTTATTTGTCGTCAAGCGTAATACTGCTTTCTTCCGGCGCGCGATAGGTTTTGTAGCATTTGAAGGCAACAAAGCTGACGGTACAGCAGTCGAAGTGATCGAGCCATCGCTGTCTCTATGGCTTTGCGCTTTCGCTGATAGAATGCGGACTTTATTGGATGTTTCTGCTAGCACCGGTTCCTGTACCAAGACTAACTTTCTCTTCTTGGGATTTTTGTTGAGAGCAGGGTTTCCCGGCTTCAAGTTTGAGTAATTTCCCTGGTCGAGCTTGCTCTTTTCATGTGGACGGGGTTCCACTTGCGATTTCGAGATCTTGCCAAAAGCTCGGATATCAGGAGTAGGTGCGTTGGAGGCTTCCTTTGTGAATGCCTTTGCATTGCATTTCTTTATAGCAGGAGCCATTGTGGTCACCTTTAACGGTAGCGATTTCCTTTGAAAGTGTGAACATATAAGCAGTAGTTTGACGCGTGACGAGAGTCGCGTTTGACGGGTAACGCGACAGATTATTGGGCATCCTATTCGACATCGCTTTCTTGTATCTTATTCCACAAAACCTTAGGCATTATTATACGATAGCTTACTTCCCCTACTTCGGACGCAATATACTGGCAGCACGGACCCTATCGCGCAGTTGCACATTGTCTTTGTAGATTACTGGGGAAAAGCTATGTGCCTAATGCCATCGATCATGTCTATAAGGAGAGCAGAATAATCGGGTTGCCATGACATATTCCATTTATTCAAGTCTAAACCTATAACTCCCATAGCTTCTTTGACGCTTCCCTGGGCTTACAGGAAGATAATCTGCACACTTCACACGGGCCCCGCAGCACCGTTTCATACAGATCACTACCATAGTTCCTTTTATTGACATACGAATCCCTGATGTTCTCCCTCGCCTCAGCCCATTCCGGCACTTCGGAGTTTTCCTGTATGTACTCGTATACCGGATCAAAAGGCAGGTCGTTGTCCCAAATGCCTAGCTTCTCCGAGTACTCCACGTCAACCACCTCGCACAGCCAGAATGTTAAATCCCACGTTATGTACGCTTCCACGAGGCTCATGCGTGTGAGCGTAGCATCACAGCTCTCACGCAACGAGGGGGAGAAATAGGAGAGTGTGTAGAGCTTGGCGAAATACCAGCAGTGGATCAGTCTTTGGCGTTCGTGGAGAAGGAGATGTGGTGGATGAACACTGCAATTGTGCTTAGCACGTGCAGGGGTGACACGTTCCGTGGCAAGAGAGCAGACATAGTCAGCTTCGCGAGCGTTGGCGCGAAGTCGGGAATATAGGATCTGGGTGGACGACTGAGGAAGAGGTCGCAACGTTTGCGACCATGGTAATGGTGACACTTTGTCGGGCAACACTGTACGAACAATAGCTTTTTGGGTCCCGATCAAACCAAATGTCCTTTGTGCCTCGGCCAGGCTCAAAGCGTCCTGATAGCAAGTAATCTCCTGGGGGAGGATCGCATTTAACATAGTCTCCGATTCCGACTGCCATATCTCGTGGAGATATTTGCAGGTGCTACAGAGGTGCAGGACATCTATCACGGTATCCTGAAATTTAAAGATGCTCAGAAGGAGTTCGGGCGGCAATCCAACAAGGCTCTGTGACCTATTTGATGCAGTTGACGACGTCTCTACTGCTCTCGTAACCTGGTTTAACGGTGGTACGGTCGATGGCATGATGCTTCTTGAAGAAAGCAAGCCGTAGGATTTGTTTTGCCTCCAGTGTTGAAATTGTGTTTTTTGCACCTCTTGGAAGAGCGTCTATGAACTAGTGAAAGCAAAGGTTGCGACCTCTCAGGCCGTTAAGAGTCGAAAATCTTACGTTAATCAAGGATTACACCTCAGAATCTTAGATACAAATAAGTAGACTGCAGAGACCAGAGTACGAAGAGATCTTTGGATGATATCCCTTTAACCGCCACAAGGTCAGCCACCCCCTTTGATCAACAGCTAGGCCAAATTTGGTAGCAGCTTGACCAGATGAGGTACGGGTGCTTAATAAACCGCGCTGTCGCCGACTCGCCGAATCCAAATAAGTGTTCGTATGCTTAGTCATTGGTGGGGTCCCCCTACGAGCATTGTAGATCATAGGGGTGGCCGACCTTGTGGCGGTTAAAGGGATACCATGCACAAGACACTCTCCTGAAAGCGCCGCATGAAGCTCATTGGTGGATGCTCGCGTCCATCTTTAGACGGATGCGCTAAATCTATTAGGCCGGCGGGTAAATTCGCGTTACCTTGAGCAGCATGTTTCGACTTTCTATCAGTGTTGTACACATTATCCCTCTGTAATGATTGGATCACGAAGATACAATGGATCGGAAGGTGAATGTCGTGTAATATCTTGACACCCCACCATACCAAGTCAAACATCCTATAAGACCACAATGTCAGCAGCCATGGCCAGCTTAGTGCGGCGATTCATTATATACTTACTAGAAAAGAGTGGAATATAACTTTCGACTTTCATGTCTTTTTCCTTTCAGTGATTCTTCTTTGATTTCCAGGTGTCCATGATTTCTTTTCGGAGAAGGATAATGGTATACCTTAATTGAAGAGGAGTGGAATGATATAACCGCTTGTTATATAAGATGATAAGAAGATAGACTACTTTATGGAATGCTAGTTTTTGATTCTTCGTATTCGAGAGTTAGGTCTATCGGTAAGTCTCTATGAACTGCCATCTTGTGGCGCCAACTAGCATCGGTTGACCCTTTCTCACACAATTGGTTTGGCCCTCGAAAAAGCGCGGCAGAGGCCAAGAGGCTTGGTGTTACCACCTAATTTTCCTGTCATTGGTCCCAATGTTGGCTTACAGCCCCACTGTGCAGAGCACATGTTCTTTACCTTATAGTGCTAATGTCCAGTGCCGTACTGAGTGCCTATTTGTAAATTAAGGAGTCTTTATCATAGGCGAGTGGGATTGTTGGTGTACAAGAAGTATTGGGGGGAAGGTGGCAATCACATAGCTTTTCATGCTTATATATGGACATTCACTTCTTCTTTTGTGTCCATATGGCTTATTCTATTCCAACAGTCACTCGTTCAACCTTGCATCTGTTCTTGATTGCTAGGTGTCATACAGGATTACACGGCGATGATACGAATATCCAGTTTCAGGTTACCATTTTTCCGGTTGATTGTCCTTCTAAGTCTCGTTGTTCATGTCATTACGATCGATCCAGGACAACTCGGGCTTAAAATCGATGTAGATTTCGCTCGGAATGGGAAATATTTCTATAGTGCAGTCGCTAAATTCCAGGATGATGTGCTCGCTACATGGCAGGTAATCTGAGAACCCCTCCAACGAGTGACACACTGACAGTGACAAAATATAGGACGAACGAACAGATCGTCGGCATCGTTGAGCAAGCGTTGATAGCTTGTCAGGCCAGATCCACAAACAACGCCGGTCATAATCATGGAGGAAACTGTGGTGAACCTATGGCAGCTCTGGCCATTATTCGGACGAGTTCCGCAGCCTCATTGAAAGGAGCCAAAGTTGTCACATGGAGAAGATTCAAGGATAGGAACAACGGCAATAATGCTTGGGTGACCGGAGTTATGAACCCTTGTGGAGGCGGATTTGGGCTGGACGATATGGGTCCGAGGGTTTAGACATGATAGTGGTTCCGGCATGAACACAATCTACCAATACCCCAATTGACTACAACCCAACCATTAGCTATCCAAGTTTTAGTTAAAAGATACCCTCACGGCCCTCATCATAGGCGCCACGCGTAGACTTATCGAATGATCATTAGATTCTCCATATATCGTTGTTTTGATTGATCTTCTGTTAGCGAATTCCAATGCTCGGGTATGGGACGGACGATAGTTACACGTTCACGACTCGAGCTGCAGAATCGTGACAGAGCACCCTAGGGAACTGAACTCCGAGGTAAAGAGTATAGTGGCCTGTATGAGATTCCAAGGCAAAAGATTGTGCACTATAGTAGGTAGGGAGGGGGCATGCTGCTGAGCGTGTGCATCAGCTACTAACATAAGTCTGCATCAAGCAACACACGAATGAAACAGTACGACCGCTAGATCGACGAAGAGTTTCAAGATATCAAATGCTCGGGGCTATTCCGTGAAATAATACCGTACTCGTGCCGCTGCAGACTGTATGGAAATCTCAATAATATTATTAGAGAATCTAGATATGAAGTATCTGTTGTCAATTCTAACTTATGGTACTTCGGCCAATCGGATCTGCAGATACTCAGCCCTATCACCCAATATCTAAGGTATTTTTACCTTAGCCTTCCGTCTACTCCGTAAGGTGTTCTCACTCAAGCATAAGATAAACTACCTAATCCGTTAATACTCACCTTTCTTACTTCATCCATCCTTCAATGAAATTGCAAGATAGAACAACAACTTCATCCACCAATAAGACCAGGTCGTACTTTCACTATGACCTGATCCGTATGCATCCAGGAACATATGGCGGATCCTGGCGGCAGATACTGCCCTTGGCAATTTACTTTACACAACCCGTTTTTCGTGTCTTCATTCCGTGTACCTTGCTGTGGTCGACACAGCCTTCTGCTTTCGCTCTTAGCCTCTAATCTCTATAAAATCCATCTTCTTTGAACGCTCAATATCTCAGTCATTCCTTTGGCGTTACTCCCTCGCTGTATCACATATTATCTTCGATCCCTGGCTGGCTGGCAGCCCAGTTGCACAATTTATCCGTCTTCTTGATCTCCAGAAACATCAATTATGACATCCATAAATTATGCTATCTTGTTGATTCTCTTAGCGTTCAGCCTGCACTTCCAAGACATCAGCTCAACCAGTGATCCAGATGATCTTACCTTCATCAGTAAGTGGGCTGCAATTAAGTCGCCCCCAACCTCGCCTGCCGGTGTATCACCTATCGGCGATTCAGCGCTGAGAGCCAGCATATTTTGGTCGTAGTGTCTGGCACCCAATTAATCCTAGCCACAACCGATTCCAATGGGCGTAACAGCTACTGAAATTTCCGAGTGACATAGTTACGCTGCAGGCATTGGAGCGGGCAACCCCCTTGATCACGGTTGTTCACGGTACGGCAGTGCATATCCTAACCTTATGAACGTTCAGTTAGGGAAAGATACAAAGGATGCTGACTTCGCATTCATCGCTTGTTCTGGGGCTAAGATACCTGCCATAACCGATCAAGCCGCTTCCCTCGACGGCGGTCAACAGATGATCACCATCTCAACTAAAGGTAACGATGCTGGTCTTACTGATGCCCTCAACAACTGCGTCTTTACATTTAAAGGATTTTTAAGTAGCAATTGCGACAAGACGCTCGATAATATTCAAACTTTCATCGACGGCGGGAATTTGCTTCAAGCATGGACAGCCTCATCACGGCAGCAAAGTCAAAGTTGGCCTCTGGCGGCACGATGTGAGTAGTTATCATATTACTTTGTGCGTACATGACTGGACTAACTTCACATGACTGAAAGATATTACACCGGCTATGCACAATTTTTGGATGCAACCACAAACAATTGTAACGGCGTTTCCTGGCACATCTGGATCAATCTTTTCTCGAGACAGTATCTTAAACTCGACGGCAAAGTTTGAATGATCTGGTCAACGATATGAACAGCAAATTTCAAGCAGCTGTGCAGCGGGGTGGGGACCAAGTTGTTTTCATTGACTATGATGCATATGTTGATCTACTAGGAGGCCTGTACTGCCTACCCGGCGTGGATGAGAACAAAGGCAATGGTGCCAGCCGAAATGTTCTCTTTTTCTACCAGATGAAAACAAAGGACACGCCTTTCATGCCAACAAATGACGATCCTTACCACGATGAGTTGAAACGGCGAGAAAATCCCACCGTAGCAGCACAAGACACTATAGATGGAGAAATGGGCTCCTGGATACAGCAAACTTTGCAGCAAAACTTGAACGCGCAGCTTAACGATGAAGTTGCTAATTCAGATCTCGATTCGGCTGGTGCTAGCGAAGTACATTCCCTCTAGAAAGCCAAGAAGCGCGGTCCATCCCCAAAGCCCGTCAAGGCAAGAGATGCTAGACATTTGGAAGATTGAGAAGATTCGAATCACTATCTATGGCTTCAACCGGCACGGCAATTAGTCAAACCTTGGATAGTAAATGGCACAAGCTCAACTCTCTCAAGCACCACATCTGGCTCTTCCAACTACGTAACGGGCGCTTCGGCCCCCTACCCCGCGAGGCCATCTGTTGCGACAGGTGCTCGTTCTTGGTCTTTGGCCGTTGAGACATCCGGAGCACATAGCCCAATAGCTCGCTCCTCAGGTACACATTTATCAATTATGCATTCCGTGGTAGCATACTCGTCAGGATACGGCTATTATCCAACAGGTTCCGGGAGTCCGACTGGGACAGCTTCCAACAGCACATACCAAAATGACACTTCGCAAATTCACCCGGTAGAGAATGCAGCCATATTTGACTTTTTCGTACCAGATTCCGTCGGCCGAGTGTTCCATCCTCAGCAAGGGGGAACATGATCATTTATGGAATGACTGCAAGAAATGCTGCCTCAATTGCGGTTCCAGTACCGCCGCAAAATCTAACTAATATGGGTGGTAGCTTCCCTTTGCCTCCCAGCCTTGACTGCAATGGGTCTTCCTCAGACACGTGGTTGTCGAGAGATGCTGCTATGTCTGCAGTCTCATCTTTCTGCTAAAGCTACCAAAATCTAGCAGGATCGACTGGGTAAACTACTTCGGCTACATTTAATGGCAACTCTCTAGATTACCTGAGCATCTCAATCGGATGGGATGACAACTTCTCTATCGGCAAAAACCAATGCAATGATTGGTTTGATACCGTTATCGACGGCTGTGATACCTCTTTCAACACGTTGAGGATGCATTGAATTTGCAACCCTAAGTGTCGATCCCTTAGTTATCCGGCAGGAATGGGACAAGGGCCAAGTAACAAACCCTAATTGCAATGGCATTGACAACAACAACTACGTTACTCAGCCGACTCTCGCGAGCAATATTCAGGATTTCTGTTCCAAATCAGCTCAGCAGAACGTGGCGAACAGTCAGATCACGTAACATTGACCACTACATGGCCCAAGGGCCCTTTCAACTTCCAAGTCTTTCAAGATGAATGCAGTTACTACCTCGGTGCCATCATGGACGGCTGCGATGTCCCCAGTTACACGAAGTTTATGAATTGGGAGCACGGCGACAGTATGCAAGATAAGAACGGGGTCAACTACATCGTTCAACCCAATGCCAACCAAGCACCGGCACCTACCACCAGTCTTGGCAGCTGCACGTCCTGGAACAAAGTTTTCTACGTAACTTTCGACGTATATGGAGGCGGCTGGGCGGATAGTGATTTTGGCCAGGCGAACGGTGGCTTGCAGGCGCAGATCAGAGGTTGTGGCGTTATCACGGGTTGGGCTTTTGAGTACTACAATTTACCAACGTCGGACGGAACCGAGTGGCATGCTTCGGCAAGCTTCCCATCGGGACGAGGCGATGCGTGGGACGCGCGGTGACATCTGCCGGGGGTTTTGATAAAGGTTGCGGAGGGAATGGACAAGTATCATCTTGCAATTGTTGTTCATGGCGACAGTGGGGCAGGACGGCGAGTTCCAGCGCAGCAGAAAATATAGACGCTGCCTGAGTGTAGAAAGGTGACTACTTGCACTAATAAGACCTAGAAAAGGTTTTTCTGGTAGCTTACATAAAAACAAAATTATGGGACACCAGTTGGTGCAAGAGGTCAATTGGAAATGACTGGTCTCTGTAGATATATCCAAATGGACAGATAGACTCCCTGTTTATTCGAAATAGTATTATCCTAGACTCAGGCTCAATCGCAAAGTTTGTATGGTAAGAATAATTGGGCAATGGAGCATATGGAATCAGTCAAATATGACTTGGCTTTCCATGATCAAAAGCCACTCAATGGTGGTCTGATAATAATGGTTGCTGTTTACTGTTTTTTAAAATCTCCTCGTGGGAGACTGCTCCAGGCCATCAGGAAAGACAGAGCATTGAAGTGAGTAGATGTGCTAGTGTATGTGTACATATTGAGATACAGTCCGCTGGGCCTTGATGCCAAATCTTGAAGGAGGAGTCAATAATCCAGAAGGGTACAGCTGATGACAACTCTGCGTTACTTGCCCCCAAAGCCAAACCAACTAGAAATCCCGTTCTTCGCTTCGACCGTTTTCCTCTCAACCGTCTTGTCAAAATTCTCAACTGTCTTGTGGAGATCTTTTTGTGTCTCTTTCCCAATTTGTTCAAGCTTAGCCTTTGAATCATGCGCGACTTCGTGAAGTTTTCCATTGGCTTCGCTTGCCTTATGGAGGAGCTTGGCATCAGCTTCGTGCAGCGACTTACGAGCATCGTTGACCTAGAGGCACTCGTCAGTTTGTGAGACAGGTCAGATCTAGACCATATGCAGGCACGAACAGTGTGGTCGACCTTGGAGCCAGCTATTTGAGCCCATTCCTCTCCCTGCTTCTGAGCCTCCTTGGCGGAGTAGTTCTGTCCTCTCAGTCTAGCAGCAGCGGCTTCCGCATCGTCTACCGAAACGTCAGTAGAGTCCGTATTGGGACTGTGGTAGACTTGCGTTCGACTTTCTTTTCAGCAACTTTAATGTCTCCTCCAGCAGCGTACAGGTAGTATCCACCAGCACCAGCTACCGTGAGCCCAAGCAGCAGAGGTATCCTGGATCTTGGTTGAGCCATGACGAAAGATTAGAGTGCAGTGCGAAATAGGATAGGAATTTTTCAGATAGGTTTGGCAGAGACTCCGTGTGTGGTACTGATTGAAGTGCCTCTATGGCGGAAGTAAGCAGAAAGCCGGGAAGTAATGATTCGCGGAGGACCCTATGACGTTGCCCCGCAATGTTTTACTAGCGTACTGTCGACAGGCCTAGAACGAGACTCGGAGCTCCTGACAACGTTGACTGGCAATGAATATATGAACGATCACCTTCATTCACGAGTCACATTATATATGACCGAAGCCCAGTGGCTTCCAAGAAGCCGCGGAGAGCGCATCGTTAGCAGTATGGGAAAAGCACGAGAATGATATCCTTAATTACCTGCAAGTCTCGAGATGTCAATCTCTGGACTTACTGCAGCAGCCCGGACCAGTACCCACGCTGCAGAAGATTCTGACCATACCATCAACCTTATCGACACTACCAAACCCCCATTCGAGCCAGACCGAAGTGCTGGAGAATCTGTCCTATCGGTTCCCACTGACACACCTTTGGGTCAGCGAGGCACCAAGGTGACACTGAGAGAAGAATTAGCCCGCCGAAAATATGCAAAGTGGCAGGAAGAAAGGACGAAGAATGGCGAAGATCCGGCAGCATTAGGTGACGAAGATAGCAAGAATAGCAAAGATAGTGTGACTGTGCGTACAGGTCGCTTACGAGACAGAATACCTTTTAGATCCAGAAAAGGGGAAATTGCATCCAAGGGAGAGGGAGATTACACCATCGATATACTCTATGAAAACCAGCGAGGCTCGTTCCTTTGTGGCATTCCTCTATATTCTGCAAAGTCATTACTCAACTTTGATCCTGCGCCTTGGCAAACCTCCACTTTCATGGACAGTGCTGTCAACATCACCAATGCTCAAGTGCCGGACCCCAGCTGGGCATGGGCTTGGAGATCATGGTATGCTGACATGTCGCACGACGTAGACGAAGAGGGTTGGGAATATTCTTTTAGTTTTAATAAAGGCTTTGCTTGGCACGGTTCTCATCCGTGGTTTCATTCGTTCGTCAGACGGAGGAGATGGCTAAGGAAACGTATCAAGATACACCCTTTGAGATCACATGGAAACAAAGGCGTTATTAAGGACTCCCATATGCTAAATGCGGACTACTTTACTATCCATGCCAAACAGGACCCGAGTAGAGAATCTAGCGTGGACAGGACTACGAATCACCATTCGAATTATTTAAGCAATACTGGCTACAATGGAGACAACAGCGATAGTGACGTGGAATTTGGAGAAATTGGTGATCTCGCAGCCCTCATGGCTGTCCTCAAGAGAGCAAGAGTTGACCGTGAGAAGATTGCAGCAGTCAAGAATTTTGTAGAGCACGGAGGCGATGAATTATATTATCTTGGAGACCGAATGTCGGATATCATGGCTGGTCTCATTTACCAAACCTCCCGTCAGAACCTTCAAGCTTACCTTCGGCAAACCCTCGAAGATGCTACGGAAAAGCAAGACGGCCACGAAGGAGACGATGAGTCTGAAATGGAGGCATCCACTCGGAAGGTCAACAATTTACGAAAAGCTGTTGATGCGGCAGATGAACACATCAACAATCTAGAGTATTGGAGTGACCTGAGAGCGAAGACCACCAACAGCAGCCCCACACATGCCAGTGGGGATCAGGCACCGGTTACTACTGCCGAAAATGTTGGTGAAATAGAGAAACAAGCTGGTGAAGAAAGTGCCGAAGTTGAGAACGAGATCAAAGGCATACCAGAAGACGCCGGGATTTCGGAGGAGCCTGGTATAAGATGGGATACCTCGCAAGATGATGTCCATCGAACGGCTTCAAGTACGCAGGCAAAGGGGAAGGGAAAGGCCTAGGATTGGGTATGGACAGAGGCTCGCAATCTGCGCACGTAAAATATGAAGAAATGATTTTGCATAGCGACGGCGCAATGGTATGGTGTGTTGAGGGGATGATTCTCGGCCTACCTACCGGTCCAGGGGGTTGCATACCCCAGCTACAAGCGTACTACCAAGGGTACCTAAAGGCTTGTAGTAAGGTAGTATTATCATAAATATAATTATCCAAGTTACCCATTGCTTTAGCCTTTCGATGTGGCCACTTAGAGCCTTGGATAAGGGGCAATTGAAAACTGCCTAAGGTAGGTCCTTATGAATAACCCTAATCGATAAGCGGCGGGACCGAGGGTAGGTAGAACTACTCCGTACTTGAGTGATTTTGAACCTCTCTCTAGACTGGACACGCAGCAACTGTAGCTCCAATGAGCAGGCGGCAGCAGCCAAACATCTTCAATATATGGCATCATGGTGGTTTTACTTGATCTTGATGAGGATGGATGTGATCCACACGCTGGTCATAGAGAACCCGCCGGATTTGCTTCTTCTCGATTACACTTCGACAGCTCGGTGACAACAACTGCCAAGTCTACGGAAACCGAGACTGAAAGACCGAATCCTAATATCAATGGCTTCTCTGCCGCCTTGGGGTGCTATCCGTGGGTTCCCAAAGATGTGCTTCCTATCGACAAAAGCTAATCCCAACATCTGCAGCATTGTCTCCCAACTTGCCCATTGTATCGACCTGAACACCCTCCATGCCCTTTCTCAAACCTGCCGCCAAATTCGCGCCAATCTCCTGCAATACCGAGAGCAGCTAGTACGACAGACACTTCGCTGTTCAAAAGAAGAACTCAATGCCCGCATTGTTTCCAGAAAAACCGACAACACAAAATGGAACATTCTCGGCGGAATCAACCTGCTTACTAGCGGTAAAGTCAGTCCATGTGCCCGAGATATGGTCAGCGACTGCCGCTCCTGTGGTCAGATCATATGCCGAGTAATCCTCCAACCATAGGGCCCCTCCCAAACCCTTACGGCCTAACCTCAAGCACAGAATTGCACCCATAAGCCGCCCTCACCTTCGGCCCTTCCTAACCGTCTTCGCCGCCTCTGCACCTCCTGCCTCGCCGCCCCAGCCTCCCATCTCACCACCCGCGCTCCTTGTACCTGCGTTACAGCCATATACCTCTGCCAACCCTGTGGCACGCCACTAGCCACAGGTGATACCACCTACAAGCGCGTTTGGACATGGCGGACGCTATACAGTAAGCTTGGCACGGGTATTGGTGAAGGCAACGAAGGCGTGAAATGTTGGCGGGGGGAGCAGTGTCTAGCTGCCGAGTTTGTGGAAGTGGAAGTGGAGTGCTCTTCTGCGGAGGAGGAAGAAGAGTGTGGTTACTGGAGGCAGGAGGTCGAAGGAATTGGAGGAGTTGTTAGGAAAAAGGTCAGGAGGAGGTCGAAAGTGGGGGCCCCGGTGAGGGAATGGGAGGATGAGAGGGAAGGGGCGGACGAGATATTGGGAAGGGAGAAGAGGGGAAGAGAGCGGGCGTGGTGTGGGTGGTGTGGGAGGGTGGTTTTGGGAGGATGTGATTTGGAAGAAGGGGCTGAATGTTGGAAAGCGAGCGGTGTGTGTGAGTGAAAATCCTAGATTGGTGTTGCTGACTTTAGATGCAAAAACGTTTAATGAGAATTGATGGTCGATATTGGTTCCCTTTACACCTTTGTGGAAGTGGCCATCTATGAGGCTACAACTCTACCAACTCGCATCACTTCAGTGGACGTCGCACCAAATTTCTATTACGCTTCAGTCCTTCTCCTTAACTCTTTCACTTGGCTTTATGTTAAACGAAGCATATGCGGAATCCGGATAAGGACGGTACCCACACCTATACATAGAAGTCCATTGCCTCTGGTATCTCTTCTCTCTGTCGCGCCAATTCAACAGTTGGAGTTTCAAAAACCGTCGGATATCAAGGCAAGTATGTTTTAAATAACTCGCCCAACTTTCTCTTCACAAGCGACATGCGAGAACTACCAAATCGCGAGTTTGTTATTTTCATTTTCCGACTTATAGACCCGCCTGGCGCGGCTCCAAGGGAAGCTCCCATCAAAAGCAGCCCTCTACATATTTCTTGTACAGCCGCAACGCGCCCACCAGCCCTTTGAATCCTCACCTCCCTCAACCTCAACCCTACGGACACCCATCAGCTGCCAAATTTGCATCACCAACCACCACAAACACTCCACTCCAGCCACTACATCTCCTCCTCATCATGCTCCTTCCCCACCTCCTTCCCTTCGCCCACCTCGCCCCCCGAAACACTATCATCGAATGCTTCGCACCGCGCCTCCACTCCCAATCCCCCCTGCACCCCATCAACGTCGCCGCCTGCATCGAAACCGCCACCCTCCTCCACGGCGACAAGTGGAAAGCGCCCATGATGTTCTCGCGTTCCCCCACCGTCGGCTTCCAAGTCCCGCACGAGTTCTCCGGCCTCAACTCCTGCAACATTAACATCGACGTGCGCAGCGAGGGCGATGAGGTCATGATGACGCTAAGCGAGGTTGCCCGCGTCGCGGTCGGGATCGCGTCCGTATGCAGCAATCAGCCGCAGTTGGGCGGCAGGACTTGGGTGCCGGATGAGGGGGAGGCGGCGGGGAAGTTTATGATCCTCGTGCACGGGGTGGAGTGGCCGGCGGGCGGGGTGGGACCGGGGAATGGGACGGGGGCAGTGGCGGGTAGCAACGAGGTGGTTGATGGTGAGGGGGCGAAGCTGAGACCGGGGGTGGTGGGAAATGGGACGGGGGTGGGGACGGCGAGGAGATGGGAGGGTGGGGTCGAGGGGGGTCGGAGCGGTAGGGAGGGGGTGGGGGATGAAGTATGAGGATGAAGAACGACAGGGTGGGGACTAATGAGAGTCGGTGTCCCTTATTCTATAGCCTCGATACTCTTGCCAATAACCTTTATGTTCCCTGTCCCATATCCCTCAAACATGCCCCTCTGCTCTTTCGCTTCCGATGGTGACGGAGAAGCAAGGGGAGGAGGAGTGCTATGGTCTCAGATCGGTTTTCACGAGGAGAGGGAGGGAATCGGGGGATGAGCTACTATCGAAACATCCTCCCTCTTTCCCCCACCTGTCCCACATCCCCAATCCTCCCCCCCCAACCGCTCCTATCCTTCCAAGCCTTTACATACTAAAAAACCAAACCCGAACAAGCAATTGCTGTGGACCACAGAGCAAGTAGTTCAAAGAGGTCTGAGACACAAGAGAGCGCAATACAAAAGCTAGTTTTCGAATGAGAAGAGGAAAGGAAAGGGGATAGGAAGGATTGTAACGCTAGCACTAGAGAGTCGGGGGGGTTATCACGATGTGTAAAGAGCGTGTGATATGAAGCTCCACGAAACGATCCCACAGCCTACCTTACTCCAGTCACAACCAAAGTATATCTATCCAGACCGAAAAAGGACCGGTGGTTTTGAAAAAATATATATATATATTCAAGAGGCACGTATCAGACTAATTGAGAATGAAGATTACGCCGAGAATTGGTCATAGAACCAGCCCCTCTTGTTCCAGGCCCGATCTCAACGCTTCCAACACCGGATGCTATTATCCCCTTCACCAACTGAGTATTCGTACAAAAACATAATGCGTGAAAGACCTCTGGAGTTATTTCTGGTCCAAGTCCTACGCCAAATCCTTTATGCGTAACCTCCATGCAACCCAAAACCGGTTCCTCATTACCCAATACAACCGTTACCTTTCACAACCCCATTTCAGCGCATGTCATACACTCCCCGCGCGCCTTGACGGCCTCCCAATCAGGTCCAGGCTTGGTAGTTCTATCGAGTCTTTACGCTCTAGTTCGGCCTTGTCGGGCGGCATCTCCAAGGCCTCAATATCGCTCGAGTCGTTTCGCATTTCAGGGCTGCTGCGTGCTTTCGACACACCGTCGCCCTCACGTAAAGCCTCCAAATCTTCAGCCGAATTCCGCACTTGCGGGTGCGGAGGGAAGTATTTCGACAGCAGGGAGCTAAATGCAAGCTGTTTGCTGGAATTACGGGTGAAGAGCGAGCGCCAGACGGGCACGCAGCCAACGATGATGACGAGGTTTTGCTCGGTCATTAGCCAGATAGAGACGGCGGTGAGGTTATCTGCTGGTGAATTAGTAGATGGGGAGGTGAGAGTTGTTAGGACATCTGGTGGACTTACAGGAGGGATCGGTTCGGTCTAGGATTTTCGAGTTTTCGACGGTTTTGATTATTGAGGCTACCATGGCTCTGGAAAGTGTTAGCTGCGTTATGTTCGTGGATGGGTGTATGTTTGCGAAAGGGACTTACAGCAGGCCGAAGCTTAGGACTCCCATTAAGACGAGTTTGATCTTAGGTTTTAGGGAAAGGTGCCATACGATGATGATCGGAAGAACAACATAAGTAAAATCGATGACAGTACAGATAGCTAGATAGGCCCTGGTCAGAGGACACCCCGGAAATAGATCATCAAAGAAACTGACATTGGAAAACACTAGCAATAGCCAGCTCGATATTAGGATCCCAGCATGAGCTCCCTGGCGCAGGGCCCCATAAGGCATTGATTGGCCTGCATTGCGCGCCCCATACAATCAGGAGCGTAAGAGCTGCCGTTGCTTGCAGAGCGGTCATCAAGTAGAGATACCATCGAAACCAAATCTTGGCGCTAAACAGGCGCCAGAGTAGGATAGCAGCAGAGATTCTTGCAATAGACGTCGATAGAACACCCGGAATTTCGAATAGACAACTCCATCTGGCATACTCCATGATCTCTTGAGGCGAGAGGGTGCTGATGTGTCGGCCAAGGCCCCAGTAGACCATTGCGGTCAGGAATGATTGGCCAAGTAATTGGAGTAGCTGTTTATATGGTCAGAGAGGTCCTTCTAAGAAGCAGAAGAAATGGTTCCATAGATCTCGTTCCTTCGTTTTTGATATACTTAGGGAAACGTGGACGGATCGCGGAAGAAAAGTTTGACGGGTACATACCACAGCAACAAGCATCGTCCAATCCTCAACTCCAACATTCTTCGTCACATTGACGCGCGCAAAAAAGCGTACAGCTATTGCAATCAACACAAGACCGATTTCCATCCAGGTTATTCCAAGAATCATAGGCCCGTTATCGTACGGCATATTCCCAAGCAGCACTACTTGAGAGTTGGCTAAGAAAAACGGTTGCAAGATTGAAGAAAGACATTGATATACATCCTCCTGGCCTGTGTTCCTCAGCCTTGACTGCAGGGCTTATCTGCATGCTTCAGGGTCGTTCCAATATCTTTTTACCATGCCGCCAGCAGGCGGCCTTGCGGTTTCCTTGCAGCATTGACGTGGGTGGATAACACATGGACATGTGTGACATGGTAAGCAACCACAACTGCATAACGTGGTGTGGGGTCGAGATGGGGGCGTAATCCATCTCGAAAGCTAACATCGATCGGTAAAGCCTTTCTTTCCTTTTTCATGGGGTTTTCGCAGTAGCTCGGTCTAATCTTATGTGTATCATTTGCTTGTGACACCAAAATGTCTGGTGGTGTCGAGACGACGTTTTCCATTGTTACAATTAAAGTGTGTTCAAGGCTCACGATATCACGACTGAGCGCATTGAGATTATTGAACATATACAGCATACCTTAGCCTCGTAGAGTCTAGCCCAGTGAGTGTACAGTAATCCTCAGGGGTTGCCTTCAACTCAGTCTTGCCGATAATTGCAAGAAGGGAGGTTGACGCGAGCCTGGTATGTTTCCTCCAGACCCCTCCTGTCCATACCACCCTCATCGTCGGACCCACAGATATTCAAAGCACCTGCTCTTATTGGTAAGGTTCACCGTTGTTTCGCCTCGAGATCAAGATTCGTCCAAGTATTGCCAATCAGTCGAACGATCTAAAGTTTCGTGTTTTGTACGACATCATATGGTCGTTACTGACTCGAGAATTGAGGCCAGACCATGCTTTGCTATGATTGGAGATCGGAGGTGGATGGTGGGGGCGAAAGCGAAGAAAAGTCCAGCTCCGTCGGTAGATGACGGTGACTTGCTTTAGCTTGCAGCATCACGCACTTTGGTCCCCGAGGTCGCCTTGATGGCGGCGGTCTGTCGCATCATGTCCAGGCTTCTAACGTATCAGGATCTCAAAAGTCGGAATTAGACAATCGTGTCACGTACTGTAACAGCCGTTTGATGTACAGCGCGTTCCTTCCCTAAGGAGCCGTCCCGTCCGTTCCTCCCTCCGGAAGGGCGGCTTTCCCTTTGTTTTTGTTTGGCTGAACCCTAACTGCTGACCACCCATAGGTCCTTCATCTGGCCTGCTGGTCAGCTATTGCTTCGCAACACTTAAAACCATCACGACACCGTTGCAAAGGTGTACCTTCTCGGCGTTATTATGAGTGAGCGCTTCTTGTATTGTCAACTGAAAAAAACGAGAGTTTAGGAGCATAGCAATTAGTTGAAAAAGCAAAGCAGACCAATTCTTTCACTCATAGGCATGTGCTTGCATTTGCGGGAAAGAAATTGAGCTGAAGCCCCCGTGTTTTCGCACCTGGAAAATCGAGACTGTGGGTGACTGGGTGTGCCAGGACATCAGAGTGGTCTGAAAACACAGATGGATAAGCGAACGTGCATGCCAAGAATTACCTTCGGCTTAGTGCGGAATCCCAGACATACAGTACATACTGTAGCTGCACAACGGACATTGTCGCTCAAGATATAAAGACAAAAGCCTTTCCCACTAGTGTGGTAGGTGGCTGAGCAAAGGTTAACTCATCATGACACCGAGTATCGTTGTCAACGTATGCCACCGCCAGCCAACCCAATCAGCTATTGCTGACACACTACACCCAGTCTATGATAACAGCCTCCGATATACAAAACGATCCTTTGTGGGTGCTCAAATGAGAGTGGCTGCAACTGAGTCAGCCTCTGTATGAATCTTCGGTTTATGATTGTGCTTACATACTGACATGCAATTGCTGCTGGAAGCTTGCTCTTGGACAATCTGATTGGATAAAGATATGGGACGTAGATATAATGCGGTATCCTCATAACGTGGGCAATACCGATATTTGTCACGGGCAGTAGAACATGGGTATTATCAGAATCAGCCTGGAGGAGCGTCATGTCGAGGAGAACCGCAGACGCACGACAAAAGGACATTATTTTCTCATAGCACGATTATATGACCACCGTTTCTATCAATTAGTAAGTGTAATTCGCGAGTAACAAGACCCTCTTTGCCAGCCACAGCATAATCATTGCCAGTAGAAGCGATGTATGAGTTAAAGCATTTGAGTAGCATCTTGCCTTGAATAGCATGTCTATTGTTTAGTGTTCGCCTTCCGGAGCAGAAGAAAATCTCACCGTTTAGGTATCACACTAAATTCGCCACTAACAATGATCCATACATATTTGGTGAAGATGGAAAACACAAGATCTGGGCCTGCCAGTAAATGGGCTAACATTACCAGAAGGTAAGAAAACGCCGAAGCATGCGAACCTATAGATTAACGATGTATTGAAGGATCGTTGGCTGCTGACTGAAGGATGTTGAAACACGTAAAAACGCCGTATGGCTGACCAAGTTTGCCCGTCGGAATGAAAGGAGGTTTTCGAAGCGAGAGGCGGGTTCTTAATGGGAGGTTATCCAAGCGAATATCCTTTGCAGTGAAGGGTCGTCTTGTAGGTAGTACCCGGCTTGTTGGTCCGCCATCCGTAAATCGTTGAAAACTCTCTCGTTTGTTACCGCAGCCAGCTCCTGGATATGCAGCGTTAGTGAGGCCCTTTCTTAGCCGACTGAACTTGCCTACCGTCCTCAGGGCCTGATCTGTACGTTGTAATGCAACTGTGTGACCTTGGTGCGGGTTTTGCCCTTGGAGAACGGCATGACGCCCATTAACCCATCGCATAGCCGCCAATGCTCGCAGATGGATCTTTTTTGCTTGGAACCGCCGCGCGCTGGCGTCCAGGAGTACTCTGTGGGAAAGTTTTAGTCTTTTGTATCATAAGGAGCAGAACGCTCTGTACCGTTGCAATTGTCGTTTCTCCTGCTCTCCAGGAGCGCTGGGGACGTGTAACAGGTCCGCTACATAGTCTGCGGCAAGAACGGCGTGGCCCTCGGCGCGACACTGACGCAGTATCTCGTAGCCCTCTTCAAACCAATCATCCGAAGGTGCGTTCACTTGCAACTCGGAGATGCCGCGTTGAAGGATATGAAACCCATTCATCACCTCGGCGACCCTCATTGCTCGTGCCTCGTTGACTTGAGACTTTGTCAGTGGATACTATCGGTGATTGTACCTAGATCTGGAGTAGACTCACGTCCGTCAGCCATTAGTTTGGTCTTTCTTCGGGCAGCTATTAAATTAGGCATCCCAGGACCTCTGCGATTGACGTTTGCCCCCCGAAACCGCCCGTCGACGCTCCTTTGTATAAATCATGACGCTCGTATAAGGAGAGAAGTCAAGGGGAAACTGATCTCACTTGTGCATTGTTCAACCGTTCCTATCCATCTAAGGGGTTGAGCAATGATTGGTCCAGCAACGATTAACAGCCGCAATTGCGGGTGTGATATGAGTGACAGCATCATATCGTTGCGAGAAAACTGGAATGCTCAATGCTTATGGATGTTGACAATGCAAGCTGGAAGTCATCAATATCTGTGCAGAAATGGAAAGGCTCAAACTCAGCGCATGCAGGTTCCTGGGCCAGCTAAACTGGAACGGACTATATTAGTCCACCCAGCGAACCTAAAATCAAAACCACATGGCACGAGGCGCAGCTGAAGAAAAACAACACGTCTCATTGGATGACCAACCTACTGTCGCCACGCCAAATTCATGTTTAATCGCGTGGAGTTGCTGTGTCGTTTCGGGTTATTATGTTTAGGCGGCTTTAAGACGTCAAGCCACAAAGAGACTGCGCCTATTCGGACAAATTCGGCTAGTGGAGGCTGAAGGGAAGGTGCCTGGGGATACTGAGGTCCCATTCGTCGATGCCTTCGTTACTGCGAACCCATGAGAAGCTGGATGGCTCGCATGGCGTCAGTTGCCGAATCCGCGACCGTAGAATTGGATGGCTAAGGTATCCATGCTAAGAGTCAGAAGCGTCTTACTCACCTAACACCTGTTTCTTTGCACGTTCTCGTACCAAACACCACACCGCTAGTCCTTCTCACTGATTGCTTGTAACCTCTCTTCAATCTCATCCTCAGTGAATGCTCTAAACCCAGGATCCGACCCCTCCTTGCCGCCAACGTTTGGTCCACCAACGATTCCGACCTCTAACTCGCCCTTTTTGAAGTCCACGCTAAGCACGGTGCTCAGGGTTGATATGCCGAGTTCCACCACGTCTTCCCAGCTCCCCTCGGCGCACTCCTTGTTCTTCAGTTTCTTTTCCAAGTGGTTCAATGCTTCCTGCTGTTTCGGACCTGATGCAGTCGCTTTGTACCCAACATAGTATCCTGCAGGATCGCATTTGTATAATTGGGGGCCAAATTCGGAGTCAACTGAAATAAGCGTTGTCGCCACACCCAACGGACGCATGTAGGCCTTTTCGTGTCAGTGGTTGCAATAATTCCTGAAACAACACTCACCCTCTGAGTGTAAACCTGGTTGATGTTGGCCAATCTCTTCGCCAGAACATCGCATGGCATCTCGTATCCATTCTTGTACCTAAACTCCGCCGCTTCGCCTCTTGCTCTCATGACCGAAGCTCGAGCATCCGCTATCGATCCAGTAATGACGCAGCCCACAGAGGAAGAGAGCTTGAAAATGTGGGAGACAGACGACGGGTCGATTAACTTGTCCTGAAATTGAATTTTTGTCAAATTTGGATCTAGGAATAAGGCAATAGTAGGATGACCACTAACCGGAACTTTCTTTTGGGATAGAACAACAGCACAATTCTTACCACGGACGCCGACAGATGTAATATTTGCAGCTGTGATTGCTTTGAAGGCATATTCTGTAGAAACCTGGCCGTAAGCTATGGGCTTAGGACAGATTGAGAAGTCAAAGGCAATCGTGTCCGCTTTGCAACGAAGACCCAGGTCTAATCCACATACCAACTTGATACAGCCTTCCTTGATCAGAAAAGATCGTTATATGCCTATCGAAACCGGCGCTACCTAGATGTTGAAACGGTCAGCTCTAGCTCTGGTGGCCGGAAGCTTGGTCCATCTACTGACCTGACATCTTGAGAAGCTCAGGAGAGAATCAAAGCTTTTTCCGAGTGTCTAGACCCCTTGATAAAGGCAAGAAGATTAGTGTTATGGATGATTGCAAGGTCGTAGGGTTTCGTGCTGCTACTTGCTACCACTGCTGGTTATTACGCGTATTCGAAGGGCAAGCTAGGCTTAGCTAGCTGCCTGGATCGGAAGTTGCCGCGAGAGCTCCGCGACTCAAAATTTCGAGATTCGATTGATTTCATAGCACATGTCCCTAAGCAGCTATGTGTTCGGAAAATACAGATCGTCCGTCGGGCACCTGGTTGTAACTTCCAGTGACGCTCTACCAGCTGTTCAAGCTCATCATCCTCTGCTCTTAATCTACCAGACTCAAAATGAGATACAACTTCTATTCCAAAAGCGGAGACCCTCCAATATCGAAAACCGAGGCCACCACTCTTACCGCTTATCCACGAAGGCTAAGGACACCAAGCAAGATCACAATGATGGCTCCATCCTATGTCCTACGGTCACACACGGCCCATGGCTTCCGCCAGTGGCCCGTCAGCCAGTAGCCAGTCTCGAAAAGCAACCTCAGCAGATCCCAAAGATACAACCTCAAACCCCACAGGTTGTGTCAACAATCGCATCTCAGGGCCAGGCTCCGTTGACTGACGATGGTAAACAACCAGGGTGCGTACAAAGGTGGAATCATTTGAATAGGTTCCGTCGAAAACATAGGGACTTTAAGGACCATAGAAGGAAATATTTGAGGATGAGAGGTTCCTGGTCGCAAGACTGGCAAGAACCGCTCGAGCTGCTCAAACGGTACTACAGCGCCAAAGAGGAAGAGAAAGTGGTGGCACAAGTTATTGCGGGCCATCCTCGGGCGTCTTGGTCCTCTTGGTCCAACTCCCGAAAGCCCCTTCGCCAGATAGGGGTAGATCGAATTCCCGAACCTCTTGACTGGTCTGTTATCACCTTTGCAAAGTATGTCGAGGATCTTGAAACGTCTAGGGTGGATCGATTGGTGCAACGTCAAATCTATGGTAAGGGAAAATCACATGTCACAGCCGTTGCAACTATGTTCGAATCACTTTTCCAAGACGAAAGCATGAAGGGGCTTCTCAATGCGAGGGCATGCAATGTCGCCCTAGTTTTCTTCTATAGGCACGGCATGATCGTAAAAGCGCGGGCTCTCTATACTCGTATGGAGAATCTTCATATGCAGATCGAGCCAGAGACTTTTAATATCATACTATGCGGTTCCGCCGCCGAAAAAGACCTCTATAATTACACATACAACCTACGACACATGATCAAAAGGAAACTCAGCCTCACCTCGAGGACATGGTCAAGTCTCTTAATGGCCGTCGACTCGAGCGAGGCGAGAGCCACAATCGTAAATGAGATGCGAGCAAGGAAACTACTAGATAGATTCTCTACTATGAGGGATGTAGTTGATCTAACGATTCGCGACGAAGTAGCCAGCCACCTTGATCGCAGTAACGAGATGAGCACCTTTTTCCAAGGCATGGATAGCCGTTATGCGCCAGGATGGCTCACAGTGTCAGGAGCCAACATAGTCTTGGACGAAGTTGGCATGCGGCAATCCGCTTTGGAAGCTTTTGAGCTGCTGAAGGAAATAAGAAAGCGAGTGCCTCGACTGGGTAATGTGGCTTTAAACACCCTTCTCACCCATTGCCGCCAACTTAGGGCTCACGATCTCGCTATCGACGTAATAGAATATTTCGAGACTAAGCAAGGCACAAGCCTCGGGCAGAAAGAGTATGGATCGCTCTTCAGGCAGGCTTGGAGAAGCCGCTTGTACAACTTCTGTAGGGTGATCTGGAGATCTGCCTGTATGGATGCTGCCGTGACCTTTGCGATGCAGAGGCTTGTCATGGAAAGCCTGACCTTTGAGAACCCCGAGTGTTCAAACTCCCAGCCTAGGAATAGAGCGGATATTTGGAAGAACGCTGCCGGAAAGGTGATTGTGGGTGTTGGCATAGCTACAAAGGAAGATAAACCAGACGAGGTTCAGCACCCAGGCTCGAATGCCCCTACCACTGTGCAAGACTTAGGCGATAACACAGAAACCCTTTCAGCTCATCTTGAGCAACTCATGGACGACACGAATGCGCCGAGGCCAAGACTAGAAACTCTAAGATCCGCAAAAGCTCTCGTGGATAATGACTTCGTCGCCTATAAGAAGTATCGCAAGGAGAGGACTCTAATATCTCTACTCCGCGAGGCTTTGGCAATGGATCAGGAATGGACAAAGCTCAATTGGAGAGAAAGGTCCACCCCATTCAAGTGCCGCAACGCTATTGCTGTAAAAGAAAGAACGACGGGTCCGGCACACCCAACGTTGGTGCGCAGATTAACATATACCCCGAATAGCTGAGATTTTCCCTGTATATATAATGGATGCACTTTTACTCCGAGGTCGTCTCTAGGAATGAATTGTATAATAAGGACAACCTAGGTAATCAAATACCCCTACTTTTACTATGAATGACCGAACAATCGTATAAAATGAAGAGTACTGCGATCGAATAAAAAGCCACGACCGCAAACAGTACTGGATCAAAGCAGTATAGAGCCAAAGCACCGAAAAACACCCCAGCTCCAGGTCGGCTCTACCCTTCAAAACCCCCCCGCAGGAAAGAAACCGAAAGCCTTTCTAGCGCTAGCAATACCATAACCCAGAACCCCCCGCCCCCAAAATCCAGCCCACCATAAAATCCCATAAGCCATACAAATAATCCCACAAGTTAATACACTCTCAAGAAATCCCCCTCACCCACTCCTCCCCTCCCCCTCTCCCCCCCTCCTTCCCCTCATTCACCCCCCTCCCCCCCTCTTCTTCCCCTTGGGAATATCCTTCATATGCACCGCCCGGCGATGCGCCTTCAAATGATCAGAGCGCGTAAACCCAAACTCACCGACGCGCCCGCACCATTTCTCGGGGCAGTCGTAGCGCCGCGCGTCTTCGGGGAAGTGCGTGGTTGAATGGCGGGCCAGGTCGTAGGAGCGGGCGAATTGGCGGCGGCAGGCAGGGTGGAGGCAGTGGTAGGGGGTTGCTTTGGGTGTGGTGGTGATAGGGGCGGGGGGGTTGGGACTGTTGGGGGGGTGGGAGGTTAGTTGGGTTGCTCGGGGGTCGGGCGGGGATTGATAGTGAAGGAAGGGTGGTGGAGGAAAGGAAAGGGAAAACAGTAGGAGAGGAAACAAAAGGAGAATTGGGAGACGGAGTAAGCGGGGACAACAGTATGTGGCATGGCTGAAACCCTTTCCTGGATGGATAGAAGCCGAGAATCGAAGGCGCGGAAGAAACATGCGTACGCGAGAAGAAAAGAAAAGGGAAGGTGTGTCCTACTTCGAAGTCTTGCTGGATTTGTCATGATGGGACGGGGAAGAGGGAGGATTTTCGGCGATCGTGGGGAAGTAGCTTGGTTGGCCACTTTGTTGGTAGGAGGTCAATGGAGAGTATTCAGGAGATCCGCCGTAGGAGGAAGACGAGCCTGAGTGTCGTCGGTTGGAGTACCCAGAGTCGTTGGAACTACGAGAGCTATTGCTCTGCTGGGAGAGGTTTGGAACCATGGAGGTACTGCGATAGGCCTGGGCATTGGTGTTGGCGTATGGGTTTTGTGTTGGGTATCCTTGAGGATAGGAAGGGTAGCTGAGCTGTACCTCGATGTAAGTCCGACGGCCTAGGTTCCATGACCAAGATGGGATAGCTCACGGGTTGGGTTCCGTAGTGGGAAGACATTTCTTCTGTTTGAGGTAGCCTGTCGCTGTATGTGGTGTGTCCTGATAATCCACAAATTGTAGTCTAGATAAAATCTAAAACTGATTCAAGTTAGTTTGATAACGAGAGCATTGTAGGAGTTGGGCTCACGCTTTATATTGGAGGCGAAACAATGGTACAAAATTGAAGAAGCTTGGAAAGTTGCTTTTAGTTTTGAGACGACATGCTACACAGCCGTTCGTCTTATGTACCTTGGGAGAATGGGCGGCTCTCACGCTTCACTTATTGGTGTTCCCTCTTAAATATCGTGCTTGAATACGCAAGAATTGCTGGAACTTGGGAACACATGTTCACGTGAGATGGCCGGTCCAATAGTGTCGCGACAGTTCTTCGCCGGGGAAATGAAAGATCGCGGGGAGGGCTGCCGAGGAAGATAAATATCAGATCATGAAGTATGCATAGAACAAAGTCAAGATTGCGTGGTCTGCATACATCGCCTCATGAAATAAGAGGTGATGGAGAACTCAGGCAGGAAATCATAGTATAGCGAACGGTGGTGGCCAATGGAGCACATGGCGAAGGGGACAGGATTGGAAGCCCTGGGACGGTACGGGCCGCCAAGGTCCACAAGCCTGTCTCATAATCCATCTCACATGCAATGCGTGGAAGGCGAGAGTCGGTCGGGTCAGGTTGAATCCAGACCATGGCTGTGTGAGCTGCGCTTCCAGACCTGGACATCTGGGATCGAGGTTTCCAGCACTGTGAGCAAGGTACTAGGGGTACTGGATCTGTCGGGTCATAGACCCATAGCAACAAGGTTGGGATGACATAGCCAACCACATGTCCTGTTTCTAGCGAAAGACGGAAGACATCTGGAGTAACTGATCTTGTATTGCGGGCTGTGAACCCAGAAGGCACCAATAGACGGAACTCTCAATGTTCAGTTGATACTGGCCATGGAGCCAGCCAATTGCATTGCGATCCCAAGAAAGAGGTGGTGTGCAGTCTGCAGTACCATCAACGTTGGACCGTTGTAAGAGTTTCGGCAATTCTGATGTTGAGTCGCGCCATCAGGCAATAAACGAGGCACGTGACAACTACTTGTGACGGTCAGCCTCAAAGATAGCCTTATTTCTTCGAACAAAGAACAGGATCTCTTTACGACAATGTGCAAACACAGTAAATCGCTCATAGAAGCCGGCCAATGCCAAGCGAAGCGTTGCTCAACCGCCTTCACCGGCTTTCCTGTTGCTGTCCAGCTCTCTTGCAATGCAGATAGTTCATGGAGGTACAGTAGATGGGGCGCAGCATGGCGCCCGGTGGAAGGACTGCTTACATCTCAGCAAATAATCCATCTTAGAGGAGATCGCGGAGAGGCTCACCGAAGGTACTTCAACTCGTAGACATCCCGTGTGCTGTCTTGTGTCGTAGACGGGGCCGGGCAGTGAGCACTGCGGCATTGCGACTCTAAAGTCTGGACGCCCAGGACGACAGCAGGCAAACCGCCGGGCAGACCACCACTCTTATCCAGCTTTACCAACATGCACGTGGTTGTGTCATTTCATCATCGATCAGGAAAAGAAGGCTGGCGGTGGACGTATTGCGGTTAGCGTAGGTGCCGGATTGCCTCGTCGCGCCTCGCCAGAGCACACCGACACGAGGCTGAAGGCACACTTCACACGAATATCCAAGGCTCCTTGGCTTAGCGAAAGTCTGCGCCTTGCAATGGGGCAGAAGTGCATTAGTTGGAAAACAGCCATGATCTGTCAGTCTACCGCGTTGACGAGAGTGTATCGAATGGTCAAAAGCTCCCAGAAGTTCTCGTCGACGGGGTTTAGAAACATGGTATTCAATTGATTGAATGACCAAAAATAATAATAATTTGAGATTTCAAGACTAATGAAACGAATGTTCATGTTGATCGTTACCAACCATGCTGCGCGAAGTGCTTGAGAAACTTTCCGTAAGAGGCTATCAGGCTGAACACTCCAGCCTGACGACTAGAGTTGATTGAGTTGCAGATACGAGTGGTCCCTTATGAACGGTCAGAGTAAGGCAGTACTCAATACCAAAATCTCAACTGACAGCGCTCGAACATCCGCGGGTCGTCCACTTTCTAGATTAGTTGGTTAGCTTCATGGTTAGCATGCAAAACTTCCATGAAGCTGCAATGTCAATAAGGTGGGAAATTGTGAGTGAAGAAGCTCGACCACTCGAGTCGGACGAGTGAAGAGTTGCAACATTATTCTACTTCTGAAATAGTATTGCGGGCAATGCTTGCTATCAGATACCTGATAGTCTGCAGTGGAGCCACCTGCCATACCTGCCCGTGTATTTATCCTTAATACCGAAACACCACACCATTTATAGGTCGTCCTCGAGGAATTTGTAAGCAAACTTGAAATCTGCTTTTCGACGGTTCATCCTAAACATCCGAAAGACTTGTTAGTAAATTATCCAATTTGTTGTGATACACTTCAAATTAAGGTTCTAGTAGCCAAGTCTCTTACCATGTACTCTCGTAGTCGAAGAATCGATACGTTCCTTGTTCGTACTCTTCTGTTATCGTTTTTGGCTCTTCGTGCCGTTGGAACCATGTTTGGTACTGCTTATGGAAACGCCAGCTTTGGCTCTTGAGTGACTTTGCTGCCATGTATTGCTGGTAGGTGTTCTGGCGATAGTAGAAAATGTAGAACAGCGTATCGGTGTCAATCTTACTGTATAGACTAGGATCGTCTATCGTCATGAAAGGTTCCTGTGGGTAATACCGTGGTGTTTTGTAACTTGTTTGCGGCCTATAGTGCCGAGGCTTTTCGGCATCCAAGTAATCAGGACAAGTGGCATGCGATGCACTTAGTAGCCGCTGAACAGATGGCGAAGGAGTAGATGGTGCACGGCTCTTCGTTGCCTCAAAAGATTGTATTAGGTCTTGAAGCCCGGGAGGTAGATAATAGACTGATTCGTCTTCTTCAGGCTCCGTCTGCGTAGTGCCGTTCGGTTGTTCTGAAGCAGGTTTTTCTTGGACTAGGGAGTCGCTTTGAGGTTCTTCTGCCCTGGGTACAACTGGTTCATTCGTCGAAGGCTGAGCAGGTGGCGGCATGCTCGAGCTTGAAGGTATCGGTACACGTTCCGTAAACTTGGGCGATGCTGGATTTTCCTGAGTAGTGTTTGCGGCTATTGATGTACTCAATTGGCTTGGTGGAGGGGATTTTGGAGGTGGCAGATTGGAATTGGAGATATCTGCGCTAACTGCTACAGGTTCTGCAGCTTTTGGCGCAGGAGTATGACCGACACTTGTTGGCAGGGATGGCACAGCGCTGGGAGATGTTGTAGCACTGCTTTTTGGACCTGGCGTTGGAGGGAGAGTAGATAGACCAGTATTTGCACTCAAGGCTGGCGTTACTGATGCTCCTGGTGGCGGCGGTAGTGGTGCTATACCAACAGCACTCTTGTCGCTGGCTGCTGCCGCTGCTGCAGCAGAAGCGTACTTCAAGGTCTCACCTGGCGCTCGAGTCGGCAAAGGCGCTGGCTTCATGTTAGTGTTCGAGCTACCATTGGCAACGCTAGCTAGAGGAGTATGTAGTGTCGCGAGGGCAGGTAATGGTGACTTGAGCTGATTGGATGGTCTCCTCGCGGCTGATACTTGGGGTTCTGAAATTGACGATGACTTCGGTTTGCTGGGGCCTACACTAGAAATTCGACCGTCTGCCGTTTCTGGCAGATCGTCTTGTATTGATTGGGTGTCCTGTGACGAGACTCTGTCGTTGTCGTTGTTCATCCCAAAGACACCCTCGTCCTCTTCTAGATTCAGATCATCGTAGATTGTGTCGTCTTCCATAAATTCAACCGTTTGATTCTCTTCTACGTAGTATTTGATACTTTCCTCCAGATCATGAACCTGATCTGTGTCGACGTTTCCATTCTCCAATGACCGTAGAAGTAATTCTAGCTTCCCTTGATGCCACTTATGTCGTTCTGTTAGTCTGCCTATTTCGGCAAGTCGATCTGCCTTTCCGGTGTCCTTTTTCCCCTTCTTGACAGTAGCCTGTAAAGCTTCTTCCTCTGCTTCCAGTCTCTCAATCTGCCGCTCCAGCTCTTCCACCATATTTGACAGGAATTGGCAGACTTCTAGCTTTTCCTTTTCCTTCGGATCTAGCTTTGCGGCAGCCGACAACCCCCCCTTGGAAAACGCCTTCGTCTTCATCTCTTTCTCAACCGCTTTGAACTTTTCCATTTGCTACATCAACATCGAGTATCAGCATCTAACCTTCCCTTGTCTTCAAGCCGCACATACGTTCTCGATGGACTTCCGCTGCTCCATAAGCGGCTTTTTGTCCTTGATCTCATTGCCTGCCGCCCAGGTCTTTATCTGGTCTCGATGCCGTTGGAGCTTCTTGATCTCCCGCTTGAGGGCATCCTCAAGCTTCTCTTTCTGTGATGCATTCGTAGTTTGTTGGATCTTGTCGAAAATAGTCTCAAAAGCTTGTATACCCTCGGCGACCTTCTTGAAGGTCTTGTCGATCTCTTGCTGTAGTTTTCGTTGAGCCATAATGTGTGAGTCGGTAGTGAGGATGGGAATGAGGCTGCCGTCCCATTCAGTTTGGAGGGGTAGTTGTCGGTATGACACTGTCGACTGAGTATCTTGATTGGGTTGCAAGTTGATCGCGGAACCAGTGATGTTGCTTGCAAGATATGCATGAAGCAATTGTGGTTGATGTAGAATGCGAGAGGCTACAAACACCTACCACCGTTGCGCTTTGGAGCCGTAACTGGACCCGTCGACACAATGTGACGAAGCGCGTAGGGGACCCCTGTAGAGTCGCCAATTTCGCGCTTTGCCAAGGCCTGCCTTTGTGTCACCAACAGTTTCTTTCCTCCACCAAATTGGCAAATATATGTTGTAGAAGAAGAGGACGGCGAGTAGGGTTTCGAGGTCATTCGCCACTGATCATGAGTTCAAAGCCGGTGAGGAGAATAGACTTGCCATTCTAGCTTACAATTATCAGCTCTTAGGACGTTAAGCTTCAACTGATTGAGCTCGTCTTCTATCACATCTTAAGACAGAAGTAGCTTTTGTTTATTTTCTCGATATACTACTCGTGTCATCACTATACTATACAGTTCACCCAGATGCACCGGGTCTATATACATTCATACGTACTATCATGAAAGGTACTCTTGGAACATCGCTCTTTTCTTATTCAACTTCTCTAATATTGATAGCCATACTCCAACGCGTTGCGTCGGCTTCTGTCACCGTTGACACTCATTTGATCTCATCAATAGGAAAGGGTATACTGGTTTTTGCCGCCGTCGCTCCCGATGACACCATCAAAGAGGTGGAATCAATGGCCGCAAAAGTTCTGAAGCTCAAAATGTGGCCAGATGAAGGTGGTTCAACGGTACGATCATGTTTGATATCCAGCATGTACATTACTAAGTTGACGGAACAAAGTGGAAGCACAGTGTACAAGATATCAAAGGAGAGGTACTATGTGGTGAGTTAGATATCAGATATGAGCAAGAAGCAACCGGGTTCTCATATGCTGGGCAGTCTCTCAATTTACACTATTAGCTTCGACCAAGAAAGGTTCCAAGCCCGACTTTCACGGAGCAGCAGGCGGTGAAAAAGCCAGAGAACTATACGACCGGTTCTTTGACAAAGTGAAGGAACTTCATGAGCCGGAAAAGGTCAAGAACGGTGTGTTCCAAGCGATGATGCAGGGTACTCGACCTCCTCCAATCCTTTAAACTTCGTTACTGATGTACTTAGTTGATTTACGAAACGACGGGCCAGTGAGTGTTGATTACCGTAGCCACGGCGCTGAAGTATTGCGATTGATTCATTAATCGTGGGCGAACTACCATCTTTTACTGATTCTGTTTTGTCTAGGTCACTCTTGAGATACAAACCAATCCACCCAAGGAGCAAGAGAAAAAGAAGGACACCGAGGCTGATGACAGTGATAAGCCTACTAAGGAATTCCAGATGCCTCCGGAATTGTTAGAATAAAAAGATTCGATTAGATATGTCGCACCTCGCCATGGTGCGGGGATTTGTACGATGGTCATACCCTAGCTATACATCTCTTCATGCCTTCTTATGTAGCGTAATAGCCCCCAAGTAGTCTGATGTTCATCTTCCATCAGATCAGACAACGATGTAAATTGTTATAGATTTAAGGTACCTTACCATACCAATGCAGATGCGAATTGCTTCACATTGGTTCATCCTACATGTCGCTAGCTCAAAGCGGTAAGATTCTAGGGCTTTCGATCAGATTGAGGCTAAAGGCGTTCCGAACCGCCTACCAACCGCCGTGGGCAAGCCATTTATTCATCGAACCTCAAGACCATAAGCCTTCTACTGATACGCTGCTTCTCGTTTATTTAGCATTTTCGACATCATGGCTTCTGACACCAAAGGTAAAGGCAACGCTGATGGTAAACCATTTGTCACACACTAATGCTTTTCCAGCCCGCAGCCGCGTATTTATGGAAATACAGGTGAGCTTTATATGGATAAGGAAAATTCCATGCAGGCCCTAACAAGTGTAGATTGGAAAGAAAAAGGAAGGGCGAGTGACATTTGAACTGGTAAGCCTACTGTCAAGGATCTCGCCTTTTTGTTTGTTGGAACTACGTTGATTTCATACTGACTGGTTCTAGTATGATGATGGTGAGTATTCAAAATTCAACTCGAAAATATTGAGGAATAAAAGCTTAGATTTTCGTAGTTGTTCCTAAGACTGCAGAGAACTTTCGTGCCCTATGTACGGGCGAAAAAGGCGTTGGCAAGATGGGCAAACCATTGAGCTACAAAGGTTGATCAAAGTCCACCAGCTCACTATAAGTAGATAAGTATTTCAGCTGACAAGCTTTCAGGATCTACTTTCCATCGCGTGATCAAAGGCTTTATGATCCAAGGTGGAGACTTCACAGCCGGCAATGGGACTGGTGGAGAATCGATCTACGGTGAAAAGTTTGAGGATGAGAACTTAGAGATAAAGCATGAAAAACCGTTCCTGCTCTCCATGGCCAACTCTGGACCTGGGACTAATGGCTCCCAATTCTTCGTGACAACTGTTCCAACGCCCCACCTGGATGGAAAGCATGTCGTATTTGGCGAGGTCTTGACGGGAAAGAGTATTATTCGTAAAGTCGAGAACCTCGCAACGCAGGCCGACAAACCACAGCTAGATGTCACAATCACAAACTGCGGTGAACTATCTAGCAACGAATCGGTCTCAGAAGCAAAGATTGTCGACAGCACTGGCGACCCGTATGAAGATTTCCCGGAGGATCAAGGCAAAGACCTAAAAGGTCAAGAAATCGTCAAGATAGCCAACGAATTGAAAAACATTGGCAACAAGGCCTTCAAATCCGGGGATCTGGACCTTGCCCTTGACAAGTACCAAAAAGGTTTACGCTACCTGAACGAGTATCCCGAAGTCACAGACAACGATGCCCCAGAGCTCGCCAAAGAACTAACCTCCATCCGCTTCTCGTTGCACTCAAACTCAGCATTGCTCCAGATCAAGCTAAAGCAATTTGGGGAAGCTCAGAAGAGCGCAAGCAATGCGTTGGACCTGTCGAGGATCCCGGAAGCGGACCGGGCGAAAGCTTACTACCGGAGAGGTTTGGCAAATGAGGGACTAAAGAACGACGAAGAGGCCACGAAGGATTTTGAGAGCGCGCTGAAATTGGCTCCCGGTGACGCGGCTATCACGAAGGAGTTGGGGATTGTGAAAAAGAAGGCTGCGGAACAGGCTAAAAAGGAGAAGGCAGCGTATAAGAAATTCTTTGATTGAAGCTGAAAGTCTGGCGTTGCTCGAAGCTCAACGGAATTCAAGCATAGAGATTAGCCTTAGAAAAGAGTTTTTCTGGAGCCCCTTGCTGTAAATTCTAGATTCTTTGGTTCCAATATATATATGTACAGTTGGAGCACGCTTGGACGCCACCAATATATGCCGCAACAATACAATTGAAGTCACCCTTTGGATACAGATAGTCACACAAGATACTGCCCGTTCGCCCATGATGCACAATGGTGTCCACCTCTCCAAAGTAACCGAACGATACTCCACGCCACAAGGGTGGGCCGTTTCCGCCGATATGGTTCGAGCCTTGAACCTCAAATCACACCCTCTCCGCACCCGAATACTGAGGTTTGAACCTGCCTTGGCCAGAATAAGCATCACCATGCCGTAATTAACCAATCACTGAACCGTCCCCCCTATTCATCCCTCCCCCAAAGCTCTCTCCTCCTCGTCCTATCCTCCCTGGCATGCCTCCTTCTCATCCCCCACTTGCCCTTGATATCCTCCAGTACCTTCTTCTGCTGCACCAACCTCTCCTCGCTCGCCTGACAGATAAGCCCCACAAAAAACTGGCTACAGTCATATTTTTCCGCCAGCTTTTTCCTCGTCCAGGTGAACGGATCCGAACCCCTCAGCTCTCTTATCTCCTCGATCTCCTTCTCGCGCAAGTGGTACTTCTTCTCGTATGGCTTGCGGATAGGGGGAGGTAAGTGCCGGTCGGGCTGCTCATAGGGGCTCGCGTGAGAGTGAGATTGGGCGAGGAGTTGGCGGCGGGGATCGTTGGGAGGGAGGAAGGCGGCAGGAGTGTGATAGACCGAGGGGGAAGAGGAAGGAGGGTTGAAGACGATATGGTCTTGGACGTTGAAGCGGGAGATGGAAGAGGTGAAGGACGGGTCGGGTTTTGTTCGGAGTCTTTTTGTTGTACGGCGCGCCGAAGACTCATGCCTCCGAGTAACTTGTGATGTTGAGCTCAATAGTGATGGGAGGAGGAATGGCAGGTTGTTGGCAAGGGGCCGCCGAGGGACAATGGTATTCATGTTGTTGCTCGAACTCGGTGGAGCTGGCTCATTAGTTCACGGGAAAAAAGATAGAAGCTCACGACCGTCCTCTGTAGATTGTTCGGGCAGGACGGCGTCAAGATTAGCCCTGCACCCCTGCCCACGCTATATCTGAGTACTGAGCAAGCGACAGTGTGTCAAAATACCCCCTGCAATAAGCGTCACTCTGCTCCATAGACCCTGATCTCTTAGCTGCTCCATCAGGTGCCCTGAGTGAGACGTGGCCGCACAACCTCAGCCAGCATCCGTGCCATCAGTAAACTTTAGCATATGCTTGTTTTGGCTATTCCAGCCCCAATTCGGACACCTCAGACAGCGCTACATGTTTGGGTTATAGTGATCCGCGCGTGACCATGCGCTCAAGTTGATGTTCATATATTCCCCCTTTGCTAATGAGACATACGTCAATACGGTAGAACTCCGGTCTGAGGTAAGCGGCTCCTTTCTTCCCTATGCATCAATTCGAATATTTACCTGCGCTTCTCTATCCCGCTCCATTTATCCATCAAGTGTCAAGCGGGGTTGAACTTTGGTTGGGTGCTTACGGCTACATAGATCCCATCACATTGGTAGAACCAGAAGTTGAGGCCTACGTGGGAAACAGCGGTACAATGTCAGCAAGACAAAAAGATCTTATAAAGGAAACTGGGGATGAGCCTGGCTCGCGGATTTCCTCGGTACCTTTGCTTGGAGAAGGCTTCCAGGAAACCCCTAATCTCGCATCAAGTCGAGCGACAAAGCCTGATGGCGAGCAAGTGACTCTCGAAAGCTCGGAGTTGTATTCAAAGACAAGTAAGCGCAGGTTCTGGGGTCTGGGCAAGAAAAAGGAGGATGACAAGCTCAAGAAGAAGCGGGAAGCAGCTTTGGCGAATGCATCTCCTGCAATTGCAGCTACAACCAGCACCATGAGACCTTCGTCACCGATGCATTCTCCACGAATGGCCAGTGTCGTCTCATCCGATCCTACTTCACATCCGTACGGCTCCCCTTCTTCTCCAGGGCGGAATCTACCTTCCTCACCCCATATACCCTCTCCAGCCTCTTCGCAGATATTTGAACGCAACGTCCAAGAAGATGGGCTGTACTCGTCCGCTTCGCCAGCAATCCCAGCGCATATCACTACTGAAAACCACATCCCCCCAGTCCTAGATTCTGCCTCGGCGGCTATCACGGATGATCACTTAAATCCGGACAATGTGGAGATTGTTATGCACTCCGCACACCAGCCAGCAGCGGTAACAGTCACTGGAACAGGGACAAGCGAGGCCGCAGGAACCTCTTGGCAAGATGACCTTGTGGATCATCCAGATAAAGATGATGCGGCTTCAAATTACGGCGCTTTAGATGCCAACGACGTCCGCCGGCTCAGCTTCATTTCGTTCGCTGATGTCATGCACGCAGAACATGCAGAAGGTTACACCGGTAGCCGGGACCGTGACTCGATCCACTTAGCCGGCGTTCCAAGCATTGGCGCTCCTTTGGCCCCATTCAGGCGTTCGCCGTCTCCTGTACGCTCACCCGTCTCTTCTCACGGCTTGGGTGGCTCCCCTGTAATGAGTGGATCGGTCTCTTCCAAAGGACCAGAGACTTCTCCAAATCGAGGCGCCCATGGTCCGGGAAGCCCTTTCTCGGGCCACAGTCCTCCAACAGGCGGCGAACTGACTATCGAGACTATGAGGCAAGCATTGAGGAAAACCGGCAGCGGAGATTTGAGCGGTGCAAGAAGCCAGCCTATGAGTGCAGTTGGTGGGGATGAGGGCGCCGTAGAACATCCGTTCAAATGAGTGCTCAACCCTTTCACGAGCGGACGTCGCAATTGGGGAGAATATTCGTTATTATTAGATACTATTGGTGGCCTGTGCGTACCTACTTTATCTGGACTTTGCATTGTTGGGGGGTGGAGAAAGGGGGGGTGTTTGTTCTTCGCTTGCCATATTCCCGCGATATCTATGAGAGCGATTGTCTCACGTTAATATTACGTAAAGATCTTATTTATATTAACGGCTGCACTATCACCGTACAGATTTAAGAAAAACGGTACAGCGACCACCGGCGGCTTGTACTTCGGTACGGATGTTGAAGCATATGAAGCAAGGCGCAAACAATACACCACAGTAAACGGCAGTATAATCCCCAGTACCTGGGTATGGGGGCCAGGACGAAACTCATGCAAGTCGCCGGTGCAGGTGGAAATAACTCCGGTTACAAGTCTCTGCACAGACGGCCCTACAGCGCTGGAAGTAACGCGAAGGCTTGCCGATTGAAGAGCGTGGTGTGAAGATAGCCCCGTGTAGATTCGTAGCCAAGGAATCTGTGCCTATCAGATATACTTGGACCCGTACATATATGCAAGTGACAAAACACCAACAAAGAGGCGGCGGAATGATGGATGATAGATGATACCTTGGATGATGATTGATTCATAGCGAATTGTTTCAGGAAGGCAGATCTGCAAGTTCCTCGGTCCGCTGCTGGCTGTTGGCTGCTGCCCTGCCACTGCCCTGCACAGTCGTTCCGTCCGCCAATGGACTGCGGTGCCTAGTGCTGTAGGGAAAGACATCCGAAATACTTCAAGCTGCCTCCCTGCCTTCCTGCCTTCCTGCCTTTGCGACTCGGAGTGCTGGAAAGCAAGAGCACTGGGACTCCTGCTTCACGCAACTTGTGGGTAACGGCTATCCCTGCAAACACAATGGGCCGCGGCTTGGTACTACGTTGACAGCTTCCTTTACTGGTAAGCTAATCTTACGTACATGTACGGATTGAAGTCTACCAGGCTCGTACCCAAGCTTCTATGCAACTGACTGACTGTTGCCGGAAATTTGGGCAGTACAGGTGGCACTTGCAAATCTGTTGAATTCCTCAGGTACTACAACGTCCGGTCAGCCCAGGCATACCTTGGAGCTTCTGCGCCTAACACCTGAGCGCTCCTGCCCCCCCTCCCCCCCTGCTCCTATGGTAACAACATACCCGCATCCAAGAAACCGTTGGCTCAATTGTCGTCCCCACTAGGCTCCATGAGACCCCCTACGAATGCAATCAGCAAGTCTGTGAGACAAGCACACAGAACGTGGGCAAGGCGGAGAGAAGGGTAGACAGATGGACAAGAACACAGTGGAGGCACGGCTGGAGAGTAGGCGACGAAACGGGCATAAGCGTCACTCTGGAGTTTACGGAAGCAGTGGTCGCCAGTCTGGCCAGATATGGAAGGGTGACAAGGCATCTTCGGGAGACAGAAACGGCCCGATTCATCCTAATGATATCACACAAACTGTGCGGGCCGTCACTCCAGACCTTCCTTTGGGCACGGACATTCCCAGACCAGCGTCAGCTCTAGGAGTATGGTCAACCTCCAGGGGTACGTCGCCTCGGCGCGCTGTACGTCGCAATCTACGTCAAACGTCAGATACCACTCCCCAAACCAGAGATGTCACACCAAATCCTGGCTCTGAAGTACTGGTTCCCTCCATTGCAGACCTGAAAGTAGCCCACCAACGGCCAAGGACCCGGACCCTGGAGGAGCGTTTTCGGGACAAGTCCCCTCCGTTGCCCTTGAAGCATCGACACCGTGTGGGCTCATTGCAAGCTACTACTGCCAGGGACTTCGTTGAAGACACTTCTTCTATAGGCTTTCCATCAATAATACCTTCGCCACCGCTAGAATCGGAGTCCCAATCGAACCGACGGCGACTCGCCAAACCACCGCCTCGGCCGTTATCGCCGATTAGAAACTCTTCCACGGCAAAACGCAGTTTACCCCAATCTTCCCCAGCGACAGATGCAACCAAGATTCTGAACCTGATGAAAATCACCTGTGGCAGAATGGCTGGTGTAATCTCCTTTCGAACGTCAAGTGCGGGCTCTTGGTCTTCCGGATATTGTGCTATCAACGTGGGACCAGGTAGTCTCATTTATCAAACCATCAAAGGAGATGTTTCACATGCAAAGACGCTGATCTCGGATCTGCGAGGGTGCCAAGTTCGAACACTGTATGATGGAGGGACTCGATCAACATTTCTTGATGTCTCCCCTCGTGGTGCAACAACAGGCATTCACCTCCGTCCGCATGTGCCAGAAGCTTTCGATTCTTGGTTAGCTGCTTTGCTTTGCTGGCAACCTATACGACCTAAAGGCGTTCAGAACAAGATGACGAAACCACAGGAACCTATGATAAGCGAACGAAGGCTTGGGGATCGTCGACGCAATTCCGCAATCATATCGCCTAAAGACGCAGCCATCATCAAAGTTGGCAAGATCAAAATGTGGAACAAGTATGCTCGGTCCGACACGAGCACGCCATTAAGCAGTAGCAGAGGCTCTACACACAACTTGACCAGGCCGAATCCTTGGCAAAGGGTATCGTGTACGCTACAGGAGAATGGGCACTTCAAGCTCTTCACGGAATCAGATGTTGGTCTCTTAAGTATGATTTCTCTCTCTACACTGTCTAGGTGCTCCATACAGAGATTGGATCCCTCAGTGTTGGACGACGAGTTTTCTCTTGCAATTTATCCACAATATACATCAACTACCAATCCACTGCCTGCTCAGGGTACGGTCTATCTATCCATGGAGTCACGAGTGCTTTTCGAGGTCTGGTTCGTGCTTTTGAGGGCATTTACTGTTCCAGACTTATATGGTCCAGAGCAAATACCAACAGATCCGAAACTTGGTCAGGCCAAATCTGGCAGTGATACGTCTACCATCTCAGTCGCCGATATGTTTAGAGTGGAAAGAATGGTATCTCTGCGCATAACGGAAGCCAAGCTGTACACTACCAAGGGCAAGCATTCCCGAGGATCCGGTTCAAACACTCACCACAAGAGTTCAGCTAGAAGAGAGTCCATTCCGGGCAACTACTATGCTGAGGTGAGACTAGATGGAGAGATAAGAGCTAAAACAGCAGTCAAGACAGAAACCAGTAATCCGTTCTGGCGCGAGGAATTCGACTTTACCGATCTACCTCCAGTTCTGTCAAGTGCTTCCATTCACTTAAGAACGCGGAACCCTGGGCAAATAGACTGGACGCTTATACCGGACAGCGCCGTAGACCACGTACACGAAGATATCAACCCCCTTTCTATTAGTGGCAATATCGAGCTCTCACCGTTAGATTTGACATACGGCAAGGTCGACCTCCGCCTCGATGATCTCGAAAGAGCTACAGATATGGAGAGATGGTGGCCAGTACCTAATGACACTGACGATGTTGTTGGCGAGATACTTATGAAAGTCCGCATAGAAGAACTAGTCGTGCTAGCAGGCCAGGATTATGCCCCTTTGTCGGAACTCCTTCATGCCTTTTCAAATGGGCTGACCAATCAGATCGCTCAAAGGGCTCATGCAGAGTTGCGAAGACTCTCAGAATTACTGCTCAACATTTTCCAGGTCTCCGCCCAGGCAAGCGACTGGATCATGTCGCTCGTGGAGGACGAGATTGACAATATCCACAAGGAGTCCCCTATATCCAGATTTCGGTATGGACACCGAATAGCTTCGAACGACTCGGTCGAATCTGGCATTGAACGAGAAGTGCTTGTTCGCGATCTGGGCAAATCAGCAACTATCGAAGCCAATCTGCTCTTCCGAGGCAACTCGCTTTTGACAAAGGCCCTTGACCTTCATATGCGGCGCTTGGGGAAGGAGTATTTAGAAGAAACACTGAATGAGAGAATGAGGGATATCAACGAAAGCGACCCTGAATGTGAGGTCGACCCTAATCGTGTCCACAACACTGAGGACTTGGAACGAAATTGGCGAAACCTTATTGCTCTCACGGAGACAGTATGGAAAGCGATAGCCGCCTCCGCTTCTCGATGCCCTTCAGAGCTGCGTATGATTTTCCGGCACATCCGTGCCTGTGCTGAAGATCGTTACGGCGATTTTCTTCGAACAGTGACCTACAGCAGCGTCTCAGGCTTTCTCTTCCTACGCTTCTTTTGTCCCGCAGTCCTGAACCCTAAGCTGTTTGACTTGCTTAAAGGTTAGTCCACTCGTGGAAATCATAATGTAGTTTCCATCAAATCACATGGAGCGCTAACCCATGTGTAGACCACCCTCGTCCTCGCGCTCAAAGAACCCTGACGTTGATCACCAAAGCTCTTCAAACGCTTGCCAACCTTACGACGTTCGGCAGTAAAGAGCCATGGATGGAGCCTATGAATATTTTCCTAACCACTCATCGCCAAGAGTTCCGAGACTTCGTTGACACAATATGCGCCATTAGTCCTGACCACGCAACATCCGTAATTCCGCCTTCATATGCCACGCCCATTACCATATTACACCGACTACCCCCAACCAGCCGGGAAGGATTTCCAAGCCTACCATACTTAATTGATCAAGCCAGGGAGTGTGCTGCACTAGTAAATGTTTGGCTCGACGGTAGTCATGAAACAGAGAATACTGGGGCCACGAGCGAAGAACTATTCAAGTTCGATTCTTTGTGCCATGAATTGCGACAGAAGACGAAGGATTGTCTCAATCGTGCTGAACAGGCAGAACGACCGAATGGGACCTTGACACCGAAGTGGGAAGAGCTGGTTGAGCAAATGGGACGGAAGGCGAGAATCAGGAATGAGACTGGCCACAGCTCGCCTGGTACACCGACAATTGAGGGAAGCATGCAATCAGAGAACACCAGCACAGCGAGTTTAGATAATGGTTACTTCCATCCAAAATCCATACATCAAGGCTCACATAGATACGCCACGTCGGCGCCCTCGACTGCAGGATCTGCAAAGGCTGAGGATATCAGATCGCGCAACGAAGACGACCACGAATTTCCAGGCGAACACTCTGATACCCCTCCAGGCTCGTCATCTTCAGCGTGGGAACCCGGCAACCAAGCACCAGGAGCCGAAACGCCCACAACGCCCGAACCTGATGACTTACTCGGCGATGCAGCCCTAGGCTCGAGCATGTACAGTCTAGATGCCTTCCACAAGCACACCAACTCAGCCGGTGCCCCACCCCGAGCCCCGCGCCACCACAGGAAATCCCCTGGTAGGAAAGGTGCGTACAGCATTTCCGGGCAGCGGGTTGAGGTGGTTCCTGCGGCACATAGGAGAAGTCCTGTGATGAATAGAGATGGGCCAACGCCGGGGAAGAGTTTGTATCGGCTGCAGACGAGTTCTGAGCGGAGGGTAGATCCGGCAGGGGTGGCGCCAAGTAGTCCGCCTAATAGGGAGGGAAAGGGGGGAAAGCTGAGGTTTGGAGATTTGGGCGGTGTGTTCAAGAGGAAGGGGAGGGAGCGGGAGGAGAGGTGTTGACTAACCGTCGATGTGCCAGAGGCGGTCAAGGGCGATGAGCCGAGGATCTTGCAGCGGAAGGTGAAGCGGACAGAATATATGGTGGAAAAGGGAAAGGGTAATTGCGTCGCTAAACCGGTCGTTGCAACATTGTCGGCGTCTGATGTCGATTGACTGGGAATACGAGACACAGAGTTGGGCGACTTCGGGGAAATGCCTAGTCGGTTACAGGGAATAGGGAAGAATATAAGTAGGGCAAGGAAGTGAGATGGAACTGTACGATGCACGAGCATGACGGTGTCACGAACGTTTTTATTCGTTTTCTTGCAGTCTTAGCGGGCTTTTTGCTGTTCAGAGAATTGTTAATTTGTGCGAGGGTGCATTTTTCAGGCTGGGGGGTTGCTAAAAGGAAGCTTTGCGTTTTTATCTTTGTTCTTATCATTGTTTGCCGGATGGGGTGAGAGTGGGGTGGGGGGTTAGATGGTTAGAGGATATGTGTTAGGGGGGTTTGGACTGGTTGGGTGGGAGGGGGTTTAGCTCGGTATCGATTAGGGTGGACTGTTCTCCCTCTGCTATGACTAGAGGCAAGGCTCCTTTATGAGATTATTTGCTGGTCGCTGTGGGTTGGGTAGGGTAGGGTAGGGTAGGATGGGGTTGGGGGGTTTTAGAAAGGTAGCTAGATGGGTAGAGAAAGAGAGAAAAAAATGGTCAGAGTTATACAATAACCCGTTTCATCCAACCCTTGGGTTAGGCATTGCTCTCGAAACCCCGGAATTCCCACATACGAATTTTCTTTTACAGCTCTCCCGACCGCCTGGCTATAACAGCAGTCCCACATCCTATTTCACGATCGTTTCGGCTTTGAAAAGATAAAAGGATATCATAGTTCCTATGACTTTGGGGTTTGGTTGTGGAGGTGGGGAAGCTTCGACGCTTATAAGGAAGGGCTTTGGAGGTGGGAGATTGGGCTCTGTTTGGAAATACTTGTAGATGGGGGAGGAGGAGGGGCGGGAGACTGGGGTAAGTTTTCGATGATCTTTCTTTGGATTTTCATCTCAACGATCAATCTCCTCGTCTTTCCTGTCTCGTCCCCCGGTCCATCGCACCATCATCGCCTCCGCTACAAGCTACAGATTCGCCCTTTTCTCTTCTCCCATATCCCATCCGGCCGATCCCAACGCATCTCCTCCGCCCCCAAATCGCTCACACCATCTCCTCCTCCGCCACATAGTGCAAATACGCGCCCAATAGCTTTGTTCCCTCTATATAATTCCGCCGGTCCAACTTCTCGTTGATCGAATGCGCCGCGTCCGTCGAGCTGCCCATTGGCAATAGCAGCACGTTCTTCCCAGTCGCCTGCTCAAATGTGATGGTTACGGGGATGCTGCCGCCCTCGCGGGTCAGGTCGGGCTTCACGCCGAAGACTTGTTCGACAGCGCGGGAGGCGGCGGTGAAGTTCCAGTGCCGAGGGGAGGCGACCCACCAGGGGCCGGAGTGTTGCAGGGAGACGGCGAGGGTGTTTTTGCTGTGGAGCTTTTGGAATTCGCTTTTGATGTGTTTGAAGACGGCTTCGTCGACTTTTTCGCTGACCATGTCTGGGACGGTCCGGATGCTGAATTTGCCCACGACCTTGGCTGGGATTACCGTCTTCCCCCCTGGCGCACTGAATGCACCTTCAATTCCGTGAACGCTGAGTGATGGGTATCGCCACCTCGCCATTAGGGTTTCCTCTTTCGAGGCGTGGATGCCTGTTTTGCTGCCCAGGGATTCATAGAGGTTGTCCATGGTGTAGCTGATATCGCCGTAGAGTTTCTTCTCCTCGTCCGTCATGGGCGCCACCATCTCTGCTATCCCAGGGATCTGGATCTTCCCATCCGTGTCGACTAGCTTGCCGAGAACGCGCACGAGATCCGTCATGGGTTCCTGAGCGGTGCCCCCGAAGACGCCACTATGGAGATCTTGTCCCGGCCCGGCAATGGAGACGGAGTAGTAATTGCACCCACGGAGGCCGTAGGTGAGACACGGCTTTTCAGTACCAAGCCAGTAGTTGTCGCTGATGCAGACGGCGTCTGCTTTTTCAAAAAAGCCGCCAGCTTTTGCTTCTTTCTCGATAAATTCGTCGAGGCCTTCGCTGCCGCATTCTTCCATGCCCTCGAAACACATGAGCAGATTCACCGGTAGCCCTACCCCGGCTTCCTTGTGCGCTTGCAACACATTCAGCCAGCCTAGCACGGGGCCCTTGTCGTCCGTGCTTCCCCGCCCATACATGCGTCCCTTTTGATCGATACTCAAAGAGAAGGGTTCGGTGGCCCAGCCGTCTTCTTTCAGCGCAGGCTGTACATCGTAGTGGCCGTAGACGAGAACGGTGCGTTTGTTCTCAGAGGAACCGTGGCGAGCGACGATGACAGGGGGTAGCTGGAGGTGTGGTTTCCCTGGTTGGGGGCCTAGAGGGCGGGATTCGACATGGACGCCTAGGGAAGTGAGCTCGGAGACGAGGAATTCGGACATCTTTTTTGAAGGGGGGGTTTAGTGAAGGAAAACCTCGAGGGGTAGGACAGGCGAACTTTGACAACATCTTGACGGCGGTCTTCATCTGCGGAGACGGAGGGGATGGCGACGGCTTTGCGAAGGCCTGTGAGTTGGGTTAGTGGGGTGGAAAGTGGGGGGCGGAATGGATGGGACTTGCGTTCAATGAAAAAGTCGGAGAGGTTGTCAACTCTGTACAGAACACATCCTGGTCAGAGATAAAGCCCTTGTACCTCCCAGGTCAGCACTGAGGAGCCAGGATTGCTTACATCTTGAAATAGCTATCTAGCTGAGGCGCCATTGTACGAGCTGTTGTGAGGCCGCGTGCTCTTGAATGTGAAGCTGGCTTTCGGCAGCTTATGGAGCGTCCCTTGAGCAGAGGAGTAGGTTGGGTTCGTGAAAACAACAATGAGGTTGATCGACTGGGAGCACGGATGATGGCGCAGTTGTGGACCTGATGGCGGGGCACGCGGGGCATCGGCATCAGGGGCATTGGGTTTGGGAATGGAAGATCTGCGTTCAACGGAACAGCACCAATCCTGAGCGGAATTTGATGGAGAATGCCAGGCGTCAGGTGAAATTCCTACGCCTAGAATCCTAGCAACCGCTAGAATAGTAGACATAGATAGAATAGAAGTAATATTGCGGCTTTTGTAAGAGCCTGTAGCTGGCCAACGCCAAATAGTGCATAGTGGCAATCCAACGTCAAAAATAACATGGCAGGAAAGCCAAAAAGACAATCCATATACGCCCCCCCACCCCCTAAGTTGGCATTTCCATACCCCCGAACTCCAAAGACTCCTTCAATATACAGCCAGGCATAGAATGAAACTATTTATTAGGGTGTTCTTGCTGCGTTCGCGTCCGAGAACGGTCCCTCTGTCTTCCGACTGGCTAGGCTTCCTACGTTGCCTTGCGCACTGACACTTCCAAGCCCTCCATGCCTAGGCTCTCTGCTTGCACGTCGAGTGGCCTCTTCGATAATCTGATTCAAGCTCCCGGATCTAGTGTGCCTTTGTTGACGAGCATCGGCTATTCCGAGACGATCGATTCTATCCGGGGTCGAGCTTGAGGATGGTTGTAAAGGTGAGTGTCTTAGGTCTGGTGCAGAGGAAGGAGACCGGAACCCAACACTCCCAGCCGAACTTCCCCATGATTGAGACTTGAGCCGGTCATGGCCCATCAGGCTCTGCTCAGCTGGCGATTCAGCGTCTTCATCGCTGGAGGCATCGTCGAAAGTTGAAGAGTCACCATTATGTCGATGTGGATCAAGTGTAGAGACGCGGCGCTGTAAAGGTGCCAATGAACCTTGTGTGGCTTCACTGTTACTCGGACTGGGGTTGTTGCGGGGAGCGGGAATGCTAAGCGGAGACGGGATGGCGGTGGTGGTGGCTTTGAGGGCATTATTGGACTGACTTCTAGTCACAGTAACAGCCCTGGGTACGCCCAAACGGGCAACCATAGGTCCACTGGGATTGCGACGTATCGAGCCGTGTCTTTGATAATCGATTGAAGGAACAGGGGGCGTTACAGATCTTGGTGTATCGATAGGACTATTCTTCCCACTTGATTTAACGCTGACGGCAACTGCCTGGGCGCGAGTCGCGGTTTGAGCTGGAATGGGATTAATTACAGCATTATGCTGATAGTTCGTGGTCGCCACGCTGCTTCTTGTCATACTTGGGGCCATGCTGGAGCGGGCAAAGGAGCTTCGACCCTCATCTGTGTAGCCAGAGTATCTTGAGTCGCGCAGGTCGCTCGGCATGAAGAAGTGCTGATCCTGGCCAAGTTGGGGAGTGGTGGCGGTCGAATTCGAGGGCGACGCTGCCGGGATAGGTGGAACAGGCGGCACTAAACGATCTGGAGATGCGTCTACGGATCGGTTGGTAACCCCAGGTATATAGGCAATTTGTATTATGTTCGATGCTCGTGTGAGGACAGTCGAGGCTATCGAGCCTACCGTATGAGTGGACGCTCTTGCATCTCTTTGCATTGCAAACTCTTCTCCGGTTTTCTCCATGCCCGTCCCGCCTTCAGGCCAGCCATTTTCATCAAACTGCTCCCGTCGTTTCTTAATACAGAATCGCCAGACCAGATATGTAATGATCACTACTAGTGCGATTCCACCAATGACACCTCCAGCAATGGGACCGGCGGGTGATGCTCTTGGAGCTGGAGGTGATGTGGTTGACGTTGTAGCTCCAATCTTGGTACATTGAGTTTGCGGACAGGAATCACAAGATTTGGTGGTAAGTGTGCAAACTTCATCGGAGGCACAACTCGGGCATGATGGACGGTCATTACCACAGTCAAGGCAACGGCGGAAGAGATGCCGGGCGGATATCTCGAGCCCTGTTCCTCACTGTTAACAAAGATGTGATTGATGGGACGTGATCAGCTTACTAAACGGCGAGAAACCCATCGTCGTGCAGCACAGAAAAGGCCGTCTGAAGAATTGGATTGAGAGAACTGTCTGCTCGAATTATGGTAAAGGCGAAGTGCCCAAGTTCCCAAACAGCACTTTAAAGGAAGGGTTGTTTTGTGAAGTATATTTCCAGATGTCACGGCGCAGATGGTAAGAAAGAGTAGAACAAAGGCAGTTCCAAAGGAGGGACGGTATTGGTTGATTACAGCGTCGAATAGGAGGCAGTTGGCCCCAATAATCGAACAAAGGACTTCGAGTCGCGCAGAAAAACAAGGTTCCTGGATCCGACGACAATTGGCGCCCTCGGTGGGACTTCGTAAACGAATGGACTATCGAGCCTCCTATCGTGGCATACGGTACCCACAAAGTCTCTTTCAAGCCAGTTGCATGAAGCGCATCGGCGTGTTTCTGCGAGGTTGTACGGAAGTAAATGAAATCGGCTCGGGCGCATAAACCGATCGTGCAGGGGCAGCCGAATGGGACGGGTCAGTGATGTGGATCAGAAGCCAGTCTTGGCATGGCCTTTGAGGAGTTGCAGATTGTTTTTTTCGTAAGTATTAATATTGAATTGGTAAACGACGAGGTGGAGGTATGCCGGTGAAACTGCGAAGATGGTGGGACGAGGAAGGCCGATAGTTGGCGGGTGATGGTGGTACGGAGGGGACTTTTGAGGGACGGATGAGGAGCAGCGGGGCTAGTATGGATGTAGAATAGAATATGTAGCGCAGGAGAAGGAGAAAAGAAAGAGACTTTTGAGGAGGGACTCCATGGGCCATGGCACGCATACGGATAGTAGGATACTGTATGGTGATTGGTCAAGTATCGAGATTACTAATCCGGTTTCCGGTTTCGCTCCAGCTGGTGGTTGTGAAAGCTTGTTCGGCTTGCTATCCGAAATTGGAAACCAGTTGGCAGTGTCACGTGTGTGCAGATGTATTGTTTTACCGTTTTACCGTTTTACGCCTTCCTGCTTCTATCATACCTCCACATGCACCTATCCGCGGCTTGTTCTCTTGCACTGTTGCACATGGAACGATTGAAACCGCTCCCACCGCAAAGTAGATATGATTTCTCCACTGTAGAATATGTGAGTGTGAGGGATGCGTGGATCCACCATCCACCGACGACTTCTACCAAGCAGCCGTTTGGTAGCTAGCATACCAGACAACTGGCTCTCTCTCAATCATCCAATTAATCATGCATCATTTAGTCTCGTACGACGTCTGATGAAAATGGGCATAACCTAGAAGTTGCCACGAAGCTTTCTTCTGCTGATTATCAAATCGGGGCCATGGTGTACTCATGCCCCCTCGGCCCGCTGATTCTTTAATCTGCTAGCTAAGAATCTATCAGTAGAATAGTCATAATGGAAGGGTCGGAAGCTGTTGAAGGCATTGTTGTAAAATGTTCTCGATACGAGGGACGTAGAATTCTCAGCTCACTACGGAGTAGTCACTACGAATAGAGTGTTTCTATTCTGGGTGCACAAGGGCGCCACATCATTGGGGGAATTACGACTACCTACGGCACCTCCGCAGCAGGGCTGTAAAAATGAAGAACAATATGTTGACTTTAAATATGATATACTTTTCAATGTTGAACATTTAGAATCCGTTGAAAGACACCCCGAGTCAACGGAAGGCTACACAAGGTACTGTGTTGTCTATTTCACTGGATCCGGTGCCCCAGACTCCTGCTGATCTCTCCCGCTCGCGGTGTAAGCTTGGCAGCGTTGGCGTGTGTTGAAACAAAGAAACCCCTGAACTCTCAGATGAGCCAACCCTCGCGAAGTTTCTTGTATACACGGTAAAAGGACGCCCACAGACCAGTGTAATTCCTACATAAACAGCCCTGGCGGCTTCAACAATCCTCTAGCGTTGTGCAACTTTGGTGTCTTCTGATAAACCAGCACCTTCGTCCTCCATCTAACTCCAGCGCACACTTAAAGAAAGCTGTCGAAACGGTCTCTTGACTATAATTCCCCCTAGAGAGGTGTTCTGCCTAGAACATCCAGCAACAACATGGCGTACCAAGGTGTTGGCGGACCTGATGGTTACGGGGATGACCATCGCCTCCATGCCCTACCAGGCAGTGTTTGTCCCCCTTTCCGTCAGTCCGATGACTTGACCGTAACTGATTTCCATCCAACAGCAATATCACTTGCCCCCACACAATGGAGAAGGGTCTGACGATGAAGCCGAGAGCGCTCTTCTGCACCACAATCAGGGTGGACCTTTCAGCGGACCTTTCGACGAGTCTCATACTCTTGTTGGAACACCTCCGGTTAGACCAAATTCAAGCTATAGCTTGACCGAATCCTATGTCGGGGACGGTCGAGGAACAGCACCGCCATACAGCGGACCTGGGCATTTCGAGGAAGATCAGTACGATGGCTCGTCTCTTCGGGATCCTCAAGCAGCTTTTGGCGTACCTGGACGAGCACCGTCACCGTACGCCAGGAGTGAGACCAGCTCAACAGAAGCGTGGCGGCAGAGACAAGCGCCTGCTGGAAGCAATCTACGGCGCTATGCTACTCGTAAAGTCAAACTCGTTCAGGGTTCCGTCCTAAGTGTCGATTACCCCGTACCCAGCGCTATTCAAAACGCCATTCAGGCAAAGTATCGAAGTGATCTGGAGGGTGGCAGCGAAGAGTTTACACACATGAGATGTACGAGATCTACTGGGCCGGCTTTTGGAGGACCACAGCTGACTGTGTATAGATACCGCGGCTACTTGTGACCCCAATGACTTTACGCTCAGAAACGGTTACAACCTTCGTCCAGCAATGTACAATCGACACACCGAACTTCTCATTGCCATTACATACTATAACGAAGATAAGGTGCTGACTGCTCGTACACTGCATGGTGTTATGCAGAATGTCCGAGACATTGTGAACATCAAGAGGACAGAATTCTGGAACAAAGGTGGACCCGCTTGGCAGAAGATTGTTGTATGTCTAGTATTTGATGGGATCGACCCTTGTGACAAAGACACGCTCGACGTACTGGCAACAATTGGGATATACCAAGATGGCGTGATGAAGAAAGACGTAGATGGCAAAGAAACTGTGGCCCACATTGTGAGTGGGTAGATTTGTGTTCTAGATAACCAGGAGCTGATCTACGCTAGTTTGAATATACAACGCAACTCTCCGTTACAGCTAACCAGATGCTTGTTCGCCCATTGGATGATGGTCCAAGCACTCTTCCACCTGTACAGATGATATTCTGTCTCAAGCAGAAGAACAGCAAGAAGATCAACTCGCATCGATGGCTCTTCAATGCATTTGGCCTCATTTTGAACCCCGAAGTTTGCATTCTGCTTGATGCGGGGACGAAACCCGGTCCCAAGTCTCTGCTTGCACTGTGGGAGGCCTTTTACAACGACAAAGACCTTGGCGGAGCTTGCGGCGAAATCCATGCTATGCTGGGCAAGGGTTGGAGAAATCTCATCAATCCGCTGGTCGCGGCTCAAAATTTTGAGTACAAGATCAGTAACATTCTGGACAAGCCTTTGGAGAGTTCCTTCGGATATGTTAGTGTGCTACCCGGGGCCTTCTCCGCCTACAGATTCCGTGCTATCATGGGAAGACCTCTAGATCAGTATTTCCACGGTGATCACACAGCATCTGCGTTAAACAAAGGAAAGGGTATCGAGACTATGAACATCTTCAAGAAGAACATGTTCTTGGCTGAAGACAGGATCCTATGTTTCGAATTGGTTGCTAAAGCAGGGGCAAAGTGGCACCTAACGTACGTCAAGGCCTCCAAGGGTGAAACCGACGTTCCTGAGGGCGCACCTGAATTCATTGGCCAGCGTCGACGATGGCTCAATGGTTCCTTTGCGGCTAGTATATATTCTCTCATGCACTTTGGGAGAATGTACAAGAGTAGCCACAACATCCTCCGTATGTTCTTCTTCCACCTTCAATTGATTTATAACATGGCTACTGTGCTCCTCGCTTGGTTTTCTCTAGGTAAGCAACCGTAGTCCCAGATGTGAAATGTGAGGAATTGACCGATTCTGACAGCGGCCTTTTGGCTCACTACAACGGTAATCATGGACCTCGTAGGTCAAAAAGGGTCACCGGCGAACGGTGGCCGAGCGTGGCCGTTTGGCGACACTGCTACTCCAATAGTCAACACGGTGCTCCAGTATCTTTACCTGGCTTTTGTCCTTCTCCAATTCATTCTTGCTCTCGGTAATCGACCTAAAGGGTGAGTACTCCACTCCGTTTCCATCGAAGTATGCACGCTAATGGTGGTGAAAGCTCCCGGTCGACCTACATTGTATCCTTTGTCGTATTTGGTCTCATTCAGACCTACTTGATCGTCCTGTCGATGTTTCTTGTTGTCAGAGCTCTGACTGGCAAAGGCAGTGGGGAGACCTCCATCGACGTGAAGCACGGCGCCGACCTGTTTTTCAAGACTTTCTTCTCTTCCACAAGCTCTGGTATCATACTTATCGCTCTGGCAGCTACATTCGGGTTGTACTTTGTGGCTTCATTTATGTATCTCGACCCGTGGCATATGTTCACCTCTTTCCCTCAGTACCTGTTAATCATGTCTTCCTATGTCAACATCCTCAACGTTTATGCCTTCTGCAACTGGCACGATGTTTCATGGGGCACCAAAGGCTCCGACAAGGCAGACGCCCTACCCTCAGCGCAAGTCACGAAAGCAGCGGATGGAAAAGCAGCTGTTATAGAAGAGCCAGACAAACCGCAAGCCGATATTGATCAGCAGTTCGAAGTCACGGTCAAACGTGCTTTGCTGCCATTCCAGGAACCAAAGGTGGAAGAAAAGAAGACTCTGGAGGACTCGTACAAGAGCTTCAGAACCCGACTAGTATTATCGTGGATTTTCTCAAACGCCGGTCTTGCTGTGGTCATAACCCAAGATTCTTTTGATAAATTTGGTCTTACGGTAAATACTCTTACGAGATTGTTGTATAGGGCACACTAACTATTTTCTAGAGCGGCGCGTCATCAAGGACTGCACATTTCTTTCAGGCGTTGCTTTGGGCCACAGCTGGATTGGCACTTGTGCGCTTTATTGGGTGCTGTTGGTTCTTGGGCAAATCGGGCATCCTAGCATGTTTCGCTCGGAGATAGATGAAGAGGGCTTGGGGCGCCCTGGTAGCTTGTCTTGTCTATGTTGCCGTACAGGCATTCATTTAGCGTTTGTACATCTGTCTGTCCTGGGCGTTGAGTCAAGTTCACATTGGTTATGTGGGTGACTTGAGTATCTTTGAGATCAGATCCCTTAGAAAAGTCTTAGCAAGAATGCATCCACCTATCTCTGTTGCAGAAGTGCGCAAATGATGTGGACGTATCGTAACCCAGATCAGTAGTGATAACCTGAGTCACACATGTCGCGTGGCGACTTGCCTGTTCTGATTTCAATTTCGAGCCTTCCATATCTTTATTACTACATTCGATCGGACAAGACGACCTGGCCTTACAAACTGTGAACGTATCTTTGCTCTTGATCTACTCGCATAATTGAGACAACTTTAGAATTCGTGTCAACTGATTGCCCATATTCTACATACCTCGACCTTCACCCTTGGACCTTCTCCTTCTCTTTGCGCAACAGCCCAGGCTGTTCAGAGAACAAGGTGTTAGGATGTTAAAGATATGGTCTATGGTAAGCCAGCCCCCTAATGTTATTGAGTCGCTCATTTGCGTCCTCGAGGCTTACATCAAGCTGACCATCAACTACAGAAACAGAAGCAGGCCGCCGCCGCGAACGCTGAAGGCGGGCAAAAGAAGAAGAAAGTCACAGCGGCCCAACTACGAGTCCAGAAGGGTATGGCTGCCATCGTCCTTCGAACACCAAGAACCGCCCAAAGACCCTTACGCTGACTCTCAACCAACTCTATCAGATCTATCGGAGCTGTCCTTAGGCGGTACTATGCGAACCCACTTCCCAAACCCTGACGACATCCTAAACTTCACGCTTACGATTGAGCCGGATGAGGGCATGTATAAGGGAGGGGCGTTCCATTTCAACTTCGCCATCAACCAGAACTTCCCACATGATCCGCCGAAGGTTAAGTGCATACAGAAGATATATCACCCAAACATTGACTTGGAAGGGAACGTCTGTCTAAATATCTTGAGGGAGGATTGGAAACCTGTGCTGAATCTTAACGCTGTCATTGTTGGTTTGCAGGTAAGGCTCTGGCCCATAAGATTGGTCATGATAGTCAGACTTCTAAGGACTTCACCACGGTATGAGCTGCCCAAGCAAAAACTAATGCTAACGCGTTGATCTACATAGTTCCTATTTCTTGAGCCAAATGCCTCCGATCCCCTGAATAAAGACGCCGCTGAAGACTTGAGATGTAACAGAGAAGGCTTCAAAAGGAATGTTCGTACATCTATGAGTGGAGGTTCATTCAAGGGAGAGAGCTACGAGCGTGTGATGAAATGATGGACTGATTGTAGGACTCCATTGGCGTTCGAGCGTTGTATATCATGGCGTCCAAGCGGCATATGTGTTTTTTTGGAAGTCCAGCTTTAGATGAGCAGGAGGCCTGGTCATGAGTGTCACAGGAATTTCAATGAGCAGTAGATACTAGATCTTGAGGTTGATCAACATACGTTCTATGCTTCTCTGTACTTGTCTTACCAATAAATCGTTCTCAACGACTAGTGAATACACAGAAGTTAGGCCCGGCCTTAAAATCCGGAGCGGCGTTCAGCCCTACACCGTTGCGGGTGAACTTATCTACCTTCAAGTTCAGGTTCGGGAACATTGCATGATTGCTCGTTTCATTGAGTGAAAGGCAGGTTGAAGAATGCAATTAGGGTGATACCTGCTAAGCTACCGACCTATTGACTCAGTCAAGAACATGTCCTCAACCTTCTCCACGGTTGAAAAGCACGTCCCAGCATGGAAGAAGCTAGGGCTCACGCTCAAGAATGCCAAAGACGAGCCGGCCATTGTGAATGTTCATGTAGGCCAGGCTCTTTCCAAAAACAACAAGACGAAACTTCTCATCAAGGACCGTGCTGAGCAAACCACAATTTCTCCGCCGTTCGCAAATCCGGCAAAGAAGTCCAAGAAATCCTCATCAAAACCAAGCAAGTCTACAGTCACGGCTACCCAAGATGCTACTTTACCAGCCTCAGCTCCCCGAGAAAACAGCGTCTCACCTTTAGCTCCACGAAAAATCCCCCTTCAAAAACCCAAATCCGTCTCCTTTGCCCCTCAAACCAAAACCGAAGACGCCGACAGCACCAAAGACCTTTACAACAACTGGCTTACCACTCAACTCGCCTCTGATCCATCTTTCGACCCCTCAAAGACTGGTAGCCCAGCTCTCAAATCCATCAGTCCTGCCTCAGTCTCAGACCCCACTGCCACCGTTACTCCCATCTCCAACAAAGATTCCATAAAGAAACGCAAGAAATCTAAATCAACTCTCCTCTCACAACTCTCCAAAGCGCCCTCAAACTCAGCCCCTGCTGAAGCTTCAACCTTGAACAAAGCTACACTAGAATACCTGCAAACCTACCACGCCAACCGCGCTGAGTGGAAATTCTCCAAGATCCGCCAAACACACCTCCTCCGCTCTCTCTTCCCTCTTTCCCAAAAACCCAGCCTCATCCCATCATCCCACCTACCAGCGCTGCACGCATATCTCTCCGGCTTACAGGGGCAATCCGCGCGTTCACGCCTACGCGCACAAGCCCTAGCGATTAGGGACGAGGACGAGAAGTGGCTAAACAACGATATGGAGGCGGTAGAAAGCAGAGAACGGAGGAAGGAGGAGTATATGAGGGAAGTGGAGAGGGTTAAGGAGTTGCTCAAGGGAGTAGAGGACGAGAGGGAGGATAGGGAGAAGGTGGCGAGTAAAAATTGGTGGGAGAAGGTGCAGAGGAGGAGGATGGCGGAGGCGGTGCTTTGGAGCGTGGGTGAGCGGGGCGAGCCAGGGGAAGAGGAAAGCCGAAAGGAGCAACTTGGAAAGGGGCAAGAGATCACGGGTAACCAGGTGAGAACTATAGGTGGATGCACAGGAGAGAAACGTCCCGTGGGCAAGAACGGCAAGCAGAAAAGAAAGCGTAAGAGAAGGACAACAGGCGTGCCGGATGATGCCAGCAGTAGCTCCAGCAGTAGCTCCAGCAGCGGCAGCAGCAGTAGCGGCGACGACGACAGCGACCAAGAGGAAACGTCGAAGGGAAAGGCAACGGACGATAGTGACACGTCGAGTTCGGAGGAGAGTTCAAGCTCAGGTTCGGAGAGCGTGGACGGTGGTGGAAGTGGGTCTGGGGGTGAGTTGGATATCGGGAGTTCCGGGAGTGGGAGCGGGAGCAGGAGTGAAAGCGATAGCGATAGCGGGACTAATAGCGGAAGCGGTTAACAAGGGGATATTTCGACGTCAACCGTTTCAAAACTTGTCTAAAACTGATAGGTTCCTCCGCAAGCCCTGCAATCTACATTCGTGGCACGGTTCGGAAAGTCCCAATTGGCCGCTTATGGAAGGGACGTGGTGTGCTGATATACCATTTATCAGTCCCTCACTACCATTTCCTGGAAACTCCATCATGAACCCCGTCATACAAACAAACATCGTGGGTATCATCTCACTTCCCCCTTTCCTCCTCCTTCCCCGCCATCCCCCCCCCTTCCCCCGGCCAGCTTCTCCCCCGGCGTCCTCCTGTCCCCGCCCCCCCTCTCCCTCTTCCTCTTCTTTGGAACATAAACATCATTAAAATTCATCACCACGCCCAGAAACTTCATATCCACATCTGGCTGCGCGCTCAAATCCCCTAGCAGCACATTGACCTTAGCTCTGAAATCTGTTGAGAGGTCTTTCAGCCTCGTGCGTAAGGTGGGCAGCATCTGGTCGTCTCCACTGTTGGCGGTGGTGGCGATACCAATAGGAATGGGGAAGGGGGAGTCGGTACGGGTTTGGGGCTCTTTGGTGTTGGTGGGGAGGGGAAAGGGAGACGTGGCCCGCTCGTCGTCGAGGTCCTTTTCTGAAAGACCCCATTTCCCCTGCGCGGTGCGGGTTTCGATTTTGGCGGCGAGTTCCTGGCGGCGGGTGAACTCAGCGACCGAGAAGGAGTAGAGGCCGTCGACGGCTTCTCTGTAGGCGAGCATTATTTTTAGGATATGGTGCAGCTGGCTCGTGAAGCTGTCTTCTCTAGTCCCAGTGGTGCTAGAGCGGGCGGAACCGAGCAGGCCCTTGTGGGTGATGGATCTGAGATATTTGGTGTGCGCATCGATGAGATCGTCGAGGGTGCAGTCCGGTTTTGTAATGGCGGCTTGGAGCTGGTCCCAGGAGGCTTCGATGACTTCGAATAGGATGTAGTATTGGAGTTGGTTGACAAAGTGGATCATTTCGGCGATGCAACATCTTGCTAATTTCCAGTCGCGACTTATTTTGTCATCAACTCTAGCGAGGACGCCTCTGGCACCGGTCATGCAGCGGCGCCATGTGCTGCCGAGGGCGAACTCGACGCGCTTGATGCGCCAGAGGAATTGGAAAACTTTGAGGTACTGGCGGCTTGCCCAAGGGGTTATAATGACATCGACTGGGGCGTCAACTTTGTAGTCCAAGGTGAAGACGTCCCAGCCAACCTCACCGTTGCTGAGGGCAAGAAGTCGAGCATCCAGGCGTAGTAGGACGTCTGGGGAATCGTATTGAGCGTTCGAGCCACGAATGGCGTGTTCGAGCTGGGCGGTAAGGGTGTGCCGGTATTGAGTACCAGCAGGTCTATCTAAGTTCGAGGCGAGCGATTCCATAAGCAGGGCAATGAAGTCGCCTTGACCGAGCAGAAGGTATTTCTTCAATGCGCGGAGATGCTCGAAGAGTTGGAATTTATCATCCATGAGGTGGATGAGACGGGCCATAGTGGCCGTGTAAGCTTTATCGATGGACGTCTCAAGTGTAGCGGTATCACCATATTGAAGTTCTCTGGATGCCTCTTTGCAGTAAGCTTCGACCCAAGCAGAATCACCGCAGCCATAACGGATAAAGTTTAAGCTTTTCCCAATAAGAAAGACCTTTCTCGCAAATTCCCCAGTGATAATACTCGGGATCATTTCCTTGTCTAATTTATACTTGTCTTCCCACACGCTGGTGGCTGGTGCCCTTCGAGGGTCTGCGTCCTTTTCCGTGATGCTGTGAGGGTCCTGTTCAATGACAAAAAATTCGTGGTAAGGATCAGACAGTTCGCCGTCATAGATCCACTGCCGTAGCATGTCATAGAAAGGTTTGGTGACATGGACCAGCATGCGCTCTGCAAAAGCACCAACAAAGGGATCACCATGGGATGTTGAGAACGAATGAATCATTGAGATCAGTTGGCCGCCCTTTCTACCTGTAAGATGTCAGCAGTTGCATTTTGAGATCCGATATATCAGAGCTTCATGTACTCTTCGCCTCCTCTGTCATAAGGCTCATCAGTCGCAGTCCCATCGTAGCTTCCCTGGTCCACACAACGGATTTCTTAAGCGTCACACCAGCCTTACCAATCCCCCCTCGAGGCTCATTGGGACCCATAGATGCGGTTGCGTGCCGGATTTCCCCCTCCAGTATGGCGATTAACCCAAGATAAGAACGCAGCTCACCGCCAATCGTAGATCGTAGACTTTGGCCGATCAACCCCTCATCTTTTGACTCTATATAATCCGAGAGGCTGCGATAGAGCAAGGATGGCTCTGCTAAAGTATGCAGGAGAGAGATTAGAGGTAGCGGCAGAGCAGGTGGAAGGGTAAGAGACGCGGGAGAGGTAAAGGGCAAACAGGTCGATGAGAGGCCTTGAAGAGTAAAAGGGAGGTCACGTAAGAGGGCAGACTCGGTTGGCTTCTCAGGATTCCCCCGGTCTACGTCTGATCCTGCTACCTCACGTGCTTTAATGTCACCTTCGTTTTGAGCAAGGCTTCTCCGTTCCGTTTGACCACTACCTTCAGCCTTGCTTTCTGGGCGATTATCTCGCGTAGGCAACCTTGCCAACCCAGCAGACGAGAAAGCATCGTCAAAAGCTGGTAGCTGATCGCCATTTTGCTGTGGTCCTGATCTTGCAGGCCCCTCTCTTTGTGGCAATTGGCCTACATCAGACCTAGCAATGGCCGAACTTAAAGATGCGACGTCTCCGGTGCCAGAGTCTGCTATTTTGTATAGTAAGAACAATATTGCCCATTTTTGGGCTACCACAGGTTGAAGGAGCAGCCGGGAGTAGAGGTTGGAGAATTGAAGGGCTTTGTCCGGGGAGCCATGATCGTGCAGCACTTAGATTCATCAGCTTGAAGAAGTCGCAATCATGCCAATCGCCTACGCTTTTTCTTTATAAGATCAGAGGCATGGTTGACATCAGACACCACGTCAGGCTCTCCTCGGCTATATAGCACATTAGTGAAATTGTTTTTAGTCTTTCGAACGTTTACGTGCCTGTTAATGACACCCTTTGCCCATCCTAAAGCATTGTTGCGTCTCTTATCTGTTGTAGCTTTGTCTTCTTCGGAGGAGCAGAGGACGAGATTATCGATGAGGGATGACAACGCGCTATTCACACGTTGACTTGTTGCATCACCCATATGGGCATTCTTTAAAAGCAGCAAAAGGATTTGGTGCGCGGGTGTGAAGAGTTGACGTGGAAACGCGGCGAGATTCCGCTTTTATCGATTCCGCCGCAGATTCCGCTGGCGCACTTCGCTTTTAGGAACTTCAATCTCCAGCATTTCCTTATCGTATTGATTTGACTACAACACACGCTTTTCTGCGATGAAAGAATGATTAATCTCTTCAAATAGCAATGGAGGCATCGCATGAGAACCTGTGTCTGCCGCAATGGCTTTCTGTTACGGGACAAGCTCTTGAGCTTGGACTCGAATCAGGCTTTCGAGGTCGATCTACTTGGCCATAAATGGTGGACATATGTACTCACATCACTGCAGGTCAATGCATCTCTATTAAGTCCTATGTGAAGCTAAACCAGCTCGGCGAAGGAAGTGCGTATCCCCTACTGTTTACAGTAATTGAGCAACAAATTTACTCATCTCAGCCTACGGCGTCGTTTACCGCGCCAGAAGTCGGGAGACATCAAAGGTTGTTGCGCTCAAGCAAGTCCGGATATCCCATGAAGAACGGCAGAATGGAGTTCCAATTACCGCCCTACGCGAAATCTCTATCCTTCGTTCTCTGAAGCATGACAACATTGTCAACGTCCTGGATGTAGCCGTGGGGGACACAGCAATGGATGAGATATACATGGTCATGGAGTATGCTGAGCAGGTTGGTGATAATTGAATCTTTATAAGACTATTGGCGCACCTAGCTGGCTTGTTTTTCCTTCACCTATGGGTGGAGGAAGTGCCGTTTGTCTCGAGATTCTAGGACTTGGCAAACCTCCTTGATGAGCTGCAAGTCAAGTTCACTATAAGTCAAGGTTCGCTATTCAACATAAATTCCGCCGAAACATTATAAGCTGATATAGGAGGCAGTCAAATGCCTTTTTCGGCAACTTCTCGAAGGCCTGGATTACCTCCACAAAAGCGACATCGTTCATCGGTATGGCTTGTCTTAGTCATGAAATGGAGAAACGGAGAAATGGAAAATCAAACGTTAACACCTAGCAATTAGTGACGTGAAGATGCAGAATATACTCTTGACCGCAAATGGGGTTCTTAAGCTTGGTCAGTTGCGCAATACTAGATGTGGAAACCTTTCGCTTATGCGTGACAGCCGATTTTGGCATGGCTCGAGCATACAGCCTTCGACCGTTGACCCCGGGAGTAGTTACAATATGGTATCGAGCACCAGAGCTGCTACTTGGTACCAAGTACTATACACCGTCTGTGGATTTGTGGTCGGCCGGACTTGTATTGGCCGAACTGTTACAAAGTGCTCCGTGCCTTACTGGAGAAACGCCCATTGATCAGTTGTCGCTCATTGTGAAACTTCTTGGTTCCCCCATGCCTGATGACTTGGCGACACTGTCAGCAATGGGATGCCCTAAGCTTATCAGGTGGCGTAGGGAGTCTTTAGCACCAGGACGACCTGATAACCTTGAGCGCCGATTCCTAGCGGAGACGACCCTGGAGACTGTCAACGTTTTGAAGGGTCTATTGAAGTGGGACCCTCAAGCTCGATGGACTGCTGCGGAGACATTGGGGAGAGGCAAAAGCAGATATGCCGCAATGGCAGATAAATGGTGGGGTGAAAGCCCTCGGGCCATCAACAAAGACTTATTGCCCACTTACCCCGAAGTTAGGAATGGTGTTGCGGTGAGAGACATGGAGCATCGCGCCCAAGTGGGGGTAGTAGACCCAGGAGAACCCAAAGGTGTGGTAGAGGAAAGCGCAGTTGGTTATGTGTTCGATTTCGAAGGTCAGAGTGGTGTACGGAGGCCGGCAAAGAGACCTCGTGCGGGTTGATGGGGAGACTAGAAAAAGCTTGATGCAGCAGGTACTGGCGGTCTGAAAAGCAAGATTTGATATTGGCCGCCAGATCTGCCCTATCCAAATCATATTCCTGCCCGTGATCACGATTGTTCCATTCCACTGATAACGATGCCTCCTTTATCGTCAATGCAACTATCTCTGCATGTCATCAAGCGATACCAACGACCGTCATCTGATCTACGACGGCGTCCTTGGAAAGCCCAGGCTTTGATCACGCACACAACATCCTGCCAATCGCAAACATCCGACGACACTCCTAGTCTCCTTTCGTAGCTTCGTCGCACAATCGTGATCTGTATATTTGATGACAAGTAAAGAATCTTGGCGGTGCACAGTCCCCTTGAACATGAGTGATGAGTCTCGGAGAATCCTTAGCGGGGTGCGGTATGGCAGCATGTTCCTCGCTTCCGACTGTCTGCCTCCGATCCTCCACGCACCACTCACTCATTTCCCCATATTGCGGGGACCGTACAAGGGGAATTGCATTCCAGCTTGGGGAGGTTACATTGTCACACAGCTTGAGCATATGATCCATTCATTCACAGTTTGAGGGTTTGAGATTCACGCTGCCGCCGCAGCATATTGAGGGGCGGAACTCGTCACTACAAGAATACTCAATCACCAGCCACAAAGTAGTGGAAGCTTCAACAACATGACTCGGCGCATCGTCTACAGCGCTGCCTTGCTGGTGTTTCTCGTCGGTAAGCTTCTACTTTATCTTACTATACGAGAGCTTTGGCAGGAGAAAGCTAACAAGAGCCCCGCAGCGTGTGCTATGACCTTGACCAGCATCATAACACCCAGATGGATCAGCTGGAACAGTGAAACGGTATTCAACCTCCTATCCATTCTGTGGAAGCTATCCTTTCTCAATCCAAGATCCTCGCTAAAATCCCCATGCTCTGACAGCCCAGCGGCGAACACATCCACTATACCTATGGCCTCCACAAACGCTGTTCCTCCCTCACGCACACTTGCGAATCCTTCCCACAGCCAGCAGATTGTCACAAGGATCGCTTTTTTTGCTCCATGTGGCGCTCTGTCGGCTTTCTGATGTCATTTGCTGTAGTTGGTGAGGGTGGAACGCTGATAGCGTACATTGTGGTTCTTGGGGGCGGAAAGCAAAAGAGGGAAAGTGGGTGGAAGATATTGAGCGGGATGCTGTTCTTGGTGGGGGTAATACAGTGTACTGGGATGGCTTTGGTCGTGAGTGGTACCTCCCAGTAGATTATGGACAGGGGAGATGCGGGATATCGGTGAGGGGTTGTGCAGCTGATGATGTGGGGTGCTTTAGGCATACCTTTACGACAACGACGACCGCTTCTTCCCTGGCTGGGAACTAGATACCTCCTGGATCCTATGCACTGCCAGTTGGAGCATCATGGTGCTCTTGGCTGGTGGGATTGCCGCCGCCGCGTTACTGCTACCCTCGGAAGAGGGCTATGAGCTGATACCCAATCACGATCGGGAAGAATGAGAGTCATGAGCATTCGCATGATCTCGAAGGGGCACAACTTGGACGGATACTCAGCAAATACGCACCCATGGTGTGAATGAGCAGCACGCCGAGCCTCACGAAGCCTACGGCGTTTGAATCAATGAAAGATGTCTCTTACGAGGCATTGTCATGGAGGAATGTTGATAATGGAGGATTGAGTTTCTTTTTCCGCATTGCCGGTGCGATTATTTACGGAGGTCTCTGCTTTTATGCTGGCAAGGCGTTATACATGGGAGTGGCTTTTTTTCTCTTGAGCTTCTTTCGACAGCCGAAATCTAGGGATTTTCATTGCTTTCCCAACGCGTTTTGCAATTCCCGCTGTCGTACGTACGGTCATCTACGAATTAGGGAAAGAAGGAGAATTCGGTCATCTCCTTTTTCCCGCATATGCAGCCAGCTGGATCCAAGATAGCCGTCTTCAATCGTGAACACTTTGCCCCTTTTTGCAAGATGACATTTGCAACCACATCTACTTTCTGTTCCAGGGCATCGAAGCCTTGTATGTTCTTTTCCGGACGTTGTCCTTTGATTAAATTTAATGCAACCAACCTGGTCCCCAAGAAGCCAGGTCTCACCTTAAACACCCATGCTACATATGCAAGACGAAATCTCTCCCATCGCCCAAACCACATCAAACCCCCATATCCTCTACCCTTTACCCCCCAGCCTCTCCGTCCACGCCCACCTCGTCCTCTTCGCCTTGAGCAAAGCATATGCCAGTAACCGATACACAACGACACAAACCCCCAACGCCACAAGATTCAGCCCAGCATCCGTCTCCAGATTATACAACCTCAGCGCATCCTCCCCCGTCTCCACCGGACATCTTCCACTCGGCAGTTTCTGAAACTCCGTGCACGTAAACACCACCCCGCGCAGCGTATACGGCGCCAAATTCCCCAAACTCCACTTGATCGGACTGAGATGATTCCACGCCTGCAAAAACGTAGGGATATTCAGGCTCATAACGCCGCCCATCACAGTAGCGACACTGAGCAAGACAGAAGTGAGGTTGACGGCGAAACCGGTGTGCGAGACGAGGGTGTTGAAGACGATGCCAACGCTCTCGCCGCAGGAGACGATGGCGAAGCAGTTGAAGGCGACGATGAAGAAGAGGCTTGCGGAGCGCGGGAGGCCGGCGGCGAGGACGGTGAGGATAGCGAAGAGGAGGGAGGTGAGGAGCTCGAAGGGGAGCTCGGCGGCGGTGTATTGGATGAAAAAGGCTTCAACGCTGTAGGCGCCGTCATCGTGTTCGCGGTAGAAGACTGGATGGGTTGCTTAGATGGGGTGTTGGGAGGATGGTCAATTTGATGTTTACGTACCTTGCTTTTCATCCGGGTAGACGGCGACATTTTGAAGCATGCCGACGAAATACAAAGCGGCGAATTCTTGGATAAAGCCTAGCCGGGTTTGCACGCTGTAATAGTCGTGCTTGAGAGGTGCGAAGAAGAGTGTTAGAATGATGGAAAAGCCCAGGACTTGGGTTGTGCGTGCGACGATGGAAGGAGGGTTGCGGCGGAAGTTAATGAAGCTGCGATGGAGGAGTAGAGGGAAGGCGATGCGGAATGGTGTCATTGCGCGAGCAAGACTGCCGAGCTGGGCCGGGGTGTCAATATGGGAGGTTGAGCGGACGATATCGGGCTGAGTCTTATCCCAATCCATAATTAAGGAGCGGACTTTCTCTCTGCTGGCAGCTTCCTTGGTGGAGTGTTGGAGATCAACAGTGATGAGGTCCAGGGCGAAATCGGCGGGGTTTGTTGCGGTAGGGCATTCGTGGCCTAGAGAGGCAAATTGGGGGAGCATGAGGGAGCCATTACCGGCGTAGGCAGGAGAGCCGCCTCGGGCGAGGAGAAGAACGTTGCCAAAGTGCTTGAACAAATCGGACCGCGATTGATGGATAGTGAGGATCAAGGTTCGCCCTTCTTCTGCCAGCCCCTTTAGAACGTCGATAATCGACGACGCCGTGAATGCATCGAGGCCGGAGGTAGGCTCATCCAAGAGTAGGATCCGCGGATCTGTCAATATTTGCGTGGCTATTGTGACACGGCGCTTTTCGCCGCCACTGATGCCCTTGACCAGCTCGCTACCGACTAAATTATCTGCACAGTCGCGCAGTCCCAGCTTCAGTAGTACAGATTCTGCTCGTTGTATCTTCTCCTCTTTCGACATATGGGTAGGTAGTCGGAGCCCAGCTGCGAATCGGAGATTCTCTCTTACAGTGAGGTACGGGAGGAGGGAGTCGTCATCCTGGCAAACATAGGAACAGATCGAGCGAATCACGCCCTCGGAAGGAACTGCGCCATTGAAGAACATGTCCCCATCTGTTTCGTATTTAGTTGATATAGAATTGTGAAGACGTCGAGCCATTAGATTGAGTAGTGAAGTTTTGCCGCTCTGATAATTGTCAGTAATTGAACGGGAAATACGATAGCGAGAAAGGAGGCATACTCCTGAAGGCCCCATGATAACATTCAACAAACCTGGTTCAAATCTGGTATTGATGGGTTTTAAAACCGAGACTTTCGTCGCCTTCTTGAAGAAAAGCTTGCGCTTCTGAATATCGAGGCTGTATTTATGGAGTCTGATATCCACTGTCCGTACTTCTTCCAACGAACGAGCTATCAAGTTCTCCTTTCCAGCAGATTGATCGACCTCGGTCTTCCGGGCTCGCGAAATGCTCATTTTAACTTTCCAAAACTGCAGGATAAGAGCAGCTCCGAGGTAAAAGGTAATCACAAATGCTAAGAGAACGATGATCGGTCTAATAATCCAATTGGAAGGAAAACCAAGAGACTCCATGATATAAGCCCCAGTGTATTGTTTACAAGCCGGGTTCGCGGTACCACCAGAGACTGGACAATCATAGAGCTGACCTGCAGGATCTGAAGTATGACCGACGAACTCATTAGCTGCCAACGCCCCAAAAGCATAGAAAACGTAGGCGGTCCACTTTCAGCCGAAGCTGTCAGCATCCCACTTGAACAAGCAGAAGAGTATCATACATACCTTGAACCATCGAACGTATACGGGTATCTGATTTGACTGAACGAAATATCCACAAGCCAAGCTCTGAATGGTATACGCCATATTCGCAATTAACGATGCCCCGGCAAAATTTCTGGAAAAGGCCACGCATAATGTAGCGAGTGTGACAGCTATATATTGACTGAGAAGCGTGACGGCAAAGAAAGTAAAGAATTGACTTGCAAGTGGTCGGAAGCCCGCCATGAAGTAGTATACAACGGAAAAGATGAGCGGAACAGGAATGTCTTCAATTAATACACGTGCCAGCCTGCGGCTGATCAGGAACGCGGGAACATCAACCACGCCCTCACCATATTCTCGATCAAAGAGTTGAATATCGATAGTAAGCCGATAGGTTTCAAAGAGTAGGATAAGGTACCCTTGAAACGAAGCAGCAGTGTAGAGTGCTCCTTCTTTGCTGCGTATGCCTTGCAGACTCCCGTCCAGGTGGAGGAATATCCAGCCGGTTATTATGGCCATGCTCGTAGCTTCTAACAAAGAACCGGCCATTCCCATAGGATCTCTGTACGTCACTTTTACCGTCCGTCCGGTCAGCACCTTCACCTGCCGCATTAACGAAGACTTCTGGCTTTTTGACTTGACATTGGCAAGGTCATCCACAAGACTTCTATCTTTCTCATTGACATCGTGGAGAATGCGACATTCCGAATCTCGCCATGCTTGTTTCATGCTTTCAACCCGCGTAGAAGACGTTGCCTCGAGCACGGTAGACCGACTATCGACGGCTACCAGGTCAACCAAATGCTCTGCAGGATTAACGAAAGCTGGGAGACCATGACCCAAATCCTCAAAGTAGGGTAGACACTCGCTAAGCGGGCCACTGTATACTGGCGACCCTTCTGACAACAATATGAGATGGTCGAATAGGCCCCATATTTCAGACCTTGGCTGATGTATCGTAACAACAATCGTCCGACCCTTCGCTGCCAGCGTTTTCAAAGTTCGTATCAGCTGGAAGGCACTAGTAGCATCAAGACCTGTTGTGACCTCATCAAGGAACAGGACTGAAGGATTTGCCAGCATTTGCACACCCAAGCTTGTCCGTCGTTTCTCACCACCAGAACAACCTTTGTGAACGTTGTTCCCAATTCTAGTATTTGCACATTCTTTCAAGCCAAGCTCAAGGATCACTTCTTCCACCACTCGATATCTTTCTTCCGTAGAAGTGGACGAGGGAAGTCGCAGCTCCGCAGCGTAGAAGAGAGTCTCGCGAACCGTCAAGGTAGGCAACAAAACGTCTTGTTGCATAACGTAGGCGCTTCGAATGCTTGTTATCTTTGGATTTCCGTTATACAAGATATCTCCAGTGATTTTCAGCCTCCCGCCACCCATCCTGTAGGCTAATGTGTTTAACAACGTTGTCTTCCCACTCCCACTGCTACCTAGTATGGCCGTCAGGCTCCCACTCGGCATGGTTGCGCTCACTCCGTTAAGGATTGTTTTGAACTCCTTCTGTTTCTCGGCCTTCCTCCTTCCGAAAGACGTCTTCAAGGCTGCAATCCCGTTGGGCGAAACGTCAATATTGACGGACAGATTCCTGACGCTGACATTGACATCATCCACAGCACGGAAAGAAATGTCATTCGCCGTGGCGTCGAGGTTGGGACTCCTCGCCGGAGATGTATGCTCAGTTGGCGGCGACGCCGAGTCGCTCTCGAGCTCAATCTCTTTACTCATTTTTGCTGCAGGCGCAATGGAACCAACAAATATCCCTACACGATCGAATGAGGTGGTGGAACCAGACCAGCACGCTCGAAGCGTGCCATGACAGTCGGCAGACGAAGTGAAGTATCAGGAGGAACTTCCATACTGGTACATGAGGGAGAAAAGCCTTGAAAGCAATTCTGAGAGCTTTGAATACCTACCTCTCTACCCATAGCTCTAATTTCCATGACAGCCACAGTCGGGAACATAGAGATCCGAGGTACTCTCTAGCAGATCAAACGTACTTCTAGACTACTGTACAAGCGAGATCTGCCTAATTAGCCTAAACTTACCACACTCTCCAAAAACTCCACGCGGGGCAGATCGACGCATGTCGAAGTCGATGCTCCGAGTCCAAATCCAACCACCATGGCTCCCTCACGAGTCTCCCCTTCACCAAACACCCTGGAACTTGCTTCGGGCTTGACCCCAGAGCAATTAGCCACTTACGACACAGATGGCTACCTCATCATCCCCTCCGCCCTCTCCCCCACCACCGTCTCCGCCCTCCTCGCCGAAACAAACCACCTCCTCACCACCTTCCCCCTAGAAACCCACCCTCTAACCAAATTTTCCACCGGCGAAACCAGCTCCCACGTCGGCGACGACTACTTCCTAACCTCCGGCGACAAAATTCGCTTCTTCTTCGAAGAAGCTGCCTTCGACCCCGCCACCTCCGCCCTCGTAAAACCCAAAGAGCGCGCTATAAACAAGATAGGACACTACTTGCATGCTCTTTCGCCCCCATTCCGAGAGGCGACACTCACACCTCTGCATGCGGGGATTGCGCGCTCGCTTGGTTTCAAGGACCCGAGAGTGCTGCAGAGCATGGTGATTTGCAAGCAGCCCGAGATCGGGGGCGCGGTGCCGCCGCATCAGGACAGCACATTCTTGTACACGGATCCGCCAAGTGCGGTTGGGTTTTGGATTGCGCTGGAGGATGCAACGCGGGAGAATGGGTGTCTGAGTTTTGCAAAGGGTTCGCATAAGAGGGCGCCGGTGAAGAGCAGGTTTGTGAGGAAGGAGGGTGGGGGAACAGAGTTTGCGGAGGTGGAGGGGCGGAGCTTCCCTAAGGGGATGGAGTTGGAGGAGGAAGGGGAGGAGGAGGAGGTTTATACAATTGGGGAGGTAGAGGCGGGGACGCTGGTGCTGATTCATGGGAACTTGCTACATAAAAGTGAGAAGAACTTGAGCGGGAAAAGTAGGTTTATATATACTTTCCATGTCATTGACGGAGAGAGTGTGTACGATGAGAGAAACTGGCTGCAGCCGCCAGAAAAGGGCTTCACGAGGTTATATCCGAATTGACTTTGCGATATGTGTGAGGTCCACGGGCTCACGGAAGTCACTGCTCAAAGACCTCTTGTTCCAGATGGAGTTGCTGTCACGTCGAGATGTACAGTATTTATCATAATATTTACAGGTATTTTTAACACATTTGACACGCTATAGTACTCTATTCACCACTCAGCGTCAAAGAAACAACCCTTGGTCTTGAGATCATATTCCAAATCGTCAATTCCCAGGCCCGCTGGCTTTCCATCGATCTCCGCATAAAATGACATATCCTTTAACCCCGTCCAGTCTGCGGCGCCCTCCTCCACTAGATCAACTTTCATCATTCTTTGCGCAGTTCCGCTGCCTGGCCCGGTGATCGTTACCCTCTTCGTGACTTGATTGTTAGCAGGCGTTTCATTGGGCAGTGCTCCTGCGGCCTTTGTCCCGGTCATGAAGACCGTGCAGGCGGACTGAGGAAGTGTTTCAGCTTGAAGGCATGAAAGGGCGATGGAGCGGAGCGAGAAAGAGATGAACGGAGCAGAGGGGATTGCAATACTTCTGAGAGGGGCACCGGCTGGGGAAGTCATGCAATTGGGAGGAGACATTGAATCGGACTGATTCGTTAGGGCGAAAGATGTGTAATTAAGGCCTCGATAGATCTTCGACATTTGATGGCTGAGGTGTGGAGAATCGTACTGCGCCATTAGAGATCGCATTAGTAGGGGAATTCTGGAAAAAGAGGTTTGGGCATGGGGGTCAGACATACATTTGCGAGTATATGTGTAGTTGATGTTGTGTTCGCAAAGCACATGACGGTGTGGAGGCTGCCATTGGGTGGGCGCGGCGGAGAATAGGGCCCTTGCGTAGGAAAGACCGTATAGTGTGTTCGAGATGGAAGATGACTCATGGAGCCCAAATTTGTGAGATTTAGTGCTTGGCTTGTGTTGGCATAAGGGGGACCGGCGGAATCCGGATGGGAAGCTGGAGGTGTAGTCACGGTTATATTCGATGAAGTAATAGGGGCCGGGGGCAAGATTGAAGTTGTGGGAAGGACCGAGCTCTGGGGGTTGATTGGTGGTGAATCAGATACTGAAGGCATTGAAGAAGCTGGAGGGATGGCCGGGATTGAAGGTTTTGTGGAAGAGGAAACGAACACCGTTGCTGGAGACGCAGAAGCGTTTTGTGGAGGGCTTTGCGATGATGACGTTTGGCCTATATAGCTCTGATTGAGAGAACTCTGCAGCGAAACTTGCTGCGACGGTGTTGCAGTGCTACTACCACTTGTAGCCAAAGTTGTAGGAAAGTTGATAGAGTAGCTAGGGGTTGAAGGACGGGATTCTTGTCCACGAGAAAAGGTCTCGCGTGATATGGTGCTCCCTGGCCCGGTGTCCGATGCAGGTTGTAGGGGAGCGAAGGATGTAGGTTTGAAATGGCTAAGTGTTGATCCTCCCACAATCTCCGGGAACTCTGTGCTACCAGCAAGGTTGTCATTACTGGTGGGAGTGGGCGTCTCCGAGTTCACTGTTGGCAAATTTGTTTGTAGAGATGGGCTTGTCTTGATCTTGGTTCGACAGGGTCTCGAGGAGGTTGAAGAATTCATATCTGTACCGATGTGAATTGTATTTGCGGGCTCTGATATTGTACTATCAAACGACTGAAAATTAGTTGGAAGCATTGGAACGCTCATTGTAGGCATAGATGGAATTCTAGATCCAGTGATAAAGGTTGGGCCCGGTGGATAATTTGAGAACAAAGCTGGCTGCAGGCTAATATTGTGCGTAGAAGAAGCTTGGTCAACTGAATGATAATCGGACCTGCTAGTGGTGACAAGCAAAGGAATTGAAATTTTTGAAGACGACGTCCTAGGACTCCGCAATGCTTCCAAGCCCGATTTAAGAGCTGAGTTGTGGCCCGAAAAAGTGATCAAGGGCGAGGGCAACGTCTGACCCCCAACTTTACTCGAACTTGGGTAACTTAGGTAGTCAGTGGCAGTTACTGTGACAAAGATAGTGGCTGTCTGCAATTGCGGACAACTACATTCTGGTTCTGGCGTGCTCTCCGGCATCGGTTCTGAGCAGCTTATTACGGTCACTGTGGTTTTTGAGCTGCTTAAGCTTATATGCCACACTTGACCGTGGTGCGAGGTGTTTCTGAAAGGAGTCGCACTCCCCGTCTTCGATTCTCTGAAGGCCCTGCCACCGGAGCTTGCGCTGTTCACATTACCATGACATAAAGTTCTGTTCAATTGAGCTGCAGGGGGTGGAGCGGGAAATAGCGTGGGCTTGCTGGAGGTTGAAGGATTCAACAGAAAAGCAGAATGGACCTGCATCAGGGAAGCAGCAGCGTTGGGTGTATTAGAAGTTGGCCTTCTGGTTTTTTGATTGGTGTTCAGGTTTGGGGCCGTCATGGCAGGCAAAGGAAGGTGGACTGCTAGCAGGAGTGAAACGAGAGTCAATAGCATCATCAAAGGACACCAGAGGCATTGGATATCGCAAGGAAGAAATCGAGAAGAGGTGAAAAGAGTGAGAAGACTGTGAAAGGACTAGGAACCATTGAGAAAGATTTCTTCAAGGAAGAAATTCGACACCCCCTTCAGCAAGTATGCAGCAGGAGCATGTCATTGTGATCTCCACAGATGACCCTTTATGACGGCTTTGTCATGCTAGTTTTAGCAGCCGTGTTTTATGTTCTCCTCGCGCGCGTATCATCAAATTTCCATCTATCGAGGGTTGCGAGCTTCTTGCAAGAAAGGTACAGTCTCATGGAACCGGGCATGAGTCTTGGATGCAGGGGAAACTCGCTGTGCGTTACTGAGCCGGAAGAGTTGACGCTTGGAGCGCATGATCGTAAAGTGAGAAGCGCAGCAACACCCATATCCGCCGGTGTCAGTGGAAAGCGTCCGGGAGCCACCGCTCGTGTTTATGATACATAATCAGTCATCTCGTATTCAACATTCTGTACATGATATCCCAAGTACCAAATTATCATAGGTTCTTGAATCATTCACGACACTATTCCTGGAAAGAGATGTCTCAACTTAGTTGGTGCAAGAATCAGCTATTAGTTACATATAGGCATGTTGACTTGCGTCTAGCCAAGGTGCAAAATAGCAGACTTGAGACTGCATCAAGAAACGGACGCCATGGTCAGGCACCTAGACAGAGATCAAACCATGCTACTACCACTGGACCCAGAGCCACCCAATGGAATCCCACAGAGAGTATTGGGCCCAGTCTCATGAGCTAGTGCGCAGAAGCACGCTCCAGTTGAGCCGCACAGGTGTTGTTGCTCCAGCCCAGAGTAAGGTCATCCATGTACCAGTTGACGGGCTTCCCACCAACAGTTGCGAGAAATTGGACACCTGACAAGCTCCGAAAGTCTCCTGGAAATTCCACAAATCCCAAATTGCAATTGACCAACCCTGGGCACGCCGGCTGAGTAACAGTCTGAGAGACGTGCGGATTAGGGGAGGTGTGGATATATCCATTGATCGTAATAGTACAATCCGCATGTCCAACGTTATCGCAGCCTAGGTACGCAGAGTATGCATCAATCCAGTAGGCGCTTTCAGAAGCTCTGGGCCCAGCCCCAATTTCTCCAGGCAATTGCAGGCCAGCATCCGGAGACACGGTCAACTCGGTCCTATTGTAGTTCCTATAAACAGCCAGCTGTGGTGGAGAGATAGGTGGGAATGGATCACTAGGTGGAGGAACGTATCCGAAACCTGCATCAAAGAAGAGTTTGTTGTATGGATTCAAGATGGGTGGAATGTCGGTGTCGGTCGGACCCGTGGAGAAACGTGGTAGGTCATCGAACTAGATTCCGTCAGAATGAGTAACGGCAAACTTTGGCGACAAAGCCATACGTTGATTGTGAAACCAGCAGTCTGTGTGCCACAGGAATTTGTGGCTGTAGCAGCTGTGCTCGTGGCAGTAGTTGTGTTAGAATACGAAATATGCGAAATCGATTGGGACGGAGCTGGCAAGCTGGGCTCGACGATCGGAATACTAGTTGAGAACACTGAACTGGGGACTGGAGTCAAACTCCAGGGATAGATAGGAAGTGTCGTCGTTGGAACTAATTCAAGAACGTCAATACCGTGTCAGATCAGTTACCTGACTTAGTTCGTCTCACCTAACGTGAGAGTGTCCGATACCACAACCGTTGGTGCAGCAGGTCCAGAGAAGGATGATTGCCAGGGGTAAACAGGAACCATCGAGCTCGACCTCACTGGGATTTTGTCAATTGCGTCTTTGAACAGCTGATGACCTGGAGTAGCTTACCAGATGAGACTATGCTAGAAGTGGTCAATGGCGTTTCCGGTCCAGAGCGAGCTGAGGTTGAAGCACTGCTACCCTGGTAATTATTGGTCCAAGAGACAATCACACCATCTATTGTAGCCTCAACCACTGCTCCAAATTGTCGTGCATGCTTGTGCTTAGTGAGACTTATGGATGGAGACGAAGCCGGTATAGTAAGCGCTGATCCTGGAAGAGGCAAGCGCGTTTCGCCATCGAGACCCATCTTGTAAAACTCTGACTTGACCACACGATTTTCGCCTTCGGAAACCTTGACTGTCTTGAAAGTCGTGTAAGTTACGTTCCAGCCACTGGATCCGAGTCCTGAAAAGATCTTTGCAGAGGCAACACCGGAAGGCATAGACTCGGTGAGGGTCTCGGTATGTATAAGCGAAACCTCTGTGGTCGTGTAACTCGTGGTAGGTGTATCGCTCGCGGTTGGCTCAAGCCCTTCATCCGAGACAGGTGAGCTCTCTGGAACCGGTACAAGCGTAACAACAGATGTGCTAGTGACCAGGCTGTCCGTGGATGGTGGTGCTCTGCCACCAAACCAAGACGTGACACCATTGTTTACATTGAAGGAGTACGGACCTTGATCTGCGACCACTAGCGCTGAGCTGGTTTCATCGATGCTGATAACACTTGTGAGAGTCGTGTAAACAGTGGATGTCATGGTATCCGTTGAGGTAACTGATACATCTGCTGCATTGGTCGAGACGGATCCAGAGCTAGCAATGGAGCTTGACGCTGCAACGGTAATGGTGAAGGTCTCTGTAACTGGAGAACCTGGCACGGTGGTGTAGACCGTTGAGATGCTGCCACACGCGGTTTCCGGCCTATTACACACCAGTAAGTACTTGCTTTTACACTACGTAACCCTGAAAACTATTCCGAAATCGAAAGACAACTTCCTGGCTGCGCGAGATCTTGGATGTTTAAGGCCCACTGCCGGCGGCAATAAATTGGAATACTCGTCCCAGTGCTTCGTTGGCTTAGGAAAGAGCCCAGATGCCTTGATATCTCTGGCCAGAAGATGGCACAGCAATGTGTGCTCGTTCCAGAAAGAACACATTGGTGTATTTCTGTCGATCATCAATCGGCCAGGGACTGGTAGACTTACTCTGCGTATGCAACGGTTGCGGCAAGGCCGAGCATGGGCACCACCTTAGATAAATGCATGGCTGACGAAGTGCGTTGTGGTAGCAAAAGATTGGAGTAAGATGGAATCAATTGGATGGCCGGCAGTTGTGCAGGCTAGAACGAGTGGCTTAACTGTAAGGTGCAGATAAAAGAATGTGGAGTGGTACCGGGGTGAAAGAGTGTAAAGGTGAATGTGGAGTGGTGTTTTGGGTGTTGATATTTGAAAGTCGCACTAAGGTGTTAGTAGGGTTCTATACTTTACACCTTTCCAACGGCTATGCATTCACTTCCATGCTCCTTAGGAACCCATGGAACGAGGATACCTTAAGGCTGCAGTAAGTGAATGCTGCAGCCATCCGCCATGGTAGTCTACCTTGTGCAACGGACTGAGATCGAAGATTCAGCCAGTGGTACAATAACGCCCACTTGAGGCCCATGCATGACCTTCATTGGCGATGGCTGGGTATCAGATATTTTTAGTGTATGATTGAAGAAGAGAATACATTAGTCTACAGTCCATGACCTCGTGAAAGAATAATGTCCGTTTACCAATAACCTACCTGACTTGATAATAGATTCACGCCGAGCTTTGAGCTTAGGTACGTTTGACTATACGCTGTCACTGAACTGATCGACGCTTCAGGACAAGGGCTGACAGGAAATATCCCGACATAGCAGATTCTATGAAATATTGCTTTTTCTCTCTCGACGCTACCGGATCGGGCTGTGTGGCTCAAAATCGTGGGTTTTTATAATTATCACATCGGCCCTGGGTCTACATCATGATAAAAGCCATGTCTGACCACAAAGGGACGGGTACCGTCTGATTATCGTATGCAGAACGGTCTGGGGCTCGGCGTGTGGTTCGGTCCATATTCACCTCTGTGATAGGTAGTACAACGACAACCACCGAGCATCAACGATCCGGTATCTGACCATCTATAAACACATTTCGTTGTCAGTGATTGAGTCGCTAAGTGTTATATCTGTTTGAGCCTTGAAAGATTATTTACCTAATTGGAACTGATACGAGACTTCAATACCCTTGTGTAATCGATCGAATTCCAGAGGCTGGGAGGCGAACCAAGGGCCGGTCGGTTTCTTGATCACGCGATAAAAGGCAATGTAGAAGAGCTGTTGTTACGGCTATTGAAGACAAAGACTTCCGCTTTCTGTCAAGCAAAGCAAGTTGTAGTACCAATAGGTAGGACTCGTTCAGAAAAAGCCTAGAGCTCTACTTCTTTCTGATGCCTTTTCCGCAAAATTAGCCGGTATAGAAAGCTTTCCACATTATTCTTTTACAAAGCAGCGGCGACGTTGGGTTGTGATCCATTTTTAGGCTCATTTTTTATGGTCAGTCTTGTGGGGAATGTGTTTAAAGTCGTATCTGGGTTTAACAAGGCCAGAGACTTTGATGCCAGAATCTTCGAAAATAAAAAGAGACCTCCAAGCGTGTTGAAGCTTTTCAATGGCACTTTAAAGATAGCCAGCTTGTCCCACAACCCGAGTTTGCAGAAGCTAAAATAACAGTCAAGTTGATCGTCCGCCATTAAGCCAAAGCTGTCATATGCAAGTGCAGGTCCAAGCCATACCATTTAAGAAGAACCCCGAAGTCGTCGAAGGTGTAATGTGACCGGCAATACAAAGCGCAGTATTATACCCAAGAAAGTTGTGTGGAGGGTGGAAAACGTAGGATACAAACTTGTTGTTTAGATTCACTGTTAAAGCTGGTCGAGACTGAGTATCACCGAGCGTTGCCAATCCGCTCCAATGGGACTGTGAGGAAAAAAGTCTTTGGTAGCTGTCCACATGTCCAATCATCGTTGCACGGCGTTTGAATTTGCTTGGTGGTGATTATTTCTGACGCCTCTTCACCTCCACAGGTTGAATGAGAGGGATATTGAATTTTGCCCATCGAAGTATTCTTTCTTCGTGCACGACTTACGTAGAGGTGTTTCATGACACCAGTGGTTGTGTATCCTGCTCCAGTACAAGTTAGTCGCTGCCCAAGGTATGATAGGACACGCTAGATGTTGTATCTCTGTTTTACCGGTTTTTTGCTTGCTGTGGTGTCAGAACAGAGGAAGCTGAGCGCCGGATACTAAGATCTTACCAGGCCGTCATCGAAAGTGGTGTGCAACTAAAAGAATGGTATTTTGCTAAGTGTAAGTACCTGACAACTGGCGGCCAAGAGCAATGTAAAGCCATATGATCAGACAGGAAGCGCAAGAATATGGAGGTATTACTTGGAATACTGCAGGTCGAAACGTCTTTGTCGACCTCTCGGTACCACATACCATCTCCCAATCGGAAGCTTACCGCTCCCCCAGAACAGCCACAAGATCTGGTATACCAGCCTTGCTCTGCCCGATACGCTTTAATTGGACATTGGCCGGCGGTTCCCCAAGGCAACTGCACAGAGATGTCACACTGCATTACAGGCCGACTACCGATTCTTCTAAGCGACCAATTCTGATGCACTGGCACGACTGGCTCTCCCATCAGTATTATTATTCAATAGCGCTCATCTAACTTTCATAACGTTACTTCAACCCCTGATCTCAACGCACATAAATGCTAATGCATGATAGACGCTTCTGCGCTTAATTCCATCCCTGGGTCAATGTCCATATACTCACGACTATCGATCATTATGCGTTTGAAAGCATTGTCTTACTTTCCTTGCGAGAACACTGCATAATCTGCAGACCCCAGCTTTGGCACCCATACTCTCGGCATATCTTTCCCAGATCTGTAGCCGTATGCAAAGATCTGTTGCTTTCTGCCTGGCACAAGCCATTAGATTGTCGCTAAGCATGAGAACAGCGAACGACAAGAACCAAGACCGAGATTTCAACTGGTTATCTGAACGTAGTCTTCACAATATTTGAAGGATCGAAAATCTCTTTAAAGGCTTCGTGATCGCCTGGTCCGCCCTTGCAATTGTCTGCTGCCGTGGTCTCGACTGCAAACACAATGTTGTCGAAGACACCCTGGAATTCTGGTTCAGAAAAAAGAACGTCTTTCCACATACGTGCCACCTGTCTCACTGGGTTACGAAAGCTGGGGCCCACCCCAAAAGCACCCGTACACAAGTCTGTGTGGTGCCACGCTGCCGCAATCCTTAGCACTGTTCGCATTTTTTCTTTCATCAACTCCTTCTCTTGCTCGAATGAATAATTCTCGCCGGACTCGTCGAGCTTCGGTCGTCTGACTGGTGCGACAGAGATGATGGGCAAGGACTTGAAGTCCTTCCAGACAGAGTATCCCTTATCACTCGTGGAGCGGAAAATCACTGTTCATGCAATTAGATGGAGACACGCTCAATGGATCATGAGCTTGAAGTGCGACGCACCAACATGAGGTGAATAGATCCCGCCCGTTGTTTGGAGGGGATAGTGAGGGCTATGTGTAGGAGATTTTGACGGTGTGGTGAGAGCGTGTACGAGATTCGACCGGCGGCAAAGACATTCTTCAGGCGCTATAAGTCCAGATTCCCAATCACCTCCAGCACGCTTTTCGTTTGCCATATTGACGACGGGGATCCGCTCTCCTCCTTTGCCACTTTCGGCCGCACATTCATCGGCATTATTTCTAGCATTGTAATCATACCAATCCAATGCCACATCGACCGGGTCACCGTCAATAACCGCGATACGGAGCTTCCTTGGCATTCCATTTGGACTTTCACGGTTCGCTCGAAGTTTCGACGAATCGGAATATAGATAGGATCGGGCCGGAAATTGAGGGAGTCTCTGTTCTATGTACGGAATATATTTTCTCTTTGCTTCTGCAGCAACATCGGACGGCTTCAACTTTGCTTGAGGCATACTGACAGTAGGTTATATAATCGAACGCGGTGGGTAAGTTGTAGGGCTCGAAGCTGAGTGGTGTCAAAAAGCAAAGAAGAAGTCGAGGCAAAAGCAAGCCGGAGGAAAGCGTGACTTTATCATGTTAATGAGCTTTCTTGCATGTCGAACACATAAGAGAGTCAGGTAGATCGAGACAGCATGCCGCTGTTATAACGAGTGCTGTCAGACCCGTAAGTTGTAATCTGACAGCTGGTCTAACAACCCGGCCTATCCAGTGTCTGGACAGGTGATGGGGTTTCTCGGACTCGGCTCATCAGACATGGGAGATATAAGCCTTTTCCGCCAACATTTCAGTTGCGGTGGGAAGACTCTGCGCCTAGATCCTCCGGTGTAGACAGCCACGAATGGAGCACGGTCGAATCACGGGGCACGCCTTGAACGACTCTGGAAGCGTGGGAAGACTAAGGAAGACAGATCTAGTTGGATCTGTGTGGCTGTAAGGTGCATGATCTGTCCATTCTCAAGATCGCGCTATCCTTTCAACCTTTTCAATTCGCCGTCTCAGATCGTGGACCCCTTTTATGCGCTAATCGGTCTAAGCGCATCTCGGCCGTCAAGTCCCATTACCTTACGGACGATGTACTTTACGCTTTACCTTACTCCCATACGGTACGTGAGAAACTAAGGTACGGGAAGTACGAGTGCGGATTTACACGGTAGAGACTAGAGAGACATTTGCTGGATCGTGCAGAGTGGGTCTCTCTTGGAATAGGCCGGTCCAGTCAGATATCAGTTATCACTTACCTTCACATTCGGCCATTGAGGTATGGCTGTACAACCCACCCGTGCATCCCCAGAACCAGGTTAGGCGGTATTGAATGTATGGCTTGGGATCAGCTAGTGTCACTCAACCAGGTCGGCTGGGCGGGCTACATGCGAGGTTTTTCCGACAGGGCAGAAGGGGAGAAGAATGATGGAAGGATGATCGCAACTGTGTACCTAATTTAATGTTGCACAATACTGCCGTTGGAATGTGGGAGCGAGGAGCCGGCGGCCATGCAGCCAGTGGGCGTCGCTTGACATAGATTGTACAGTAGAGAGTAATAACCTTTCAGCACCACTACCTACTAGAGTCAGTCAGTAGTAATCGTAGAACATTCGCCGGCGCCCGTCAGAGACACGTCCAAGTCTTGCTCTCTGTGGCTTTGATAATAAATGCACCACGGATGGTGCCATTGCTACGGACATCGTAGGCGCAAAGCCTTATGGTGATACTCTCGGTAGACGTGTATGTGTACCTGCGGGCGGCTTTCGTGTGCTACACTATGTAGTACCTTGCCGTTATGACTCCTCGGAGTGCCGTGGATACTTGGGAGGCGTCTATTTTACGTAGTTCTAAGCAAGCTTGCTTACCTAAGGTAGGTTTTGTACTAAGGTAAACATTCCGACAAAGCAAAACAAACGTAAGGTAACACGATCCATCACCAAGTACGCTGCCACCTGCCTAGGTAGTCATGATATGGCGGTCCATCCGTCTATTAAGCCATCTATCAGGATGTACGATCCCCAGCCGGATGTGGTTGCGACACTCGTCTTCTGCCTTGCGAGCTTCCAATCGAAGCATAGCTAATGTACTGGCTATTGCTCCGTCGGCCGCGGACAATCAGGTAACAGCATTTGGATCTGTGCGAACCGTCCGGAAGCAGAAACACCGTGCTTTTGTTGAGGTCGGAGATGGCTCTACAGTTCATACGTTGCAAGCCATACTTGAGCCTCCACAGGCCGAAGGGTATGTTTTGCTCCACCATGCCCATTCTTCTGCCTCTGACCAATGTACACCTCCAGTCTCGGCACAGGCACTTCGGTAGCTATCAGCGGTACATGGCAGCCTTCGCCACCGGGAAAAGAACAAAGATTTGAACTAAAGGCAGAGGATGTCCGAATAATCGGCTCAGCTGATGCAGAAGTCAGTCCTTACCTTGAGAGCATTATACACATGTGAAATACCTGTTTCAGCTGATCTGGGAAAGCTGAAAACATTACGGTCTACAGAATTATCCGATGCAAAAGAAGTTTCATAGCGCCGAATACCTCCGGAGTATTCCACATCTTAGATTACGGACGCCGTTGAATGCGTTGCTTGCGCGTCTCAGGTCTGAGTGTGATTTTTTCCTTTCACAGTTTTTCCATGATAGGGAATTCGTCCGGTTGCAACCACCAATCATTACCTCATCCGACTGCGAGGGGGCTGGCGATGTTTTCACCATATCTCCTCGTCCAATGTCGCCACATCCGAGCGGCGTTGATAGGGAACAATTTTTCCGAGACCCGAAGTTCTTGACAGTTTCTTCTCAGCTTCACCTCGAAGCTTTCGTCCATGAGCACCAGAAGGTCTGGACTTTGTCTCCAACTTTCCGTGCGGAACGAAGTGATACTCCTCGCCATGTGAGTGAGTTTTGGATGCTGGAGGCAGAGATACGGACTGAAAGTCTGCAAGATGTCATGGATATGGTTGAGGTTATGATTCGGTCTCTTGTCATGAAACTATCAGACTCAGGGCTTTATGAGCAATTTATGTCTATCAAAAACCGAGGAGAAACCGAGGAGGATGGGAACTCCTATCCCGTTCCTGGCATGATCCATGGGCGATGGGATGGGTTGAAGCAAAAACCATGGCCTCGTATCACCTACGAAGAAGCATTGCACCGACTCCATAATGCTGCTCTATCGAATCCGTCGATTTTTCAGTATAAGCCCTCTTGGGACTCGGGTTTGCAACTAGAACACGAGAAATTTATTGCGGCAGACATTGGGCGTGGAAGTCCTGTTTTTGTAACGCATTACCCCCGAGACATCAAGCCGTTCTACATGCTCCCGTCCAAGGCATGTCACATCGATGTCCCACCCACTGGTAAACGAGACACTGCCGCGTGTTTCGACCTTTTGTTACCTGAGATGTGTGAGGTGGTTGGCGGGTCTTTGCGTGAGCATCGCCTCCACAATTTGATTCACTCCATGCACCAACACGGCCTTATATCATCTACTGGAGGGAAAACGATCCAGGAAAACGAGCAGCTACGCGCATCTCCATCGATGGAAGCCGGTAGCCTTGACTGGTATGTTGACCTCCGTCGATACGGAAGTGTTCCCCATGGTGGGTTTGGGCTCGGGTTCGATCGGTTATTGGGTTATCTTGCCGGTATCCGCAATATAAAAGATGTTATTCCTTGGCCTCGATATTATGGGCGCTGCGACTGCTGACCGGTCGACGGGGTCCTACTCTCACAACCGCCACGATACGTTTGGTGGTGGGAAGGTATCAATGGCAAGCCGACACAGTTTTTCGAGGCTGTGATACGTGAACCTTGGCCAGCTATCTACCATTTGCTTTCGGTGGGGATATGGTCCGTGAAACGATCTTTCTACGTTCTATCATGCGATGCACTCTTCTCTCTCACAAGCACCTTAGGGGAAGGTCGACCACCGTCTAAGATGTACCACTGTCGAGCCTGAACTCTCAGTAGAGAACCGCAAACTCGTAAGACTCACGTGATGCGGATGTGCTTGGGCCTCTCTCCCCCTCCTCCGACTCCGGGTTCACTGGTTTATGCATACCCTAGCGTACCAAAGCTTGGCGCACTTTAAACCGAAGCCTCCCCAATGGGGCAAGTGTTCAAGGTAGAGTTTGACAGCATCAACTATCAAGGTATCTCCAACCATGGGACTCTCGTATTTAATGTTCTTGATCCCGACTGCTCTTCCAACATCCCTGCTGTTGCTTCTGCTTTGAGACGATGTGCAGGTGTAGGGATTACACATTAAGAACTTGTAGTGATGATGATATCTAGTGGAAAACCAGCAACCACAAAGCAATGCTATCGCCCAAGCCTTCGCGACCGAGGATTTCTTTTACTGTGTAGCATACACAGTAAATTCATCATTGTCGATGGAGCCTGCCAATGAATGTTGTTCGATTGGTCATCCACGCTTGGCATCGGTCATTGGAACTGTCATGGTCCGCACGTCCCCGTTCTGGAGCATTTCTCCTTGTTCCTTGATGCGGCGCATGCAGGGAAAAGGTGTGTCAGATCGGAATTAGTCGTCGGTCGATCCCACCAGCTGACGGGGCTGACACGGTTGATGCTTGGACATCGATTCCAACTGATGGGCATCTCTGCGAATAACGTCTGTTGTGAAGGCATGCGGCACACGAAGGATCGAGTCCATCCACTGCTAGTTAGTGTACGTAGCTGTAGTAACAGCAACGTTGGTGTTGGCGTGCAGGCTTGACGGCTACCGTTTCACACCTATGTATTCCGTACTAGTACGTATAGAACACGAAAAGAGGCTGACTGAGGGCCATCCCTGGACACTGATGACATTTGGATGTTTGCAGATGCGAGACTCGCATATACGGAGCTGTGATTGGTCGGAGACGGGCCTTGGCGGGGATTCGCGGCCGAGTCCAGAGCCTTTTGGAGCGATGAGATTAGAGTTCGTGGCGCAATTTACGCTTATAATCGGACAAGCATTCGCAAAAAGAGTTCCTGTCGTCAAGCCTACAAGTACAGGGAGTACCTTACCTTTCCTTCTTTAATCAAGGTAACAGTAATAACAAATCACAACACCGGATTTAAGGCAGTGGGATTTCCGAATTGGTTATATTATTTTAACTCAATAGGCAAATGGGGATATCTTGATCCATGTTATTTCCACGCCGGAAAAAGAAAAGCCCTTGGGGAGTACATATGTACTTTTCGATGTCGATCGGTGGCCCAATATTGAGGTGACATCAATTCAAGCTTGATTAAAGATCTGGATAAGGGCGAGCAAGCCAAAGCTTAAAGTACCTTATTTACCACCTTACCGTACAGCCCAATTTCCATTTTTCCATGTCAGGTGTTTCGGAAAGTCAAGAACAATATAGTTCTATGGATAATCCATGAAATGTCAAAGGACACTTTTTCCTATGCCATGGGTATGTGTGTGTATGTGTGTGTGTGTGAGTGAGTTATGTATGTGCCGCATGAAACTGACTTTCAATCATCCAACTGTAGCCTGGGTTTGTCCCCCAGTTAAGGCAAGCGATACCACGATTATCATTCTCCCTCCCACTCCTCCTCGTCCACCTCCTTGGCCCCCCTCAAACGTCACTTTCATCGCTCCAACCAACCTTAATTCCTTGATAACACGTTCCCCCCCGTCTCACCCTGACGGCTCACCGACTTCTTTGCCACGAGCCGCTGTCTCTGGAACGCGCCCAAAACATTTGCGGTATTGCTTGCGCTCTCCTCTTCAATAGCGTTCAGCAAGCGGCTTCTGCCTATCCGGTAACTCCGCTGCCACTGGCTGCATCCTGCAACTGTAAGATCATCATTGTTAGACGCACTCAATAATACGCACTCAATACCCGGTTGTCCAACTGAGACATGAGCTCATTTGCAATATTGTGGTAAGTCCAAGAGTTCCGTGTGTATGACCTCTATGGTCAACTATGCGTATCTTCCATAAAAATACAGACTGCTGTATTACCATAGATCTGGTCTGATCGTGATTGTATCATCGAAGAATACAGGATCGATGCTACTTCACTTGTGTGAATCAACAGAACCCAAGTCCTACTACCTATAGTACTGACTTGGATTTAATTCGGCGACTGTAATGCCTCCACACTTGTCTTCACTACCTATGTATGATTCACCTTTTCCCAACGGTATAGCTGACAACGGTTCCAGAAGCCATCTTCAGAAACACTGTCCTGACGCAGTGCCGCGAATCTCACTCCAAGCTTGCGACTTGTTGATGGCCTGCAGGTTTGTTTGAGAGTCAGGCGTGATCTCAGTACCGCCTGTCTGGACACAAACAAACGTCCGATTCAGGATCTGAAGATGGACACTTACAATGGTCATGTGCGAACGCCGGCGGATGCCATCGTTCTATTCGAAGCGTGCCGCTTGGGTCTCCTCCCCCGTGTTCAGCGACGACTCTCGGAGAAGGAGCGTCAGTCAATCAAATCTGGGTCTGTGTTCGTTTGGGACGAGAGGGAAGCAGGCATGAGAAGGTGGACCGATGGCAAATCATGGAGCGCCAGCAGGGTATCAGGAAGCTTTCTTACATATCGAGAAATGGAGGGAAAACGTGGCGGCAACGGTTTCGCTCCACCACTCGCCGCATCAAGAGGTCAAGGGAAAACTCCGGACAGTACACGCGGCAGCGATTCAGATCTAGAAATGGCCGGCGAAGACGGGCCTGACGGTTATCGGTATAAACCCGATGGGCTAATGAAGCAATCATTCAGCATTACAACATCACAAGGGAACCACCTACACCTCATCAGTTATTATGCTCGTTCACATCCAACCGCACAAGGGCTAAACAACCCTACAAGCGATCCAAATTTACGCCACATTCGCCCGGCAAAGGGCATGTATCCCGAGTCAACGGTGCACGAGCAACAAAATATTCCCGCCGTGACAAGAGCGCCAATGGTAAGTGCCCCATACTCGACGGTGCCTCACATGGCAGGATATGCTCGCTCAGGGCCTCCCCAACATCCCATGAGCTATGCCCAGCCTGGCTATGGCTGGACCTCCCAGCCCCAAATGCAAGCGCAACATCATGGATATGGTTATCAATACACTTCCAACGGCGGTCCACCTCCACCAAGCAACGGCCACTCGCCTCTTTTTCACGTACAGCCAGCTCACACGCCGCTGTCGCAGCTCCAAGCTTATGCCCAGTATGATCGATCCCCTGCACCTCCTTCGCCCGCCGAAAATCTCCCCCCGCCTCCGTCACAGCACCACCGAAATTCCCATTCTGGGAGCGGAATGCAGCAATATAATCAGAACCCCTCGCCGGGCGTAGCGCAGGCCGTAATGAATGCCCAGCAGCAGACCCAAGCACGGAACCCTTCGTCAACACCGCCGATGTCCAAGATAGACCCCCGACTGATGGCTCCATCGCCATTGACCCAAAACAACACTCAGTCTAGATCGCCTTCTCCTCCGCCGTCGAAGCAAGATACTTCAAACGGTACAACGCCAACTCAAGGCAACGGCGCCAGCACGATTCCAAGCATTGGTTCTCTGATGAATGGCTCATCAGCCGACAAAGCAGATGCCCAGAGTGAGGTGAGCAATCGATCCAGTAGTAGAAGTCCAGGCGGGACTAAAAAAGAAGATGGACCAAAGGACATCCCAAACGATAAGCTCGGATTCGGCGAAGACATGAGGGCGCTGAGGGTGTTGGATCGGGCTTTCAAGACCTGAGGGCTTTCGGGGGGATCACGGGATTTCTGGGAAGCAGATGTCGGGAGAGCCTTGTGAAGAAGGAGCCGGCGGTTAGTCAATGGCAAGTAAACTGCACGATTACCCGTCAAGGCTTTGTTCATGACGCATATGTTGTATGAGAAGGTTATGGCATGTGATAGGGGGCTTATTCTGCGTCTCTTGGAGGATCCTGTTTGCACCTTTAGCGGGAGGAATTGATTAGGGCCATCAGCAAAATAGCAGCTGACTGGAGGAGGTAACCACTAGATTGTCAAATACCGAACCATGTACCCTAATGCCAGACTTTTACATTATCAACCCCAGTACCTCTGTCCAATATGTACAGCCCGAACTGGAAACTTCGATTCCCCTTACTCCGTAGCGCGTATCGTGGAGATTTCCCCTCAACTCTTCCTAAACTCCATGTTCCAATGCATAATGTACATTGTGCTTGCGCTCCTCGACAGAGCACCCAGATAGCACCACCTTCGGTCGCTTTTTCCCGATCTCACCCGTTTCCTGCTCCCCCAGAACTCAAGCATCACGACGGCTTCCGTTGCAATCCCGGCGGCGCAATACCTTCCGGCACCCCCTTTGCTCCCTCCGCCTTTAGCCGCTCCAGCGTTTGCTTCTTGCTGTACTCCATTACTCTTCGCTGCTTGAAATACGTCACCTAAACCCTCACACCCATCAGCACACTTTTTCCCACTCACCTCCCCTTCCCCACCAAACCACAACCCACCCTCGCTCCCAAACCAAAAAAACCCCACCGACTTACCCAACTACTAGCACACTCCCTCTCCAACCCCTTCCCCTCCTCCCCACACATCTTCTCCGCCGCATCTTTATTTTTGATGCTGTCGACGATCTGGTGTTTGTCCAGGCAGGCAAAGAACGCGTCGCGCGCTTGCCAGCAGTGGGCGCGGCGGTCGCGGTTCGGGGCTTCGAAGGCGCCGTCGGGGGAGGGGGTTGGAGGGGGTGGGGAGGTTTGCGGGGGGGTGGTGAAGAGGCCCATTTTGGGGGGCGAAAGGGGGTGGTGTGATGGGGCAGCGGGGGGGGGGTTGTTGGTGGGGACGGTCGGTGGAATCGTGGTTAAAGGTATGGAAGAAATCGACTTGGCGGGCTCAAGTGTGGGAAAAGTCTTTGGATAGGAATGGAATCAGAGGAAAGCGAAGCTAGAGTACCCTTCGCACTAGCGCGGCTCGGGATCACCCGACTCGTCCGCCGATGCTTTGGAAACTTTCACAGGCATCACTTGACAAAGCTTCATCACACAACAATGCCCCATCCAACCACCAAATTTCCTCTTCCAGCATTCCACCACGCTGCACTCGCCCTGCAAATGCTGCTTCAATAACCTCCCCCCCTTCCCATCCCCCTAGGACCCACAATGCGCCCCCGTCCCCCCTACGCCGGCACCCTCTCCCCCCTCAGAATCCTCAGGCAGATCCTGCTGCTGCAAGCAGCATACTACGGCGGCGCGGTGGTGCTGATCCTGTTCACGGTGCTGGTGGCTGGGAGACCGTTTTCGCTGGAGGTGGTGCTGAGCTGGCGGAGCGTGAGGGGGGATACGGCGGTGGGGTGGATGTTGGGGGGGTGTTGGGCGTTGGATGGGATGGTGGGGTGAGTTTGGGGTTTTGTTCGTTCTGGGACAGGACCCTGCGATGCCGCTGCGCAGGGTATGTCAATGGTACTTGTTTCCGTCAAGGCTGTTTTGGTCGTGTGTTTGGTCTATTCGCTGGGATTCTTGTTCGCCAACAAGTCGGATTTGCACGTCTCCGGCTTGTTCTGGTGCTTGTCGTACTGCAATTCCTTCATCTTTGGGAAATGGCATAGAGCTTGCTAGAATTGCATAGTCAGTTTCGAGCTATGGCTAACATTCGACCCTCGCAGTGCCATCTTCCTCCTCCTTCTCGTCGCCCGCTCAAAACTCGTCCTTGATTTCGTCCTCACAACTCATTTTATCCATCTCATCGTCACCTCGCTCTACACAAGATCATTCCCTACGAATCGCCTCTGGTGGGCTCTGCAGATTTTTAGTATCGGTTTCATGACTACGCTGGGCATATGGAGCTGTCAGTGGCGGGAGTTGCGGCCTATAAACTTTGGGAGAGGTACAGGAGGTAGGGATAGCGAGGCCCAGAATACTCGGGAATTGGAAGGAGGAGCAGAAGATGGGGATGTGGGGTACGGGCGGGGAAGAGGTGGGAGAGGGAGGGATGGGGGTGGGGTGTATGAGATGGTTGGGATGAATGAAGGATCTAAAAGCAAGGGTAGGGGGTAGGAATGGCCAAGGGAGAAAATTCCAAGTGTGAAAATATCTGAAGAACCTTTCTTGGAGATACCCACGAAGTCAAGGATGAGGAGCTGAAGTTATATGTCTAAGAAGCCGGAGGCTACCTTATTGAAAGAGCGAGCACCGCTACGATGACGGATCAGGGGGAAATACCCAGTTGCCGTCGACCGAACGCCAGATAATGCCGGCATTGCTTCTACCAGCCCAGGATATCGTCCCCGAGGCTTTCCCAAGGTCCACTTCTTTGGGATGCAGACTCCGATGCGCTGATCGCGTGTCAGTCGTAATCAATGGAAGAGATGTCTTGAGAGGACATACCTGAACTATGTATCATTACCCGAGGAATTGCCGGCATCTCCTTTGCAATGTTCAGAGCTTGGCGTGTTTACTAGGTTGAGTTTGGACGGAAGGGCGGCCTCGAGATTTGCGTCCTGGATTGGTTTCTGAAGCTGCGATATTGCATCGGCAAGGTTGTACCAAGATCGATGATGGCGATGTGCGTGATGCTGATGCAATGAGTGCAAGCCTGTGTGTCTTACCGGCTGCGCTGAGATTGGGGAGACAGTGAAAAGGAGGCAAATCAGGAGGAGACTGTTCGATAGATACATGGCGCTCTTTCGATCATCCAGCCCGCGCTGCAGGTCGAGAGAAGAGATATTGAAGACCACTTTAAAGAAATATTCAGGCCTGCATCCGCATAACGTTCATGCCCGCATGGCTGGTGTAAGAATGCGTAAGCCCTAGCCCTAAGACATTAAACATTAGGAATGTAAACTGGGAGGAAAGCAAGCAGCATCGCTTTTAAACCCAAGTCACGCTAACAGTATGGATCAATGCGCGTGAGAAAACAAGATGGGAGCAGTCACTTGCTGCATTCGCCTCAGAGACTTTGAAGCGTGCCTGAAACGAACTTCTGTTCCTTCAGAAGCTTGAAACATGCTTGATCCGCAGGTGAAGAGCACAAATCGGAAAGTGATCTTTTGCACGATTGACAACCGCATCAATGGCCCGACCATGACCGTTCTGATAGTCGCCATGCCTTGAAGAAGGTTGGAGAAATGGCTGACGAGCCGTCCTACATCGACTATGAGGCTTTCCTCGACCCAGACTTCTCCCCCACGTCTTTCGCCAATTCGCTCGTCATAGCGACTAACAATCCTTCTGACACGCCCTTAGATCTCTCAACACCTCTCTCTAGAGTCTTGTTTGATATACAAGAGATCGACACCCACATAGATACTTTGACTACAAAGTCCGCGTTACCACTGCTAACGCACACCAAAGGCCAAGCAGATGCCGGCCAGCGCATTGTCAGTGAGGTCGAAGCTCAAATTGCTTCCCTGACGGATGGCTACCAAAGGCTCAAGAATGAAGTCATCCAGCGCTACGAAGCTGCCAATGAAGTCCGCATCGCCGTAGAGCGACTGTGGCAGACGGTGAAGATTGGCCGCGCCGTCGGACGCTGTCTCCTTCTTGGCCGCCAACTCGAAGGTCAGATGGCAGAGGTGGGCGGTGGAACCGCCACGAAGAAGGAGGACCACAAAGCCATGATACGGGCCTCTCATATCCTCCTGGCCATCCGCCAGCTTCTCTCTGCCTCCGGCCCTGATGAAGAAGGCGAGCACCTCTCCCGTGTGGATCTTGTCACCGACCTTCAAAGCTCGCTGCTCAACCCTTCGGACAGCGCCCTCCGCAATCGCTCCCAGCAAATAATTCGCGAGTTCTCTTTGTCGTCTCTCGCTACTGCCGGTGGCCCGACTACATACGCCCAGTCCGAGGAAACCAAATCAAGAACGACCTCCGCGCTCCTCACACTCGAGGCCCTCTCCCCTCAGCTGCTGCTTTCTGCTTTGCAGTCGTATCTCCGTACTTCCATTACCTCGTCCCTCGCCTCCATCGCCCGCTCCTTGACCGCCCTTCCCACTCTTGAACGCACCCTTCTCGAAGTCTCGGCCCGCTGCCAGAACATCGTCGCCCTCGAATCTCTGCTGGAAACCGTCAAACCCCCCGTGCATACCACCATCGACTCTCCTTCCACAATGTCAGAGAGTGCTGAGCAATCACCCAATCTACTACAGCCACTTCTGGCAGCCTTGGATACCTCGTCCCTCCCCTCCTACTTCTGGCGCAGTCTGGCGGAAGGACTGGCCGGGCGGGTATTGGACTTCGTGGCACGAGGAGGGGCTGGTTCGAGGACGCTGAGGAGTCAGAGGGACAAGATAAGGGAAAGTATGAGGGAGTGCGTGTTCAGAGGAAGTCAGGGGCCAGGGGGAATGAAAGGGCGAGAAGGCGCGTGGGAGAGGGAGGCGGCGGTTATGGTGGGGAGTGTTGTGGGAGCACTGGGGAGGTGAGCAGAAGCTATACAACGGCAGGCGGCTCTTTGTAACCATAATCGAGCGTTTGTCTGGCATGGACATTTGCGATCGACAGTTGTCGATCCAGCAAATGACAAGATCCGAAACTCTATTCAATTACAACCGCACGACTGGCCTTTTTAAATACCTTCTACTGCATTATTCTAGTTGTTCTTTAGATCATGGATCACAGTATCGATCATATTTAAAAGTGTTTTTTTTAAAATTCTTCGTGTTTTTTTTTATATGTTCTGCTGAAGCTTTATCATGAAGTTTAAGAAATCCAGATGCAGATGGATATTTACATAGATTTACCATTATATTTTACAAAACTTTATCAAACAAGAGTAAAACATACTCTCCTGAAACTACATTAAGTTGACTCTAGTTCTTTCTGGTCCTTCTTTAGCAGGAGCATCTGAGTTTGTTGATAACTTCAGGGGAAAACTGGATCATCGGACTTTGGGGTTAAGGGCTTCAAGATCACATGATTTCGAGACACCCTAGGCGGGCGATCATTGAATCATGGACGATCCTTAGCCGTAGATCCCCGAAGCTTGGCTGTCAATCCAACCACGAAAGAAGGGCTGTGGGATCTGGATCTGGAAAGTGGCGGCGCTTATCTGTTATCGATTGCAGATGGTTCCCTCGGTTGGGGGCCATTAGAAAGCGGGGCAACAATCTCGATCATGGGTAAAAGGACTGTGGGATGAGGCTGTGAAAGTTGACCGCAAGAGGGCGAAACCGAGTCGTGGTATCAGTGGTGCGGACATGGACCATGGTCAGAGGAGGTTTCTCCAGAGTGAGGCTACTGGTATTCTAGGTAGGCAGAAACAACCAGCGGAGATGCATCCGCGAAACAACGGCGTGGTAATGGTCAAATCTTTGGACTCAGCGACCAAAGTCCTTTCCATGTGCCCTTGAGACGACGAAAAGGTACCAAGCAACACCTATGTACCTGACAGCCATCCTTGCAGGCTCGCGAGGCGAACCAACCCCCCATATGCGTCTCTGTGACCCGAGTTGCCGCTGATTTGCATTTCCTCAGCTGAGGACGATTCCCGCGGCTCACACCAAGAGACGCCCTGGTGCGAAAAAGATCCGACGACGTATCACAGTTCTTACTGTTGTTGTTGTTGCGCCCGCCCTGCCTTAGTAGTACTCTTCATGCGCGAGGAGCAGACGAGCAGTGTCTCTCAAGACTTGCCGTCAGCATGTGATTGCGACTACCAAGGCAACCAAAGTCTCCACTGCTACTGTAGTAGTGGGTGAAGAGGGAAAAGGTAAGGGTAAGGTACTTTGCACTATTGTTACCCTGAGTAATCGGGCAATGTCCGTAAATGAAGCCTCGTAAGCCCTTCGCTTTCGCATCAGGCTCGTAAGGTCGGACCCAGGGCCTACATTTATCTGGCCCTTAGTTCTAGCTGGGCTTCCCCCCCCCCCTGTGCTACCTAAGGTATCTATCTAGTCTAGTCGGTCAATTTGGAGGAGATCCTTTATGCACCCACTTGCGAACAACCCCGCTATGTAAGGTAAGGTAGGTCTCTCATCCACACACACTCTTCACACTCGATGTTTCATCATATCACCGACATCTGGCCATCCCAGTCTTCGTCCGGTCACTGGCATTCTGATCAGTCTCACTTGTATTAACATGTTTTAGCGTCTGTTCTTCATCATCTCATCCCACTTTTTGTCTGGCTTATCGGGCCTCTCCACTGTTCCTGAGCCCCCGCCATCTCGGCGTATCAGGGCAAGACTCCTCAACTACGGCTGAAGAGGATACTTACCAGGGAACCCCCATTCGGAATCAGCGTCGCAATTTCTGCTCTAGCCGCCTGGACCACTACTTACCTCCAACTGTACTTGACGTGCTCATGGATGCTCTACATCTGGCCGTTAACCTAACGAACTGATGCATGACGACGCCGACCTTCGACCAATCCCGAGGCTGCGCATTGTCCCTTGACATCTGCCAGCCCAAGGCACCCCGCTGTTACATCTCACCGCAAGTCTGTTTATCGGCCTCGCCATGACGACCGCCTTTCATTCAGTAAACGTAGGTCTAGGGCTAAACGACTTCTCGAACGAGGCGACGTCTCCCACAACTCCTCGAGCGCTTCCTACCACCGCAGATCGCTCCCACATCGTTCCATCGACTGAAGGGTCGGCACTTACTACACCTACAAGGCTCAGCTTCGCCGGTGTTGAAGGCCAACGACCTTTACCGAGGTCACCTTTCAGCAACTCCTTTCCGTCATCCCAACTTCAACCTACCAGCAAGATACAGCGAGAGGAGTTACGTCGTGGGAATTCGGACCGGTCCATACAAACTGTGGGATCGCAGGACGTAGACATGGATGATTCGGACGATGGAGATGGAGATGGAGGCTCGGACGGCGAAAGTATAGATGGCGAGACAGGCAGGCCAATGAAGAAGAAAAAAGGACAAAGATTCTTCTGTACCGACTTTCCCCCATGCAATTTGAGCTTTACGAGGAGTGAACACCTTGCCAGGCATATTCGGTAGGTTGTGGGATACCCGCGACAGTTGAACCTTGCTAAATAACTCCAGGAAACACACCGGGGAACGGCCTTTCCAATGTCATTGCTCCCGAAGGTTTTCCCGACTTGATAACCTGCGTCAGCACGCGCAGACGGTGCACGTCAATGAAGAAATCCCTGGAGATTCTCTCGCAGCTACTGGCACTCGCTTCCAACGGCAGATTCGGACGGACCGCGTACGGCCAGGAAGCGGCAGATCACGGGCATCAACAGCAAGCAGTCAAGGGAGCCATGGTAGGGGCCACAGCCGGAATTTATCGACCTCCAGTATCGGATCCACGACATCTACCATAAGCAGAGACGATGGCCGAAGAAGGCCGCCACCTCTAATGATGGCAAGCGACCCAAATTCACGGACTAGGTTGAGTTTAGATATCACAAGAATTCAGCCATCGACTCCACCTAGTCAGTATACGCAGTTGAGAGAAAACTCAGGAGACATCAGCACGCCTACGTCAACAACCTACTCCAACGGTCCAAATAGTCCTGGATATGGCTCGTCAATAGGATCCCCAGTGTCTGCCGCGTCGCGTGGTATGAGTCTCTGGGGCGGCAACCCAACTCATGGTCGGAGGCTCTCTGTTCCATCGGGGGTCAACCCTTTCCAGTCACCACATGGTAGTACCTTTCCACCTCCTTACCTCAGTCCTCTAGCTCCTTCAAATTCATCAGCTTTGTCGAGCAATAGCAGTATGTACGGCAGTCCTACAAGCTCAACGTACTCCTTCACACGCCGCGACTCTGCACTAGCTGCTGAAGCCGAGTGGAGAAGACGTACGTGGCATCCAAGCACATATTCGAATTACTCTCGTCCAGCGACTAGTGGACTTAGCTACTACCAAAGTGCCGATGCGCCCCAGCCAGCTTTTGCTCCGCAGGCTACTCAGGCGGCCAGTCAGTCACAGCGACTACCAGGCATTGAAACATTTGACCAGATCTCTCATCGTCCTGCAACGCCTGCACGAGGTTCAAGTCCGATGCAAGTCGATTCTCCAAGCAGACCGCCCGTTTACCCGGGACCTTCAGTGCAGAACACCTCTGGGCCCAATGATAGGAGGGGCCATGCTTCGTGGGACATGTCGCTTCACCAAAATCTAACAAGACTCGACATAGCAGCATATGGCACGTCGCCGAACAAGGACGCCGGCATATGGGGCCAGCAAACATTAGCAGATATTCAGGATGCTGCTGCTAAACCTTCGCCTTCTCGGACGCATCAAGCTCCTGGCGCAGTTCCAGTCATCCATCAGGAATCTCAAAAGCGTCCAGCGGAATCTTCGTATCTGTTGCCCGCAACGCCAAACAGGAGTAAGCGGCACGGATGGTACGCTGGGCCTCCACCAGCCGCTCAACAAGTCCAGCTCCAACAGCGACGGTCACCCGAAGACTCCAGCAGTAGCGACGGGGTACCGACACCATTGTTCTCCGCACCCGAGTATCATCCTTCGATTGTACATAGTAATGGTTATATCGAATCTAACTATACAGCAGCTGCCGCAGCTCAACAGGTATGTGCCGCCCTAAGGCTTGTTGGTAAATCTGACATTCCTGCACTAGAATTATACCAATCAAGGTCAAGCTCCCTCGGCTTACCCCTTGGTATCTGAAGCTAGTGCTCTGGCTGCTTCCCAGCATACTACACCAAAGCAAAACGATATGAGTGGTCTTGAAGTTCTTGTCGCCGTGGCAACTAGTAGTGAAAAAGCTTCTACAGCTCCAACCCACTAGTACACCGAATTCTCTTCGAAACTGTGTGTAACTTTACTTACTTGGAGGATTGAATTGTGAATGAAGAAGAGGGATGGTTGGCATGGCTGCACTGATGATTTATGATGTGACGAGCTCTACGGTGCAAGAACTCTGTCATGGCTGCATATGAGATACCCATGAAAGAAGCGCAGAAGAGTTGCTGTTTTGAGTTATCGGAGGCCTAGCGGGAGTTCTTGGAAGGTTTTTTGAGTTGCAACGATGGGCTCCTTCCTTTGGTGTCGGTATTGTCTTTTGGTACTTCACGATCTTTACATGGGCAGGCTTGGCTTTTGGCGATGCTTTTGCGGATACCACTGAGTGATTTTGGCGGCGATGCAGCATTCGGTCTTGCATGGTGCTGGCGGACGGGCTTGATCCTGATACATGCTTCTGGGCTCTCGTTGACCACCTCTTCTACGTACTTACTGAATATCCGCTCCACTCCAATATATCGTGCTTGGCGTTCGTCCTTCGTGGCGTCGTGCCTCTCTCGCAGGTTTAGCATTCCGCATAGCATGGAAATGGGTTATGGTGTTCTAGTCTAGCTGGGCATGAGGTTAGTTAGTGGAATGAGAGCTATCCACCAGAGAATTTGAAATTACGAAACCCTAAATGGGTACCCACAAATGATACATATACGGAATATCATACGTATCGTTCTACGTGACATCCAGATCTGGAACGTAAAGCATGCATTCCATGCAGCGACCCGAAAGGGATTTTGAACTTGCTCATGACTCGCACGAAGCCGGGTGCTGCCTCCCGCGCTCGCCACCCAATCAATGAACGAGCGCGACTTGCAAAAAGACGTCATCCGAACAATTGCATGAATCCTATGTCAGGTGGCCTTGGATGGTTGCTCACCCAATAACACCCCAAAGAGATGGTTGTTGCTCCCTATCGTGCCAGGTATACGATATATGTAACACCCGCTTCACTGCTGTTGCGTCTTCCTACATTCATTCTGTCGCAATTAAATAATTCCATTGCTTCCGTTGACTATTGCGACTTCCCTTTTCAGATGAATCGAATTTCGGAACTACTGGATTGAGATAGCGAAGGCACTGACGGTGGAAATTGCCCCTCATCTTTGCACCCAAAAAAGAAAAGAAGAAAAAGAAAGAGAACGATTTACATACAAGAAGACAACAAGGTCATTGTCATAGGCTTCTTTATCTACTGGGGGGAAGTTGCATTGCCTGTGTGCCATTGTCTTGTATATATGCTGTTCTCTCTCGACCACTAATATCTCGCACATCTCTCCACGTTCTCCGCTGCTGCTCCCACTGAGCGTTTTCCAATCAAGAGATTCAGTTCCCGCAATATGCAACTTTGATTACCGCGCCGTTTCCTTATTTACACTGTAAGGCTCACTCAGCTTATATCGGTGGATTAAAATCTCTATTCATTGCGCTCATGGACGATATGGCTTCTTCGGCCTGCAACGTCGACAAGCCCAGCAATTTCATCAGTCACGAACCACCTCCACTACAGCCTCTACGCTCTTCACGCAAGCGCTCAAGCCCTATAATGATGGCAGCTTCACCGCCAGTGACTCATGCTACTCCGAGAGCAAGTCAGACACTTACGCCCCCCCTGACGCCATCGAGACCACCATACAGAAGAGCTTCTGCAAGTGCAGATGCTCTCTCGTTCAGCAGCACAAGTCTTTATGACGTACCCGACCGGAGACCGCGCATAACAAAAATGGACACAGAAGAATCTCAGCAAGCGCAAAATGGTCAAGGGAAAGAGCCTTCCTGGGAAGAAACAACACCACGACCACCAACCAAAATGTACCAGCTCATAGATTCCACCTCTGGCTACGAAGAGTACGGCCGCGGCGTTTGGAGTATCGTCTACCGTGCCCTCGAATGCTCCAAACCAGAAACTCCCCCACCGGCCCTCCTCACCCCTCCAACCTCCCCAATCATCACCTCCACCCCTCCCGACAACGTCCAAAGCGTTCTAGCAATCAAAGCTCCATCTCGCCGTGACGCGCATAAGGTCCTTGACTTCGAAGCCCGCATCCTCACATACTTGCACGCCTCCCCCGTCGCAAAGAATCATCTCGTTCCTTTCCACGGCTACGATGGACCCGCTCACTGCATACTTATGAGTCCCGTACCGCTGAGTCTGGAGTCGCGTGCCAAAACAGCAGCTGAAACGGCACGTGCGAATTTCTCTACGAGAACAATGTTCGACCCCGTCATCGGCACTTCTCAATGGGCTCATCTTGCCACCCACCTAATCGATGGGCTTCATTTTCTCCACTCCAAATCCTGCATCCACGGCGATATCAAACCCGCCAACATCCTGCTCCAGCCTTCTCCCAACCCTGACAGCCCAGATGCCTATACCCCTCTTTACGCCGATTTCTCTTCCTCCTCTGTCACCTCCTCTATTACTTCTCCGGAGCAAGTGTCAGCCATTACAGCAGCCTACGCCTCCCCAGAATTACTCCTCTCCCTCTCTAACGGCCAGGCCTTCATAACCCCGGCTTCGGACATCTACGCTCTTGCTGTAACATTGATAATATCTGCAACTGGGGAAAGCCCGTATGCAGGGGCAAAAATGGAAGTGCAGAAGTTGAGCATGTGCAGGGAAGGGAAGCCGCTGGAATTTGCGAGAAACGGGGAACAGGGGTCTCGGATCTTGAAGAATAGGGAGGTGAGCAAGGCTCTTGAAGGGGCAGTCAAGGGGTCTGAGACAAGATGGACCGTAGCGGAATGGAAAGAAGAGGCGGGGAAAGCGCTCAATGGTTGGATGTCGCCCGCGAATACGCTGTCGAATTTGTAAAGGTTGGCTCTGGCGTCTTCAAACCTTAACCCTAGGGAGTAAAATTACGTCTTGAAAGGAGGTCAAGGAAACTAGATTTTCGATTCCATGGGGTATCGATAGTATTTCCCACAAAATCTCTCGAGGAAACGGACCTCTAAACAAAAACGGCACGAAACGAATATGTGTAAATTTACCGGATCAGCATAGCGATGGAGTTTGGCGCATTACGAATAAGAATGGTCTGAATAGGTTGAAGGGACCTTCAAAGAAGGACCGATATATTCCGGTCAAGCGGGTTTTCCTCGATGATTTTTTAAGATGCGTTTGTCAATATAGATACCCTGGCGCTGATGAGCTGGCGTGGAATTACCACTATTTGAACCCATTTCTTCAAACTCCCGGCTCCCAACCTTTCTTTTCCTCTACTCCACCTTTTTTTCCCCCTCTCAAGCCATACTTCCCCCCTTCTCGCCCCACCCTAAGAACTTCCCAAACCCCAAACGCAAATTCCTCCCAACCGCTCACTCCCCATATCATCCTGGATCCCCCCCCCCAAACAACCCCCACATTCCCCTTGCCACACCCCCCCGCCCCTCCCCTCCACCACCCACCCCTCGGTTCGAAACCCACCTCCTTGACGCTCTCGCTGTCGAAAGGGATTTTCATGATTCGGTTTGAGTGCGGAGGCGGTGTACAGAGAAGCAGAGGGCTCACAGATGATGGGCGTGAGTGTGCGGGGAGATTGAGGGAGGGGGTTAGGGGTGGATTGGGTGGGGTGAGGAGGAGAGAGAGGCGCGGGGGATGTGAGGGGTGGTGGTGATGGTGATGGTGATGGGGGGGTGGGACACGAGAGAAAATCGAAAAAAACAGACTCTTTTTCCGTAATCAAAGTAAGGGCACACACACCCCTTTTTGGGATTGTGGAAAAAAATAAGAAGTACATGTATCAGATATTTTTGATTCGTTTTTAAAAAAAATGGTTTTGTTTTTACATTTGGGCAAATGATCTGCTTTTCTAATCTGGACATTTTTCTAACTACATGGTACATAGATAGTACAACAATCCTATCTATAACGAAATGAAGGTTTTTTTTTTTTCGCTAGCTTCTGGTATCTCGATGGAAGGAAGTACATACAACAACAACAACAACAACAACGGCTGCCCGGTTTGCGGGCTTGTGTACTGTATGTAGTTGAGAAGGGCTGTGGGGGTGGGGGATATGGGTGACTTTTAAGGGGGTTGGGTTTTGGGGATTCGTGAAGTAGGGGTGGTGGTGTGGTGTGGTGGTGTGGTGATTAGGAAGATATTTGGGAGAAGTGGAGGGGGATGGGAGGACCTGTGGTTTGGTTGTGGGTGGGTTTGGGGTGGGGTTGGGGAGATGGGTCCGGGATATCTACGCTATGGAAGCGGTTGGGTGTTTGATACATCTACCTAGATTTGACGAGGCGGATGGGGGGCGGGGAGGTGGAGTGTGGAGCGGAGCGGAGCGGAGCGGAGTGGGCGAGGTGCCTATTTAGTTTTCTTCTGGTGTCTATTCATCCGGTATCATGGTGCTTGTCTAGCTTTGCTGTAGATGATAGGTGTATCTCCTGGAATTCTGCGCTGGGAGGACATCTCGACAAACGGGTTTTCTTGTTCAACCAAAGGCTTCATGGGCGTCACGTGCGGGGGGGGTGCAAATAGCGCCAGGGATGTGATGTATGATCTTTAGCTTTGTTGCAGTTCCCTCTCTTAGCAGTGTATGGCTGTTTGACCTAAGAACTTTTCGGGATCGGACTAAAAAAGAACTAGGTGTCGTCATGATGCAAGGGCTGCACCGTTCTTGGTGAGGTGAGCCTGATGGATAGCCGTTGAATCCCCGAAATTCGTATGGATGCTATCTTTCATAGAGTCTGCTGGGATCTTTGCACTCTGCGGATTTAGATGCTTGGACTTGCTAAGACTGGTGCCTTGAGCTGAGCTCCTAAGACTTGGCATTTGTGACATATGGCTATGGGTAGTCGGGATGCGCTTGGAGACTGAAGAGTCCCGGAAACGGAGTCTTGCTGGTTAGGTGCCTGGAAGACATGGGCGAGCGCGTGAGGTTTCCATTAAGAGTGATGCGGTATGCAGGCTGAGGGCCTATTTGTGTTTTAATTGGTATGACGTGAAGTCATAGAATATTTAATTGAGCATGTTGTAACGCGAGTGGTACAGAACGACCATATATATCTCCCATGTCCGTGGTTCCGGGTCGCAAGCTGAGGATCAGTAAAGCTACCGAGGAGATACTTCTCTGTCGTGACGAGACAAGGCGGTTGGCAAGGTAAGATGGCCATCGGACCATGTTCATAAAGTTGCGGCTTGATACGGTTCGGAGGAGAATTGTAGTATCGAGACGGGGAAAGCAACAGACGTCCGAACGGAACTTTCCCGAAGTATTACCAGATGAAAGGGTTAAGAAGGGTCAAAGCAACGGCAGTTTCTGTTGAAGAGTTGCCTGGATTCTCTTTCAAGGCGGTTCCCTTTTTGCTGGATCTTCCTTCCGGAACATTCGTAGAATTCATTGGTCGAGCATAGTCTATCTAGATAGATCGATAGCCCACAAACTCGAAAGAACGACGATCTTTCCTACAGTCTCTACAGAAATCCCGGCATTTCCCAAGGCCGTGCCTTTAGTGACTAGTACATTTCCGGATGATCGTGTTGAACGTCGGACTCCTGCAGCCATGACATGTGAATCTCCCAGGGTCCTTGGATCGAGTCGTACATGTGATCACAGCGTCTGGGGAAAGTTTAACAGAAGTAGGCGGTTAAGGCCGAAGAAGTGGGAGGGACGGGCACAATGGCTCCCAATTGTGATTCAGCCTCGCTAAACGGGAGATCCAGAAACCTGGTTATTGTTTCCACAACCGTGGCCTCGGGTCGGTAGCCGTGGGATCAGCGCTTTCCACGGATTTCGTCAGGGAGCTGCTTTGACAGATACTTCACAACATGCGTCCAAGTCCTAACGCCGTGGTCTTGGGACAATCGCTGAGAGATCGGCGACTGCTATCCAGCTTCAGGGGAAGAGCACTGTAATTGTTGGTGATCGACATTGTTCATCCTTGCTTTAGGGATAAGAGGCATCTGCACGAGACGATGTTCCAGAATCTAGTGGTCAATCCTCCAGTTTCCGGCGCGTACTCAAGGCATACTAGCACGGCTGCGTGTGAAGGGCGAACAGGTGGGCCCATCCAGGTAGTCTACTTCGTAAGCCTGTTGCCAGTGCCATGGGCTCGGGAGGGCCGATCCTTGAAAAGTGGGACAAGCATAAGGCTTGATCGCTGCATGATTCGCTGATTTCAACTGGGGTCTCAACCGGCGTAATCACATTTCAAAGAAAGCCGTTTCTTGCCGCACCTGAAGCTCCACTGTGAAGTTCAATAGGGTCCTACGCATCATGAGTGGGAACACAAATTTTCAGCCGCTCCCTGTTTCGAGTTGGAAAGCCAGAAATGCGGTAAGCGACCGAGTAACGTGCGAGATACCAGTGCGACGTTCAAAGCATTACCCTTCTGGAGGGGAATAATAATAAGGTGGGATTGGAAAATTGTAGGCTGAACCGCTAATGCAGGATACTCGTAATCTTTCCGACGCCCTGCTTTGCTTGAGAGCCCGCAGGACTGGTAACTTTGGATGCCGCAACGGGCACCCCAAAAGCTCCCACCGTACCGGGCCTTCCAGCGAGATCCATTTGGCGCACAAAGTTTTGTGGGTCAACGTCAGAGTCTGTTCTATAACTCAATATCAGCCCTTGCCGCCGTTAGTAGGAAACTTAATGGTTGAGACGATGGTGGAAGTGCCGCGAATCCCCACACTCTTCTTCCACCGGAGAATACCTGATTCGTAGAGGATCCTCCGTGCTATTTGGATTTTGTGTCAGCTCCCCTTCGAATATGGGTAGGTGTGGTGATTACACTGCATGTGTCTCCCACTCGCAAACCACCGCTCCTCGTCGCTGACCCTGTTGGATGACAGGTGCTAATGCAATGAGCGATTACTTCTTGGCGCTTAGATCAATGCAAGTGTCCAAGCCGATGAAGATACTTTAGCAAGATGCTGCTTAGACTATCCGCTTCAGGGGTTCCGTCCAGGTCCACGCAGAGATCTCAGAGAGGGGCCAATCTTTCGGAATCGACCTTCCGTAAATGCCTGGCTCTCGAAACCTTACAGTTCGTCTAGTATAAGGAGTTGATCCGCGAAATACCAGTAAAACCCGGGCCATCTGCTGCCGTATTATTATACAGTATCGTCTTTGAAGTTGCTACCTCCTCTCCCCTTTTACTCATCGATTCTGGGATCTTTGTCTATAACCTGCGTGCTAGGACCAGAGAACCGAGATCTTCGCTGTAGTGTCAAGACTTGAGCAGGCAAGACGCTAGAAATTCGTGATTGCTCCAAGCGCACAGATCTTAGACCCCGTTCTTTACTATCAAACAGTCTAGGAATGGCAGACCACAACAGAGATCCATTCCAGGGCAGTGACACAGACGACCAAAACAGAACCAGTTCCGAGCCAACTCGGAAGACTGATACGCTAGACAGCACGTGGACGACAGGGATAAATGACTCAGAGGTGCCGCATGCTGGTGGCTCTGATGTTCGTACGCCCGCACAGGCCCACGACGTGTCAACACTGCAACAAGCAGAATTGGAAGGAGGTAATACGGAAGACAACGAACCTGGGTTATCGGAAAAGGGGGAGACAATCGTCCGGTCGGAAGACACGGGAGTAAGAGTATCAAAACCATCCGAATCGTCTGAGTACAAGATTATCCCAGTAAGCCAACAGGTAAGATAATTTTTTGTGTGTAGATAATTCCTGCTTATAGTTCACTCAGTCAGATGCGCCTTTACCCATCCCGTATGCATCGCACGTCGTCCTTTCCGAGAACCTATTAGCGTTTCGAAGGAGCATGCACGACCCAGAGTCCTTCCGTACTTGGGGTTATGAGCTGTTTGGCTCGCTTGCTATACCGTCTTCGGAGTCGCCATTAGAGCGGTTTCTGACCCAGAATTGGATAGAAGACGCCAACAATCTGCATGCCCGGATTCACATGAGAGATCTCGAGGTAAGCTGGGAGGGGCTGTCCATCGAAGAATCTCGTCGAATGATGGCTAGGGCTTTAGTCCGGCAAACCACAGAGAACGCAAGGCGGGCTCCATCCAGCGATGCATCGGCCATCCTCGAACAGGAACCACCGTCGGATGATGAAGCGCCCATGCAGTGATCCACTCTTTCCCAAATGGCCGATCCTGGGACAGAACCCAGGCTCTGTACTAGCAGTCTCCCATAAGGAGATGAATGTGCAAAAGGGAATGAACCATTTCTTATTTTGTTGGGGTACGAGAGAAAAGCGGGAATATTTTGATATCATCTTTTCATTGAGTTCTCTTGGACCAAGCTTTCTATAGCGCGATTGAAAATCAACAGATATTGCTTGGCCATGAAGAACTACCTCAAAGGACTCGAGCTTAGGTACGAATCTTGCTCTTTATGATAATGAAGATATGGGGTCTCCACACCTAGAAATAAGATAGCTACCTTAAAATCTTTCTTGGTCTTCAGGCATGAAAACGGAAACACTCGCACGTCAAGTAGAAGGAGATTCGACTTAGCTCGAAAACTGCCACGAATATTTGCCCCAGAGATATCCATGGAAGGCGATCCCTGGCTGAGTGCAATATCCATGCTTGGTTCAAGCCTCGGAATCTTCTCTTCGTCGGGTATGAAGGCAGAGTCCTGTTGAGCTGTCTCTCATAACATAGAGGCTGAGTTCTGAAAGCTCCAGTATATACCATAGGCAGGAGCTTATAAAGGCTTATCAGGGGGCTAACGTCGTAGCTGTTCCTCTGTTGTTAGCCATATAGATACCTGATATAAATAGTTTAATATTATAACATGCAGGGAACCCTTGGGAAACTGCTACCTTTCGAATAAGGAAGCTTTCAGAAAACGTCAATAAAGAGCTATATTCGCATTTGCGCAGAGCGTAGAGCACAAGCAGAGGCTTGAAATATGTCGATTAGTCCAAGGCTAGAAGCCTTGAAAGTAGCATTGTGTCCTTTTAACCCAGACCCCATATGCCCCCTCTGAGTGTGGTAATAATTCTTATGAGAAGTCTTCTAGAATTCAGCAGCTTCTTTCTCGCTTTCCTTCCAGATAGTAATACTGTTACATAGAGTTCGCCCAAAGTGTTAGTAGTCATATCTCTCGACACTGTAGTAGGAACCGGATAGCAATGGCGGACCCCAAGTAGTGGAAAATGCTCATCTATGGACACTAGCAGACAGAGAGTGGCCAATATATTGCGAATGTTTCCAAGTGATTGCCTACTTCACCCCTAACTCCTGTAAGGCATAATCCAAGTCAATTTCCAAGATAACAACATTATGACATAGAGGACTGAAGAATCAATAGGCGTGCATCATCAAGCACTAAACCTATAAAGTCGTCCACCGTCAGGAATGTAACCTCAAACGCAGATGAATGTCTGGAGGTTGTCATTCTATGCCCACTCATTGTTGATCAAGTTGGGGCCGGCCGAGTCTTATCAGCTCATAAACAACGAACGCGAAAGTACACTCCATACAGCCACTGTCTCGAGGTCACTGGTGACCGAGACGGCTCAGTATCGGGTCCCATATTGAGGATATATCTTCCGTTTACCATGTGGAGCCCTGCATTCCGGATTGATGACGAATGCTGAAGAAGTTCTGAGAATGCCAAGGGCCGGATAAGCTTCGATGGCCTTTTCCCGAACAAGGTTGATATAAATCCACTCATTGCATGGTCACCACGCAACTCGAAATTCTCATTCTGGGCCTCAAGACGGAATTGATTGTCTATACACGATCGAGCTGACTGTTGCTGTATTTGTCACTCCAGTGCTCTCATGCCGATGATCTTCATCGAACTATGTTCGGGGATACCTTATTTCTATTGGTTGTGCTTCGCTCTGCAAACGTTATGTTTCTTTCGTTGTAGAATATGTTATTTGGAGACGACTTCTCGGTGCCGAGAAGTCCCAGCCCTAAGGTAGCTGAAGATACGTCGTCAGCAAATCTTCATAGGTAGGCGCGCTGTCAGGCATCCTGCTACAGCTTGATTGGTCAGAGGAGATTGCAGTTGCAGCGGGGCTGACCGGAACCCTAAATCACTTGGCCCTGGTGTAGCGCACCGCTCATGGGCTTTCCCATGGAGTCGAAGTGATTAGATTTTAATAGGTAGACCATCTCTCCACGACATCGCTCCTTGAGGTGGTCCGAAAGGAATCTTTCCGGCGTCTTCACCGTTGGTCCTTGGCGATGATTGTTTGACCGGAGATGCTCGGAAAATCCGTACGAATAAACGCTCGGATTCTTCAGTCTGGGCCCTTGATGCAGCATTGTCCGAGATGTATGGCTTTTGCGGAGGACTTCTATGCCTGCTGGTGCACTGTGTCAGTGTGTTGCCGGTCTGCGCCCAGAGTACCGTCTTAGTGGAGCGGGCGACCGCGTCTCCCTCAGCGTCACCCACACCTATCTCTTTCTCTCCGGCACAGAATTGGTTCGTTGAAAGCCCACTGGAATTTCTATTGGTGATCTGTGTCGCTAACAATGTGATGAAGGGATGGTCCGGATGGTCCATGGTCCACTTTCACGGTTCGAGTAGGCACGCCGGCACAGGATGTCCGTGTGCTTATTTCAACAGCCAGCGAGGATACGTGGGTCATTCTACCTCAAGGCTGTCTTCAGGGCGACACTGCTTGTCCTGATGCGCGTGGACAGCTATTCAATCCCAATGTCTCATCGACTTGGGTGCAAGTGGGTTACTACGAATTGTTCACCGAGCAGAATTTGGGTATTCCAGGCAATGGACTTTTTGGAAACGACACTTTGGGCCTAGGAATTCAAGGGAGCGGTGGACCCACCCTGGAGAATCAAGTGATTGGGGGCATTGGCACCCAAGATTTCTACATTGGCATGTTTGGAGTAAACCCTAAGCCAACAAATTTTTCGGGACTCGGAGCGGAAGGCCAACCCAGTTTTATCACGTCCTTAAGGAATCAGTCTTTGATCCCGAGTGTAAGCTTCGGGTATACAGCCGGAGCTCAATACCGTGAGTCTGTCGTTATACAGTCTCCTACTCTTTTGGCCTAATGTTAGTAGGTCTAAAATCCGTACTCGGGAGCTTGACCCTCGGGGGTTACGACCAGTCACGCTTTGCACCAAATCCTATGTCATTCACTTTTGCTCCAGACAACGACCGCGATATCGTTGTGGGTATTCAATCGATAGTCTCGACAGACCAAAACGGGAAGACTCATAAACTATTGCCGTCTGGGATCAATGCCTACGTTGACTCAACTGTAGCCCAAATTTGGCTGCCGTTGGAAGCTTGTCTAGCCTTTGAAACGGCGTTCGGCTTAACCTTTGATAACAGGACTGGCCTCTATCTTGTGAATGACACCCTACACGCTTCGTTGTTGTCCCACAATGCCAGCATATCCTTCACGCTTGGCAATTCAGGTAGCGGAGGCCCGACAACCAACATAACGCTGCCATATGCCAGTTTCGATCTTAGAGTGACCCCACCTATAGTTGATAAGGGTACGAGGTACTTCCCACTAAGAAGGGCCAATGGAACACAACAATATACGTTAGGCAGGGCCTTTCTTCAGGAAGCGTAAGCGGCCACCAACTACATTGAATGAACGATTTAATCTCACATAAAACTAGGTATCTTATTGTTGATTGGGAACATAGTAGCTTCTCAATTTCGCAATGTGTATTCAATGACAACATGCAGCAAAACCTCATTGCTATCAAACCTATCGCTGATTCTGCAAATAAAACCACGCCTAGCAATACCAAAGCTGGTGGATCACCCGGTTCAGGTAAAACCGTTGGTATTGTTGTGGCGGTCGTGGTAGTTGTCGTCCTTGCTGTATGCGGGGCCGTACTATTTTTTATTATGAAACGTAGGAAGAGGCGTCAAAAAGCGGAGGAAGCAAGAAGAAATAAGAAACCTGAGGTGGATCCAGCAGAGGCTGTTCGACAAGGATTTGCTAAGGCAGAACTTGATACGGACTTTGACCATGCACGATACGAAATGGGTGGGCCAGACGTCATTGAACAGAAGGCGGAGACGCCGCCAGCGGAGTGGGTAAACGAGAAGGCAAAATACCCAGGAGATCGGTCATTTGTGGCCGAAGCCCCTGGAGCAGCTGTGACTATACCAGAGCTGGCCTCGAGAAGAATTATGTTGAGGCCGTTGCATGAGATGTATGATCCCTCCTCAACACCGGTGGAATTGCCAGCGGACTCGCCAAGGGAATTGCCGGGCTCACCTCCTCCGCTCCCAACCCCGAACTCCGCTGTTTCCTCGCCCACCATCAGATCTGTAAATCACTCGCCAGTAGACCGATCGGTTGGCTCGTCACCATTAAATCGCTCGTCAGTTCAGCCGTCACCAGTAGATCGCCACCTCGGGCGTACACCTCCGCCTCGGTCTTCTTCGCGACGTCAATATGTTGCCCCTTCACCCCCCAGTCAATCTTCAAGGGGAACGTCGTCGCCAAGCAGATCACGGACCTCTTCCGCTCGAGCAAATGAGGTGTTTAGTCCCATTTCTCCTCTTGCTGATGGGGAGACTAGTTCGGCTCAGGGAGGGCTTTTCTCTTTTGTTACAGGTTTGACGCAACCTACTTCCTCTAGGATGCAAAGTTCTAGTGCTAGACCGGCAGCTGGAGATACGGCTCGAGAGACTGGCGAATCAAATCCACGACATTGAGAAGAATCGAACGAAACAGCGTGTTAAGAGCATACAGGGGGGGAGTTCGTGGTTCGCTGTCCATGCATTTATGGTGCGAAATCTCATAGTAAGATATTTTGGGCTATCAGGAGGAATGCAGGCTGGAGTAGACTCAAACCCTCTAGTGATCAGGCGTTGTGGTCGGAACTGCCCCTTTTCGGCTAAGTGGCGTGGGATGGTCCATCTTCAGCGACACGAGCGATATGGTTCAGTTACGGTTCGGCTCTCCTTCGTTGTCCAAATTTTCTCTACTACTGTTTAATCTAAACCTCGGCCTTTGGTCAACGAGTAATAGGGCACGCATCTGTTGCGATTTTGAGGGGCCTTTATGTAAAACAAACGTTACGATTGACTTGGTGCATGCGTGTTCTGACCCACGGCTGATTACATCAACAATGCCTATTCTATAGACGAGTGTGCATAATCATGCGTGGAACACTATCTTTAGCAAGGCTTAATCTTCTCGCCCAGGCTTAACAGAGACTGCTGAGCCGCTTATCTGTATCTGCTAAGTCAACTTGATTGTGACGTTGCACACATGACCTTTGTTGTCAAACCACCCACCAGACCCAACACAGTTATGATCTCAGCGTGGTGCAGATGCTAGATCAAGACAGAGACTAAATGGTGCCTCCAGCTTTGGTCGGAGCAGAGCGAAGTCCTCGTTCTTTCTAGTTATCTGTTAGCCCAGTGGAAGGGTGCCATACTGCCCTCGGCCATGGTGGCACAAGGCACAGCGGCTCGACTGCCTCATAGTAATCAGCCGTAGCTGAAATGTGAAACATGTTCGCATTAGCTTAGAATCGCATGATGCAGATCATCGACTTTTGGTGCGCTGCTTGCCGTATCATGTATGCTCGAAAGGCTGGCCAGATACGGGATATACAGTACGAGAACCTTACACAGGGTATCATACAGAGGCGAAGTGACGATTGTAGTTCCACATGCCAAGAGTCCAAGCGAGCGTGCAGTGGTGGGATGCAGAACGAAAGCCGAAGAACGTGGTCACTGAAACAGCAGATTCATGCAAAGCAGACTTTCTAGGTTGCGATCGGGAAATCTTTCGCGAATGGGCAACAGCAAATCCAATGGCAGAGCACCTTCTCAAGGACGATTGGCAAAAAGAACCCCAAGTCCATGCAGGTACGAAGGGAAAACCGTCCCAGTCGCCACGTGCACAGAGAAAAATGGGTGCATCACCCCAACTGACTCCTGCATTGGACTGTCTCATCTTTCGTGAACTTGTCGAGTTTCGTCCAATCGGTTGGGGCGTCACCGTGCCTATCCCTATGAGGATAGATGGAACTGAAGAAAAACGCTCTCGGTTTGCGGGAATAATTTCAACAGCGGCTTCGGAGAACTCGTGACGCGAAGCTGAGATGCTTCTTTAGGTTGCGTCAACACGAAGTATTCGCAATACGAAGTCCGGCTGTGGAGGGGAAACAAAAGTCGTTCCATGAGCCACAAGGCAGAAGACTACTACTACGTCGTGCTACTAATCGAGGTATGTAGTATCTTAGGAAAGTAAGATGTCCACGTGTGGCTACGTGCTAGCAACATACTACGGTTCGAGATTCTATCTGTGACAACCACTTGCCTCGCTGAGCCAAGATTCGCGAGATTCCTCCAATGCCACAGAGAGTGCGCAATGTGGGGATGAGGCACGGAACACATGGTATTATTTCAAAGTCAGGTACACCCGATGATCTGCAAAATGCTTGTTCAGGATTCCCCAGACCTCCTGACCAAAAGGACTAAGGTACCTACACTTGACGGGCTAAGCCAGGCTTCGAGACAGTAGCCTCGTAATAGGGAACAGTACAGTAGTACTAGGACCGCCCGGAAGTCAAGCATAATCTACGGGAGTTGCTTCGAATGGAGCGTGGTACGTGGAGAGAGCATCTCACTCAGCTGCCAAGCAAAATATGGTCACTCAAAGCCACCACCAAGACCGCCATCATTTGAGGTATCACCACGATCACGAATCCATCATATTCGATTACTAGATGGGATGTGTAAACAGGAAGATGGATCTCCCAGTCCTTTGGTAAAATCGTGGCGGAAGTCTCCGTTGTCTGCACGGCTTCCTGTCTTTTATCTAGCAGCGTACTACTGTACTGCTAGAGCACGGTACGAGGATCGAGTACGGAGAGCGCGACGACGAGGCTGATCACCAAAATAGAGCTGCATCATGCAGACTAACTGCATTAATATTCGGCTAATCCGACCAACTCCATGCCCAGCTCGACCTCCCAACATCGTCGTAAAGGTTGCATCGTCGCAAGTGCCTGTCGTAGGCTACTACTACTACACGGCATGTGGAAGGTAGTCGGTTCTCTTGGTGATGGTACACGGAAAGTCTGCGAGCCTCCATACGTGCGCGCTATGGTACTTCCTTTCAAAACACAACGATGTTCTTGTACCTGCATTGGGCTTGTCGATCAATCTTCCCGTGCCATACCTCCGCGTCAACACGCTGTCGAAATCAAATCGGAGCCTGACTCTACATGACCGTTTATCTGCAATAAATAATGGGAGACTGAAGATACCATATACTCGGGCGTCGTTCCAGAAAGCCTCGGATGGAGTGGTATGGGTGGCACAGCCGCGATATAAATATCCATTGTACCTGTACCCTACATGGCTGGTTTCTCTCTAATACAGTGGAATGGAAATTGCAGTACCTACGATCTAGACGGCTGATGCACCTCAACTTCCCAACGTGGCAACGTTTCTCGGCATCACCCTTCTTTCTCGCCTGTGAACTATGGCTTGCAGATCCTGCTGATGACATTATCTCCATCGGCGCCCCACCTCAGATATATTGGGGTCTCGCTTTTTTGTAGTCGTCCATGCTCAGCCAGCGTTACTGATGCATGACAGTACCGCCGGCATCGCGAAGGGCTGATAATTAATTTCCTTTCCACAAAGCATCTGCACATCGACGTACTTCCTCCTCGTCGATCATACTTTACGAAGCGAGTTCTAGTCATTGCTGGAGCCTTGTGTGTCTACAAACGTATTGTACCTGACGATCCACCTGAAGCCTTAGCCGAGTACCATATAATTACCATGGCCGATGAGACCGCCCCGCACATTCCGTTGAGGGTCCCACAATCTAGAACCAGACGCCAAAGTGCTACTTCCTCAGAACATTCCTCGAGCACCGAAGACAACTCAGCATCCTCGAATCCTCCACGACGCCGAAAATCGTTCTCAACCTCCAATAACGTCTCCTTACCCACAGGGGCCCCTAGTGACCGACATAGAGGACGACGGACTACAAAGTCGACGTCTTCGGCATCTCGTGAAGGATTTCCTCAAGGTAGTGCAACAACTATGCCCGGTATGGTAGCCTCTGCCGGTGAGATCACTTATACTCCCACAACACACCGTATCAGCAAGGCAAAAAAGGGCAAGAAGGTTCATGCCTGTGAGCATCCTGGCTGTACCAAGGTATGGCCCATTCGTCCTGACCATCAATGCAACCGCTGATATGTGCTAGATCTTTACTCGAGCAGAGCACCGCAAGTACGAGAGACCAAAGCAGTATCTACAGACCTGTTCAGCCACTAACGTCTAATGCAGACGACATGAGGCCAACCATAATTCTGAGCCGCTATATCAATGTTGGATCCAAGAATGTCGCAAGCCATTTCAACGGTCAGACTTGTTAGCTCGGCACATGGAGAAGCAGTATGTATAGTCTATGATATTGGCCTGGCTAGTAAAACTGACCATGGCAGACACAACATGCCTACCGATAGTTTTAGCACTCGGAGCACACGCTCTCCTCGGTCTACTCGAGAAGCATCATTCGCAGATTCAAGCCCCTCAACGTCTAGCACGTTTGCTTCTCTTGTCGGACAGCAACGAGTAGTACCTACACAAACGAGCACTATGTCTATAGGCTCAATCATCTCCGAGCCAATGAGGAACGACTATGTCACTCATCCTGGCCAGCCTATGAACGATCTCTCGCATGTAGCCATCAGCGCGGTACCCCCCGGCTTACCCCCTGATTTAGTGTACCCACTTCCAGCATCCGTGGACTCACCTCTCTATCCGTCGAGCGACAGCTGCTACTCACCTATGTCGGATTATCTACAGACTCAAGCTAGCACGCCGCAATTTCTAACTCCGGATACACTCCCTCGGTCACAGTCTGCAGCGCTCGAATCGTGCTTTCAGAATCAACAGCTTTTTACGTCGCCCATATCTCTAACGCCAACAGTCCCTACATGGGATCAATTCGAGGATACCGCACTTGGAATATCCTACGATTCATCATGCAATTCTAATGTAAGTAGTTGAATGCTCACATCATGTTATTTTTTCGGCATCTAACAATGTCCTAGATTCGTCAATATCAATATCCCTCTCCTACATGGATGGGTACCAACGGATATTCGTATGAGATGAATCTGCCCCCGCAGCAGATATGGCCCTGGGCCAAAGTTGATTTCTAGAGGTTCGAGAGGACGAGATCAAGCCTAATATTATTTGCTTGTCGCACCGTCAATAATATTCGCACGAACTTACATCCTTCTACATTTGCATCGACCAAAGTCGCTTTCTATCAGCTACTTCCTCAGTAATAATCTAGGCCGGGATCTCTGTTACCTATTGGCAAAATATTGTTCTATCTCTTGTTAAATTATCTTCCCTTGGCGTTGTCGGTGAAACCACGTCAAGATGGATTGTCATAACAACCACGTCCCCACGAACTCGGCATCTACCAAATCTGCATCGACCTCTACATCGCATTCTCCGGCTTCTGCCTCTTGCATAGAGGGTTCTCTGCATTTCATACCTGGGCAAACGTGCTCCCACACCGATAAACTGCCTCGTGGATTGGACTTCGAGCCTGAAGCGAAGTCCTCCACGCGACCGAAACCCATAAATGGCTAATCTTCCCTTCCCGTGAAGGCGGAGAACTAGAGTATGGAGCCTCCGACGGGATCAACTTCGAGCCGCAAGCAAACAGGTGACCACGGCCGACTTAGGCCAAGAGCTTTCACCATACATAAAGCCTTCGATATTCATGCCGGACAGGCCTGCTAGCATATTACGAGACGACTAATTCACTAATCGGCAACACATAATGAGTCTTTTTTTCTAATTTGTACCAGTACTATGTACCAACACCATGTATTTTTATTATGTCTGGGTTTAGCATGTGGGGAGACTGTAAAACTACACTGTACTACTATTTGATGAGCATACGTGGAATATTTTACGTTTTTGTAACGATAGGAGCAAGATAATTTAACTCGGGGTGGAAGTTTGGAGATTGCATCCACATACATCCTACTTCTAAAAAAATCAAGTCTTGCGTAGTACATAACGCAATAGACGATCATGAGTTTCTAAGTGCTTATACGGAGATATACGAAATAGATGTAGATTCAGTCATCTTGTAATGATATTAAGGTCGAGGATATTCGTGGGTCTCATAGAGGTCCTTGATGTGATTGGCTCCGCTGCGGAATATCAAATTCTGTGGTTCACAAAATTTCAACTTCGCTTCGCAGAGTCCGAAGCTGTGGACACCTACACCCAACTTCACAAGCCTGCTATCGATAATAATATGCAGACATAGTCTCATATGACACCCAGCAAAATCAAGCAGTAACGATATTTCTGCATGCCGTACTCCCACAGCTGGGGAACTGTCTCTCTCCCTGATTAAAGATGCAGTCTTCACCGAACATGCTGACCAAGGCAAGAAGCCCCACCACCGTCAATTCGCGCAAAACTTAACCAATGGCTGTAGTTCGAGTCGAAGTCGTCGAGGGCGAAGGGTATAGCTTTCCACCCGAAGAGGTCAGTAACCCGCCTGTGCAACAGAATTGTTGCGGTGCGCTGACAATTGCTAGACCATGGATTCTTGTATCTTTACATTCCTCCACGATTCAGCTGTGGGACTATCGCATGGGAACTCTGATCGATCGATTCGAAGAGCATGATGGTCCTGTCCGGGGCATTGATTTTCACAAGACACAACCTTTGTTTGTATCTGGGGGGGATGACTATAAGATCAAGGTCTGGTCATACCAGAGCCGAAGATGTCTCTTCACCTTGAATGGCCATTTGGACTACGTCCGAACCGTTTTCTTTCATCACGAGCTTCCATGGATACTATCAAGTTCAGATGACCAGACGATTCGGATTTGGAATTGGCAGAATCGATCGCTCAGTCAGTGCTTGGACCAAGACCTCTATCGTCTAGTACTAATCTTCCTTTGCTAGTCTGTACAATGACGGGACATAACCATTATACCATGTGCGCGCAATTCCACCCAAAGGATGACTTGATCGTTTCAGCGTCGTTAGACCAATCTGTCCGGGTCTGGGATATATCAGGGTTAAGGAAGAAGCATTCAGCCCCTACCTCAATGACCTTCGAGGACCAAATGTCTCGCGCCAACTCGAACCAGGCCGATATGTTTGGGAACACGGACGCAGTGGTGAAATTTGTGCTTGAGGGCCACGACCGGGGCGTGAACTGGGTTGCATTCCACCCTACCCTCCCTTTGATCGTATCTGCGGGTGACGATAGACTTGTGAAACTATGGAGAATGAGTGGTAAGGTTTTCCAGCTGAATTGGATGCCTTGTGGATGACTGATATTCGGCCAGAAACCAAGGCTTGGGAGGTTGATACATGTCGAGGTCACTTCCAAAATTGTTCAGCCTGCCTCTTTCATCCCCATCAAGATCTCATATTGTCTGTTGGTGAAGACAAGACCATCCGAGTTTGGGACTTGAACAAGCGTACCTCAGTACAATCGTTCAAGAGAGAAAACGACAGATTCTGGGTCATCGCAGCTCATCCAGAGATTAATCTTTTTGCAGCAGGGCACGACAACGGTGTCATGGTTTTCAAGCTGGAACGAGAGCGGCCTGCTTCTGCCATCTATCAAAACCAGTTATTTTACATTACAAAGGAGAAGAATGTACGCTCGTATGACTTCTCCAAGAACATCGAGTCCCCATCGATGTTATCCCTTAAGAAACTTGGTAGCCCCTGGCTACCACCACGGACACTCTCATATAATCCTGCCGAACGGGCAATCCTTGTGACCTCGCCTGCAGATAACGGCATTTACGAGCTGGTCAATCTACCTCGGGACGCTTCCGGAGCAGTTGAACCCACGGATATGAAAAAGGGTCAAGGCAATTCTGCTATCTTTGTTGCTCGGAATCGTTTTGCGGTTTTCAGTCAGGCTGTGCAGCAGATTGATATCAAAGATCTCAGTAATTCCACTACAAAAACTATTAAGCCTCCTCCAGGGACTACCGACATATACTTTGGCGGCACTGGCTGTCTCCTTCTAATCACCCCAGCAATCGTGGTTCTTTATGACATACAGCAGAAAAGACAAACCGCCGAGTTGGCCGTAGCTGGCGTGAAGTACGTTGTTTGGTCGGGTGACGGGCTCTATGCCGCTTTACTTAGCAAGCACAATGTTACCATTGTTACAAAATCTCTAGAGCAGGTCAGCACGCTTCATGAGACCATCCGAATCAAGTCTGCCGCATGGGATGACGCCGGCGTACTCCTTTACTCTACCCTGAATCACATCAAATACACTCTGCTAAATGGGGATAACGGTATCGTCAGAACACTCGATCAAACCGTCTATCTAGTCCGTGTTAAAGCGCGGAGCGTCTATTGCTTAGATCGTGCGTCGAAGCCTAAGGTCCTGGACGTCGATCCAACAGAATATCGCTTCAAGCTTGCTCTTGTTAAGAGGAATTACGAAGAAATGCTGCAGATCATCAAGACATCGAGTCTTGTCGGTCAAAGCATCATCTCATATCTGCAGAAGAAAGGATATCCTGAAATCGCTCTGCAGTTCGTGCAAGACCCTCAGACCCGGTTTGAACTAGCAATCGAATGCGGTAACCTTGATGTGGCTGTAGAGATGGCCAAGCAACTTGATCGGCCAAAGCTTTGGAGCCGTCTTGGTGCAGAGGCGCTTTCCCACGGCAACCATCAAGTTGTAGAAATGAGTTACCAGAAGCTCCGTAGCTTCGACAAACTATCATTTCTTTACTTAGTCAATGGTGATGATGAGAAACTTGCGCGTATGGCGAAAATCGCAGAGCATCGTGGAGATTTCACGTCACGTTTCCAGAACGCCTTATACATGGGAGACGTTCAGAACCGGATCCAGATCTTTCAGGATATTGATCTTTGTAAGCTTTCTACTTGACAGTATTCCTTAACTTTGGACATATAAGCTAACAGTCCAAAGATCCTCTCGCTTACATGACTGCGAAATCACACGGACTCTCTGACCAGTGCGAAGCAATACTTGAGGCTAGCGGCATGACTGAAGAACAAATCAAATTACCGACTGTCGGCCAACCCCTTCAGCCGCCGAAAGCGATCGCGCCTACCTACAAGGCAAATTGGCCAGTAAAGGCAGCGTCGCATTCATTCTTCGAAAAAGCTCTCCTCGGAGAAGTAGGAGGCGCGGAGGATGAGATTCCAACTTCGAATGGATTTGATCACGACGAGAATGCGGAAGAAGAGGCTACTGCCAAAGATGGGCAGCTTGGTGAAGAGGAAGAGGAGGATGCTGCCGGATGGGATATGGGAGATGACCTCAATGTAGAGGCAGAGTCCGACTTCGTCAATGTCGACAGCGCTGAAGCTGGAGCTGGCAGTAGCGATGCCGAACTGTGGGCTCGGAATTCGCCTCTCGCCGCAGACCACGTAGCAGGAGGGTCTTTCGAGACTGCTATGCAGCTTCTTAATCGGCAAGTTGGAGCTGTAGACTTTGCGCCTCTGAAACCCCGATTCCTCGAGATCTATCAGGCTACGAAGACATACTTGCCAGCCAACGCAGGACTACCTCCTCTAATCAACTATGTGCGGAGAACGATTGACGAGACAGACTCTCGCAAGGTGCTCCCTATAATACCAAGGGATCTTGAAGCTATCGCTAGCGTTGATCTGCAGGAAGCGTATGGTGCTATGAGATCAAACAAGCTCGAAGAGGGCCTCAAGATTTGCAAGCGAACCCTTCACTCCCTGCTAGTCAACGCAGTTTCAACTCAGCAACAAGTAGGCGAGGCCAAGAAAATCATATCCACCGCATCAGAATACGCAACAGCAATGGCACTCGAGCTAGAGCGGAGATCCATCCCTGCCGATGGAGAAGCGAACCTAAAGCGCAGTCTTGAGCTGTCTGCATACTTCACCATACCAAAGCTAGAAGTCGCCCATCGACAATTGGCACTTATGGCCGCCATGAAGCTTGCATTCACCAACAAGAATTATTCGTCAGCGCTCAGCTTCGCTAATCGGATGCTTGCCAATGGTGGGTCCGCCAAATTGTTGGATCAGGCCAAAAAGATCAAAGCTACTTGCGAGCGAAGCCCCCAAGACAAGCTCGATATCGAATTTGACCAGTTCGCGGAATTCGACGTCTGTGCTTCTTCCTATACCCCCATATATAGCGGTTCCCCTAGCGCTTCTTGCCCCTTTGATGGGTCGAAACATCATTCGCAGTACAAAGGAAAAGTTTGTCGGGTCTGCGAGGTCTGCGAAATTGGCGCTCCGGCTAGTGGTATCAGGCTCTATGTTTCAGGAACATGATCGGAGTCGTCTCATTGTCGTGTTTTGAAAGTCACCTATGTTCCACTAGTGAGTTCTCCACATTTGGGCTTGAGACGAGGCACTGGAGTGGATGTTAGAGAGAGTTCTCTCAGTGAGTATGGTAGTCTATGGTAGTGCTACAACTTCGCCAATCTCGTCAAAGCGTACTATCTATAGTTGGGATCCAGCTGTTCCAAACGGTACTTTTCGTTGCTTTCAACCTCCCATATGCGCATGTGACTTAGTGCTAAGCCGGTTTGAGCTGTGATCAAAACAAACGGCCGATTAATTAGAAGTAAGATGACACGGCATTCGGCCTCAAGAGGAGGAGGCTTCTACACAACGCGAATCCTCGCATGCGTTGCGGAGGTTATAACTCTCGGGCGGAGTGACAGAGGAAAGGGGAGCAGCGAGGTAGGAGCAGTGGTAGGGGCTGTGTAATTGATCTTTTCCAAAGGTCGGGTTTCTCGCTCACCTACGTGCTTCCATAATTCAGTAGAGATAAAACTGAGATTTCTGGATTTGCGTTCGTGTTATGACCTGGTTATGATGTGAAGCTGAGTTACGCCTGTTAGAAAATCACGCCTTCTTCGAGCTGGTAAGGGGAAGTACGTGTAGGAGTATGGGAGGTATCTACGGTCAAGGCTCCTCTGGGAATAACGTCCTGTGGTAAGGCTATTCCTTTCCATAATCGAATGGCGATGGTACTCTTAGACAAAGAACCAATTGGGAACCCTGAGAAAGATGATAACCTGGGGTAAAGTTAAGGGAGATGAAAGGGGTGAAGCAGGCGCCGAAGAAGGCATGGCACGCACGGGATAAAGAGAGGCTAGAACGGAGTTGGGAAACGAGAAATGAGAGACGAGTATCGAATTTGAGGACACTGGAAATAGTATCTTAATCGTTGGAATGGCCATCGAGTCCCTGAAATAGCAATGTTGATCATTGCCTGAGGCTTCCCAAAATTGTTTCCGATCGGCTTGGGAGCCTCACGGACTTTCTCAGAACACCTTCATCATTCGCTCGGCAGGATGGCTCTTCTTCACCGATAGGAGATCGAAGGCTTAGGGTTCAATAAGGTTGCTGGTAGCCTGGTACAGACTACAGTAGACCGACGGTTGGCTCTAAAAGACGCCATTCTCGACTGACACGTCGATAAATCCGGATTCGCAGCACGGAGGAGACCAGCACGCTTTTGATTGGACGCATGGATGGAGATTACAGCGTCATGGTTTCGCGTTTCCCAATTGGTCAACATGCCCTGACGGCCAGTCCTTTAATGTTGGGGGGGGTTTTGGCCACTATCCCGTACGAGTAACGATTGACGCATGGGCTTCCTCGGCCAATGCGGTACTTCTTCTTATACAGTATCTACCTCCGTAGTAGTACTACGTAGCGGCGGTAGAGTAAAATACCTGCGCGCTGATCGCTTGAGTCTAAAGGGCTTTTTGCCTTTGCTGCCACCAAATCTTGAATCTTGCTGATAACTGTGAACACCACCATTTTTTATCGCTGTAAACCTATGGAACACGCACACTGTCGGATTCACCGGTTCTCAGATATTGACAACGCAATCAGTGGTTGAAGTAGCTACCTGCTGCTCATGGCTTCACTCGCGTTTGTTCCTGCGGCCGACCCGAAAACGCCGCAGCTAGACCAAAGAATAGCGATGCCCTCAGGACGCGCACCGTTGAACTCCTCTTCTCCCACATTTCCTACGCAACCTACAGATTCTCAAACATATCCAGTACGGACTCGAGCTCCAAGGAAGTCAATCTTTAAGGAGCTTGATGTGGATGGGTTTCTTGATGTCGAAATGTTGCAAGATCGCCTAGGGGAAAAGCCGGGTACGCACCGATGGTCGCAGAGCGAAGATTTTACTTCTCAACGGCCAAATCCACCTGGCGTGGAGGATAAGAAATCTCCACCGCACAATATCAATTCGGTGAACCCGCCACAAGGGTCATCCTTTTTCTACCGGCTATTGATGCTGGCGTTGATAGTCATCATAGCTGTACCACTTCTCAACGACACACCAATTTTCGGGAAGGCAAGACCAAGCATCCTGGGTGCTAAAGCAGGTGTAATCAGAAGAACTGATGCAGTGCCGCTGGTAGCGATCGAAGGGGAGGTATTAAAGCGGGACAATAGCCCTACAGATGTTTGTAGTCGCTGGAGTCAACAGGCGGCTATCGTCAATGGCACAATATACATCTACGGTGGTCATGCTACCAATACCTCGGGTCAAGATCAAAACACTTGGACCAACGACTTCCTATCTCTCGACCTAACTAAAGACTGGCAAATATCCTCTCCGCCGATCAAAGGCTTACCTCAACCATCAGGTCCTCCTGCAGTATCCAATGGCTACCTATGGAACTCGTATAACTCTCTATTCTTGTATGGAGGGGAATTTCAAGACAAACCAAATGTACCTCCTACTCCTTATTCGATGTGGGAATACGATATTCCAAACTCCTCATGGACGCAGCATAGCAATCCGAAAACCTCACCTGGTAACAACAGTGATAGTGCAAACCAGCCTGTGCAGGGGACAGCTGAAGGCGCTGGTATAAGTGTCCCTGAGCTTGGCAGAGGTTGGTATTTTGCAGGCCATCTGGATGACCATACTACTCCAGGGTGGTCAAATCAGGTTGCCCGAGTATATCTCAAATCCATGATCGAATACACTTTCCCAGGGTTTACCAATGATGGTGTGCAAAGCTTGAGCGGTGGTAAGACTGCTGGTCAAGACGGTGTATGGCGAAACATAACACAGGGCGGCATTCAAGATTCGAATGCGTTTCCAAGCAGAGCGGATGGTGCTCTTACCTATATTCCAGGGTATGGTGCTAATGGAATTATTCTGAGCCTTGCAGGTGGTAATTCAAACTCTTTCGTGAGTCACTACATGTGGGCAGAGTCATTAATGGCCACTATTCTAATCCTCTTATAGACGCAAATGAACGTTATCGACGTCTACGACATTGCCACCTCTACCTGGTATAAGCAAGCGACAAGCGGCACATATCCAAAACTCCGTGTAAACCCTTGCGCAGTAGCTGCTTCTGCGCCAGACGGCTCAAGCACGAACGTCTATCTTTACGGAGGACAGAACCTGATACCCCCTGAAAATCAAACCCAGTATGGCGACATGTGGATCTTGAGCGTACCCAGCTTCAACTGGATCGAGGTAAACACCACTGGCCAATCCATACCTCCTGCTCGAGTGGGCCACTCCTGCAATATCTGGGACGGCCAAATCGTCGTCGTTGGCGGTTTCACCGGCCCAGATCTAAGCTGCGACAGTGGCTTCTACGTCTTCTCCGCTTCCGATCTCAAGTGGCAAAACAATTTCGCCTCCTTGGGCGGCCCATCTGGTGCTGGTGGGCCCGGGGGGGGATCCGGCAGTGGTAATGGTGGTGGAGGAGGTTCCAATGGCGGCTCGGGCGGCGGTTCAGGAGCCAACCCACAAAACAGACAACTCTCTCAGCTAAACGACTCTGCTGCCCTCTCTGGCTCTTACGGCTACCAAGTACCTGCCGCTGTACAGGCTGTCATCGGCGGCCACGCCTCGGGAGGTGCCACCATCACAGCTCCAGCGCAATCGGCCACAGCTGGGCCCTTGGCTACGGGGAAAGCAATTACCTACACCGTCACAGGCGCCAATGGCGCTACTGTTACCGAAACAGGCACGTCTGGCATCATCGGCTCCGGCAATAACAGCGGCAGTCACGGCCCAAACATCGCTGCCATTGTCGCTGGGGTTGTAGCTGGCTGTTTCGCCGTTCTGGCTGCATATCTCGGGTTCTGCGCCTGGGTCTACCGCCGCCAACTTACCCTCTACAAAAATCACGTCGCCATGTCCCAACGCGCGGCGGCGGGCGGTCCAGGCGAAAAAGCCACATTCCTCGGCGCAGACGGTCTCGCCAAAACGTCGACGGACCAAAGCAGCCGGGTGGGGGGTGCAAGTAGCAAAGCTGGCACCGGAAGTGGGACGGGCACGAGCGGGTTCAGCAGCGTACCGCCAATTCCCGGGTTTGTGCAGCCGCCGGTCGGGGGAAATAGTACGGCGAATAGTAGCAGCGAGGATTTAATGAGCGGGGCGGAGCCGACGTTTGTGGGGGTGCTATTGAATCCCAGGAGGAGTCTGAGGGTTATCAATCGAGATTGATTGCAATATGGTTTTTATTTTTTGGAACTCGAGGTCGTTGCGGATGTACACGACCGTCCCAGCACTCGCTTGCGTCTCTGTACAAAGCCTGGTTTGGATACTTGATAATGATTGCGCTAAGAAAGCTCCAAAGAGTGGAAGTGCTCGTGTGAATGGGCACTGGCATGGCAATGGGAGGGGAGTGGAGGGGATGGAAGAGGGTGTGGATGGTTGTATATGCAAACAAGCCGCGGCAGTCGTTGGATATACCACTTTACGGCTACGAAAGCGCAGAAGGAGAGGACGAGGGGGAAACGCACACGGGAAATTGGGAACGTACACGCTTGGATGGGGGGGGGGTGGCGGGAAGGTTGCGGAGATCCATTGTATCTAATACCTACCTTATGGATAGAAGGGGAAATCATTATTATCCATGTCCGCATTTCCGGGGCGTAGAAATTGACATCTTGGGGTAAGAGAGAAAAAGGCACACGAGTGGAGGGAGGGAGGGAGGGTTGGATATCGATTCTCTGGTGTTGTTGCGAGATTTCATTCTTCCACGATTCCACGAGCTAAAGCCATCCATCCATCCTTCGATAAGCGCTGTACGGCGCACACAAGGACGAAGGAGAATCGGATATCCACCCCCACTCCTTCCTCCTCCTCCTCCTCCTCCTCCTCCTTGTCGTTGAATGAGCATGTTATAAGATGATGATAATCCGTGGAAACCCCAAGGGAGGAGGGAAAGTAAAAACGTACACGCTTCGATGCGGAGGGTCCGCTCTGTATCTGATAGCTGTGGGTCAGAGGGAAGGGTGGTTTATGTTTGGGATTTCGCTGCTCGAGAATCGCTTTCGGTATGTGCTGCGCGTTGCGAAGGCGTGACATGAGGGAACAGAAGGGTTGGATGTATCACACCCGCCCCCTTTTTTCTTTTTCTTTTCTAGGCTTGCTGAAGGTGTGTTGAAGACCATAATAACGACCACGAAAGTAGATTAAATAACGATAATGAAAAGTTCACGTGTTGAACCAAAGCAGTTTCCGAAAAGGTAGGATCGGTACTCGGCAACCGAGTATCTAACCTAGACAGGGCTAGGTAGAATCATATAAAGCATCATGAACTGATGTGTATATGAGATGGGTCAAAGAAAAAGGCCGCAAAAGAGAAATTGTTGGGCGACGAGTAGGACTGCAAACAGGCATTTTCTGCGTGTGTAAATTCTCAAAATGGGAGACAATATGCTCGTAAAGTCTGAAGCATACCAAGATCCTCTCACAGATCACGTTACCATGCTGAAAAGCGATACTAGATGGGTTGAAGAATGTTTGTTAAAATCAAAACAAATTTTCAAGGAATTTCAGCTGTGGTGCCACAGAAACGCCCTGGGCAACGCATTCCAAAGCGCTGTTTTCGGAAATAGCCTAAAGCTGCTGAGTTGATGAGTTGTCGGTAGCCTTGTACGGAAACACGTCGGTTGACAGGTTATACGATGTAGTGACGTGTTGGTTACGCATGCAGGAACATAAACCACGGCTGAGTGCCTGCATGATCGCATACGCTCGGTTGGGGCCGTCGGGTTTGCGCGTGCTGCTTGTTGACGACGAGAATCTACCGAGAGCGCCTTTGGGCCGGGTCTGAAATGGTAGCTTGGGTCCTGGACCGGGATGGCTGTGTGTACATGCTTTGAATGCGATGGGGAACCATGGATTTGGCCCTTGGCACGTAGCCAAAGGTCGTGGGAAAGGCTCTGAATGATAGGCTTTTTTTAGCGACGACCGCAGGTTCGGTCCAGAGTATCTGAAAGTCTCTGGAGCAATTCTGTTATAGTTGAGTAAGAAATTTAGACATGGGAAGAACGAACAAAGGTCCAAATAACACCGGGTCGGAGATGTTAGCTAGACCCTAAAGTATGCCCGAAACGTCTTTCGTTGGGTGGGATCGACGTCTTAGAACCAGCAATCGGTTATGACTGATTCCACAACGTACATAGCAACGGATGGTCCGGGGCCCTGGGAACACGGATCAATGAGGACTAACCAAGTCAAAGAGCTTCTTCGAGGGGATACTCTTTGTCATATTGTCCAACCAGACATGCACAAGTGTATAAATGGAAAACTGGAGAGACTGTCGGTGAAGAGGAGTTGTAGAATCCTACGTATTTGACAGTAGGTGGTTTGCAATTAAAGACAGGTAGACGATAAGCCAAACGTATCCTTGGTCCTAGATGTGCTTTGGTGATACTGCCGTTCCTTCAGACTTTGCTGGTAAGGAGAATGTGATTCACCTCTAGAATCCCTGGGCGGATCTAGGCGGATTGGAATATCTTTGCACGTACGACTGGACTCCGCTTTGCTCACCGCTCCCTCTCACTTCTCGTCAGCAAACGACAGCCTCGTCAACGGAGGGAAACGCAAAGTCTCCAATTCAAAAGCATGTTGATTGCGTCATTCGGTCTCCGGTGTTTCCGGAGTGGTGGAGAAGGCAAGCCCAGCATAGGTAGTCACGCCAAGAAAATCACGGTCAAAGAGAACAACTTGGCAACATGACAACACACACACACACACACACACAATTACCAATCGGACGAAACGCAGGCCCAAGGGGATATCGCAGATTCCCGACTGTCTTGATACATTATTTTGCAGATGTGTCCACAAGGCACTTGGATATGTGATGAGAGGCCCCCGGAAGCGGTGCAGTCCAAGTCGCGCGTCTCACGTTACAGCAAGTAGAATAAGTTTGGGGGTCAGCGACGAAGATAGAAACACCCTCACATGCAGATCTTGGCCGCATGCGCATTGCTGTTACTTGGCCCCAGCCCTCTCTTACTTTGAAATCTCCGAGTTGGCAAACTACTCTAAAAACTTCACTACGATACGAAGGCCGAGGTGAATTCCTACAACCCTTTTGATACCTTAGCCTTTAGGTATAGAATTTTTACAATACATACTCTCTACTGCTAGTTCTGTATGACGCAAAAACTCAACCACAAATTCCTGGGGTTCGCCAATATCAGATTGAGGGGCGTGATTGCACTACACACTCCCGGAAAAGCCGGTAGCGTAAGCAAGCAGTGGCCAGTGAGTGGGCAGGGTAACGACTAACGAGTGGATTGGAAAATGATATTCCGTACAGTAATAATTGATTACCCCTGGTTTGGGATCCTTCCGACTCGGCTCCGTGGACGGCTGTTGCTTCTCCCTTGTACCTGAGACAACCGAGACGCTTTCGTCGTGGCAATTAGATTCTACCGCTTGCGTCCGTTCTCACCATGGTATGTATGTACTGCGACCGTGTTTTGACTTGCCAACACGTTTTTCTTTGTCAGTTCCGGTCAAACACTCATACGTGGAACGCTAACCCTGCTTTCGCCGTCGAACAAAAAGGCTATTAAAGTGATCATCCATGGGGCTTTTATTCCTGATTTGTCGGAGTGTCTCTGCTACTGTTGGGCAAAGGGCAAAGGGCAAATCTTAAATTGGACGTAACATTACCGGTGGTCTACCTATTCTAGTGCAGCCAACGAGAAGATTGCGTCTAGGAAATCAAAGACACGCTAATTCTTTCATTACCTGGAAGTAGGTCGGTACTAAGGTATCTATCTATCCTCTGGACCAATCAGCACATCAGCCCGTCCCCACCTTCGGAAAGCGCCTGCCCCTTCTTTCTTTCTCCCTATATTGTCCCATCCCGCGCCCTCTTTCTCGTTTCTCTCCAACTTTTTTCGGTTTTCAACTTCCAGCTTCCCTCCTTTACAGCCTTGTTGACCAACCACGACTGCTTGACGCAGTAACGAACATACGCACTTCCACTCTCTTAAGTGCCTCGTCAACTCCAATAAACACCCTCTTTTGTTCTTGGATAAATATATTTAGACACAATGGTTCGCACATTCCTCGCCGCCGCGGCCTTGCCAGCTTTCGTCGCGTTGGCTCAAGCAACCGGCAAAGTCCAAATCTTGAACCAATGCGAATACTCCGTCAATCTGTGGTCATGCGCCGACCAAGACAGCAAGATGTTCACCATCCAGCCCAACAAGGATTACACCGAAGATTATCAATCGAAGAAAGATAAAGGAGGAATTTCGATCAAGATTGCGATTAACGCGACCACCCTCTACACGTACCCTGCGCCTCCGGTGCCCATTACTCAACTTGAGTACACGATCGGAGGTGGCAAGGTCTGGTACGACATCTCGAACATCAACGGCTATCCTTTTAAGGATAACGGAGTCAATCTGACCACCTCCGATGGTGGAGGTCCTTCCGTCGCATGCCCGGCTGGAGTCGCACATTGCAACGGAGCTTACAATAAGCCTGATGACGACCATGCGACCGGAGCAACCGCAGACTCCGCAGACCTCATCATGGTGCTTTGCGTTGCCGGCAGCCCGAACACCCCTGGCTCGGAGGGATCTGCCAGCGCTGGTTTTTCAAGCACATTGGCGCCACTTCCCACTCCTACCACACTCCAATCAGTACCAACTACTGCAGCACCAAGCACCACAGCTGCACCTCCTCCACCACCACCTCCTCCTCCTCCTCCTCCGGCTTCCTCTACTACAGCACCCAGCAAGGGCCCGGACGTCTCTCAAAATAAACAGGCAGTGCAGGAAGACGTCAACGGAAACGTTCAAGTTGTAACGGTCACCGCTCCCGTAGCCGTCGAAACCGTCACCCAGGTTGCCGCCGCGAAGGAGAAACGCCACGAACACCGCCAGGCGCACGCACACGCTCAACACCCCCACCTGCGTCGTTAGATCTCTATCTCACTGCTATTTATTGATATACCCAATTTTTTCGAAGAAATCTCAACCACCACATGGAGCAGAAGATGCCTGATTTTTTGGAATAAAGGAAAAACGTGGGGGTTTCTGGAGATCTTTGATGTATACAATGAAGATGCCTTCTTTCGATACATAGCAATATAACGAACGCATTATTACTCCCTTTGGATTGATGTTTTTTGAGAAGAGACTGGTGTTTCTTTCCATCACGTGTACATACTGGGTTATGTGGTACTTTTCGATAGCACAATGTAATGTTGATTTTTGTTTTCTTGATACCCTCGTGAACCATGAGTATGTGCAGCGCAGTGTAGTCATCCCAGGAACCCCAGACCCCAATGAATTTGTTTCAGAATGCGCTGCCGTGTGGGGTGAAGCCGTGCCATAGGCATCCCTGACGCCTCGTCCCTCGCCGCAAGAAGAAGCTGAACTGTGCATAATATCATTATTCCCACGCCGCATCGTTGAAACCAAACCCAAATACCAAGCCCCCTTTAGGCCAACCATGGGCTACCCCTAGTCCGCACCTGTCAGAGTCAGCTGCGGCAGGCTCCCAAAAAACCCTTTTATCAGCCTCCTGTCAAACCGGTCAGCGCTCGATAAACCGATCTTGTACTCCCTTGGGTAAACTTTGATCGAGTCGTGAAAAACCCCTTTTAGGTTACATACTACGTACGGCACGCGACATTGGGAGTTTTGCGACGGGAGGTACGACAGAGGACGAGGCACGCGGAACACTGAGGGAGTGTACTACGACGACGACGACGACGACGACGATTACGACCAAGGGCGTGTCTGTTGCGGGCGGTTTGAAGCATCCACGCTTCGATTGCTGCGATTTGCGATCATTCTACTCGAATCCATCTCAGCTCATTCTCACTCTCACCACCATCCACCCCCCCCCAAATCCTTACTCCCTTCCCACGCCCCCGCCCCCACCCCCACCACCCCACTCCACGCAATGCACCCCCTCCTCCCCCTCGCGCTCCTAACCCTCTTCCTCCTCGCGGCCGCCTTCATCGGGTACGCAATCTACGCCACGGCGACCGAAATCGCGCAAAAAACCACCAAGAAGATGGAGAGCAAGAACGTGGTGTTTTCCAAGGACGGGATGAGGGTGGGTGTGAAGGAGGTTAGAGGGGATGTGTATGTTGATGGGACGCAGAGGTTTGTGCTTTTTTTGCGTTTGTGTTTTTGGGGATGGGCGTTAGGGAATGGGGGGTAAGGGGAGTATGCTAATGTGTTTGTTGAAAAATAGTTTATTGGTTAAAGCATGGAACTACTCCTCCTGGCCGGCGTATAAGAGTCGGTTTTGGAATAAGGGCGAAGGCGGGGAGCAGCAGCAGCAGCAACAGGCGCAGGTGCAGGCGAGGATGCCGTGAGTCTTCTCCCTTCTATTGCTCTTCCGTGTAGGACTTTTTGATGGAGATCTGCTCGAGGGCGAGGGGCTGATTGGATTTGTGGGAATAGCTATGGGAGATCGGTTTCGGGAAGGAGCGTCAGGGCCTGAGAGCGCGATGGTTTGGTCGTGCAAGCCTAAGGGAGAGAGGAGGAGAAAGGGTAGGCTGGGGGGGGGATATACTGAAGGCGAAGCGATTGACTGGATGGGGGGAAGAGAAGAATCTAGCCTTGGCGAAGATTCCGCTTGAGCGGCTCAGAAGCAAACCTCGTGGAAGCTAACGGTACGGTTTTGCTACATTATCTGCGCTGGATAAAACCCCCCGACCTGTTTTTTCTTTTCCAATAAAAATACAATTTCTCACTTTCCGCATCCCCAACTGTCTTTGCGCCGCGCCGCGGCGGTTGAAATCGGGAGATATACAACCGCGCGGGGAAAGACGTGTGGGCGGGCACGGACATTGCTGCCGCTATGTTTTGCGTGATACTTGAAGGAAGTATGGGTGGGAGCCTGTTTTCCTTCCAACTACTACTGTATATCCTCCCAATCTTCAACGTTTTTCGTTACGTTCTCTGCGAATCCTTTTGCGTCTCTTCTCTTCTGCCGTGTGTGTGTGGGGGGGGGGGGGGGGGGGGTGGGGGGGGGGTGGGGGGGGGGGGGGGGGGGGGGGGGGGGGGGGTGAGGCGGGGGGTGGGGGGGGGGTGTGGGGGGGGGGGGGTTTTTTGGTGATGCAGGTGGGAGTGGGAAGGCTGGGGATGGGGGTGGGGGGGGATCTGAATGGGGTTGGTGGAGGTGGGGTGGGAAGAGTGTGGGGAGTTAGGGGCGTGGGTGGGGGATGGGGATGGGGATGGGTGAGCGGAGGTGGGTAGGGGAGGTGGGGGGGGAAGAGTGTGTGGAGTCATGGGCGTGGGCGTGGGCGTGGGTGGGGTAATGCAGCAGGTAAGGAAGGCTATTGGGGGCATGAGCGGTTTTTCTTCCTTCGAATTCACATCTTGCGTGAGTTCAACATCTATTATGTTTTTCTTTTTTGGATTCTTTACTTGGGTGTAGGGATAAACGGATTTCACTCTTTGGAGGGTTTTTCGATTTCTGGTTTTATAGGTGGTTGGGGCTTTTAAAGCAGGTATACTGTGTAGAAGAAGGTCCTTCTCTTCTTCTTCAACGCTGATCGGAGATCCCGTCCGTGTGATCGCTCGCTTTCATCCCATTTTACAACCAAACCAAACCAAACCACCACTCCCTACGCCCCCTCCATCGCCTTCACCCTCTCAAACACCTTCACAAAAGCCTCCGCATCCTGCGCCCCCCCAATCTCATACTTCCCCTGCAGCGTAAAATTCGGCACCCCACTCACCCCCGTCATCTGCGCCTCCGCAACTTCACGGTCCACCTCTTCGCCACCCTTCTCGCTCCCCAGCCACGCCTTCACCTCCGCGCCATCCAGCCCGGCCTTCACTCCCGCATCCTGCAAAACGTCGTGGCTGGTGATATCCCTCTCCTGCTCGAAATAGGCCCGGAAAAGCTCCTCGACGACGCGCGTCTGCACTTGGGGCGATTTGCTCTTGCCGAGCTGGATCAGCCGGTGCGAGTCGCGCGTGTTGCCCGTCTTGCCGCCGAATTTGAAGTTGATGCCGACGGCTTTGCCCACGGCCGCGAGACGCTCGAAGATGGCTGCGGTTCTTTCTGGGCCGAATTTTTGGGCGTAGTAGGCGCGCTTGTCGATGCCGGTTTTCGGCGCGTGCGGGTTGAGGTAGAAGGGGAGCCAGGTGGTGGAGAAGGTGTCGGGGGTGTTGGGGTGGAGGCGTTTGTAGGTGGATATGCCGGCTTCGAGTTTGTTCTTGCCGACGTAGCACTGGGGGGTTTGGGGGTTAGCTAAGGGGGATCCTTGGGGGGTTTGGGAGGTGAGGGAAGGGGTTTACCCATGGACAGACAGTGTCTGAGACGATGGAGACGTTGAAGTTGGTCATTCTGCGCAGGGTTGGGTGAAACGCCAGGGTGGCTTTCCAGATACTTGATCAGAAGGAATGGGTTGAGATATAATGTGAGAAGATGTCAATAGATATCAGAAGTAGATTTCTCTTATATTCGAAACATGATTTATAATGGTCAATCAACTACCGCGGCATCGGCCCTTGTTTTGCCCCTTCGGTCCGAAATGGGATTCGTCCATTTCTTGCTACCATGAGGCACTCCGACACGCTATGCGAATCGCCGAGAGGAAGAAGACAGGTTGGGGTTTCGTTTTGTAGCGACGCCAGGCTCCGATTAGGTGCCGTATGCCAAGTGTGCCAAGATGACAAAGTTCCGGCCCTGATATAAATGCGGCGTATTGTTTTCCGGGTTCGAAACCCATTTCCTTTCGCCTGGCAAGTAAGGCATGGGCCAGACATTTCTCAAACCCGAAAGTACTCGCTCTGTATAATACCAATAGCAAAGGCTACTCCTCCCGAGGCTGTTCAGCGGACTCTCTGGAAATTCGCGACTGTGCCTGAATAGTTTACTTACAAGGAAACGCTTGACAATACGTTCTACAGTGATATCATTGTAGAGATATCCGGGGATACAGTGATTAGAGTGGGACTCATCAGGCTGCCACTAGTATGATTCTAACACTACATTGTTCGGATTAATATGAGGTTGTACAGTCTGCCCCTTCTACTCTACTTATCCGTAAGCGATACGGTAATGAACGTAGTCTCATCAAGAGGCTAAAATTATAGATTCCTTCTTGCACACCAAGCAGTAGTACTGTTTCTTTATATAGGTCCCGCATATAGGTGAATACAATGGCCGTTGGTCTAAATTCTCATACGTTTTGCATTTAGAGCAACCAATAGCAATATCTGTCGCTTCCCTTATGAAGGATCCGCAGGTCGAGTCAGGTGGAATGTCAGTGGGTTTTTGGATTCTTGGATATTCTATATCATGGGTTTTGAATGAGCGATTGAATGAACCTGTTTCAAGGTTGGTACAATCTTTGGGAGTACACATAGAGTTGATTCTTTCAAGTCATCGTTTGACGCATAGATCGCTCCTGATAACCCACTTCTCCCCTGCCATGACCTCGCGGCCCTCATGAAGTAGACAATCCTGACCATGCTTGTGTAGAAGAGCCATGCCGACCTCGAGACCAACCACCACTGGTTCCGTTCCATCGCTAGACTTCCCAGAAAATTCCCTAGCTGGGCCGAGCTCGGGGTAAAAAACAGTCTCGCCGCCGACACATCCATTTGCTGGTCCGGTGAGATATATGAGAAGTGTCCAAGTTGTTTTGGCTGGTATGGGAGGAGTCGTAGGAAGGGAGATAGCGTTGGATTCGTCATCTGGATATCGTCAGCCTCGTGCTTTTTCGACACTTTGATCTACACACTGCAGTAATCGATCATCAAATAACATCTCAAAATTAGGCCATCCACCCGAAACCGTTGCAACGCTGTCAGGGACAGCCCAAACAAGGAGAAGTATCCTAGCAGCTTGCCATCTCGAGAAAGCGTGCGTAGTGGCGCCACTGGACGCCCGCGAGGGCTTGTTTGGACGCTTACCTGGCTTAAACCAGTGGTCAAGAAAATAGTAAAGCGCAAGAGCGAACGTTGGAGACCCTTCTGCGTTCCAGAAGAGATCTATAAGAAATCCGTAGAGTATCCAACAGCAGATATGTAATGCTAACAACGTGTATGCCATCACACAGGCAATGGTCGCGATGAGTTGATCTACTGAAGAGAACAGAGCTCTGAAGTTTGAGAGCATGGCGACCATTGTGCAAGGTATGAAATCTTGCGGAAATGAGTTTGCAATGACGGTAGAGATTACGGGGAAAATGTTTGCTTTGATGACAGAAGTCGACGTTTGTTTATTTACTTACAATGTTGATCAAAGAATTGCCCCTTTCTATATCTGTATATTCTGATGCGAGGATTCAAACCACAAACTTCTCCACCCCAGAGCTTTTTTAACTCCTCAGACGTCAAGCCAATCTCTTCATCATGTGATGTGGCGCCTGTTACAAGGTCTTTAAGACCTGTCGATGCCCAAAGCTGCTGGGCGAAAGCATTGTCATTGAATTGGATACGATCATTCACCCTGACAGCATCACCCTTCTTTGGCTGTCCAGGAGTGGTGGTCAGTGGAAGTGTAGAAAGAAACGAGATATAATCTCGGCAGAGATTTGTAGTGAACAGATTGCGAATTACAACAACTTGATCATCTAGGACCGTTTCTAAAGTAAGATCTGATGTGGGGACTAAAGGCTGCAACGCAGGCCATTTGGGTAATGGCTCAGGTGTACGAGCAGCCTTTTGCTTTGCAACAGCAGTTGCCCTACTTCGAGACTTCAAGAGCATTCTCGGTTGCTAAAGAAGATATGTAAATTAGTAAAGAGGTTGAAATAGCGTGTCGAGGAAATGGAACGACGGTAGTAAAGTAATCCCTGTCAAAAAATGTCCAGGTGCTTGCAGATCTCCAAATCGCAACATCACGGCCCCGATGCCCGTACTGGAACCCCGTCCACCTCACTTCACCGCAATCTACATGCTACACGACAATTGTTTGCGCCCAACAAGGTAGTTCGCTGTTACAGAGAAAAGGAGCGCCCAGTTTGCCTTGCAGAAGCTATCTAAAAACGCCAACGACGGTCCAAAATTTCCACGGGAAGTCATATACGATGCGCAAACGACAGTGAATATGGAGGAAAATCTAGTAAACGGCGCAAGGTCTAATACGCCAGAGGACAGGCAGATAGAAAGCCTACAACGCTCTGCCGAGCCTGTCATGGAGATCGGAGAAGGAATCCCAGCGTCAGCACCTCAAGAAATACTCCAAGTGGTTGCGCAAGAGGCCTCGAATGCTGCGGACCTGGCAAACGAAATCAAAGATGAAGAGCAAGGATTCGGGGATCGAGAAATACAAACTCCGGTAAATGGCGGTCATTATACAAGTGATCAAGGTCCGGGTATACCCATGAAAGTCGGGGCCCTTCAAGATCATGATGCCACTCAATCTATGGTCATGCCGAATGAAGCAGATGCAAATCTAATAGCCAATACTGGCGAGGATACTGGTCCTTTCCCAGACTTCATGGAGTATGGAGAGCCTGCTCTGACACAAGATACTGCAATGACCATGATGACCCAAGATGAGGATGTGATGACGGAAGCGCCCGATGGGGAGACGGCGGCATCTCTCGTCGAAAGCGAAGTGGCGCGAATACAAGCTTTCGCAAAGCTGGAGTTCGACGACGGGGAATTCTACATGAATACGTACTCGGTGGACATTGGCCGAGATATAGAAGCAGCTAGAATTGCAGCAGAAATGGAGCAAGAAGTAGAACAAAGCTTTGATTCAAGACCAAGGAAGCGGAGTGCAAGCACCGGAGATGCGCCGCGAACACCAAAGAGGGCTAGGCGTGACAGTGGTCGGCATTATGCGAGTAGCGTGATCAGTGAGAGTGGAGGAATAATTGGTGTAGACTTTGATAGGAAGGGCGACAAGCGCCGGAAGTCAAAGTCAACTACATCTTCATCATTATTCCTGTCGCGCAAAAGCTCGGTCATGGTAACAAATCAAAGGACTGATTATCAAGCGTTGGCTATGGCATCACTCGGAGAACTATACATGGACCCTCGCAGCTCAATGCCACATCCCGATGCATGTCCGTTAGTACCTATACATCCACCTAGTATAACGGAAGGCGTTCCCACTGGCCATAAAGGTATATCGCGAAAACATGTTAAGATTGCATTTAATTTCGAAAAACATTTGTTCGAGGTTACAATAACTGGCAGGAATGGGGCCTTTGTCGATGAAGAGTGGTATCCCGAAGGAGATACCCAACCACTTAAGAGTGGAAGCTTCCTCCAGATTGGCGGTGTGGGCATCCGATTCCTACTTCCTGACGTTGCACTAGGTGAGACTGGTGCTGAGTCAAGCTTCGACGCAGATCCTGCCACAGGTGGTAAAATGAGCTTCGACTTTGAGGATGGAAGGGGAGACCGTAACAATATGGCGGACAGTAGTGAGATAGGGAGCGATGAAGGAGACGGTGTGAGCCATGATAATGATGACGATGACGAGAGCGACAGAGAGGATGATGACGATGACGATAATGAAGATGGGGATGATGAGGGTGAAACCGAAGATGTCCAAATACGAGGACGCAAGGAATTGGTATTAAGAGAAGAGGAGGGACCGGGTGAAGACGCCAACGAAGAATCCGAGGAAGACCTCGACGAAGAGGAGCCGGAAGTAGTCAACAAGTCAGCAAAGAAGCCATCCAGAAAGGTATCGAAGAAGCGAGCAAAAATGCCAGTGAGAAAGCCAGTGAGAAGGCCCGCAAAGAAGCCCGCAAAGAAGCCCGCAAAGCCATCAAAGAAGCTCGTGAAGCCAGCCTCAGAACCGGAACCAGAACCAAAACCCCTGCCCGAACCTCCAAAGCCAAAGCGCAAAGGCCCAGGTAGGCCTCCCAAAAATGGGATTATTTCTAAAAGGGAACAAGCTCTCCTGGCAAGACAAGCGCGAGAAGCAGCCAAGGCAACAGCGCTAGAAGCTTCCGGGGTCGAAGCCCCACGTGGCAGCGGTAAGAACGCTGATCCTGACCAGAACATCAAGCAAGAAGACGGATCGTTTCAGCCTAATGGGAAGAGAAAATATAAAAAGCGTAAGAGCAAGGCAGACGGGCAACCAGGGGAACAAAATGCCGTTCGAGAAAGCACCGAGCATACAGATTCGGTCCCTCCAGAGCAACTGCTCACCGCTGGTGCAGCGCCAAAGCCTCCGAAGGAGAAGAAGCCACCTAAACCCCCGAGGTCGCCATCACCAGTCTATGACGAATCAACCATGACGCCGGAGCAACTCGCGAAACCCAATTCTTCCTACGTCGTCTTGATCCATGAAGCACTCACAAACTCGAAGACTGGTGCTATGTCACTTCCACAGATATATCGTGCCATTGAGAGGAAATACCCGTTCTATAAGCTCCGTGTCCAGACGACAGGTTGGCAGAGTAGTGTCCGTCACAACCTCTCTCAACACCCGGCCTTTCGGAAGATTGAGCGGGACGGCAAAGGATGGATGTGGGGCCTTGTGCCTGAGGTGTCCATTGAAAAGGAAAAGAAAAGGAGGCATACTCCGCCTCCAATGCCGCCGCAGCATTATTACCCTGCAAACCCTCAATTGATGCAACCTCCGCACTACTATCCGGGCATGCCTCCCCCTAACGGATACCCTCCCGGTCAACCGGGTCAGCCCCCGTATGGGATGTACCCAGGAATGCCGCCTGGCCATATGCACCCACCTCCCCATCATTTACCACTCCCTCTGGGTCCGAAAGGTATCCCTCCACCCCTCATCAACGCACAGGCCGATACATCCTCTACCTACCAGTCACCGTATCAATCCGCACCGCCCGTAAAGCCGCCTCCCTCTCAAAGCTCGCAACCCCCGCCGCCTCCGCAGTCAGATCCACCACCACAACAAAACGGCTCTAACGGCTACCCTGCAAATCCTGCAAGCCAGCCACCACCACCTCCACTATCGAATCCCAACCCCCAGCCAACAACGCCCAGCCCCTCCCCCACGCCGTACCCCCAACAGTCTCCTCGCCCTCCTCAGCAATCCTCCTACGCCCAACACTCCCAGCCCCAGCCTCAACCACCCCACCCATTAAACCCAACCCACCGCTCCGCCTCTACCATCGGCCAAGACGTCCTCAGCGCCGTCAACAAATTCAAAACCGTCCTCATTGAGTCTATGGACGACAAAGCCCGCGCCGAAGCCCTCGTCACCTCTGCCATCAACCGCACCCTCGGCATCTCAAACTTCCCCAGCCTAACCTCGGGCCAGCAAGAAGACGATCCCCAGGAGAAAACCATCATGCAGGCCTTGAGCAGCATGTTGGGCAATCTAACCAAGAAGACGCAAGAGGCGCAGAGGATGGGGAGCCAGCCGCCGGCGCAAGTGCAAGCGCAGTGGGCCCCGCAGCCAGTGCCGGTTCCTCAGGGTAGCCAGGCAATCCTGCAGATATTGCAGCAGGCGGGAAGGGGCGCTAGCGTTCCTCCGGCACCGACGCCGCAGCAAAGCCCTCCCAGTACTGCACCACTGCACCCAGCTCCAACCGAATCTCCTCCCACAGACGTTCCCGCCAATCTATCCGCTCCGACCACCATACCCTCCGCTCCCGTCTTCCCCGAGGTGAAACGTGAGCTCAATGTCGCTGCAGATGGCACACCTAGCAGACCAGATCCTATAGGCGTGGAAAGGCCTCTGGAGGGCGGAGAAGAAGGGGCAATGGACGCTGGGCAGCTCGAAGCGAAGAAAGTGGTGCGGGTTTGAAGTTTGAGCCTTGGCTTGAAAATGCTCTTTGGTGTCTGTGTTTATATATTGCAAATGGAGGAGGGCCCTATCTTTGCCGAAAACGGGCAAACCCACCTAATGGAAGGGGTTTTGGGAGGCATAGCTTGGCGTTTTGCATGGGCGGTTTGTAGCGAAAAGGGGCGTGCATCTGAGCTTTTTTTGCAATGGGGCTTGTTTCTCGGGGCAGGTTATGCTGCTGGTGCGCTGGTACGCTGGAGGCTATGCATGCGCTCTTTTCTTAATACCCTCACGAATTTCAAATTAGGGAACGCAGAATATTCTGATAGATGGGAGCATCAAGTAGTAGTAGCATTTCCTGAAACCAATCGAAGATAGAAACGGGATAGATGGATAAATTCTAATGGAGTAGCCTCAATGCATCCGTCACCCGCTCAAACCAAAATAAAATCACAAAGACTTGAAGCTGAAGCACGCTGAGCCGGCGCGTGGTTCCCAAACGCCTTGGTGTGCATTTCGTGAGTCTGCTTGTAGATTGAAGACCTGCTTACCATCCTCTGCCAAGTGTCTTTGGTGCCATATCTCATATAGGGAGGAAGTTGTAGCATCAACGAAGCATACTCTCACATGGCCATTTCAGCCTGCAACTTCGCCAACTCGGCCTCCTCGTCCTCTTCCTCCACTGGCACTTTTTTCTTCGATGGTCGTGATACTGTTATCGAAATCAGCCAAGCTCCTTTCCCTACAAACCCCAAAACTCATGCAAGAGAGCAGAAACTTACATTCCCCATTAACCCCACTCGGCAGGCTGTTCAAGCTATCCGCTACCGGCACCGTCCCTGTCTTCAACATCTTCTCGTCTAGGTTCTCCTGTTCCAGCGCCGCCAGATCGGCTTCCAGCTCGTCTTCGTCAATGGGCTCAGTAATGGGCATGGAGGTAATGGCGTTGCCGATTTCAGTGGTGAGTTCGTGTTGTTCGCGCAGTTGTTCCCTGTATTATTGGACTTAGCTCCGGAAAGGAGAGAAAAAGGGCAAGGGCACGTACATGGTGACATCGACATCCTCCATGGTCATCTTGCCGTGGATAGACTTCATGGCGGCGCCGGCGTTCTTCATGGCGGCAAGGGTTTCCTGGTTGATGTTTGCGGATTCGATGGAATAGATTTGTTGTTCCAGCATGGATATTTGGCCGTTTGTCTGCTCGAGGGAGTGTTCGTGTTGCTTCTTGCGTTTGAGGGCGGCGCGGGCAGCTGTTGTAGAGAGAGATCAGTGGTGGCCCTATACTTGTATTTCACGATGTATTCTGAAGCCTTCAATAGCCTATCTAGCTTGCCTTCACAGTTCATCCAGTGGGCGATTGCTGGGGTAAGGCCAGCCTACCTGTCTTGTTTGTAGTAACATTCTCCCTAGCCTTATCGTCCTCCTTAGCCATCTGGTTCTCTAAATGCCTCTCCCGCTTCTGCAGCATATCGAGCTGTTGCCGCAGGTCGAGTATAGCTTTCTTCGGCGCATCTTTCCTCTTCTGCCCTCCACTTCCACCAAACCAGGTGCCCCACATGTCGCCGAGAGTATGCTTGCTCTCTGTCTACAGGGCAGCAAGACGAACTTCTACTACTCTCAACGGACGTAATGAGAGAAGGTAGGGAGGCGTGGGCAGAGGGAAAGCCAAGGCTTGATGAGCAGGGTTTGGTCAATCGGTGCACTTCGCTTTGATTATAGTGGTTCGCTTCGGATGAGCACCGGGATAAAGTACGGCTAGACCTGGATTTGATAGATCTGGCTGGTACCTAAGGGACGCGTAGGTAATTTTCTGTAAGGAAGAAGGTGTGTTGTTGCCTTGGGGCTATCGAAGTGGAATAATGAGGTTCAGACAATGTCCCCGATGACATACTGCCGACGCTAACAGTCATTATCACGTGCAACAACCCACCAAGTTGGCGAGAGTATCAACACCTGTAAATCAGAGTTACATTATTCAAGATTAGGACATATCGCGTTTAGCCACCTCTTGTGGGTAATGCTACCCTCTGGTCACCGTGTAAAGCCATGACGACCCACTACCCACAACCATGACCTCCGGCCCCATACCTACCCGCCTCGTCTTCCTCAATGATCTCCAAACCCTCCCCCCTGGATCCAAAGTGCGCTTTTTAGGCTGGTACTCGCTTTCTCTAACTCCAACCCGGCTGCTCGACTAATATTTCAGGTACAGCGTAACCCACTACTCGATAGCCACAGGAACCTTGAGGCTCCAGCACGCCTACCCACCTCCGCCTCAGGTCTGCCCAGTTGCATTGGTTGATGTGAATCTTCTGCTTTCGACGATGAAGAGCACGGATACGCGGGTTGGCGAGTGGGTGAATGTTACGGGCTATGTTGAAGAAGAAAATAGGGGCTTGGGGCGAAAGGAATGGAGGGGGAGGGGTGACAGAGGGAATGTTGGCGCCGTCAGGGTGCAGGCGGTGATGTTGTGGTCTGCTGGGAGTGTAAATTTGGGGCAGTATGAGACGGCAGCGTCACGGAGAATGAGTACTGAAAGTGAGAATAGGCCGTTAAGGTGATAATCATATCTATTCTAATAATAAGAGGCTATTGACAGCTATATATTAAATATAGCAATGTTGTGTTCGAAAAAATATAGTAAGATATAACCGAGTAATTTTGAGTAGATACACCTGTCGCCCCTAGAGCTACTGTTTATGGGTGTTTGATGATGCAACCCTCGCCATTTTGGGCAATCGTCATGCGTCTTAGCACATTCAGAAGCCGAGGACGCCAGTCAAAAGCAACAAGTCGAAAGATGGAAACCGAGCAAGAATATGTGCAAAAGCCAAGTACATTGCCGCCGGTAGACGTGCTCAGAATGCAAGCACAGGCGCCAGCAAATGTATTTGTGATATACAGATCCCTCGACTCCTTTATACGCCTACCTTCACGAAAAGATTGTCGTAATTTCTAGAGTCGTTGCGGATTTGAGCAGGCCCTTGCTCCTCTACACAATGCTTGATGTGCCGTAAACCAACACCGTTCTGGCCGTTATAAATTGCCACCGTCCTCCAAATTCGTATGTAAATCTCATATTATAGGATTAACTTCTAAGATGGTTAGCTATGTGAATACAGAGCGAAAATCCGAGGGGTACCTTCGTTGGCCTGCCATGACCTGTTGGCTATTCGCCATGGCCATACCATAAGGGTTTGCATGAGGGTTGTAGTCTTGTTGCTGTTGGAAATAGTGACCAAGACCCTGGCCTTGAGATACTGGGCAATCTTTGTGCTGCAAGAGTATCGTCTTGAGGCCAACGATCTCTTCCCGGAGCTGAGCCACTTGAGCGGACAAGGTATCATTTTCACTAGTGAAGATCTCAACTTTAGCCTGCAAGTTTGCGAGCCATTGCTTTTTGCGTTGTCTACACTTCAATGCGGCAACACTAATTACGACTCGTCAGCCAAAGAGGACAGCAGGTGAATATTAGATGCACGTACCGATTCCTCTCCAGAAAGTTCTTTCGTTTTTCTTCATCAGTCATCTTCTTTCCGTTCTCATGATACTGTTCTTCCTTTATGTTCATTTGCTCTTGCTCTTCATCGGATTCCATACCGTCCATGTTCATATCCAGATTCAACCCACTGTTATCGTTGCTCGTCTTTGACTTCTTTGCAGATGGTTGCTTCAAAGGGGTGTCGTCTGCTTTCCGTCTTCCATTGCCGGCCGCTGCACCTTTAGCGGTCGTGGTACGTTTACTTCGAGTCCTTGTTGTAGGCATTGCATGTTCTGCACTGTCAGAACGTTCGCCGCTCAGCTCACTCTGACCTTGTGCAGAATCAGACAAACTTCCCCCTATCGATCCGTTGGCGTTCCGCCCAGCCCTCTTTGGCATGTTAGGTGGAGTTTCTTGGGCACGGGCTTGATTGCTATTTTGGACGATGCCGGAGGGAGGATTCGGTATGGCGAACTGATTGTTAGTTTGGTCGGTCCCAGCTTGGGCGAGGAGGAATAAGCCATTGGCGGCGTCATTGTGTTGTTGGTTTTCTCCGAAGGCTTGATTCTGCCCTTGCTGCTGTGTTGATGTGTCCATGGAAGCAATAGGTGCCCGTTTATGTGCGGGTTGAGAAGTCGCACCGTTTGCGCCCGTCTGTATATTTTTCTGGGCTGCAGCTGCGCTCATTGCAGTTCGATGGAAGTCCAGTGTACTCGGTGTAGCACCACCACTTTGAAGCTGTTGAAAGAGAGCTTGTGAATTCGGACTGGGCGCAGGAAACATCGAACCACCTCCCCCGGGCGTCAAACCTGTTCGTAAAGACGATTCGTTCGGTGTCGGGAAGCTTCCTCTTATCGAAGGATCAAAATAATCTCCTGTGCCAATAGGTCCACCCAGCATAGCAGGACTCAACGGTCCTGATCTCAAAGAGTTTGTCCAACCGTATCCGCCCGCGGATGGTGCACCACTAACGAGCGGTGCCGGAGAGGTAAGCGCTGCTACCGGAGGAAGTAAGGATTTGTTGCCCGGAGTCTCTGTGGCCGGGATGCCGAATGACTGCTCAAAAGGGTTCGGTTCGCGTGAGAAATGGCTGTTGTTGTGGCTCGGTGCAAAGTAGTCGGACGCGTCCGTTGGATTTTGCTGATTCGGTACCGGTCGAGGTGGAGGAGCGAGAGGTTGGGTTGCATCCGCATTGGATGAAGTTTGGATCCTCTTCGTCTCGTCTTGATCTGGCGGCTCCTGAGCATGTGACGGAGAGTCTGTCGGATGGTCAGAACAGTGATGGAACGAGTTGCAGCGACGGCGCATTGACTGATTGCAAGCATACCTGATCGCGGCGGTGTCTTGTTGCCAATCAAAGCCTGTGAGTCTTCTCTAGATATATCTTTGATATCCATAGGTCAGCGATATGATGATTAAGGATGTCGAGTTGCGAGCGATGATGTCAATCTAAGGTTATTTCGAGGATTGTGGATGCAGGCGCCAATAGAGAATGCTAAAACGAATAGGGACGGTGCACTATTGAGGAAGAAGTAGCGATACAGGACACGGGATGATCATGACTAACCTTCCGACTTGACAGCGACCCTTTGGATACTGTCATTCTCCATGGGAGGAGAGTGGTTTCTAGAGGCTGAATATGGCATGTGTGGAGAGCGCCTACGTGCGACGGCGACTGACATATTTTTCGATGACGAAATGCGTTGTTCATAGGGCTCCTGGGGCGGGTTTTTTCTCTTTCCGTTTGGACACTTGTATAGGAAACGACAGACGAAACCCGAGACAGAGCTTGGCAGTATTGCAGTAGTACTGGGGGGGGGGTCCCACACTTGGAAGATCTCAAAAACACCTTTTGAGTCGTACCAAAGATTCGGGTGGACGAAAAGGCGCAGCTTCCGTGTACCGATGACGGTGATGATGTAGTTTTCTCGAGGGGGAATTGCTGATCGCAGAAATAAATTCTGCAGAAGGCGTGGAAATATTACTAGCTTCGCTTGTATAGTTTCGAAATCAATTCCCCCTCAGTGACCAAGAAAATGATCCATCAATCAGTCACATACCTACCTTATGTATCGTACACCAGCGACATTACTGGGTAAAGTATTTCTGTCAACTGTGCATTGTTCGAGATCATCTTGGTTTTCTTGGTCAATCTCTACCTGCAGGTTGCGACCTGTCCTAGAACGCTCTGCGGGCCTTCAGGAACCCTTGGGGAGTAGGAACACAATGGGTGGCTTTTTAGATGACACTAGTGGTTTCGTTACGGAGCTTGCGTGCCGATCCGATATGTAAGCATCTTGTGCTGCACCACTGAGGCACATACTTAGTTCTAAATAAACAAGAGTTCAGTTCTATTGATTTGCTGATGGGTTTGAACAAGACGATGTTTGTAGAGTAGAGTGAATCTCCAGTTGGAGTGTCTCCGAATCGCGCATTGATCTCGTGAAGGCGCCGAGACATACATTAAATGCATCACTGGCGAAGCTCGGAGTATAGCTGTAACCACAATAATATATTCCACAATGTCAAGGTGAAGACCCAATTCAGCTTCAAACTCTACCACAGTAAGTAGTTGAACGTGAACTCGAATCTCTATCCTAAAGATACCTTCATACGCAGGTACTTGAACTTTTATGCCCGATGAGATCACACATGCGAGGTCCAAATCGTACAAGCGTACCTCCGTACTAGCAGCTAGAAGCATCTCAAGCATGATAAAATGGGAGGAATCAACCTTTGATACTCAGCATTATAGGACGGCTATGCCACGTCGTATATCTAATGTCCACAGTTCGAATCAATTCAAGGGAGAAAATAAAAGTTATCTGAACGGCTGTATAGCCGCTGAAAGGCGACATTGAATATCAGAAGACAGCGAAGTTATGGCACTGTGATCAGAATCTTATCATAATTCTGCATGTAAACATGGAGCAAATCTAGGAAATTTAGATACTACCAGCAATAGCGGACACATCTTCGTTTTGTTTTCTTTTATGTCAGCATAATCTCTCGTGGCGGCATAATGTTACGTTCTATTGACCTAAAGGCTCAAACTGAGGAGGCAAAAGAAAGAACTGTAATAGCTCTGTGAACACCAGCAATGCCTGGTCATGGGAGAGATTTCTAGCGTTCAGGCAGGCAAATTTTGGGAAATGAAGACCGTCTCAAGTTTGAGCTGGGACAGTTTGCTAAATTGAAGGCCTGATGGCCCCTCAACTTATGGAGAGCATTGACGATCGCGGTGGGTTGGACGAAGGGAATTTGACTGTTGTACCGAAAGATATTCCGTTCGGGTTTCTTGAAAAACATATTGAAGGCTCTCTGATCGAAGCCCGTTCCCGAGTGGTAAATCCGACGATCTTTTGAGATATCATAACACCCTTTGACCCGATAGCTGATATGAATTTGAACAACGGAAGACTTTCGATTGATATGCAAATTGACCACAATTGCGTTAAATGACCATGTCCTCTATGTATTTTTCCAAACATTGATGAAAGATCTGTGAAGAAACTCGTCGGCTAACTCAAAAGCCAGTCGTCTGCTCAAAGGCTCAAAGAGAAGCATGCCACGATATGGTTAGCTCAGGAGGCACGTTCAAGCAGATTAGGATTCAAGACAATCAACAAATGTTCAAGGCACTCCCGATTTCCATGAGTATGCGCAACATGTACGTAACCGGGATTACGAACAAGTAGACGTTGTCATCGGCCCGGTCCATTCAGTCAGCAAACCCCAATGGCCTCGATGGTCAGCCTACGCCCGTAGGACCCGCGCCTGACAAGCGAGGTCAGCGCCATCTGATCACTTCTGGCTTTCGTCTCCTCGATATGCCCCTACACCCATGATCAGATAAATCGAAGGATTGCGACCACCGTGTTTGGGGCTTTCAAAGGCAATTTCGGTGTTCGGACACCGAAGCGTACTGGGACATCCCCGATCCCAAAAGTAAGGCTGTTATCCATGAGCCGCGACCGGCGCTTGGTACTCTGAGGCAACGTACGGCTGCTGTCGTCTAGAGGCCTTATTGGGTATGGCTTACTTCTATGAGGTGTCTGTTTGGGCTGTGAGTGCCTGGCCGACTTCTCCAAACCGCTTGATCTGCTCTCCGAGAGACTGCCGGGAGTTCATACCTTCGTACATAATTTGGAGTTGCGGGTCTAGCTTGCAGCTCTTGCTCCTTTGCAGGAGAGTCTAGCTTGGGGCCCTGGTGATAGTATGATAGACGCCCTTGTCTATGGATTACGAGCATGTCGCTAGGCCACGGCTGATATCTTCGACTTGCATTACAAGCGGCTACGGCCGGGATCGAAAACATGGTGTGAAAGGACTCGCCATTGATAAATGGTGAGAGAAGACATGGGATTGCCAAACAAAGCCTCTAGAGCGGATAAATGTAGACCATGATCTTGCCTGACATGCTCAGACTAACAGATTATACCCGTAAACACTCATCCATCGAAGAAGATGATATAGGGGTGAAAGGTCTATTATTTGATATAAGTAAGGGCTGAGGAGATGTTTAGTAGCCTGATATTGCAGATTTTCCACAAACAAAGATTTATATTATTATCGCTCAGAACGCCGCAAGGAACATGAGCTGCGAGAAGATACCACAGTAAGACCAAACAGATTGATGCAGTGATGTTGAAACTTTTGGGTTACATAGGAAGGTGACGACGAAAATCAGACTGACAACCAGAACAGAGAACTGTGTGGTTGTGCCACGTAAATGCCTCGACTTTTATATGCCGTCGCCGGCTATGCAACATCTCAATTAAGGCCATACTCCAGCGTGACCGTAGTGTTGAACCCGACCGCCGACAGCGATAGTTTTAGTAAGATCGGGCATTATCGGCTTCGGCCGTAATTATCCGGTGCGTATCTTCTTCGCTGCTGCACCTGCACAGGGCGATTTATGTACATGTCCTCGTCGACGCCACTGCCGCTTATGATCATTCGCTCCGCGGCTTGCTGCTCGTACTGTCTGGAGAGATTCTGAAGATCTTCTATCTGGCTCTGGGGAGAGATTAGAAGGTGTCATGTTGGAGCCTCTGTCGAAGGCTAACCTTGGTAAGAGGAAGGCCGGGGGCAGTGACCAGGTAGCCTTCGCGTCCTTGGTAAGAGTATGGCCGGACCGATGCGTATGGCCCGAGATAGAAATGGATGTGGCTGAAGATGATATGCCGAGATATGCCAAAGCCAGGGACGAAATACCGTTTGTAGTCGCTACTTTGGACGGAAGGCATCTTGGAGAGTTGGAAGAGGGCAAAGATTGGGCAAGGCTTTTCGAAAAGTTAAGAAAGAGTTGCTGTTGAGACTGGCCTCTATAGGGACCTTTGATACCTCCCTTATACCCATTACAGCCTCGGAATGTTCAAGCTATGCTATTGGGCAATATGTAGTAATGGCCTCTACCGCCAGTTTTTACGCAGGAATGAAAATTCCAGACGAAGATGTCGTCGGCGTTTCTGAATCCGAATCCGAATATTATACCGTGGACGAAGTACGCGTTCCTGGCTACGGAAGTTCGCTGGATCCTATTGGCCGCTTCACTTTCACTACTTTTGCACCAGGGAGCCTCATTATTGCGATACAATAATTGTCCCTGTATGCGTGGGTGATCAAATTGGTTAATCAATCATATAATGTGGGCTGCCACCACCCAGATCATACGGCGCCCTGTTTTCTAACGTTCCTGATTGAACCTAGAGCCTCGAGAGCCTAGGTCCGCCTTTTGGCTGCCTTGTACACCAAATATACATAATAAAATGGGTTCATGCTGATCTTCGTTATCAGAGGATGTAGCTAGCATAATGACAACATCTGTTTGTCGGAGCTCTATGGGTGATGATGCGCAAAGCGCCTTCGCCTTGAACTGGACTTGAGGAGTAATCCCCCACGCCCAACAAAAAGAAGCATTCGTACAATGCTTGTAGCCGAGTTAACAGGTTGCACTTCTTGTTGGAAGAAACAAAGATCCCTAACAGGGCTGGTTTTCAGCCCTTCCATTTCGCACCCAGACTTGTCCAAGATGTGTTGAGGAGGAATTAAAGAGCTAGAGTGGCGACACAAAAGATTCAATTACCAAAACCTGAGAGATAGGCCAGTGATGATTCAAAGAATAATCCGCCCACGGGGGCACGGTGGATCAACCCCAGAGCCCGTACAACCTACCTAAGACGCGGACTCCAATCGGAATAGCGAAGGGTGCTGGACTCTAGAACCGAATTTTGTTGCTCGAACACCGTTCCTCAGCTTGTGGTGTGGTATCCAACATACGGATGCAAGGTTTTCTATAGACTAGAGAACTTGCTGGCCTGGCTGGAATTGCAGAATCGCCCTATAATCGAGATTGATAGGAGGTTAAGGGAACTGGAGAAAATAAACGTTTGCTCTTGCCTGGGCTTATCTTCATCGGCATCAGTTCAAAATCCAGTGAAATCTGGACAGCACCAAGATATGCACGCAATCTAATCCTGGGACTTGTGCTCCTGAACTTCCAAGCCCTGAGATTCCAGCATATCATCGTGTCCAAAACCATGCATGCAGCAGTGCACTGACCGATGAGAATCGCCACGCTGGAAGTATTGAACTTACAGGAGGCGTTATGTTGACAAGGCAGCCAACAGACCTGGCGAATACTCCAGTTGTTCTCATTGCTAGATGTCTGAACAGTACAGCGTGAGTTATGTTGAGTTCATCGCCAAGCCCTCGCACGACCTAAACCATACTCATCCATGGGGCATTTCTCACAGGAATTTCTACTGGAATTCAGCTGCTTTGAAGAATATCCCTCAAAATGAGTCAGCGAGACCTGGCAGGAAGTTTTCTTTTGCTGTTGAATATTGTGATTGTGATTGTGATTGTAATTCATACACCCTTGTGACATCGGTTTAGGCCCGATCCATGGGGGACTCTATGCTATTTATATCGAGTGGACAAAACCCTCTGAGGGAGAAAACCACTCGGCGTCTATACGGCTGCTTCGCGCAGCCGAAACAATGAGATTGACACTGTGTTACCAAGTAATGAACCTATAGCTTCTATCCAGCGCGTGACGCTCGAGTAAACTCTTGATGAGAGTGTCTGTGCTGTTTGATTATGACGCATCGTCTTTGCCCTGCTCTTCATTGACGGTATCCTATACAACGATGTCCCGGTCCGATCCTCGGTCCGAAGACGAAAGACGTTTCCTTTGCACCCGTGGTGCTCGTGGTTGTAACGTACGTAGAGCTGTGTTCTCTTACTCAATGATTGCCATTCATTGAGCAGAGAAATATGTGATGGAAGAGAGACGCACACGATGAGGAGATAGAGTGTGATTGTACTGAGTAATTCTTTTCTTCTCTTGATTTGACTTGTGTCACGTAGACGTTGAATGAATTGTTAGTATAGGCGTGCGGTCGCAATCGTTCGATGTTTGACTCTGATCGATGAAAGAGAATGCGTTCTGATCGTTCTCTTGAGCTCTCGATTTTTCACGTGAATAGATGAATGACTTGACGTCAAGTAAAGAAGGTGAGCTCAAGCTTCCTCAGTATATCAGCGTGATCGACGAGTCACTACTTCTTCGAGCACTGTAATCACGTCTCTCAATACTTGAAATGACTATTCTATCTGATATCTTTTCATCAATTACTCGACGACACTGTCGATGTGATGAAGACGTTTCGATATCGACGCAGTCGACGAATCGCAAATTCTTCGATCACTTGTAGTCACAACTCGCAGACTCTTCACCTGAGTTGTCTTTTTCACTAGTAGTATCTTTCCATCTCTTACTGACATCGACATGTCATTAATCTTCTTCGTAGATCGATTGTGACTGTTAGGAAGGATGTTGTCGCGTGGGTGAAAACTCTGCACGACGACTTTCCTGACCACGCAACGTTCTAACATCGTTCGAACTGCGTCGAATTGAGATCTCTTGACTCTTCTGACTTCTATTCGGACACAGAATAGAATCAAAAGGTTCGTAGCCGGCATCACGTACAGATGAATCTCGTTGCCAGCCCTGTTGAATATTAATATACTGCCAACGGTCTCATCTTATAACAGTGGATCTTTCTAGTTTATTGCAGTTTCTATGATACTCTTAGGCTCACAATCGATGGAATGCCTGGATGGCTGCGTCATAAGATCAAGGAATAGGTGTGTACCATAACGGCTAAGTGCTTCTACACTGCAAGACGTCAACAATAAGAGACTCCTTCACGTCGTTAATCTAGCAGCCTCTTTGCTCAGACCCACCCGAACTACTCTGGCGGCTCGTAAGGATGTACAAGCATCTCACTAAAGCTAAAGTGGATGCTATAGTTAGCTAACAAAGACGGTAAGTACTTGGCTATAAACACTGACCTCTCCAGCTTTTCCTTGCCCCTCACCTCTTCCACCAAAAGCGGCATCTTGACAACGTTGAATTCATCATAGAGCTCCTCGATTTGGTCTAGATACTTTTTCTGCATCTTTCTTCTCGCATTACATTGCTCACAGACATTGCTCTTTTTCGGGAACAATAACTGATTCACCACAATGGAATGCGTGTCGATCTCGTACGAATTCAACTCCTGAATCATTCTCTCCGTTTCGTACAATGACAGAAATTCTGGAATACAGACACACACGAATGTTGTCATATCAGCGTTCTTGAACTGGGTGTTGACTTCTCCTATAGTTTCTCGAAGAGACTCCATCTTCTGCAGGACTTCGTCGAGGTTCTGCCCACCAGGAAGCCCACCTCGTGCACCAATAACCGAGTTCAGCATGGGTCCGAATTGAGTTGATAATTGCGAGAGCTTGGCAAGCGCCTTCTCCATGACAGTAGGGAATTGGAGGAACCGAAGAGTGTGGCCTGTGGGGGCTGTATCGAAGATGATGGTCTCGTAGGAAAGCGATTTGACCTGCTTTAGTACTTCGGCGAAAGACATCGCTTCGTCGACACCAGGTATCTATATCCTCATATATTAGTATTGTAGCTCGTAGTCTTCCAGCTAAAGATCCGGAGACGCACACTGAACGCCAGATCCTGCATCATGCCTCCCATACCCCCTAGGCCTGCCATAGCCTCTTCCGCACCCTCTCCCCCTTCCTTCAATAAATCTTGGATGCTTCCATTGGGATCGATTTCCATTGCGCTTAGGTTCGTAAAGCCATCGATCAGCCTTGCTTCTTTACCAAACTTCTGGCTAAACGCATCACTAAGATTATGCGCAGGGTCGGTCGAGATAAGCAAGACGGATTTGCGAACACGGGCAAGTTGGATAGCGAGTGAGCAGGAAGTTGTGGTTTTTCCTACTCCACCTTTACCTCCAACAAAAATCCAGCGCAGTGACTTCTGGTCGAGGATGTTCTGTAAGGTAGGCTCAAGTGTATCGGAACCAGCGTCGACAGCTGCAGCAGACATTATGAAGTAAGAATTATCGCAAGCCTGTTACTCTCGTTGTTGTTTCGTCTAGGTTAGATTGACGGTACTGCCTTGAAATGTGGAGTCAAATATGGGTCGTGCACAAACCGAGGATATAGTAGTCTTGGTTGTTCTAGTCTTTTCGATTGGAATACTTGGTAACGAAGGTATTGCTCTACCTCAGACAATATAAAGTGGTAAGACACCTTCACTACTATCAAGAGTACCTAAAGTGCGACACATCAAGGCCACTCGCGGCTTCTGTGACGTAGAGCCTAGGCTCGTCCTTGTATTACACTTGGCCGATAACCTTATCGGAGCGACGGCCTTTTTAATAGTTCTAGAGCCTTATCGTCGCTGTGAGGCACCTCGGACGTCTGGACATTCAACTACTTAAGTGCTCTCTAGCTTCACGAAGACACAAAATAACGACGACATAATGAACACAACGACCGCTGCAGTCCTTACTCCCCATCCAGCTCCAAATCCACAGCGTGACCCTATAACCTGCCATGTCCTTGACCTTACTACCGGACGCCCTGCGCCGTTCCTCAATGTCTCCCTTACTCTAATCCGCCCACTGGGACCGTCAAATCCCTTCCGAGCCACCACCACGTCCGACGGACGCATTTCCACCTGGAACGTACAAGAAGGTCCTAGCCTCTCAGAAATCTTCGCTAATCTGGCCGAACACGAAGACGGGAAGATGGTGTGGAGTCTGAAATTTGAAACGGGCGCATACTACGGAGAGGGCAACACATTCTTTCCTGAGGTGGAAATCAGATTCTTTGTGCACCCACACAGCGGACACTATCATGTTCCCTTGTTGCTGGGTCCTTGGAGTTACACAACGTACCGAGGGAGTTGATGAGCATCGAGATGCTTGGATCCACTCTGGAGCGAATGAATTGCGGTGGTCAATGTGTGTGCTTCATCATTTGTTACCTCGAACAAGAAGATCGGCATACTGTCTACTGTTTGGGGAGGTTATGGGCACTTTCCCAAAACCAAGCTACAGTCGCCCTGAGAAGATCTCTACAGTCGCCATCGCCGAAGTCCGGAACCTTCGATATAGATAAACTCACAAGGATTACGGCTTGCTCAACAAACCGAGGTAGCGGTTTTCCCAATTCCAAATAAGCAGCTGGATATGATTCTACTAATCCAGACAGCGTCATTCCTTTAATGCGGAACAGGCTCTATGTTCCTCAATGTGAGGGTACAGTACCACGTCCAAGTCCGAGCTCATCCACTTGCCGAGCCCATGACAAGAGGGCATCTAAGGCAAGAGTAACGCGAGTGCAAAAATTATCTGTCACCATCCCAGCGTTGGGTACGGAGAAACGCAATTTTTTTGGCTATGTGCAGACTCCTACAGCTACTCGCGCATTTGTTGCGGATCCAGGAAGCTGGTCATCTGCTGATGGTGTCATATCTGCATGGGACGAGAACAACGTTCTGCGCTGCACCTGCTTGGATTGCTTATCAGAAATGCGCGATTGATCAGTCGTTGGTAGGGAGGGTAGGCATCGACCACAAACCCATGCAGCCAGCATTTATGCATGATGTTTTTGAAAGTCAATCACAAAGATCTAGATCAATGAGATGGTGGCGCTATCTGAAACTCCCTGCTCGACTGCCAGCATCATGGCACTCCACCTAACCTTCACCGCTAAGGGCATGGCATGTTTAGCCGGGCCAATCGATGTTATGCAAGATAGGGCCGAACCCTTGTTTAGTCTTGACTGACGGGTTCCTGGGTCAAGAGCAACGGCTTTAGGACAGGAACAAGTGCATAAGGTAGTGATCCGTGCTCAATGTGGTCTGTTCAATCACAGTGGCACAATTTTACCCGATCTGCATATCTATCATCTATCACTTACGACATGCAGCTCTCGGCCGCGGGGCATCAAGGGAAAAAAAGGAGCATTACGACGACAGCAAATCCCATGGGACTTAGGAACCAGGATGGGGCATGGTGTGGTACTGTCATTCATGTGAGCTCAGGCCGTTGGAGAGGGGAACTCTTAGCACAAGGGCGTCTCACACCATCTCCGTCCCTGTACCGATGGGAACCGCCGTTACCTTTTGATGTATATATACCTGTACCTCTGTCTCCTCAAGACCCACACCCTTCACATTGATCACCCTGGGCCAAGAGTTTCTATTCAACTGCCACCCTTCTTTCCTTCAATAGCTGCGAGGTCTGCGACTTCTACCCACTTCCGGCTCCTATATTATATTCCTTCTACAAAAAAGCTTCATTCATTCATCTTGTTGTCGTTGGCAATTATTCAAGCCAGACCGAAATTCGGCTCTCGAAACCTAATCCTTTGAAATCCGTGTCAAAGTACCTTCATCCATCTCGTTCTATTCCCGTCATCATGCGCTTCTCTGGAGGAGGCATATTAGCCCTTGCGCTTGCGATGTGTCCGGCTCCAGTTACACCAGGGCACGCCGGGTCGTTCACTGTCATTGGGTTCGGAAACCCTGTCGTTGTTGGGCGTGAAGACCCTATCATCAGCCCGGGGACGGTATCAGCGCAGTATGTTCCCAGACTTACATTCTCATCATTTCCCCTCACATTTCCCTCCTTTGAGCCTCATCCCGAATCTCTCGACGTCTTTCGGAGCACATCGAGCTTTTATTTCCCTCTTCTCTCTCTTGATCTACTATAAAGCTTGATCCTGTAACCCGATACGGTAATACTGACTCCGAATATTATGACAGTGTCCATACGGTCATTGGCGGCAATGCTTTTTTGCCAACCATGTCCGACACTCAAGCCATGAAGTCAACGTGCACATCTAGTCAGGTCAAGAACGACCTCAGCAACTATTGGATACCGAGCTTATTCTTCCATGCATCAAATGGTAGCTTTGTCCCAGTACAGGCGACCCAGTTCAATGTTTATTATATGTTCGTCCCATTAGCTGTTTAGTTTCGATTATTTGCATGTTGACTTTACACCAGCTTCGAACAAACTGATGACAATATGGTGCCTTTCGATCAAGGTCTTCGAATTGTGGTTGGTGATCCATTCATGCGTTCTCAACCACAGAACACCAATTATAATATCGATCCTGCACGTGGCGCGATTCAACCGATTCAAATTAGTTGTCCTGGTTCTGGTGCTTATGCTTCACAAAACCCGAATTCTCCGGATACAGGCGTCGGTTTCCCCGATAAAGACTGTACCGCTACCGGGACGGGATTGCGATACGATATCTACTTTCCATCATGTTACAACCCGTCAGCTGGTCTGTCGAATTACCGGAACAATATGCAATACTCGAGCAGTGTGGGCGCCTCAGGAGGCAGCAAGAATTGCCCAGCTGGGTGGAAACACCATCCACAATTGCATGTTGAGGTCTACTGGGATGTCCACGCATTTGCTGGCGAATGGACCGAGGGTACTGGTTCAACCCCATGGGTTCTGGCGCAAGGAGACCCTACTGGATATGGTCTCCACGGTGATTTTGTAAGAGTCTCATCTTGGAAAACCCTGAAATCATAATAAGCGGGGCTAACATTTTGCTAGTTCAGTGGTTGGGATACAAATACGTTGGCGACCTTGATCAACACCTGTAATTCTGGGGATGCACGCGTGGACAAGTGTCCTTCGGTACCAGGAGGCATCAACTCCAACTCTGAGATGAACGGTTGCTCCATTGCTCCGTCTGTCGATGAGCCAATCTGGGGAATGCTCGATAAATTACCTGGATGCAACGACATCCAGTATGGCCCTGGAGAAGCTCATTCACAAACAGGATGTGGCGCCACAACTTCGTCGAGCACGCCAGTAACTCAGCATACTGATATGACTCCCGAAAAATGGCAATATGTTGGCTGCTTCACCGATATGGTGAATGGAGTACGAGTCTTCACCAAAGCGAGCAAGAATGCTTACACATCAAATATCGTCCCTATGTCAGTCGAATCGTGCATAACATTCTGCGGTGGCTTGGGCTTTTCCATGGCTGGCCTAGAAGATGGTAACCAGTGCTGGTGCGACAATGCCATGAATGTCGCGAATGGTGCTGGAGTCGCGTCTGGGCTTTGCAATATGCCCTGTTCGGGCAATGGCAAGCAAGTCTGTGGCGGCGCTCTGGGCTCGATGGGCTACATCTCCATATATCAGAAGTGTTCCGGAACCTGCGCTAATCCTGTTGCGGAATCCGGAACGAAAACATCGAGAAGATTCAGGAAGCGACGATCGCATAGGCACCTGGTACACGAGGCGCTGGTAATATCTTAAGCTATCGCTTTTACTCCCTCCAAAAGTCAGTCTCTATATCGCTGAGAGCTGGCCATTCGAGACACCGGCAAGCTCTTCCGTTCATGACCTCATACTTACATCTCTCTGAAAGGAACCATAGATCTGTTTGGGAGGTTTCCCAACGGTTCTGCACATATGGCCTAAGGATTGTGTTTCCCACGCTCTTCGTCTTAAAACCGTATATAAAATTCTCTTCTTTCCTTATGTCGATTTAGAGGCCGACGTTTATGGAGATCAAGGGTTAGATGGTCTCATTAACGAACGATATGACTATATAACTATATGATTACCTTTACAGAGCATCTCGATTTCTGTACTTGGTCGCTGTTCGCTTTGGTGTTGAACCTTCTCTGATTGTGGAGCTAACTCATGCCTACGCCTACACCGGTTGCACCGTCTCTATTCCTTTTCATGTCATATTGCGAGCCCAGAATAAATTGCTGAGGATGTGAGGCATGTGTAGTATCCTTGCCATTCTATGATTATACGTACCGTTGTGCCCAAATACGTTAGGGACGCGAGCTTCGCCAGGAACTACATGCCTGCGAGGGCAAGGACATCGGCTCGACGGTCGGCATATTAGACCTATATTCAAATACTCGTCTTCTCCCTTAGATAAGTGCAAGCAAGATATCGATGGACGTCTCGCTTAATTGAGTCTTTCAACTAGGTCATCGATAAGCTTACAACACTCACCTCATCCGCTTCCAGAATTCAAACCTTACGCCTGTCATACAATGTTATTTTATGTCATACAAACCGTTCATCGTAATCTCTACGGCTTACTTGCTGCATTCGAGCTAAGATGCGATAAACGCCACGATGGGAACGACATCAGCCCCAGCTCTGTTGGCGCAACCGTGTAAATCTTGATAATATATCTGGCCGCGCTGCATTTCGGACCTGGACACCCTTAGGTTTTGTTTTCAGACTTCTGCGAATCATTGAACTGTCAAATCAACGCGATCATATCCAAAATGGCAGGGCTCTTTCCCGCGTTAATAGGCCCCCTTGTCGGACCTATATTAACAGGCGTCCTGGGTGGAAGTCCTCCAGCTCCAGCTCCAGCTCCTCCACCACCACCACCACCACCCGCTCCAGCTGGTCCGATCAACGTGAGCGTCAGCTATGTCCAAGCACCAGCTGCCCCCACAGCACCTGCTCAGCCGCCGGCTCCCCAAGCACCGCCTTCGCAGGCACCGCCAGGAACTACAACCGCACAAGTAAGCGCACAGTTCACCCCCCGGATCGGGACCGTTATCCCTCCCAACGGAGATCGGAATGGACAAAATGGATATAGGCAGAACCAGGGAGATCAGCAAAGTCAAGGAGGCCAAGACGGCTACAGCACAGACCTGTCACAAGGGGACCAAGGCAGCTTCGATCAGTCCCAGGGCAACCAAGGTGACTTTGGCGACCAATCGCAAGAAGGCCAGAATGGCTCCGGCCAGCAGTCTTCGGGAAGCCAAGGCAACTATGGCCAACAGCATGGAAGCCAAAATCAAGCTGGCTTCGGCCAACCCCAAGGGAACCAAGGGCGCGCTGGCCAATCCCAGGGCGGATCTAGCAATCAGGTGCAGAGAGGCCAAAGTGCCTTCCCCCAACAGTCACAACCGAAAACGCAAGGCACTCAAGGCGGCTCTCGTCACCCGCAAACGCACCCCAAGGTAAGGGGCAACCGGTAGATCCAGCTGATAAATCTCCCATTAATTGAACATGTCCCTTAAGGGGGGATTGGCTCATTTAGTGACCAGGAAGGGCACCAGTCCCAGCAGTCCCTGTCCGGGTCAAGGCTCCTGTAGTGCACCGGGAGTAGTTTTCGCGGGAGGTGGGAAGTCGGGGTCATGGTGAGGCCAGGAGCCGGCGGTGTTGATGGAATGGTATTTTTGAGTAGAAGGAAATCAGAATCTGGCGATTATTTTCCGTTTCCTTAGCGTCAGATACTCGTATGCACGGGGTTTCCGCGCACTCTAACTAGAAAGGTTAGTTACAGATAGTATCCCGGGGCACCAGATAGTATCCCGGGGTTTAGCGTGCCCCGAGATACTATCTGTAACTAACCTTTCTAGTTAGAGTGCGCGGAAACCCCGTGCATACGAGTAGCTCGCAAGCACTAGCTACTGTACCAACAAATTTCATTATCTCCGTCAGCATCTATTACTTTAAACTAAAGCAAAAGCGATCGACTGCTTTCCACCAAATCGACCTTTCTTCCAAAACTCCCTTCAAAGAAAATAGACTATAGAAGTTATTCCTTTCAGCCTCTCGCGCTTAGAACTGATGTACGAGCACAGTAAGCTATAAGCGCAGACCTAAGGCAATGAGGTCGCTGCACAGTCAGCGCGGAGAAATCCGTTTTGATGTCAGGTAAGAACTTGTGGGGATCTTGGGTTTTGTGGATTAGAAAAAAGTGAGATTCGCGGGATGAGAGGCGTTGTGGGAGTGAAGGATGTTATGTGAGATGGCTTTTTGGTTTGGCGAGGGGGGCTTTGGAAAGGTAGGCTGGTGATGAACATCACAGGGTTCAAGGCGATAGTTGGACTGTACGGGGTATGTGGGATTATAGGTGAGTTCACGGATTTTTTGAAGTTATCAGCTTTCTTTCAAATTCCTATGATTTGCACAAAAATGTAAATTAATGTAATATTTTAGATTTGGAATCGGCTGAGATATTGAATATTCTACTTTTCTATCTGCGCTTTTTCAGGATCGTCGGACGGATGTACAACGCAGCGAGCAAAAGGAGCAGAAATACGTGAAACATGAACAACAGGAAAACCAACGACAAGAACGCTATAGCCAAGCACAGAACAGCAAGCCCCCAGCCCAGCACGATATGGCGCGTCGTCCAGCTCTCAAAATATACCAGTATCTGCACCAAAGCCCGGGGCCGTCATTGCATAGGTTCTTCTTCTACGTTTCCAGGGTGAGGAGCTTCGGGGGCTAGGCTGTGGGTGTTGGCCAAGGTGCCCAAGCCGTACATTCCCAGTTTGACAATGGCGTCCATGTGTTGTGAAGTGAAACCCTTCTCTGTGGTGGGAATTTGTTAGTTGATCGAGTCTCTACTGCGGATAGGGTGATACTTACTAGCGAGCTTTCCGGCGTGATGAACGGCGTCGTGATGTTCTGGGGTGTAATCGGCGTGCTTGGCAGACATGGCTTGTCGTCCTTGCTGTCCCTGTCTTCCCTGCTGTCCTTGTGTCATTGCGCCGTTGACACCTTGTTGCTTGGTAGTCACCGCGCCATAACCGTTCTTCTGGGAGTTGAGGTTTTGTTGACCATAGGCGGAAGGGTCGCCGCCTGCTTGGCTGGGATCTTCTTGCCCATACGCACCAGCAGGTGGGTTTTGTTGAGCATCCTGATCTTGTCCATAATCGTTGGTATCTTGTTGACCGTAACCCCCAGCAGATGGGTCTTGCTGGCTTTGGTCTTGGGCACCTTGGCCGTATTGTTGATTGCCGTATTGAGACATTCTCTTGGAGAGTTGGGACTGAAGTATGAGGTGACGAGCCAGTGAATTTCTTGAGGTGGAACGTCTATGAGAGTTTGTTCTAGGGATAGGAAGTTGATTGGAGGAATCCGTGATGAATTTTGTGAAACTGTTGAGCTTGTGGAATGGGAGAATGAAAACAGGCTTGAGAGTCTTGCTATATATGCTATAAGGGCGAAAGAGAGCACACAATTACCAATGAAATAAAATAAGCCGAAGTTTGGTCAATTAAACTATCATGAGTGCAAGGCACATTTCGCTCGAGAAACAAAATACAGTCTCACCTCTCCTCTCCTCGCTAAGGTATGTGGACTGCTTACTCTTCGTGCTGCGTTCTTACATCCCACATCATCCCATCAGTGCGGAGTGGCTGGTAAGATTGCATGGTATTCTAAGACTCTGTGGCGCAATCTAGGTTCACTACATAGGTGACATGCGCAACGCTTAAGTTTATGGACATACATAGTGGGAAAGGTCAACTTTCAGTCAGCTCGCTGAATCAGATCACCGTTGTTAGTGAAACAGGCCAAGTCTTCTGATTGGCGCGTGTTATGCTTCCAGCTTCCTCTGCTCTCGTCTCTCGTTATAGTTATTATTAACGCTTTGTAATGGCGATGTAAGCTGAGATGGCGTCCAGAGTCTCGTACAGTAGTGTTGAACATACTGAAGGTTTTGACATGGAAATAGTAGGTCTGAAAGAACAAGTGCTGATGGAGTGGCGCATTGCTTGGGATCGAGAATACTGCTTCCAAGACCAAACAGTGCCGTACCAAGCAACCCCCGACATTCTCGGTCTCGTTTTCTCTCATGAATTATTCGGCAGCTGTTGAAGCAAGGAGCAAGTCGCCCTTTACGATGGATGATCAGACCTTTACGGAAACAAGGTCTTTTGGCTCAACATTTAATGCTAGTTCACATATCAATTCTTCAAAAGAAATAGCATCCGAGAATAGCCAGAACACGGTCGAGATGCCCAACGAGGACTTCTACAAGCAGAATTCAGGGCTAGTCAGTACCTTTGCGAACTCTGACCGCCCTGGGGATCTAGCCGATACAACACGCTATATGGATCAATCATCATTGCAGTCTTCGCTAAATGGCCAACTGATAGGTTCGCAGCAACCAGGTACGGGGCGGAACCAAGACTCCGGTCGACACACTGAAGCTGTCGACGTGTCTCATTCTGATTATTCGTCGGAGCTCTACGGCATTGATGACCACAGCACGAACTCGCAATTGCAGGAGTCCGGTCGGAAAGTAGCGTTCGAGAACTTCACTTCTTCTATCGAAGTGAGAAGGACCCCAAAGCCTGTGGTTAGTGCCGAAGCACGCTCGCGATGGGCCATGTTAGCCGTGCTGGCAGGTGTCTCTAAGACAGAAAACTCGGAGGAAATAGAAGGGAGCATAGAAGGATCAATCCAAAATCAGCAATATACTACAGGTTCGAATTATCGAGCCGATGAGGGGCAGCCATTAGACGATCGAAGTTTCCAAGAATCTCGGCATTCCAAACCTACTCGTTTTTCCGGCGCGCTGTCTGATGTCGTCGATAGAGAAAGACTGTCCGTGCTTCATGATGAAGTACAAGACCCTCAATCGAAAATTTCCACAGAATATACGTCTAGCATGAAGAAATATCTGCAAACTCTTGGAGATAACCCTCTAATCGATAATCGCGGTTTAAAGGAAGGCTTTCAATCATACAATATTAATGAAGAGCAGAGTATCCAGAGTAAAAATCATGTGGTAGAAGAAGACTTTGGAACACAACATGGCCTTTCTGATGGGCACTCTTTGGATCAGAACTCCCGCGGCGAAGAAAACTCCCGTGTGGGAGAGGACTTCGAAAGTGGCAAAGATACGATGGAACAAGGATTTCAGTATGGAGCCCAGGCTCTGAAAGAATCCTACGAAGATGGTCGGCGCCATTTCAGGGCAGAAGTACAATCGAGTGAGCATGGTTCAGAAAGAATAATTGAGTCTAGTCTGGAAGGCCTGGGAGATAAATTCAAACCTCCTGGAATTCTCGCACGAGGAGAATGTCATTCCGGTAAAAGCGAGCTAGAGGGTGAAATTAATTCTGGGAAGCATGGCCCAGAAAGGAATGTTCTCTCTGGCGTCGAAGCTTTAGAAAGAGGCTTTGAAACCGGTGAGATTGTCGTCAAGCAAGGTTTCCAATCTACAGAGCAAGGTCTGAAAATGGGATTGGGATTTGGAGAGCATATCTTGGAGAAAGAATTCCAAGCTGGTGCGAGAAAGGTAGAAAAGGAGCTCCAGGGCAGCAATATAGTCCAAGACTTTCCGAGAAGTGAGCACGACCTCGGAAGTGTTCTGCTATCAGGTAAGCAGGAAGTGGGGCGGCTATTGGACGGAAAGGTCTCACAAGATGTATGTTACGGCGAATCGAAATTGGAACGCGATCTTCAGTCAGGTGCACGAGAAATCGAGCATGCCTTGGCCGGTCACGGATTGGAGAAGAATCTTGCAAAAGGTAAGCATGAGCTGCAGGGTATTAATACTAGTCTGCAACAACGTTCCCGAGAGGGCGAACAATATTCGAAGCAGGCATTGCGCAATGGCATCCAGGGGCTGGACAATGCGTTGGGGAGGCAAAGTACATCAGGAAACCAAACACAAGGCCCTGTTCGAGGTGGGCCGAGCCGAGCTTCACCCAACATTGTTCTTGCCGGTAGTGGCCACGCCAATATGCCAGCCGTACATCAAGCAGGATCTAGTGCTCCTACGCGAGCTGGTGTAATACCTGGTGGACTAGCCCCAAATCCACGAGTAATTAGGCAGAGTCCCAATCAACCAACAGCAAGTCCTCATGGATCGGTTCCAAGTTCTCATGGCCCGGCCGGAGCCCCTTACAATGCTCGGCCTGGTGAGCGAAAAGACCAATTTCAAGGTGGACTTGCCAACAGCCCATCTATGGCACCGCACAACAGTGGAATGCATGGTATGTCATCACAGGTTCTGGGACCACGCCCTCCATTTTCAAACCAGAAACTAGGACCTAACTCAAATATTCCGGGTTTGAGACCAAATCAAAACCTCGTAAATCAGCCTCATCAACCACCACCCCTGCAGATACGGCAAGGGCCAAATTTGCAGCAGAATCGATCTAGACCTACTGCGAATATATTTCCTACGGCTGCCATGGCCCAAGCCGGATCCCAAATGCATCAGCAACCTCATCCGACAAATGTGGACCACATGAATCAGGGGAACCGACAGCAGACACAACAACAGCAACAGCAGCCAATGTCGAATATGCAAAAAAACCAGTCTGGGCCCACTGTGAATGCAGTCCAGGTAAGCAATAAGACACAAAGTGATCGCCCTCAAATTCAGCCATCTCATCTGCAGAACTTCGATCAGAGGAAGCAAGGTAATCGACCGCTTCAACCGAACCAGGAACATAGCTCTCGAAAACCGGAGAATTCTGTATCTCCTCAAGGAGCTGCGGCTCACTCTGGGGCTCAGCAAACTTCAGCACAACCACATGCTGCTATAGGCACGTCGAGTAAATTACAAGGGCAGCAAGAGCCCGTTTCATGCAACCATGGAGGCCATCAGCCGCAATCATGCCCCCACAAGCAGAGAGAGCAGTCGTGCCATCATCAGGGACATGAAGCTCAGTTATGCCCACACAAGGCAAATGCGCAAATTTGTTCCCACCAGCCGCACGATCCTCGGGCCTGTCTTCATCAAGAAAGTAAGAGCCAAGGGAGTGAGCAAGTTTGCAATCACCGGGGGCATGATGATTCTTCATGTCCACATAAGCAGAAAGCACGATCATGTAATCACAATGGGCATGAGGCTCACACATGTCCTCACATGAAGAACGCTCAGACATGCAGTCATAGGCCGCACGAACCTCGCGAATGTCCCCACAAAGCAGTTCATCAACAGCCATGCAGCCATCAGGGTCATGAACCTCATTTGTGCCCTCACGAGGTTTCTGATAGTGCTTCTTCCGATCAAGGCAAAATCCCGCCACAAAAAGCTCCCCAGCAAGGACTACGTCAGCAACATGTAGGTCCCCAACAGCCGATGCAGGCCCAGCAGCTCGATGGACCTCATCAGCTAATGAATCATGAACGGATGACGAACTCTCAACAGCAATCGAATTCCCAACCGCCAGCGACAGGCCAGCAACGGATGCAGCGTCAGCAGCAACCCAACTCTCAGCAGCAAATGAGTATCCAGCAAAATGAAGGTTCGCAGGAGCGAATATCAGCCCTGCAGCAAAGCAACATTCAGCCAAAGAGCACTTACAAGCAGCCGGCGAACTCTCAGCAATTGAACTCCCAGCAACCGTACCCCCAGCAATCCAACTCCCAGCAGTCAGATTCCCAAGAACTTACCAAATCCAGGCACCAAGCAGATCAGCAGCAGCAAACAGCAATCCTAAAATCCTCAGAATCCCTGCAACAGTCGAGCCATCAGCAATACACATCTTCGTCTTCCCAGACAACCTCTCAGCACCCAGATCCCGACGCCCCCTTCAACCCCTTCCAAGCCCTTCTCACCACATTCACAGCCCAGCACCAAGAATCCATCACCCCCAACCCGGGCTTTATCGAACGTAAGTCCCCTTTTCCCTTCACCCCCCCCCTACCAAAATACCCTTCCTCCCCCCCTTTCCCTCCCCCTCCCCTCATGCCAAACCTACAATTCAACACCCAACTTACAAACAACACATACATGCAGAGGTGCTAACGGCCTTCCTTTGAACCGCACGCGTAGAAATGATTCAGCTGCTCCTGAAGATCGCGGAAGATGCAATGCCCGAGGTCAATCGAAGGTTGGCTGCTAATGCGGCGATGGAGGAGGGTGGTGGGGAGGGGAAGGGGGCGTGGTATGAGGCGGTTTGACGGGTAGCGGGGTGGGAGGGGTTGATTGGGCCCCGGCAGGCTTGGTAAGGTGTGATGAGGTAAAGAGGGCGAAGAGAAATGACGGTACGAGGGGGATTTGATAATTTCGAAAAGGAGGTGTGAGAGAGATGCGAGTTTTTTGCCTGTTCCTTTGAGTCGTAAACAGTAATATATACATATGAATGGGATAAACGCTAGTAGTTTTCGAAAATCTTCTTTCTGCTGCGTTTTTTAAAAAAAAGAAAAGGAATCATAATCTCAAAGCTAATGTATGTAGAAGACCAGCTTTGCGTAGAGTTGCAACGACTCCAAAAATCCCATTTCAGTCTCAAAAATACCCAGGAGCTATGGAATCAGAAAACTACATGCATGCTACGTCCCTATGTTTAGTCCCGGAGTCTTTGATTTCTCATCTCTTCTCTTCTCATACCCCCCTTTTCCCTGCCTGCGCTATGCCTCTCATAGCCCCTCATAAACAACCCCCCTCATAACCCCCCCCCCCCCCCCCAAAAAACCAAAACAACCGTACAACCAATCTTCGCACCACCCGCGCATCCCCCTCCTCGGCCATCGTTGTGCGTGCTCGGGGAAGTAAATACTTTTTGCGCCTTTCCCACTTTCTTAAACACCACACAAACACCCCCCCCCACCCCCCCCACCCCCCCCTTCTCCCCACTCACCCACTCACCCACTCACCCACTATCCATCCCTCCCTTGTCCGATAGATTCCGTTGCACCTACACCCATTCTAGTCTCAACGACCAAAAAACCTGGGACACGCGAGCGAATGTTATGGCTTCCATGCGCAAGGGGAAGGGAGGGAGCGGGGTGGGTCTGTGGGAGAGTGTAGGGGTGGGGATTGGTGGGGATTGGTAGGTTGGAGGGGGGTGGGGGTGTTGCTTGGCCGGGGCGCGGGGGGGCCTTTGAGGATAAGGGGGTTTTTGGGAGGGAGGGGCGGGAGGGGCGGGAGAGGAGGACGTGGGGAGGAATGGGCGTGGTTAATGGGATTGGGAGGGGGTGTTTTTTGCTACGTATTGAATGTCTCTGGGCGCATGATTATCGGGCGCTAAGATGTCAATATAGGCTTGGGTTTTGTTGACGCTTCTTGCGTGAGTGGACGAAGGATACAATGTGGTGATGAGGATTGGATAGGGCGGAGAGGTGGTGTGATGAGGGGGTAGGAAAGGTAGAAGCAAGGGCTGCAGGAATGGGGAAAGACATTGTTGATCTCCCTTTGCGTGGGACTTGGGAGATTTCCTCATTCAGTGTTGATTTTGAACTAGGAAGTAAAATGTAGCAATGACAAATAGAGAGGCTCGACAGATTGTTGAGTGTCTCGTCTTTCTGGCGAGGTCTTTCGGTTGGCACAATGTTCACCTTGACCCCAACCCACCGGCCTTGCATATGAGTGATTGATAGTTTGCAAATGTCCAAGGCAAGGCCGTTTAGATAGGTGGTAAGGCTAAGGCAGTTCTTCATGCGTGGGTACCCATATCAGGCATCTCAAACGCTGATCACGTCTGGCGGCATGCAGTTAATCTGACAGCCGTTGTCCGGATGAAGGAATTTCGGTTGAGTAGTACTGAAAAGGGTACGAGGAGACGTGTGGCAGCACTCTTAGATTCATCACATCGGCTGTAGATCAGGAACAGTGCTGTGATGATAACGAAATTCCAGCATTCTGCGCGGGAAGAAGAAATAAATTGAACAAAGAAGCCTTTTTTCGTATTCGGATCTTTCCTCGATGTGCCTCGGTGAACATCTCAAGATGGTCGTCAGGAAAGAAAGCATGCCAAGAGGCAAGCGACGACTGGTAATCACAGATGCCAAAGAATGGCGCAAATAATCTTAGTACTACAAATGTTCCTCGTGAACGAGAATGGTGGAAGTGAGGCAATGCACCAATAAGGGTAATAACGAGGCAATGAAAAGAGGAACCGAGAAGGATAGCAACGCTCCCAAGACGGACATTGCTCCGAAAGAGAAGAGGCATTTATTGACCTTTTCAGCGACGTGGAAATGGCTCCACCGTTTCCGGTCGCATGCTGCATGCATTTGTCAACTCCTGCAGGCTGCGCCTCGTGTGGCAATTACTGTCCCACACGGCACTTGGGCACACGTGATAGACGCACCCCAGATACCGAGTCGGGCAATTGCTCCGGCATATGCGTTGCATCCTGCAGGCTGGTCTGACACCGGATGTATGTACTACAGTATGTCTGTTGACATTTCTGGGCAGCTGGGCTGAGCGTGGAAATGAAGACATGCAGAGGCCGCGTCGCATGTACCTACCATGTAGAACAACGATCAATCCCGATCTGGGCTCCCGGTCACCGCGACCTAACTGTTGCACGCAGTAAGGTAGATCATTGCGCGTCACGGTGCAAGGACTAGAGCCCTGTTTGTGGCAGCTCGGAAGGCGCCCAGGACTCGCTGTGAATGCCGGTACAGCTTTTGTTTTCACTTAGAGTACTGCGTAAGAAGATAGGTATGTTAGTGATGATTGAAGGATTAGTTTCGTCGCGTAGCCTATATGTAGTGAGTAAGAAGGAAAGCCGATTGTTAACGTGGGGGCCTGATGCGTTGGGACTGGACCCGGGACAGAATACCTCGCAAGAGCGCTCTTTGACTTTCGGTCTTTGACTTTCGGTCTGATGGGCATGGGAAAAGCGCCAAAGCTGTTAGGTAGGGGTCCAGATCCCCCCCCCACGAAATAAAAAGAAGGAAAAGCTTAAAACACTACTAGGACAGTACCTTACGGATGAATGTGAATAGCGTCATGATAGCAAGTTCACTCAAGCGAGCATTACTGAGTCCATGAGAACTAGCAATACCGACTCGGGAATCGGGATCTTCCCGATCAGAATCGAGATTGACGATATAAGATAAGGTACGGGTCTTGAAATGTTAACGACTACGAGTAGTACTTGGTATGTATACTACAGTACTAGAGTAATGCGACGATAGGAGGCCAATCGCGATTCAAAGCAACCTGGCGACAATCAGGGCCCAAGTGTACCAATCTGTATTGTTGACTACCTTACTGTACCTTACGTACTACGTAATATACCCTCTAGTAACTAGCGTAACATCCCCCTTTCCGGGCTGGTCTGGTAGTCGAATCCGGTTACCTGCTATTTTTATCCGGCATAGAGAGTTGAAAGATCTTCTGGACTGACCTCACCGCCACCAGCTAATGCAGGTACAGGGTGTGCTACCGCAATCAGGGAGACCAAATTTCCACGTCGCGTGTTTCCATTGTTTGCCGTTTTCGCGACGGCAGTTCTGGGAAAGAAAGGAGTCCGCCACCAGGCGACCTCTGAGCGATGAGATACAGAAGGAAAAGGACACCACCACGTCTTAGCAAAATGTAAATCGTCTCTCGAGACGATACCTACGTAGGTGATGGAGAGGAGGACCCAGTAAAGGTGAGGTGAAGTAAAGTAAAAGAATTACAGGAGTAACGTAGGGAGGGGTAGGTAAGGTACATGTAAAGTACTCTAGGGTAATTACCTACCCACCATTCTAGGTCAGTGATCCCTGTAGAGTCTACTGCGGGCACTACTGGCGTGCCGGTCATTCCCACTAACGATTTTTCAACGTCAAATCATAACAATACGGATTAATAATGACAATGTCGCAATTGACCCTTTGAACAGCGCAAGGGTAGATCCAATCGGATGCTTACAGGCATCCTATGCTTTCGCTACGATTGGCTAATGGCCAGACATCCCAATGGACGCTAGGTGACCCCTTGAACGGCCCGTGAACAGATCGAGCGGATCTCAGAGAATCAGCTATGCGAGGATCTCACAAAGTAGCCGCCTCCTCGGAGACTGCCGTCTTTATGAGTGTGCAGGGACGAGCCCTTTGACTCCTTTCCACTTGGATCCTTTGGTTAACGCATTTAAACGCCTGCCCAAAATGTGGCGAATACGGTAGTCAAGCTGAAAAAGGCAGGCCTCAGCTAGCCATCTGCAGCATTTCGGTTTGCATATGGTAGTCGAATACTAGGACTCGAGGTTACTCCGTAGTAGTCACTATTCCCAATCAGTTCGCTCGTCTGGCCAGTGCGGCTCATGGTCTCGACTGGTGCCATGCCACTGAGGTTGTCGAACAGAAACAACGGTCCACCAGTCACAGTCTGAACAACGAGGCGTTTACACACTACTTTTCATTCCGGTACTTCCTTCCTCGATGAAATAAGTCTTTCGCTTCTGACTCTCAAGTACGGTACGGTATTGTATTCAGACCAAACTCAAATACTGTGTGGCTTGTACCGTTGTCTTGTCTGGTCTGGACATTTGACACGCTGAACACGTTTGATAAAGAGGCTAGTGCTGGATCTGGATGGCCATGTGGTTTGCCAAGGCCATGTGTCAAGGATCCCTTTCGACCACCATGGGTTAGCCTCATCCCCGCGGCCCGCTCTGGGCAGCTCGAAAGGCCCAATTCACGCCTCGAGCTGTCTCCTTTAGGAAAGGGGACCTATGAGGCTATGATGCTTAACCTTTCTGCTGGGACTATCCAGGTTACTATACCTCTTTCCGCACAGGCTACTTTAAACGCTACCATTGAACGTTCCACTACTGTCCTACCGCTTGAAGACTACCTTCCAGCCTATCTATAATGTTTTCTCCATGTGAACTTCGATTTTTCCACCTCATCCTCTGCGTATCCTGTTCTCTTCGTTCAGTCTCTTATTCTCTCGCTACCCTTTCTCCTACTCGGCGGGCATTCAGCTACCTACACTTTCATTAATCTTATACGTATCGCCCAAATCCGATCATCGCAGTAATATTACTTCTTCGTCGTTGCATGGTGCATTCCCTCACTCTCTGGGAGTCGACTTGAGTCTACTACAAACTCCATAGCCCCGGTCACTCGCAGTCTACCATCTCAGAAACATGAACTTCCTCAAATCCTACGTCAGGCCCCATGGTCAAGGGAAAGCTGCACCACCTCCTGTAGCTGCTCCCCCGATGGAAATGACTGCATCTGGGAAAACATCGTCTACGTACTCGCATCTGAAAAGCCAGGGCAGCTCGCGCCCCGGCACTCGCTCTATCTCTCGACCTGCATCTCTGTATCCGGAAGGCGACTTTAGAAACGCCGATTTTGCTGGAGTCAACGCGGTAAAGTGTGCAATTGCATCAGAATGGCTACATCAACAACAGCATAAGCTGCAGATATACCATGCTACCCCTAATGAAGGTGTGGTTCTCAAGAAAGCTCTAGGTGAATTCATAGCATGTCCCGAGTTTTTAGCCGGTAGACAATACGGCCTTTTCGAAGCCGCAAGTGGTCTCAACAGCAGGGTTAGTCGAGAGTCATGTGGTGCTATTTGGATAACGGATGAGCTGACTCGAGGATTAGGTGGCAATGACGGTGAAGACCTCTGTCATCACTCTTATCCTGTCTGGCGAGGAGGTCATATCTGTACCTCTGCGGAGCGGCCTTCGCGTACAGGTGATCCCGGACCTTATGCATCTACCGACGTGTCAGAGGTACCAGAACGCTGCATTCATCAAAGATTGTGGAATGCTGGTACTTTGGGGCGATAGTCCTCAAGAGGTTATTGCTCATTCACATGACATTCAGTCACAGATGATGGAAAACTTCTCGCAAGGAATGTCCCCGTACGACGAGAAATCTCCTGCCAAAGAGAGCAAAGCCGTACTCGTTAGCGAAGTGCCCGTGGAAGGCTATGATGAGGAGGGGGGTGTGCTGTCTGAAGAAGGTCCTCGCAGAATAGTTTTGAATCAATCTGTGCTCACAGGAGTTACCCTTATGCTGATAATAGCTGCGCTGGGCGGTGGCTGGCGGCAAATGGCGGTGGAGATATCGGTTGATCACTCATATCTCCGTCTGGCGATTCTGGTCGTGGTCCCATTCCAGATCTGGCTTGCTCTGGTAAGCAGCCCACGCCATGTGTTAATCGGATGCCCGCTGACTTTTCTACTTTACAGTTTTTCATGCAAACCGTGGCCAACTGCGCCGCACAGTTACTGGGACCAACGAGCCAGATGATCAAGAATTCAAAGTTCTTTTCTGGTGTCAGTCCTCTTAGGATATCACGTAATGACCTGCCTCACGTCACGATTCAATGCCCTGTTTACAAAGAGGGTCTTTACTCTGTCATCGACCCAACGATGAGATCGCTTCGAACTGCTATCTCAACTTACGAAATGCAAGGAGGAACTGCCAATATCTTCGTCAATGATGATGGTATGCAACTAATAGCTCCAGAAGATGCCCAAGCACGAAGGGATTATTATGATGAACACAAAATTGGTTGGGTCGCCCGCCCAAAGCACAACCCTAAGCCCGCCGAGGGTGAGGAGAAGTTCATCCGTGCTGGGAAGTTCAAGAAGGCTTCTAACATGAACTATGCCATGGCAGTCAGTGGCCGGGTCGAAGACAAGCTTGGACAAGTCATGCGTGGACAGGGATGGACCCAGGCGGCAGAGACTGAAGCTTACCAACGGTGCCTAAGAGCGGTCATGGAAGAAGATCAAGGTCGAACCTGGGCGGATGGCAACATTCGTATCGGTGACTACATTCTACTCATCGACTCCGACACGCGTGTACCTGCCGATTGCTTTTTGGACGCAGTCAGCGAGATGGAACAGTCACCTCAAGTTGCAATCCTTCAATTCTCCTCTGGTGTCATGAACGTTACCTCATCATTTTTCGAAAACGGCATTACGTTCTTTACCAATCTTATTTACACCGCTATCAGGTTCGCTGTTGCAAACGGCGACGTAGCTCCGTTCGTCGGACACAACGCTATTTTACGGTGGAAGGCAGTGCAAGATATCTCATACACAGATGACGATGGGACAGAAAAGTTTTGGTCAGAGACGACTGTGTCTGAGGATTTCGACATGGCCCTTCGCCTACAGTGCACAGGTTACCTCGTTCGTCTCGGTGCCTACACCGGGGATGGGTTCAAGGAAGGTGTGTCACTGACAGTTTATGACGAGCTTGCTCGATGGGAAAAGTACGCCTACGGATGCAACGAGTTGATCTTCCATCCCCTGAAGTACTGGTTTGTCCGAGGTCCTTTTACTCCGCTTTTCCGAAAGTTCATGGGCTCGAGCATGCCCCTGCCGTCAAAGATCACAATCATGGCATACGTCGGGACCTACTACGCTATTGGCTCAGTCTGGATCTTGACCTTGGCAAATTACTTCTTCGTTGGTTGGTTCAACGGACACCTCGACCACTACTACGTCGACTCTTTCAAAGTCTACTTTGCCATTATTATCGTCTTCAACGCCCTGGGCAACACCGCCCTCGCAGTGCTCCGATACCGTCTCGACGAAGCAGACATCCTCAAGGCGCTTGCCACCAATTTCAAGTGGGTCCCCTTGCTCACAATTTTCCTCGGAGGTCTATCTCTGCACGTCAGTCAAGCGCTGCTCTGCCACATGTTCTCCATTGACATGAGCTGGGGCGCTACCGCCAAAGAGATTACGGAAACCCACTTCTTTGAAGAAATGGGCAAGGTCCTCAAGAAGTTCAAGTACATGTTCATATGGTGCCTTCTTTGCATCGCCGCCATGATCTACTTCGCCGTGGCAGCGCCACCGTTCTGGCGCATCGACTTTTTCACCGCCATCTGGCCGCTCTCGGCCATTGTCGTCAGCCATTTCCTATTACCAATAGCGCTCAACCCCGGGCTGATGCTGTTCACATTCTAAGCGACCCTTCGTGGGCTCCTCTTTGGCATTTTAAGCATTTAAAGATTCGCAGCACTCTGGTTTATCAGCGACATTTAGCGGAGTTTGCAGAGGGTTTTTACAAAAAATTCGGTAATGATAATAGGCGGGGACGTTCCTGTAGATATTTGATAGGCAGTTTGGATGGGGCATAGGATATGCGGCGCAAGATCTTCTGATACTGAAAGTCGAACGAAAGTCGGCATGAACGGTCGTTTTGTCTGGTGGCTGAGTATCTGAGAACGAGGGAGTATATATAACTGAGGTCTTAAACCCTATACATAAACCGTCATCTACAGTACACCACTTGTCCCGTTCTGCTCATTTGTGACGGTTGGGCATCTCCTCAGACAGACAGACCTCCCCACAACCCCCCATCATTCCCCAACAATTTTGTGTTTGGTTGATCGAATCGGCTAAAAAATGTGGGAACAATTCTATTCAGGTATGTACTGTACGTATGTATAGCATATTTCCACATCTTCGGGAAGTTATATATACTATACTATCTCCTTTTCTAGTACATACGGCCACAGACAACAGAAAACTGGGCATCCCGTCCGCTCTGCCATACATAAGCTGTTGATCGGAAGACTAGTAGTTGGGTCGGTGACGACCAGCGAATCCCTTCTGCTGTATGTTTTTGGTTTTTTTTATGTTTTTTTTGAGGGGGGGGTGTTGAGGAGGGGTGCAGTAGAAAGTCTGATAGAAAGAAGCATGAGATGGTTAAGATTGAGATGTGTAAGAAAGATCAAGTTGGTAAAGTACAGTCATTTTAACATTCATAGACACGGCTATATTTATCGGTAACCCAAACGTCCTTCCCCTCTTTCATCGAAGGGTAAAAACATACAACGAGGAGAAATTTATATCAGCGCGAAAGAAACATATCGAGAATGCAAAGAAGGAAAATGAAAGGGTTTGCTTGGCATGGGTACCATTGGCGCTGACAAGGGGGAGGGGGGGTGGAGGGGGGTTTCAAAGTGGCAAAAGAGAACAAAGTCCGAAACGAAATCACTACCGGAAAAGGAATGAGTGAGTGCGGGGAGATGTGGGATGATGATGCAAAAATGAGAATTGCTAGAATATTTTTTGCTGCAGATAAAGAGGGACCAACGCTTCGAAGCACATAAATGCACTCATCGTCGAGATCTCGAGACATCTCTTACAAGTCGACAGAATCTCTCGAAGCGCTGACTGGGGGACAAGCGCAGCACCAAGAACATGCCACAATTGGTACAGGACCAGAAGGCAGAGACTGAACAAGAGAATGGCTCATCGTCTGCGCTCGAGCCAGCGCGCAAGGCTCTGAGCTGGAGCCATGATAACGATGCGTCAGCGACCGAGAAGGAGGGGAAGGGAGCACCCGACAGTACAGATGCCGCGCGAGAATCTACGCAGTCGTTGAGAGCACGAATTGACTATGTTGAGCGAAAGCTAAGAGAGCAAGGGATAGTCTCAGATGATGAAGAGGTTGGCAAGCCAAAACCACCAATTGACGAACCTGTTCTAGTTATACCGGAATTGCGCTATGTTGAATGGATAGAGTTCAAAAATAGGCAGGTGGGCGAGAAGCAAGCATTTGCGATAGAGGTTTTGGTGGGAAAAGCAAGGTACTGGTATCAGCGCGAGGCGTCAGGAGGTAAACCGCAGGGTGGCTACGCTGAACATAAGGGTATACAAACAGATTCTGTTGAAGAGAACGGGGACGGCCCTGAAGGAGGCTCCGAAGGTTCCAAAGAATTACCTGAACGGATCCGTATAAATTCACGTTCTGTGATCGCTATACTATCGGAAATTGACTTTAAGGGCTCTTGGCATCGTGCGCCAATGGTAGTACTCCGGCCCTATAAACCGTTCGTGTATTATGAAAAGCAAATCCGCGATACTTTGCGCAGACTTGAGACGGACTGGGGCGAAGCAGAAAGCTCAGACGAAGCAACACTTGACATCAGGTTCGACAAGATGAACAATGTAAAGAATCTAACGGATGGCTTACAAGCCCTAAGGGATCTCCGCTGCTTGATCCAATTCATGGATCAGGAGCTTAAGCTCGTGATAGATCGTTATAGCAGAGAATTCTGCAAAAAGATCGCATTCTTCGAACTGTGGCATCTTTCAAGCCAGGGAATCTTATCTATTCGCCGCTGGGTACCGCAGGTGATAACAAGGGTGCTGTCGGCGAGCCGGCGCATCGTCAGATGAATTTTAGAAAGCGGAACGACAGATTCCAATATTTGTGGCGAGTCAAAAGAGTCTCGGGTGGAAGAATTAATTTTGTGCCTAGAAGGAATATTCGACGTCGGCGCTATTCATTATCATCTGACTCAGACTATGATCCATACAACGATACACGAGCCGACGAGAGATTGAACCACTCTCGGAACCCTTTCAGGGCGATTGCGTACTATTGCGACTTTGACGGCGTCAATTTTGGAACTTGGGACTATCGGTTTTATATCAGGCCCTTTGATGGCTATCAAGACATCACTTCGCTTGTGTTCTACCCTCTGAGTTATGCCTCCAAAGCCACAGAGCTGGCCACAAAAGCTACCGAAAGAGGATTGGCCTGGGAAGAATTTGTAACATTCAAGCACAAAAAGTATCCTGGTAGAAGTCTGTTCACTCATCCTAGCGGTCACAGCGATAGGGATTTCCCCAGGCACGCGGGAGCTATCGATAGCCCGGTGGTTGTCGATTTCAATGAAGCCCTCGCTGCCGAGCCAGACTGGAAGCCCGATCTCATCAGTATTGACATAACAGAGATTCATGAGCCCGATGATGTATTCACGGAGAAGTTTCGTACAATGTTTTGGAAGGATTCTGATCACCAGAATCTGGAGCGCTCCGAGGTAGACCGCATCTATATAGACCGGCATATCGATATGATGATGAGCAAGGACTCCGAGAGAACTGACTTAGTACTGAAGAGGCGTGATGAGCACAGCATCATCGAGTACCAAGATCTACCCGATATTTATCGGCTTCTACTCCCAAACAGAGTATTTGCGTTTGGATTCAGAAATCGCAAATTTGGTATGTTATCGTTCTCCAAAATCATTACTCCAAAATCTTCACACTGATACGTTAAGTAGCGATTTTAACTGTCGACAAGACCCACGAAAAGATACAGCCGTGGCTGGAACGATCTTATTATACCTAAAGCGCATAAGCTCATGGTGAGATCTTTAGTCGTCAATCACTTTGCCAACAAGGCAGCAGAACAGAACGATCCGGATGCCAGTCATAGTTCCGATCTAGTAAGTGAAAAGGGCAAAGGGTTAGTGATATTGCTGCACGGTGCCCCGAGTGTCGGGAAAACATCGACCGCGGAATGCGTTGCAGAGTTTTATGGAAAGCTTTTGTTCCCAATCACTTGCAGCGATCTTGGCCTAACAGCATCCCAAGTTGAGGAAGAGCTCTCCGAGAAGTTCCATCTAGCAGAAAAGTGGAAGTGCGTGCTACTTCTAGACGAAGCTGACGTCTTCCTTGCACAAAGAACGAGAACCGACGTGAAGCGTAATAGTCTCGTTTCGGTGTTCCTTCGAGTTCTGGAATATTTCAGTGGCATCATTTTCCTTATCACCGAGAAAGAGTGGGAGCTTTTGACGAGGCTTTCAAATCTAGAGTCCACATGCAGCTCTACTACTCACCTCTGGGATGGAAACAGACCAAGTGCATCTGGGAGACGAACATGAAGCGATTGAAAGAGAAGAAAGACAGAAGAAAAGAGAAGATGATCATCGACGAACGTGCAATCTTCGAATATGCTAAGGAGCACTACGATGAGACATATCGACACAAAGCAAATTGGAACGGGAGACAGATACGAAACGCTTTCCAGACGGCAGCTGCGATGGCTGAGTACGATGCGCTAGTGAAAACCAACAAAAGAAAGGACGACATGAAGAAAAGCGCCCAGCTACTTACAGGTTTCGTGCCTACTGAGTCGGTACTGGAGATTGACCATTTCAAGACGATTTCCAAAGCGACATGGCAGTTCGACGACTACATTCGGCAGACAAAAGGCTTCACCGACGACCACCTGGCACATCTCAACGAGGAAAGAAATGATAATATTCGTGTAACCCCTGGACCACCAGGACGCAATGATCGCAGTACGAACAGAGTTTCACTCACTAGTCGAGGTAAGCACTGACTCAAGCTGAGATGGCATTTTTGCTCACTCGTGACACGTATAGGCTCCCTTAAATCAAGCTCTCAGAAACGACCGCCATCATTTGGGAGCAGAGCTTCCAATTACGAGGAAGAAGATCCGCCTTTTGAAGACAGTTACCAGGACTTCGATGACGAGCCCCGAGAGGAATTTTTCGACCATGGTCGGGTACATCAATTGTCAACCCCTAGAAAGACCGGCAACCTCAGTGGCAGACCGCGAGCTAAGATCCCTTTGAGTCATCTCAGAAGACGTCAATCGCCGTTACGCCCCTCAGTCTTTCCAGGACGACTTTACAATGGAGGAAGGCTCTGTGTATGGCGACAGTCTTAATGGCGATGATTATGATGAGGAATTCTAGGTCGGAGTATTCATGTAGAGACTTGGTAGTGACTTGGTTCTCTAAAACAGAACGCAATCAAATACGCAATCCTCTATGCTGAGTGTCGGTTTATGTCGATCTAAACTACCGTTAGCATGGGTTTCGGTCAGAGTTTTTCTCAAGAATAAAAAGTTAGATAGTGGGATTTCTTTCACATACGGCCACAGACAACAGACAACTGGGCATCCCGTCCGCTCTGCCATACATAAGCTGTTGATCGGAAGACTAGTAGTTGGGTCGGTGACGACCAGCGAATCCCTTCTGCTGTATGTGTTTGTTTTTCTCTATTCTTTTTTGGTTTGGTGATTTGATGATGGTTTCGAGTGAAAGAATGAGAGGGAGCGAGAGAGTATGAGCAGAATTTGAAGAGACGTATTAACGTGCTGGCAAACGGGGTTGCGTGCGTGCTGAATATCGCTGGTTATTGTAGAGGGGTTTCAAGTGCAGAAGAGGGCGGGGGGGATTCGAGTACGGGAGATGGGGATGATGGGATGAGGTGGAGGTAGAGGATAGGGAGTGAGGGGGGTGAGGAGGAGGTGGTGTGGGTTATGGAGGGGGGTTGAACGAGAAGTTGGAGGTGGAGGTGGAGGTGGAGGTGGAGGTGGAGGTGGAGGTGGAGGTGGAGGTGGAGGTGGAGGTGGAGGTGGAGGTGGAGGTGGAGGTGGAGGTGGAGGTGGAGGTGAAGGTGAAGGAGGTGGATGTGTTTAGAGGTGAGAGCAGTGGGGTCCAGGTCCGTGACCGACTCATACCGCACCGATTCAAAGGAAAGTCCATCTTTCCTTCTCTCTTCGAGAAGGTTCTTGTAGATTCGTTGCATCTAGTGACTTGGCGTTTTAAAATCAAACAGCCCAGCTACTATGAACATTCCCCTCCTTTCCCTTCGTTTTTTTCGTTTTGCGGCTTAGGCTCTTGAAAGGGGGGGGGGTACAGGAATTATGTTTCTAATAATGTTTTTTAAATGCGTTTGGTTTGTCGCGGAAATCCCTTCTTCGAGCTTTGCTAGCGTTATCGATTTTAATTTCTCGTCGTTGAAGTTTCTTCTCTTTTTTTTAATACTTTTTTTGTGATCTATATGCTATGTGCTACCGTCTTCTATCCAGTTTATAAGTCTGCCCTATTATCTCACGCCGCCTTTCTCACGCGCACGCCGTCCCCCTTTCCATATTTTTACTGCTCATCTCCCCTCATGTCTATTTGACCCCCCTCATCCCCTCCCCCTCCCCCCCCCACCCCCATCATCCTACCCCCTCGCCCCGCCCAATCCCGCTTCCTCCCCAAACACCCCTCACACTCCACCCTCGTCTTCACGACCGCCTCGACGTCTCCGCAGATGATTTTCCGGCCCGGTGTTGTTGGCTGGTCTTGCGGGGGTTTTTGTGCTGTGAGGCAGGGTTCCTGTGGGGTTTAGTTTGGGGTGTGGCGGGGGAGGGGGGCGGTGAGGAACGCGGGGTAGGGGACGGGAGCGGGGGGGAGGATGAAGGAAAGGAGAGAAGATGGAAGAAAGGAGAGGGAAGGGGTACTTTGTCGAGGGCGCCTTGCTGGTAGCAGGTCGGGCAGTCGTTGAGGTTTTGTTGGCACATTCTTGGGTGCGATGGTTGGGTAGAAAATGGGGGGGGGATGTGCGAAATGCCGTGTCGTTGGTAAAGGAGGAAGCGAAGTGCATCTTTTTGGGTCGAGATTATGGACTCGCGTGATGGGTTGATGCTTTGGTTGATGCTAATCTTATCCTGTGGTATAGCTTTTGAGAAGCTGGTCCAGGTACACAAGACTAAGAACCACGAGCGCTGGAAAAACTTGCTCATTCTGATCCAGGAAAAGACGTAGGAAATTTTCTACAAATGCGCCATGTGTGACATTTCTGCACCGAATTATAATATTCTGAGTCTAAACACCGCATGTGGAGTTATCTGTGATGTGGCAAAGATATGCTTAGCAGTATGAGTCTTGCGAGATTTCTCTTTCTGATAGCCTTCGTGTGGATATAGTCATACTGCAGGAATGGAATAGGTAGATGTGAAATATGATAACAACATAGAAATACAGACATAGATCTAAAACTTCGGGAGTCGAGTCTTGTTCATTCCGTTCCGCTCCGCTCCGATGAGGAACACTAGGGTAGTAAGAAATGCAATCTGGAACATTTAAACAGAGGCACGAAACATCGGGAAGCTCGGATGGTGGGGAAATATTCAATGAGTTTTTTTACCGAGTGAGCAAGTGTAACAGCTTCCTGCAAGATGGTGGTTTCATTGATTGGAATTTGGTGGTGTTGGAATGGTCTTAGGTCATGTATCTGGATAAAATTCCGTTGCATGAATCCCTGATATTGTGAAGGTCGGAACGATAACGGTAGGATGGCATATTTCACTGGAGTAAATCCTGTTACTCCAGCTAGAAATGCTCAACTTCTTCTTTCATCCGAATACACCCAAAGGGTCGTCGATAATCTTCTTGACTTGTATTCTTCATTTTGCCCAGATGGATGACCTACAGAAGGCTTGTTAACGGCCGAAAGGTGCGTTATGTTAAGGAGATTTCATTAGAAAGCGTTGCGTACCTAGTTCTTGACAGGGGACTTTGGTACTTGTTCCTTCAGCTGCTCTTGAAGCTTCACAGATGTGTGGCATGAAATCAAAATGGGTTGGTGAAATCTGCAAAACGATATCGAAATCGATAGGTATATAGCAGAAAATCAAGGAAAGGCTCATTCGAAGAGGAGTTTTTAGGCGCATAAATCTGAGAATCAATTCTAGCGTCGCGAAAACTTGAAAAGTGGACCAAAACTTCATTGCCTCCAAATTACCTCTACCCAATAGGCACCTTCTCAAAGCCCCGCCTCGCCAGGCACCAATGTCCCATTAATCACCGCCGCCTCGAGGTGCCTAGCCACAAAGCCATAAGCCGGCAAATACTGGTCCAAAAACGGCAAAACCTGCAGGCTGCCTGGCGTGTTCCTCCAATCGCGCATGAGGTCCATGGCGATAGCGAACATACCCTGCAGAATCACGCCTGCGTTTTCCATGCGCCGGTTTGCGTCTGCCGCGAGTCTAGAAGAGAAGGTGCCGCTGGCTTCGGTGTTGGCGAAGACGGTGTAGCCGGCGGCACGGAGGGAGAGGGCGAGAAATTCGGTACCTAGTTTTGGGGATCGGATGGTTGGCACAACATGCCAGCAAACAAAATCCTCGATAATATGCAAAGAGGTGATTATCAAACTTACAAACGTCGGTAGTGATACCAGCAAGGATGATCTGGCTCTTGTTCTGCGCCTCTACCTCAGCCCTGAACTCGTCATTATCCCACGCATCCACCTCTCCGTTACGGCGGATGAGAGGCGCATCGGGGTACATGGAAGTGATCTCCTTGGGCAGGAGACCGTTGGGACCTGTTTCGGCGCTGGTGGTTAGGACGATAGGGATGTCGAAGAGCTTTGCGATGGCCGCGTGGGCAATGATGTTGTTTCTGAAGACTGTAGGGTCGTAGTCTCGGGCCTTGGTAGCATTAGATAGAGAAAACCAAAGGTGAAGGTGGGTTTGGGTTTGGAGTAACTACGATTTGATAGAGTCCCTCCTGGAGATCGGCTACAACCACCATCTGGTGATATTGTTAGCTTGAGTCCGGGAGTGGGCCATCCTGGGGACTATACCGAATCGTTCTTGTTGAGGCGGATGAAGTCGGGCCCAGCAATCAAGGCAGCTGATGCCAATGGGAAGATGGTGCATAGCACCAAAAAGAAAGCGTTGAAGATATTCATCTTGGATTCGATCAAGGCTGCTATGGCGATCTATCAAGTAGAAGAAGAAATATTTTTGAGTTTAGATTGAGAAGCTGGTTTGTTTTGGGTGGACACGAGGGTGCTTTATACACCGAACGGGGCTGCTGCTCGGGGGGTCCTTTCTGAGTGAAGCCATCGAAGATGAGCAAACTCTTGCTCCTGGGCAGCACTGCATGTTGATGATAAACTCTTCGTATACTCTAGGTACGTTGGACCACCACGCGCACCCAAGACGCTAATTGCAAGATGTATGGACAGTGTCAGCAAGATGTCAGCACAGGCATGCAAGCATGCCAGACATGCTCCAGCAATGCGAGAGATACAAGTCATAGAATGATCAAGTAGGAAAGACGTTGTCGTCGCTGGTCTTGCTTATGCACGCTACTCGTACTTAGTGTTGCTTGGGATCTTTCGTACCTAAACCTTACGCGAGCGACCAGGAGCTCGATCATCGATTGAAGATGACCCACGAGCATTAATTATTAATGACTAACGCTGACCGAAAATCAGGTCATTCCATTGCTGGCGTGTCTTGGTCTTCTCGCCGTCATACCGATCAACGATCGCAAAGTGCTCCTTCTGCATCAGGCCAAGACAAAAACACAGAGAAAACTTCTCCAGGTTTACTGTGCACAGGTCGTTCAACCCTTCGTAGATAGCAATGCCAATTAAGGTTCTGGTCCTGTCGATGGAGAATAGGTTGTTGCGCAGCGCAGTTAACGGCATCTGCTTTCTTATGGTTGCTACAGCTGGATTTGTCGTTACTGACACATAATCCAAGGGTTGTCGAGTGCTATAGAGGCTATGGAACCTCCAGTCGCGGTTAGTCGGGCCGGAGAGCCGCCATCGCAGATGGATTGAAATATTCAATGCTTGAAGACCCAAGAGCTTGTAATACTTCGTACGAATTCGCAAGGCAGGCAGCCCGAAGATCATGAAATTCCATGCTCTATCCTAAAGGTCATCTGGTTATACAGCAGCAGAAAACGAGCCTATGACGCACAATGTGGCTCACCTGGAACCGCCACAGATTCCCATACCCTCGAGGTTCCATTGCAGTAACCATTCGTTTGATCGCGAATGTCAAGCCCTAGGCCATTGGAAATCACGCCTGAGTATCGGAAGCCGACCGACTCGGGTGCTCTGTTGCGAGATCCCAGAACAAGCTAGACTGCTGTTACACGCCAGATGAAATCCATCCATTCATCATGTTAGATACTATGAGCGACCAACGATCGTCAATGTTCTGCCTTTGGTATGGCACTGTAACCCGTAGCTGTCTTGCATGACTTTGGGTATGATTTCCTTCTATTAAAGTTCATTCTCAACGTATTTGGTAGGAGAAGGATGGAAGTGCTCAAAGGACAACATTTTGAAGAAATAAGGATGTCGCATCTAAGAACCGTTGATGTAAAAGAAGTTGTGCTTAAGAAAATTGATCGAACAGAGCACATGGACGAATACCAGGCTACTGTGCCAACCAAGTGTCGATCTTGCGATTTCTGCTAAACTCACCGCTTTGATCCTATCACCTGAACGTCGAGGCGTCTATACTGACAATGAGGCTCTTCAACTTCAAACGTACGACTTCATCTGTTGAAGTTCACAACACCCACTGAAGGATATGAAGACTTCTGTGATGAGGGATGTGGCAAAGCTGCCAGTAAAATTTACAGCCCCTGAAAGATCTTCGGCAAGTTATTTTACCGCTTAGAATAATAATTAACGAACCCCGCAAATTCAGCTCCCCAGTTGCCACAGGTTTGCTATGCTTGACACCATCCGAACACCTCCGTCAATGACACCGTATTTTCACCAACGGTACTGTAACAATCATCTTTCGGCTAGTCAGGCGTATGTTCTAAAGCCATTTTCCTCCTATTGCGTTTGAAGAGTGAATGACAATTCGAAAGTGACCATCTGTTGTCCCACATTGTGAAAAACGTGGTATCTAGAGCTCGAGCCTTTCTGGGGATGAAGTCTTCACAGGCAACGGAGACAGGCCCTCCTTAATGTCTTTCGAGATATGGCATCAAGCGCGACTGTCTCAATAGGTATGTTATGCAAGCCCACAATCACTGCCCAAACTTTTGCAGTCTGCAATTCGCTGTGTATGCAACACTTGACGGCTCTTATTGCAAACTAGTGCTTGATTGCAGGCTTAAAGCGAAACTTGTTTGGCCATGTGCGTTTCTCCGTACTGCATGAGGCAGGTTCAATGTATTCCAGACTTCTTTATCTCCTAGGCCTATTTAGGCCGCGTGAAATCCCTCTATTCAATTCCTATGACCATTATATACTGTTGATCTGACCGAAATTTTCAGTATGATCGTGCTTAGGGGCTTCCAACTGTATACAGTTTCCGGACTAGCGACACGAAGGAGGTCCTTGACGGTGTATAGTAACAAGGGCCGGATGAGATGCTCTTTAGAGCCCACCAGCGCCCAGCTGATTTAACCTCCTTTCTGCAGATCGGCCTTCGCTCTCAGGTCGGCAGTCGGTCTCAGATTGATCGACAGCAAGGGAATACTCCCTATCACATGCTGTCTTTCACAGCACGAGTGTCTGGATTTTTGCCATAGATCTGGCACAGTACGAATAAAATGTGTGAATGAGTCTCTCCTTCTGCGGCCGGGCCTCCATCAGGATGCCGTGTCCCTGCTCCAGAATATATAATGGACAGCCACGAATTTATATACTAAGGTAAGCTGCAATTTTTTAGTCCCTTCAGCCAACAGAAGTTATACCTACAGCGAAGCCGGTTTATGAGTTAGTATTTGGGGTTGTTTCCAACTTCCGTGTTGGTCCTTCGCTGAGAACAGTCTCGGCTTCTATCCTGCAGTGAATTTGAAAGCTACAGTGGGTCTTGTTGTTTTGTTTCTTTTGCAACTCTCCGACCGTCGTTAAAGTGCCAAGCCATGATAATGTTGTGTCAAACTGTAGAGAAAGCTGCGTGCATGGAAGTTAGCGCTCTTTCAGCTTCCTGTGTGTGTTCTCAAAGCCTGATCCGGTTAGCGGATCTGCATATATCAACAACGCACATCATTCAGGATTCACGGTTTAACACCGCCTCTAACGTCTGTCACAGTGTTACAACTTGGACTCTGCGACTTGTCATACACTTTGAGTTTGGGTTCACAACATTCCAAGTCTTCTAGGAGTACGAACAAGCGCTATTCTTGACCCCTTTGATTGATCAGAGCGAGAGCCATAGAAGAGAGCAATGAATAGTTCTACTGGCCCACCGCCGACAGGTGGAGATCGTGGCAGTATCCATGACTATCAGCCCAGTTCTATGTCCTCTTGTATGCTATCTTACTCCTTACCAAAGCATCACATGCTACTGACTTAGGGGCAATTTTGACTAACCCCTATATAGCTTCAGCTACTTTCGACCGCGAGAATCCTCCAGCATTTGTAGCTTTATCGGATGTCTTACTAGAGCCTTACTCCTCCGACTATAACCCGTATTCCAACCCCGTCGACTACGAGACAGTGGCTGCACAGACACCCGAAGCTAGACGGTTTATTTACGGTCTCGGAAGTGGAGGCGTTCTGTCAAGGGGAGCTGGTACGACGAGACTGGAAACTTCAGTAGTCGAGCCGAATTCTACGCAGCCAGATCTTGCAAATCCGCAAACCGACGATAATATTGAGGCCGACCGCGACCTTCAAACCCAAGGACCTTCAGCGGAAAATCCTCAGAGTGAGCCCAGCAACCAGCAGGTAGATTTAGCCCAGCCCCCTACCACGGACTTTACAAAAACACTGCTAGCGGACGAAACCTTTGAAGCTTTGGTGCGAACAGACTACGATCCATTTTGGATGCGGAATACTGGACTCGATCCTTCCGTCCTAGCTGAATGGACAAGTCATCAAATCAGTCGGTATAAGATCGGACAGTTCTTTTCTGCAGTCTTTAAGACTGGTGATATATTTCGACTACCTATCATCTTGGAAGGTGCATCCGTCGTGAAGACTGCTGTTGTGAGTGCTTTTAAACGAAGTCACTGATTGATAATTTACTGACCACACACATGCTAGGTCCACAGCATTCTCCCCAACGTCTTCAGCATCGGACCAACCATAGCCGTTTCTTCCCCTCTGCTCACTCCTGTTCACGGCCTAGGAGAGCTAGAAGCCGACCTCGTCAAAGAGGCAGGCGGAAAAGGGCGACGAAAAGGCAAACCGAAGCCCCTACCCTACCAAGCTGTGGAAGTGTTCCGGGCCGGCCAGTCGCTCGGTAACCTGTACGACATCAGACAAGCGTTCCATTTGTACCAGGACCAGGTGGAAATATGGGCGGTGAAGACCAACCAACTGCATCTTGTTCCGCCGCCGCGTCGAAAGCAACCTCCCCACAATAGCAATATGGTGTATGAGAACGGGGTTTTGATGCGCCGGGAAGACGATGGCTCACTTGCGCCGGCGGACGACCAGCTCATGTTTCGAACGCATATTCAAATGGCGCGTAGGGGTTCGTCTTCTTAAGGAATTGGAGTGGGGGAGGTTGTGGTTGCGTTTCTGCGCTCCATGTGCTTGTTCGTTCAAGAGAGGTATCGTGCTGGAAGTATCACCTGCTGGAAGTCTACGGCAGAGTTTTCATTGTCAAGTCAGCCTTTAGTATAAAAAGAACATTCCGCTTTATGCGTACAGTAAGGTTTTTATTTGATTGTCATCGTTCTAGTTCAATTTGCAGACAAATCGCTTTGGAGGCATGGAAAATGATCATCCTACTCCAGTAGATTTGTACATTTGGTATTTGGTTTCCAAGAAAACGGCTGATGCACACAGCTCCAAGGCCCCATACAAATCCTCTAAAGACCTACAGTACAGTACATCCGCCAGTCGAAAATCCCCTCTAACCCTCACCCCTAAAACCCCTCCCCAACAAAATGCATCCCAACAAACCTCCCCACAAGCTCCCTATCCCCCCACACCTCCCAAACCTCCGGCCCCGGCGGCGGCGGTTGAGCAGGGTCGAAGTGCGAGTAGATGTTTTCGAGGATGGCGGGTTTTTTGAGAAGGGGGGGCGCGGGAGCGGCGGGATGGGGGGTTGGTGGTTGTGTTTGTGGGGTGGTGGGGCCGGGGTAAGGGGGGGGGTTGGATTGGGTGGTGTGGGGTGGTGGGTGGGTGGAGTTGGTGTTGAGGTGCTATCCAGGGGTTGGTCGTGAAAGATTGAATAGGAGGTAGTGTGGTTGGTGCTGGAGCGGTTTGCGAGCTTATGGAGGTTCAACGAGTAGCTGAGCGAGTGACCATGTTGAACGGTGTATTTTCCTTGCTTGCCATTCTTGGTTGGATTCTGCCGGCTTAAGTGGCCTCGTCGGTCTGATGAAGTCCTCGGCTTGATGGGAATTGGGTTCTGTTTTGCAGTGAGTGCGAAGTTGGATGGATTGGAACAGAAGAGAAAGAAGAGATATGATAGACAAATGTTTAGCCCTCAAGCTTCAATACAATTGCCAACCAACATATATGATTCGTGGGACTTATGTAGACCTCTGATGGTCAATGAGTCATGGACGACCAACATATGATATGCGTCCACCAACTGACAACCCAACCAAGTCGGTCCCAGCTGCTTATAAATTCTTGCTTCGATCGAGAATTTTTATGCTGAATTTTACGTGAATGTACTTGTGTATATAACGGTAACAGATTGAACTCTTATAAGTCCATAGCTAAGGCACCTTAAGCTCGTTTCAAAACTTCTAGAACGTTTTTGGAAGGAATTAGGGAATATCAATTGAGCTCCGTCGAGAGCAAACACACAGTGAGAAAAAAAGGAAATTTATTTATTTTCTACTGACTTTGTATGCCCGGACCATCATCCCGGAAACTTCCTTCCGTTCAGCGTCCTCTCCCTCCATGGCTCCCCTTTCTCTTCGCTTTCTGCATCCTTACAGTCCATCCATCCCCCAGAGGAGTGGAATTCCCCGAATGAGATGATGGCTTCAATTTCTGGGGGGCTGGCAATGCCGCTATTGAAACGGTCAAATGCCCTCCACAGCCATCGCGGCGGGTTAGATTGTCCCCACATCGAGTGATTCTCCTGCGAAGGTTGATCCTTGAAGAGATACTTTCCTTCGCAGTGCTTAAACCGAAGTGGACAATCCTGATATCTACACAATGGAAGTTCTCCTTCGGAGACGCTTATCCTTCTCCTGATGCGAAGAGACCCAGGGCTTTTTTTGGGAACATCCATGATAGATGATAAGAGTTATTGGAAAGGGGAATACGTCAATAAGTTCCAACCAAAGTTGCGGTTCGAGCAGACGCAGAATAAGGAAACAGGCGAACAGGTAAAGAAAGGATAATAAATAGCACTAATATATATAGTCGCAATGTCTTATTGATCAAAAACTTTAGTAACAATGCGTCTCTTCTTGACACAAAGAAATAAGTTCGCATCGACGTTCTGGTAGTAGGTCAATGAGATTTCGATGGACAAGGACCTTTGTCTGATTTAGAAGAGATTGTACAGCATTGAATACTTCCAATAAGGTACAAGGCCAATTAAACGTGGTCTTAGGGTAGAGCCGATTCAGTCAAGAACGCCAGTGCTATTGATAGACACTTGAAATGAAGGGTCGCAACAGCAGGAGGAGACAAATTTTATAGAACCATAAGCATCCTAGGGCCTTATCGCTTCTGGTCCTATGGCTTTTGTTGGAGCCTGGTGCAATGTTGCCATTGCAGAGCCCAATGAAGCAGTAAATTTTCGAGCAGTCTCGGAGAACGCCAGATAGGGTCCTACTGGTATTTCTATTCCAGTTCCATTCGGGACAGTCACTTCCTCGCAGTCATTTTTGACTGTCCCCGCCCTGCACGCGGTACTTTAAAGCTTCCGCCTACTGATTTGCTGAGGTCGGCTTAACTCTCTTCCGGTACATCCTCCCAAGATGTCGAGAATAAGCCTCAAACCCACCGCTTGAGGCGAACTGGATTGGGTTTGTTGAGTGTCACCCAAACCAATGGTCGCACCAGAAAGGCAACGGGACCCTATAATAATATACTGTTTGTAAAAACCTTTTTTACAAATGATTTCAATTAAAACTCTTATCATTTTAAAGCTTTTAATGATCACGTAACACGTTGTAGAAAATACAAATAGAATACTCTCGAGCGTAGTTGACGAGCGTGCAGCGTCGAAAAAACAATTTCTCGAGGGTGGCTATGGAGGCTTCTCTTCAGGGGCACCCAGCCCGAAGCACCACCTATAAGAGGATGTACATCTATCGATTCAGAGGTGTACGAGTATAGGTATAGAGCGTACGCTATAGGTATGGGGTGTACGCCTATATTTAGTACTACAAAAATTAAGGGAGGGAGACGCTGGTGGGTGATAGGTACATCTTTTCCGGATCCACGATAGAGTATCCCACACACATAGGGGCAGTGACAAACACTAAAGTTTCGATCGACGCAAATTGTAAGCGCTGCTCAGCAGTACATTTTAAAATCCAAAATCGTTGAATTCGATGCAGTCGAGGCGTAGTGTCGTGAACAAAAACTTAAGGGTGTAGATTTGTAATTAACAGTCTTATTGGGGGCAACTTCGATAATCAATCGATTTGAGAAACGAAGAATGAAAAGGTGGTATTTCCGAAATTTTCCAACACTTGCCGAAGTTTTGCAGAAATCACGAGTGTTGGCCTGAGCGCCCGACTGAGCAGACCCGACTTCATTCCTCGGCCAACATCTTTGCGTCCTCGTTCCTCCACAATCTCACCTGCTGATGCATGGCGTAGCTGCATTCAACACAGGCTGACTTTTGGCTTAGCTTTTCATGTTATCCAAGGAAGTTCACTAACAGTGCTTTTCAGTTTGCCCAAGTTTACGACGCTCGTATGTTGTTGTCTCAGTCTGTTTGATTCCAACGCCCATTCAGTGTCCCCGCCATCCTTGATCTCGATTGTTCTTTTTTCTACTTTTTTTCTACTATCGTTTTCACTGCATCATGCTCGCTCCAGTGTACTTCACCGCCATTTGTCTCGGTGCCGCTCTCCTCCTTTACTATACCTACCATCAAATCACAACTTTGATCGTTTCTCGAAAATTCGCACGTCTTCATGGCTGCAAACCAGCAAAGGCGGATCGCCACTGGGATCCAATTCTTGGGCTTGATTTCGTCATCAGCACCATCCTTGCCAGTAGGGGGAAATATCAACTCGAGGACCTCCAGGACCGGTTCAATCGAATTGGACATACGTTCACGTCGGATGTTCTAGGTGACAAATTGATCTTTACCGACGAACCAAAGAATGCGCAAGCTGTTCTGGCCACGCAATTCCCTAATTTCGACATTGGAGAGTTGCGCCGACAGGCCACGGTTAAGCTGTTGGGACATGGTATTTTCAACGCGGATGGCGCGTACTGGGAGCACTCCAGGGCTTTGATCCGGCCAAATTTCGTGAGGAAACAGGTTGGGGATTTGAAGTTCATGGAGCATCATGTCATGACTATGATAGGCTATCTTCCCGGTGATGGGACCCCAGTCAACATCCAAGATTTCTTCTTTCGTATGGTAGGTCTTTACTCTCTGGAATCTCGTCATCCTTTGGCTTGTTGTAGGAGGACATCGTTGATCGCTCGTACGATAGACCATGGACACAGCGACCGAATTCCTCTTCGGAAAATCCATCAACTCTCTGCGTCCCGACGCCACAGCCGAAAGCAAGCAATTCTCCTGGGCTTTCGACTACGCCCTCGGCTGCATCGCGCAAAAGATACGCTTCGGCAAGTTCAACTGGGTATATCATGGCCGCAAGTATACCGAAGCATGCAAGTATATCCACGACCACGTACGCCCCATCATCCGCCATGCGGTCGAATACCGTCAAGCAAAGAATTACGTCGACAACGATGCCCACATGATGACAAATTATAAAAAAGGTGCCCCCGCCAACCCCGAGAAGACAGCTCTACTCTATTCTCCTTCTTTAAAGGAGAGTAAGGATGGCGACTTGGATGAAATAGCCAAGGAGAACGACCAGGAAGAACGCTACGTCTTCCTCTACGAGCTTGCCAAGCACACCGCCAGCGAGCAAGAACTCCGCGACCAAGTCATCAACACCCTCATAGCGGGCCGTGACACCACTGCCTCCCTCATGTCCTCCACCCTCTTCGTCCTCTCCCGCCGCCCCGACATCTGGGCCAAACTGCGTGACGAGTTCGCCTTCCTCTCCGGCCAGCCGCCCACCTTCGAGCAAATCAAGGAGCTCAAATACCTGCGATTCGTCCTGAATGAGACCCTCCGTCTTTATCCCGTGGTGCCGATCGAAGCCAAGTTTGCGAACAAAGACACGTTCCTGCCGCGAGGCGGCGGCGCGGATGGGCAAAGCCCCATATGCGTGCAGAAGGGCCAGATGATCATCTGGGTCCTCTACTCCATGCATCGTCGGACGGACCTCTGGGGGGCGGACGCCGCGGAGTTCAGACCCGAGCGATGGGAGGGATTATTGCCGGGGTTCAATTTCTTGCCGTTCAATGGCGGGCCGAGGATTTGTCCAGGTAAGTCTGTCTTCTTCTTCGCTCCGCAAAATTTCGATGTGTATCCTCATTGCTTCCCTCTTCACTCGGGACCTTCGCTTTAATATATCTCTCTGTTCCTGTCTCCTATTCGACTTCCCCATTCGCCTCCCATTTTGTCGCTTACCGCGGCTCATGCATTGGTGTATTTTACTCTGAAAGCGATCTCTCTCTTTCTCTCTCTCTCTGCCTCTTCGTTATTCTTTGACCGATAGGGTTATCGTTTCCAGGACCCTTTCGCTAAGCTCATTACGCAGGGCAACAATTCGCGCTCACGGAAGCATCATACACCATCGTACGGCTTTGCCAGCAATTCAGCAAGATTGAGGTCGTTCCTGGGCAAGAAAATCGCCCTTGGACTGAGAGTTTGAATCTGACGGTTTCCGTAACGGGTGGAGTGAATGTAAGGTGCTGGAAGTAAGTGAGTAGGGAAAGTTTGAGGCATATGGGCGTGGAAGGGCCAGGAGAGAGCTGAGGAGTGAGTGAGGCGAATGTTAGTACAGACTGTAGTGGATTGGCAAGCCTTGGATTGAATTCATGCGACAGCTGTGCAGGTGGTGAGAGACTGGATTCCACGTAGTGTCAATCATTGTGATCTTGGTAGATGAAGAAATCAAAACTGGTCTTCTGTCGAATTACACAGAATCCTGATCTAGTGCTGCGCGTCTCTGATCAAAGTTTCTAGAAACAAATAAGCGATCATCTGGGTTCATCGGAGGTTGGGGAAGAAAATTTCTACCCCAAATGAGGTTAGTGCATAGGCTTAGCATACGCTCAGTATATAAACGATTCAAGTGCGAAATTGAACTCTGTTTGATATATGTTAACATACTTATCAAGATAAATGTTTTCAAACTTCTTTACGCACCTTTTAAACGACTTTGTAGGTATTGTAATATTTCATAATTAATTGATTATCTCAAATAAATTAATTTAAAAGGTTTTCTTTAACGTTAATCTACTGGCAGTGCGCCAATCGCCTCAAAGGGTAAAGCGTGTGCCAAGACATGCCGGCGACATCGCGATTCCTTCGGAAGCCGACTTTTAATGGCATCAACGACGACCCAAGGAACCTTATGACTACGAGTCGAAGCCGATCATGGGATCCAAGACACCAGATGATCATCGTAGAGGTCCAGATGGTATGGAAAGAAAAGTATTTACTTTACGTTGTAAGCTATTCTGACACCTTGAGCAGAGTCATCGGCACGCACTGCAATTGCTGCTGTCAATCCTCCCAAGCCAGCCGCAGCAAGTGGACTCCTTCATGGTGCACTCGAAGGGGAAGACGAAGACGGGGAGGACGAGGACGACGACAAGATTGGAGCTGACCTGAAGTCCGGTTGTCAGCCCAATAGTAGTAAAGCCAACTCGAAGTTAATACACACTTGAAGCTAACCCCAGAAGGCAAGAAGAAAAAAAGAGAGAGTAACAGGAAGAAGAAAAGGAAGGCACTGGGTGGACAGCAGACGACTCCTCCGAGGGTTGCACTCGCCAACCTCTTTCACGATCAGCGATATTCGGAGGGCGAGATTGTCGAATATGCCACCGACAATGACAATCTTCGGCGCACCACGGCTGAAGAACTTCGTCACCTGTCCGTCGTGAACAACATGGATGATGAGTTCCTGAATGACTATCGCAAAGCTGCCGAAGTCCATCGCCAGGTCCGCCAGCATGTGCAGACGATCGCAAAGCCCGGCGTTTCCATGAGCCAGCTTGCCCAAGAGATTGAGGATGGCGTTCGGTCACTGACCAACCACCAAGGTCTTGAGACCGGAGACGCTCTCAAAGCCGGCATGGGATTTCCGACTGGGCTCTGCTTGAACAACGTAGCTGCTCACTGGACTCCCAATCCTGGAGCCAAGGAGGTCATCCTCCAGTACGACGATCTCCTGAAAGTGGATTTCGGAGTTCATGTCAGCGGCAGGATTGTCGATAGCGCCTTTACCGTGGCTTTCAATCCGGCCTACGATAATCTGCTCGCGGCTGTCAAGGCAGCCACCAATACTGGTCTCAAGGTAAGCGAACCTGCCCTGCATGACGTCTGCAAAGCTAAATAAACGCCCAGGAAGCTGGCATCGATTCCCGGATGGATCACATCAGTGAGGCAATCCAAGAAGTAATGGAGAGCTACGAAGTCGAGCTCAACCGAAAGATCATCCCCGTCAAAGCGGTTCGGAACATCACTGGCCATAACATCCTGCGCTACAAGATCCATGGCGACAAACAAGTCCCCTTCGTCAAGACCCGAACCACCCAACGCATGGAAGAAGGCGATGTGTTCGCCATCGAAACCTTTGGCAGCACCGGCAAATGTTATGTCAGAGATGACGTAGGAGTTTACGGCTACGGGCGCAATGAGCATGCCAGCGCTGCTGGTCTTCATCATGCCTCCGCCAAGTCGCTGCTGAAGACGATCGATGAGAACTTCAGAACTTTGGTCTTCTCCAGGCGTTACCTTGAGCGCATTGGAGTGAAGAATTACCACCTTGGCATGAGATCGCTCGTCTCGAATGGCATTGTTGAGTCCTATGGACCGCTGGTCGATGTTCCTGGCTCTTATGTCGCACAGTTTGAGCATGTGAGTATGGTCCACGAGTTGAAGACCGCTGAATATGCTGACGCAATCTTCTAAAAAGACCGTTCTGCTCCGGCCCAGTTGCAAGGAGGTGATCTCCCGAGGAGACGATTACTAAGGAATTGTGGGAAATCGGGGGTCAAATTGATTCTGGGAATACTGGCTGTATTTGATTCTCTGTGTTCCTGGCTTCAACAGTCACGGAAAACACCTTGGTAAGGCATTTCAACACGCCTTACTTATAGCATATATCGCGCCGAAAACGCTAGTTTGAACCGCAACATATCAAGAATCGAACATGATCGTGTTTCACTGCCTCAAGATACTGCGATGTGAAACTCTGCGCTTTCGTTCTATCGCTGACATCTACTACTAATGCCCCTTCATGTCGAAGAAATTTTGATTCGCAACGTCGAAACATTATTGAATTTCTTTTTCAGACTGGCTTACAACGCCAACTACTGAAAGCCAGTCCTGTGACCTCATGACAGCGGAATCGATCGTTTGTTTCGCGCCGTCAACTTTCCACCAATTTAGTTTTTGAACATGGGTGATAGGTGAGAATGTTGATGTGGTCAAGAATGATCAAAGACTGAACAGTTGTAGACAGACGGATGAGTAGAGGGATATTGTAAATGAAAGATGAGAACGACGAAGAAGAAGAGTTACTGCGTTGAAGTGTATGTAGTATTCACAGCGGTATCGGGAGCGTGCGTTGGTTGTTGCACTTTGCTTCGACTGAAGAAAATCTGTTGTACTTTGAAAAGCCTTTGGGATAGAGTTGTAGGTTATAAGTGTGGTTGCTGGGAAGAGATGGTGGATCGTATGAGAGTCAGGAGGACAGGTACGCATATACTATGATGGCAGTGACCCGGTAAGGTAGGCTACTTTACATAAGATTTTCCAAAACACGCCGGGATATCTCTTTGATTTTATACTGGTATCAATGTTACCTTGCATCCATTGATGTTTTTTGCCACAAGCTTCTGATCTCCAGCCCAGTCTCTATCGTCACGACTCTCTATGCCTTTAAAGGCCTGCGTAACCCTAATGAGTGTACATGAAGCTTCTGCAAGGGCTTTCTGTTGACCAAGGCAAGCCCGCATGCCTCCGCCAAATGCCATGTACTGGAAAGGACCTGGCTTGATCGATTCCCATCTATCCGGGTCAAATCTCTCAACATCTGGGCCATATACTGCTTCGTCTCGATGTAGAGCATAGAAGTCTGAAAAAGTCTTGGTTCCCGCGGCCGCGAAAACAGGCCGGTCTCCTTTGATGCCACCGCCCGTTGGCAGGATTGTATCCGTGAGGGCGATGCGGGCTAGTAGTGGAAAGACGGGGTATAGTCGAAGAGCTGTGGCAGTGAAGCATAAAGCAGGTTAATCTATCTATGTTCTCAGATCATTACGATGTAGACACTCACATTCGTACAGAACATTCCGCAGCAGCCTAAAGTTCTTCGTATCCTCGAGCGTCAGTGACTGAGAGCCTACAGAAGCTGTTTCGTCCCGCAGACGCTTCCATATTGCCGGACTACGTGACAGCAAAAAGAAAGTGTTACTGATTAGAACTGCAGTCGTGTCCTGTGCAGCCATCATTCCTTGTATGATTTGGTTACGAATCTCGATTCGATCACTGGTCTGTTCTGCAAGTCCATCAAGGAGACTCCGATGATGATGACTTGAAGTCCGCTGGCCGTCCAGATTCATTGTGGGTGAAACCTTGCCCTTTTTGTCTTCAAGAGCTCGATCTACGTAATAATCAATGAATTTGTGTACGACGTTCCAGTGCACGACGCTCGCAGACTTCGGGGTCATGAATCTGAAAGGCCCCAGGTAGAGTCGCATGCCACAGCTACGAAGAGAAAGCTGGAAAGCTTTTAAGAACGTCTTGCCGTCCACTGAGGCGTCTGCTGGTTCGTCACCGGCAAGTGCTTCAAGAGATTGACCTAGTAAAAACCTAGTGGACGTATCGACAAACTAACAACAAATAAGCATCAAGCAGCGACTATGTAACCAGACTTTAGGCGAACTTTACCAGCAAAGATAGACGAGGCTGCAGGTCAATCGTCGAGCCGTCTGTCGGAATACCACTCAAAAATAGGTTCACGGAAGACTCGAAAGCTGTCAGATCAGAAATATTGCCTTTATGAAACGACGGTTTGAGAAGCGCTCTCGAATGTTCCCAAATCGGACCATCGGTCGTAATGAAGCCTTTCCCGCAGAACGGGTTCATAGCAGGTAACCTGAAAGGCTGAATTCCCCAGTCTTTCGCCTTCAGACCGTGTATAGTGTGGATGTTCTCCGCACTCTTTGTCTTTATCACGGTACCAAGTATCGTAGTTTCCCGAAACGTCTGCCCGTACGTATGAAACAGAGACACACCCGCTGGGAGGCTTTGGAAAGCTTTGGACAACTTGGAGTCCTGGAGTTTACGATCTAGCCCTAGGATTGGGTCTTGAGCAGCCCGTTTAGGTGGAGCTTGACATCCATGACGCTCTGCAAAACTGTTCTGCAGCATCCGAACACGAAGATAATACGAAAAGAGTCCGAGTATGACGAGTATCAGTGCAGCGGAGACGAACGCCATTGGGATGTATAGATTATTGGAAAGGCCCTGTAAAAGCGAAAAGACCGACTGTAGCCTCTCAAAGGTCCGGAAGAAGCGACATAGTGTTTTCAGCAGCTCCCTGGCATAGGTATATAAATTTATCTCCCTGACTGCAATTGAAAGGTGTGGAGGGGTAAAGTTCCTTGGGTGGAAGGGGCACCATCAACTTGGAAGGATTATTCCAAGGGCGCCTGGAAGGTTTGCCTGACGTGAGCAGGAGCTTGAGAGATGTTAAGTCAGAGTATTCCTGGTTGGAGAATGTGATACCGTGCCCAACGGCAGCTTCTTCTGTCTTCTTTCCTCTTTACGGAAAAATCGAAGTTTCCCTGGAACTTCTTCCTTCATTAAGTTTACCTGTGAATCATGTAAGAGGCTGAGATCGGCCGCGTCTTCTACTATTATAATCACTGCTATAAACACACCCAGATGTCGTCGAACCCTAGACTCGTTACCAGTCCTGTTGCGCAAGACGCATATCTCTCACCGAATTCAACCCTCTTTCATTTGGCGCTTTACCAATGTTGAATATTTCACGTATCAATCAAGAGCCTTTGGAACTACTGTAAGAAATATGCGGAGTGCGATAAAACGATCGTGAGGGAGCTGAACACCGCATGGAACACCAACTCGCGTCGCGTAGCTTAACCCTCGACGTCCATTGCATCGACATCAAATGTCGCTTTGCGGAGTGAGCATCCTGTATCCGCAGAGATGAACGAGAAGAAGAATGCTGGGCCCACGATTACAGCCGTCGCAGAGCACTCAGACGATGAGGACCTACGTGCGGAAAAGATGAAAGAAATGGAGGACTTGACGCAAATCAAGGCATCGAAAAGTAAGACTGTATCAGCTGCTATATCACTGAATCTTTCCAAGTCATCGGTTTCATTATTCTGAGTAACCAGACACAATCTTGACGATAATTCGTTCCCAAGCTGACGAGTACCAGGTCCAAGGCCGATCGTTGAAGCAACTTTCCCTAGCGGCCACTCCGGACAACATCGCTGCCATCCTGGAACTCGACGAAAAGATCGACTCGCTCTCCTACACCAAGGAGCTCTTACAGGTAGCCATTCCAGGAGCCGGCATCCCCGTCAGCGGAATCTTCAGCCTCGGCGCCACTGTAGCTTACGAAGTTGGCTTCAGCACAACCTTCAAGGGCATTGCTTCGTCCAACTACGGGGTCTTGGGGTCTCTTCGAAACAGCACAGGCGTGTCGATCGACGCGGTCACTTCAAGCAACAGTGTAGCAAATGGCTTCAACGCGCCAATCAACCTCCAACCAATCTTTAACCTCACCAGTCTTACGGCCGATGTCGTTGTGGCCGCATTCTCACAACCAAAACCAAATGTTGGCGTCGACATCACCCAGATTGGACATTACGCTGTTGGTCTTGTGGTAAAGCTGCCGGCTACAACGCATCCGGCTTCTGCGACACCACCCCCTGAGCCCCTACAACTGGCGCCTCCATCACCGACCAATGGGACATCGAGCTCGACCTCGTCATTGAAGACACTCCCCCAGGCGGCTCCAAAAACCCTCTCCTGACCAAGAAACTCTGGGCCATCTACCAACAACCTCTCTTCACCGAAGGCCTCGCCTTCGACATCTCTGGCATGACTAACCCTCCCGCCGCCCCAACCTTCACAATTCAATCCCCCCTCCAAGGCACCGATGAGCTCCTCTCAGGTACCGCCATCTCCCCAACCAACACCGCCGCCCCAGCCCTTCTCCATGAAGTCGCGGACCCCAATGCTGCGGCTGGTGCTGCGGCTGTGACCCCGGCGCCGGTACCGGTTGGTACGCCGGTTGCGGCGGATGGTGTAGGTGCGCCGTTGCCGCCGAAGCTGAGGAGAGATATGGTGGGGCATTCGAGGAGTAGGGGACATGGGGAGTTTGCGGTTAGTGAGGTTTTGTTAGATGGGGGGAGGGGGGGTCAATTACTGTACCCTAATGTAGGTCTGGAACTCTCTGGGTAATAGATGATATTGCCACATCTGACAAAGTGATCGAGGAGTGATGGAACGTTCTCAGATGTGTAAAAGAAACGGTAACGCTTCGATGGTGAGTGGGGAGGTTTGGTAGTTATTAAACCTAGCTGGAAAACTGTAATAGCTCTACCACCGCCTTCTGCTCATTTAGGCCCGCCCAAAATAGCGGCGTCCAGCCGTGATAATCCTCCGAATTTATCTCAACATCATCTCGCTCGATCAGCAGCTTTACTATCGTCTCGTGCCCACGTTCAGCCGCAAGAGATAGAGGCGTTCGGCCGTTATAAATTTTCGAATTTATCTCAACATCGTCTCGCTCGATCAGTAGCTTTACTATCGTCTCATGTCCCTTTTTGGCCGCCTGAGATAGCGGCGTTTGATCGTATCTATCTTTCGAATCCGTCTCAACATCGTCTCGCTCGATCAACAGCTTTACTATCGTCTCGTGCCCCAATGCGGCCGCCCAAGATAGTGGCGTCCGATCGTTAGCATCTTTCAAATCCGCCTCGACGTTATCTAAATTAAGAATAGCGCTCACAACACTAGAAAGATAATATCTCGAGGCAACATGTAAGAGCGTTGTGTTCGAGAAGGGGCACTTTAACGAATTTTCATGAATACCTTGATATATATGAATCCAAAGTTGCAACAATTTACTTGCCGGCGGATAGAAGAAAACAAGAAGATCTTCTTGAGACATGTTCTTCTCTTCTACCTCTTTTGCATGGGAAATCCAAGACGTGATAGCGTACTGCAAAAGGGGAAAGTCAAGTCCGAGATTCCGACCATATGGACGAGTCTGATTACTTATTTCCTTCATGGCTATATATCTGATGCAAGATCTTGATAGTTGAAAGTGTGCACGGCCAACCGCGTTTCCCGATGAATGCTTGTCCAAAATCTGTAGTCCGCTTTGAATAAGATAATCCTTGACGGATTGATGGATAAATTGCGCAATCCATATATTCTCATGTTGCTTGGCTTCAGCAAGACCTCTGGAGAGATGTCGAATTCTTTTCTTCATCTGCTCATCGGTCTTCGCATAACCGCATTCTTCTGCGTTTTGGCAGTCGCTAATGCTTTGGTATGGCGTGTTCGCATCGACGATAGTTGCAAAGCGCAGCTCTTCTAAAGAAAGTGGCCGTAATGCGAAACATATCCATTGCATTAAGCGCAGTGAGTGAGGCAAATCTTCATCAAGAACTCCTTTAAGCAGCTCTTGATACAGCTCTTCCAGTTCTGACGGTATAGCTTGTATGCGTCTCTTAATAATCTTCAGAGGATAGCCGTTTCTGTAGAGGTCGACGACTTCAGGAAGAACAAGCACGGTCCATTGAAAATTTCCAGAAGATCTTCGAACAACCTCATCTCGAATCACTTCTGCCGTTTCCTTATCCTGAACAGCGTTCTCGATGGTATTCTGAATATACAATTCTATATCATCATGGTTTTCGTCCTCGATACAGACTTCAAGCCCGTTTCCCAAGGCTACGTCAGGATAGTGTCGGCAAGAGAAACATATACTGAGAGAAGCATTAGTGAAAGCAACCTTGTTCATAAGGCGCGTAAAAAATCCAACTAGGTTGCTGGCTGCTGCTTTTCCACATTCGTCGAGCGCATCAACATATATTCGCATTTTGTAAGTCTTCGCTGCACCTGCGACATGAATTTTGAAGAAGTCCTCTAAATCTCTTTCATGCCAATGCCACTTTTCTCCTATCTTTCCCTGTGTTTCACACTTTTTTTGAAAGATCGAGCTGAATCTCAAAAGCAGTTCAGGAACCTGCTGTAGAATTTGATGCAGCAAAGACCGAAACAAACCGAGGGGGCTCTTCTGAAGCACAGAGCCGCGGGCATGGAAGAAAAAGGAAGCGAACACTATCGCATGTCTTGTTCGTTCATCGGTCGCAAGCACATGTCTTACTAGTGTCGACTTTCCAGCTCCTGGCTTTCCTTTTATCCAAAGCAACCCATGCTGTCGATTGAACCATTCCAAATACTTTGGATGTTTGGAGAGCCACTCGCAAGTCTTGTCCACTGGATCAGATATGTCGTTCATACGCCGGTTCATATCCTCAAAGAAGAGAGATTGCTGACAATCTTTGAATAGAGTCAGAAAAAGTACAAGTTAACTGATAAGTAGTCACACCTTTTTCTTCTCGTGTCATTTCATTTGACGTCTTAGATCTGATTATGACTAGTGCTGTATTAGTTACTTCATGCTTTTCTATCAAAGCGTGTCAGAAAGGATCACAAACGTTGATTTTTCTCCTTGTTCATTCGAGATCTGATTGTCGGAACTGCAGAGTTTGCATAGCTTTTTAGAACATTGCACACTTTAGAATAATCGCTACGGTCATTCTCTGAGAATTTTACCATCGTAGAATGATCTCCTTTTAAAGAGATTTTATATTCATTAGTTGTTTCCCAAGGTCTTCCGCGAGTTGCTGAGTCAAAGCTAACGAGCAATACATGAGGGCCGCAGCGAGACCAATTTGATTCGCTGTCCTTCGGAAGCGTTAGCATTATACTTTCAACTTAGTTGTAAATTGAACCACTTACCTGGCGTACAGTTGGCGACCTTTTTTTTTCATAGAAGTAAGTAATCTTGGAATCAGTGTAATCAAACGCCTTACAGAATTCATCATGGTGTCGAGATCTTAGTCGATGACCGAGCTGTTGATCCAGCAGATTTAATGTAAAGCGCTGGGGCAAGTCTCCAATCATAGCTGCAAGCGCGTCGACATCCATGCCTTGACTTGGTACGCCAAAGAACAGTGCTCCATAAGTAGATCGAAAGTTTAGCCTATCGTTTGGGTCATTGCTATCTTTCATGCTTATCATAGCCTTTTGAGACGTAGTCAGTAGAAGCAGAGTATACTATCTCAAGAGAGACGCACCTCCTTGAATATCAAGCCCCCAAGGCTATGTGCAAGGAATATAATTGGCATTGGTGCTTGATTTGCCTTTGTTAAAAAGGATTCGTTAGCAGATTCAATATATACATTAGCGAGATGCCAACCTTTGTTTTCTGGCGTAGAATGCGCAGATGCTGTCTGAAATCCTCTGCAGCTTCGTAAATATCCCCAATGTCATCTTTGTCTAGTAGGTTCGACTCGTAACCGTAGATCCAGAGGCGCAGTTGACTAGAATGTTTGGGCAAAGAATCCCTCAGCCACATGTAGGAGCTTTGGGGGTCTCGAAACGAGCCGAAAGCATGGCCTCCCCAGCCATGTATTGCAATGCAACTGGAAATCTCAGTAAAAATTATTCTTGGAGTTCATGATGTCCGTACTCTATAGTGTGTGTCGCCTGCACTTCTGCCGGCGATAACGGAGTGAAAACGTTGAAATGCTCATCAATATGTATTTGCTGGCATCCGTGCTCGTCGTTATCATCATTCGGTAGATCAATATCCCAATCTTTCAAAGTTTTGGCTTTCAAAGTTTCGGGTAAAAGCGCCGGTCGAAAATTAAGTGAAATCGTCGCAACTTTATACTGCAGTTCCTGTTCATCTACTGCATCAAATGCCAACGAGTGAATCTTGACCTCGTTTCCGACTTGAAGGTCGAGTTTGTTAGCGATCACCTGTCGCAGTCGTTGCTTATCATATCCTTTGGGGATCTTTGTCACTCGTAGTGTCTTGTCCCAAACTTGCTTGTGGAATTTGATGTACCCCTTTGAACGTCCGGACATGAGTCCTTCATCTGCTTTCCTCTACAGGTCGTTAGAGACTGATAAGAATGGCTGCTGGACACACCTTTCGTTGACTTAGAATAGTAGCCTCTTCACTGGGCAAGGAAGCGCTCTCCTGAGCCATGGTGATCGATGGTTTCAATGTCCGGAGTCTGAAACAATCTTGGAGATGAGAATTTAGAGCCGCCTTGACGAAAGACAGCTAATCAAACTGTTGACTTTGCAGAAAGACTCCAAAGTCTGTAATAGCTCGAGGTGTTGCGTTCAGCCTCGCGACCCCACTCACCACATTTGAATAGCACGCTGTTGGACAGGACTTGTCCTGTCCCTAGGAGTAATCTTTTGCCGACCGCGTGGTCAAGTGGTAAAAGGCACTATTCTAACTACCCTACTGTAGTCTCCAACGCAAACAGTTCGACCCACACCCCTTGATGCTCTCAAGAGATACCATCTTTCGGATATGCGGTCCTTAAATACGATATCGTTGACATATATGTATGATCATCGATTCCTTCCCATCTCGAGTTGAAAGCTCTCGACCCACAGCCTCGATGGCTGCATGTATTTCCGCTAGTGATGTTCTATGAACAGTAAAATTGGTCCCCAAGGTGGTACCTGATGTATTGAAGAACGGGCAGGGTAGGGATACCCATATCCTATTGTCGATCTTTCGATCGTGGAGCAGGCAGCAGCCGCGCAGTTCAGAAATGATGGGAAGTGATGTCAGTGTATCCTGATTAAGTTAAGTAAGACATGTTCGAACGCCTTGATTTGAAAGGTGAGAAGATCGCTCAGCTTCTGATTGTCTGTGGTCGTATGTAAAAGTGATGCCCGTCATTTGGCAATACAAAGTACTATTTGCAGTTATGAAACAAGGTTATTCGCTCTTCCTCCTCCGTTGTGTCGTACAAAATGCAGACGTCAGAACTGTGTTTGATCAAGTTTTCGAAGCCTGGTACAACCTAAGAAGAGCATGCGCGGTTCAATTCTCAGTCCTTGCAATGCTTTGATATCTGAAGTAGCCTCGAAGCATGCTTCTTGTCACTCTAAGCCCTTGCGTAGGGCTGATGGTCACTCCAGTTGTAACAACGACTTTTAAGTTCTACGACGTTGATATTTGCACATGGCCAATGTCAAAGTCTGATACCAATCATCACAAGTTGGACTTCCCCATTTACTTTTAGATCAGATCAACGGTGAACGGAAGAGTCCACTCAGTCCATCATCTTCTCTTCTTTAACAATCTTTGGACCTTTTAAATAATCTTAAATATTGACTAAACAGCTTGCTTTCATCATTTATCACACATGGCGCTCTGGTTATGGAAGAGCATAAGGATGAGGAACACAGTACAGGCGGAGAAGGTCTCCTCTCCTTGACACTTGAATCACAAGGACATTGGCTGAATCAGACTCTTGAGAATAGGGAATCAGGGAAATACCGAAGTTTGGACAAGATTCTCTATTTAACAAGCTGGAAATCACTAGAAATTGCACTATCATGTTCTTAGTCCGTGGTGAGACAGGAATTAAGATTCAACTACGACTTTGCAAACACAGTACCTCGTGCCGTTGGCGGAGGAGCAGTCCGAGGTGATGATTACAACTGGGTGGTACATCATGTCCAATTCAGTCATGGACGGACAGCGTTGGGTGCTCGATATATGGTGTCCATGAGGATCTTCAAAAAGAAAAAGAGCATTCTCGAGCCTTAACCGGCTCGTTCTGACAGATTCCCGACGTGGTTATACCGCCCACAACCGCGCGTTGATCATGGTATGCCCTAAAGCTAGCGATCAGCGCTAATTCTTGTTCGGTTGCCTCATCATGTCTGTTCTTCTGATGAGCAGCCCAGACTTCAGGGGGCGGGTTACTCCAAGCAAACGTAAAATGATTCTTAGGAGATGCTCCACCGTGGAGGTATGTGCCCTGTTTGTGAGGGGTCGGATGAACTGAACAAGATGGCGAGGTGCACGGAGGACGTTCAGAATTGGGCGAGACGACTTTGATGTTCAACTTCTTTATGGATTTGAACTGAGGGGAGCTGTGACTCGAGGATGTTTGTGATTGCCGTGGGCTGTCCTTGGGCTTGAAGATCTTGCTAGGTTTCTTGTAGGATCGTGAGGAGTCTACAGTGTCTAGCTCCAGGTTAGCTGGGTCCGTATTGACAAGTGGTAGGGAGGGGTTTCCGGATAGTGTAGGTTGGGAATCCGGTAACGATGATTTTGGGCTCCACTGTGGACTTAAACACCTTCTCACGACTCTCCTTGGCGCATTCCAATCTGTGGCTGTGAAATGCGACCAGTCAGGATGGTCATACTCGTCCAGCCACGGTGATCTGATCTCAGTGTAGGACGGCACAGCCTGTCTCGGCGGAGGCGCGGGTGAAGGGTTCGACAGCTCTACTTTAGACGACGTAGCCTGTCCTGGTGGTGGCGCGGGTGAAGATTCCGATACCTCTTCTTTGGACGACGTAGCATCTGTAGGAGAAGGCGTGGGTGCAGAGAGTGATCGAAGCCTGTTACAAATCGACATCATAGTCTTCGGCGGTCTTTGTACCTTCGATGCCCTTGGGGCACTAGAGACTTTAGATACTCTCAAGGTCTTCGAGCCTTCTAAGATCTTCGAACCCTTCGAGGGCTTCAAGGTTTTCGGACTCTTAGGTTCATAGAAAGCTGCTTGCCATGCTGGGTCCGCAGCCCTTCGTCGGCGCGCTTCTTGCCTTGTTACTGGTGCCATAGTCGAGGTATGTAAATCTTTGACAATGGAACTCTACCGTTGGTGGTTTCGTTGATTTTCCACCAAGAGAAAGATGCAAAATGGTCAAGAAAATCCGGTTTTCTTGCTCTGTAAATTGTATGGTACTATACTACGCGCAAGGTAGTACTCTTGATCAAGTATTCGGCGATTCTATATCGATGGTAGGGCACAACGAGAACAAAGCAACAATATAGTTGTGCCTGTAAGCATACACAAAGGCATAAAGCTTCAATGCTGTGTAAAGGTAATGGGAATACAACAAGGTTGTAGACAAAGAGTTCATCTTCAATAATGATAAAGGATTGACATCGCTTGTCTTTGAGCAATTCTTTATTCTGTTTGGGATCTCTATCTGTCGTTCGCTTGGAGTTCTCTGCACACATACTTCCTTGTGCTAGCTTTTACAGGGTACGTTTTTGGCATGACAGATTTTGTACGCCACTATAGATTACTGCTTCTCTTATGCTTTATTGTTTGGTCTTCGACGTCGAGATTAAAATCTGCACCACAGCCTTTTTCATAGAGCACAGTCACTGCAAATGTAGAAATATGAGGGAGTTGCTGTGAGTTGTTCATTGATTAGAGCAAGCTGTATACTTGCCTCCTATCTATTCAGATACGCAGGCTATCCAAATAAAATCAGGAAAGAAGCGAGGGGAATCTCCTAGTAAAGAATGTCTCGACCCCTATTCGTCAACCAAGTCGTCATTGAACCCGAGCATGTACTCGCTCGGGTCCGTCCTAGAAACCTTGTCGCCGTGATGAGCGACGAAGGACTCTACGAGATCGCGATCCCCATTGAGCTCCTCCTCCGTGCCTGAACCCCCTTCAATCCTGTCATTAGCGTCCCAAATCTCGGGTGGCGGATTGCAGAATTCAAAGGTGTCGCTTCTGCGGCAATTCTTGCGACGGTCGTGAAAGTACATGCCCTGCCCGTGCGGGACATCCACCCCGCAGGTTTTGGAGAGACATTGCTCGCGCTTGACGTGGGAGAGATGGCCATTCTTCAAGATCGGGTCAACATGTTCCTGGTTGAAGGCATCGAACATGGGCGATTCCGCTTCTGCGTTGTCCATCATCTTGTCAAGTTCTGCTATCACCTCTGGTGGATATGCAATTTCGTTCACAGCCCTTCCGACGGGTAGTGGTCCCTGGTTGTGAAGGTATCCCTGACCATGGGGTGTCTTGATAGGGCAATTTTTGTTAATGCATCGAGGCTCTGGTTGAGGCCTGAGCTGTGCAGTGTCCATTTCATCGCCTCGAAGCCAGACTGGGAGTGGGCCTGAACCACTGTTTTTAGCGGAGAGCCTCGAATTGTAGATTGCAGAGATACGGCTCGCGATAGTGTCGGTAGACGGACGCCTCTCGATAGCGTTCCTAGAGGGTCGCTTTGCACGGTCGTTGAGACCCAGGAAACCCTCTACGCCCATTTTTGTTTGATTGCGAACTTTTCGGGGTAAATGTCGTTGAAGTTGCTTTTGAAAGCTTTGCCGTCTTCGCTTGGTTTATATTTGAGTTTCCAGATGTTTATGATGTTTCCAGAAGTTGGCAGATTCGTCTCTTTATATATTTCAGCCTATCTATGTCAATACATTTGTCTCTAATTTGATTATTCTCAACAAGACAATTGTTTGAAGTTCCCATGACACGCATGATGTACTCTAGGGTTGGACCATGACAGCGATCATTGCTTTGGATTACCGGAAGGTTCTCTCCTCTTTGTGGCTGCTTGGCTTGATGCTCCACCCGTATTGAATAAGTTTGACGGACTTAGACTACATTACTGTCACATTACGTCGTGATGTAACCAGAAAAATCTGAATGTGGTCACTCGGGATACATGATAGGGAGGATCGGTAAATCCTTTTATTCTTGGGGCGAACAGTAATGGAAAACACTGATTAATCAAATCCGAAAGCTTTTACTAATACGAAAGTGATACAGAGGAAAAGATGGTGATTGACACATGTCGAAGCCAAGGTTCTATCTCAAGATAAGTTTGCTCGCCCCCGCCTTATTCATCCTCCCACCCGATGAACTCTTGAGTTTGAAACGCTCCTGGTACTTTGACGGCTTTGCGTCGTCGAAAGGTGCATGATGAGGGAAAAAGGACTAGAGTACTTCGCGATCCCGCTTTCGCTTCTCTTCTGTTTCTTCACTATGCTTTTGTCTCTCAAGCGCGGATCAGATTTTTCAGCGCTGCCTGAATTTCTGGCGGTGGGTTAGAGAATTCGAAAGTCAGGATAAACAATATGGTGCTGTCGGAGTTCATGGAATTTAGCATCTTCTCCGTGATCTGTCCGCAGTGGGCACGTCGGATGTTTGCATCAAGTTCGCAATGTATGTCTAGTAAACCATTTGGCTAGACAGGTCTCGTATGATGCTTGTAAAATCCTTTCCAAATCTTGGCTTGCTCATCAAATTCGTCAATGGAAATTGGGTTTTGAGAAAGCTCGTATGCTGCCAGCACGCATGGAGGTGGGTTGCTCGGTTTGAAAACGTCATTGATGAGACCCTTTGATGGTGGCTCGTTCTGCCATAGATATGTTCCTTGACTGTGAATGCTGAATATGGGACAATCTGATGCGGTGCAGCGAGGCTCCGGCTGAGGCCTAAGTGGAGCTGTTCTCATCACGTCTTCTCGGAGCCGAATCGCGACCCGGTTTAGTTGAGACGAATTATTTGAGATAATTGTAGGCTTGTCGATTGTGCCTGTTTGGGAAGGTAAGATCTTCTCTGGCAATACGCCACAGCCAGGATGAGGTGGTGTATCTACATATTTCTTTGCCGTCTTGCGAGAAACGTGTCGCGCCGAATTTGCAGGAGCTGTAGGTCGACTGGCTATGCGAGTAGTGTAAGGAGCAAGTGGCGGAAACCACAAACCGTTGCCACCTGGGGAAGCCCCCAGGTAAGTATGTGGGTCTGTAAGCCAGGAAGAGTCTGGGGTAGAAGCTGGCTCTGATGAGATATCGCGAGGGATATAAAGTCTTAAAACAGGTCTCCACCTTGTGGTTACATTTTCCGTCTTGCCAGAAGAGGCGTTCGGTGTACTGTTAGGTGCTTCGGGGCGAGTGGGCGCCATCATGATGTGCTGAGGTAATATCCGTTACGACGTGGTGTATTCTCCAACCGCGAGAGCTTCTTGTGAAAGCTGATATGGTGTTGAAAAGCAGATCGAGCGTCTTAAGCGGCAAGTGATCAGGTCTTTGGGAATCTTAATATAGGTAGGTAATATCAAGAATTAGTGAACACAGATTCTTAAATCAATTAAGTGGTGCCTTTTCAGTGTAGTCTTGGTTCTGTACAGAATCTCTCCTTTCTGGCTTGCTTCACTTTCTTAATGCGGTTGTTCTAAAACTTTGTTCCGGTTTCACAACACTTACTCGCACCGTCATGAAAAGCATATCTCGTGGCTGATTGAAAGGGACACAAAGACTGTCTGGCCCCTGAGATAGTCCTACATAATGCCCATTGTCAGTAGCGCACCCAACAAGTTCTACACAATGGTGATTGTCAGTATTCGGAGCCACCACAAAGCCACTTCTGCACAACGACTGTTGTCAGTAGCCGCAACCCCAACAAAGCGATTGTCATTCTAAAGCATCCATCATCGAGAAAGAAAACGTTAGTCATGATAGGAATCCTGCGTCCCTATATTATCCAGAACTCATCTCTCTGACTAATTCTTTTTCCCTCCCAAATCAAACGTACCAACTATACACACCACATATATAAATCTTCGAGATAACGTACCAATTCTGTCGAACCACTAATTGCAACCATCAACCACCCTTCCAGCACAGAGCCATCCTAAAACAATCTGTCACTATGGGTTGCGGTATGTCTACCCCGACGCCGGATTATGACTATTATCATACTAGAGGGTACGACAGCGCTAAAGCCTACCGCAGCACAAAAGAAATCGATGCTAGACGACGGCAGCGCTCTGATGGGAGCTCGGCTTCGCAGCGGAGACAGGAGAATGTCGAAAGAGCCAACTATGTGCGGCGCAAAGAGTGGGAGACGTATAAAAAAGCTCGGGTAATGGGCAACGATGGCAACTATTACTTCTGAGATCCTGCGTATAGACTCCGTTGGTTGCTGAGCTAAAGGTTGTTTTCTAGATCGGTTGTATATACGGCACCACACGATCTAGTCGATTCGTGGGCCAGCTCTTCTGCGGGTCAGAGAGTCAGTACTTCTGAGATGGTGGTGGCTTGGGTTCGGAAATAGTACGTATATACACCTTTCTTTGGAATATGATTATGAATTCGCATTATCATACCCCACTTCTCGACTTGTTAACTATTCGCGGTGCAGACAAATGAACCACACCAGCCTGCGGACTAGACGCGTGAGTAGAATCGGCATCTTAACTCCGTTGAATTCCATTTCCGTATCCCCATAACTGTCATGAGCATGCCAGCAGAGGTTGTCATGATATCAGTATGAAGGAAATTGCTGAAGCCAAGAATGGGAGACGGAGCTAATGTATAACATAGTAAACTTGCGTTAATTCCGTCTATTACTTATTGCTCCTATTAGATTGAACTAATATTACTACATTCCTCGCCGTCGTATTAGGTCAAGATTGCTACATCTCTCACTCTCTTCCTAGGACCAGGACTATTCGACATATTACCCCTTTCCGCAGCATTCAGGTGGTTACTATCAAGAGGTCCAGCCCACGTCCGTAGTCGACGTACTATTACGGGAGGAAAACGCTTGTCAAAATTCTTAGCGTCGCTGTTTCGGTGGTTTTGGTGCTGAGGCGGAAGCTCATGATCGTCTGACTTTGGTTCGTCCTTAACCTCGCCAGTCTCGGCACCCTCGGTAGGGTTTCCGCTCCTATTCCTATCCTCTGGTCTACCTGCTTCGCCGTTTTGGACGAACCTATGATCTTCACTTTGTTGTTTGTCTTTGCCGGCTTCGTTGACCACGATCTGGTCAGTCTCGCTTCTTTCGGTCTGTTGTTCTATTTTGCTCTTGCCTTTGACTTTACTTGCTTCCTGACGAACGGTATGCCTATGGAGCTGGTCAGCAATGAACGGTGCTAAGCTCCGGATCTACTCGACTTACAGCATTGTACTCTTACGCGTCGTGATACTAGACCCTAAGCATTTTGGCTCAGCTCTACGCTACCCTCCAAATTTGGTCCAACGTGATTACCATTGACACTTTCGAAGCCTTTGGCAGTGCTACTGCTTGCTGAAGCAGATTTGATGACTTCGCTCGCGATGGGTAGTAAAGGTATTTGGAAATCGCTCTGCGAGGTTCTTTAGACCCGCCCTACATGTTACCATACACTACCACTATGTCCTTACTTTCTGTCATCAGCTCCCTTGTCCATCTTCCGAAGTACTGCGCGCCAAACTGCGAAGTAGACGGATCCGTGCATGGTAGATCTGCCATCACGTAATGTTAAGAGATGTTTGCGCGTATGAAAGATGTAATACCGAGTTCGGTTATATGCACAAGAGGGAAAACAAAGAAGCCGGCAGCGGCATTCCGCATTGGTCTAAGGAATTCCATATTTAAAAGCGGCCGAGAACAAAGAAAGGATCTTGTGATTTAAAAAGCTGAGGCTAGAGATTTCAAGAATCGTCAATCTGTTTGTATGCCTTGAGACTTTGTTGTACTTCCGAAGCAGTTGTTTGTACGATATCATATTGCGTGGTGTTCAATTCAGTCCATATTGTCTGCTTTAGTATAGTTCTGATCGCTCCAATGCTCATCCTAGGTGCCATTGTCATATCAGATATTGGCTTGGTGAATATACTGAGTGACCAAGGTAATGGAAGTACATAGGAGAAGGGAGTACGGTGTACAGTATGTACTCGTACCTACTCACGCTACTGTAGATTTAGGGGGCCGGCCTCGCGTAGTGGTTAACAACGATTAGGGTTCCCTCTTAGCCTCCAGGTTGGGCCCAGAGCTCATTATCTACTCTATCTTACCCCACCATTCGTCACTGATTGATAACAACCCCCCCTCGTCCGCGATGGAGTCTCCTCACCCAGCTTTCGCTTCAATCGTTCCAGCATACCACTTCCTTCGACGAAAATGGGCAAGAAACGTAAGCCTTCCGGTCATGCAAGCCGCAACAGTGACTGACAACCTCCAGGCGCTCTCTGTTGCATATCCGTCGATATCGATGCCGTTGCAGGCTGGCTCGGCTCGTATGGTGGGGAGGACTCTACAAGTGACATCTCGAGAGGTCTGTGAAAGCCTATGGCGGATAATAGGAGTTTCTTACTCAATTGAAGGCCAGGCCTCTTCGCCGGTACCATTGGAGTACGCAGGCTACTGAAGCTATTCGATAAATACAACATCAAGACTACATGGTTCATTCCGGGGCACTCGCTCGAAACATTCCCGGAAGAATGTGCTATGATAAGGGATGCGGGCCATGAGATGTAAAGAACCCTTTCTACGGGCGTCTCCAGATGAGGACCATTTGCTAATGCCAGCGATTCTAGAGGACTCCACGGCTACTCGCACGAAAACCCTGTGAAGATGAATTTAGAACAACAGCATGCGATCCTCGACAAGACATACAAGCAACTCACGGAGTTCTGCGGCAAGCCACCTCGTGGTTCAGTAGCACCTTGGTGGGAAGCCTCGCAAGAAGGTGCGGAATTGATGCTCAAGTACGGCGTGGAATATGGTCAGCCAGTCCTAGATTTCTCCATGCTTCTGCCTGAGTAACAGCATGACTAAGTCCTACCTCAAAGACCACAGCTTTTCCCACCACGACTGCATCCCATACTGGCTTCGCACCGGCGACTCCTGGACGCCCATCGACTATAGCAAACATCCCTCCCATTGGATGAAGCCCCTAGTTGCCGGCCCTCATACCGGTCTTGTTGAGATCCCAGCCAACTGGTACCTTGACGATCTGCCACCCATGATGTTCATCAAGAAAGCGCCCAACAGTCATGGATGGGTGAACCCAAGGGATGTCGAGGAATTGTGGAGAGATCATTTTGATTACTTCTACCGGGAGTATGATAACTTCTGCTTTCCGGTGACTATTCATCCGGATGTGAGCGGGCATCCGCATGTAATCTTCATGCTTGAGAGGTTAGTCATATTCTTCTCTTATATCGGATATAAAGATACAGGTAGGAAGGACATCGAAGGTGCTGATCTTCGTTTCCAAATCCAGATTAATCGAGTATCTCAATACCAAAGAAGGGGTCGAATGGGTCAAAATGGAAGACATATGCGATGACTTTAAGTCTAAGAACCAGCCGCCAAAGGGTGCGCTGATGCCTGCAGAGCATGGGGCAATCTTGAAAGATCCAAGTAAATCATCCCTCCCTTCAAACTCGAATTTGGATGACTAATGCGAGGTTTTTGGCTCAGATATCGGACTGAAGAAAGCGTAACGAACTCATCTACATAGTAGAAACTCCAAGAAGATGGTGCCTATCGTGACAAGCTCGAAAGCTTCTGTTTACCTAGGGTAGAACTGGCAGCTATGCCGCAGTTAGGGTACATTGTCCAGCATATCAGTATCTTTGTAAATAGTCGGAATATTTTCCAGAGCTCGTTCTTCAGAAGCAAGAATAGAACATTCTATTACTTCCCAAAAAACTTCTGAGCATCATGTTTCCGTTGTCATATCACCTCTACTTGGCTTTTGTGGAGAGCAGCCAAGTTTGCGCCATATGGAGACCTCTAAAAGCCGTCCAATCTAACAGTGTTATCTAACGTCAAAATAACATTCGTACTAGATCTTGGTCTCCTTGACTAGCAATATTCATGCCGACCTTTGGGGCTCTCTGGCGCATGTCTCATGTCTATTAAAGTAGGTATTCTTCCTACTTCCTGGATCCGCATTCCCAAAGCATAAGCACCACCAACAAGAAACAGTCCAGTACATATCCCGAGCGATTGGCGCGATGAAGCGTTGGCCGAAGAAATTTCTCCGAAAATGCTGTTGATGCCGGTAGCCCATCCTACGGACGATGACTGCCCCTCTAAGGCCGTGTACTGTTGCGCTGACGTCTTCGGACAACATGACCAATGGATAATTGCGGAAGTTCATCTTCGCAGAAATGGCAAGCCACCATCACACACCTGAGGGCTTGCGGGTTGGGTTGTGTTTCCTGCAGTAGACATCTAGGCGAATCGGTAAGGAAGATGTATCTGCCAGAGGAAGGAGCCAAATGCAAATTTCTTGTTGTGATGGAGAATCGTAGATATTCTCGTATACTGGCCTAGGACCTGATCAATGAGCCGCCTGAATCGCGAGGAAACCCGGACCTACCTTGTGTTGCAACCCGAAGGTGTTCCAGGATTTTCTAGAACCCCGAGCGCCACGAATCGTAGCCACTGGCAAACTCTACCGCTTCTTCTCCCCCGCCCCCTCCTTCCCCTTCCTCTTCTTCGCCTTATCCTTCTGCTTCCTCCCACTCCGGTCTCTCTTCCTCAGACCCCCCATGCCCCCCTTCAAGCACTCTGCATACCTCGCAAAGAACCCATCCAGCTTATCCGCCTCCACCACCGTGGACAACTTGATCTTTTCACCCTTCAGCCGATGCTCTTTTGACTTGCCATTTGTGGCGCGGATGAGAACGGGCAGGGGGGAGGTAGGGTGGAGATCTGCAAGTGGGTCGGAGGATGGTGTGGAGGTAGGGGAGGAATGGGAGAGGCGTTTTTGGGTGAGATAGACAGAGCCGTGGTTGGAGGCTTGGTGGGAGGAGAGAAGGGAGGTGAGTTGGGTGAAGAACTGGGGTTATATTAGCTTGGGAAATGGGTGAGAAATTAGTAGGGACTGGATCATACCGTGTCGTTACTCAGGTGGCCTGTGGCCATTTTGGAAGCGAGTGTGGACCAATGTGGATTTTCCTCGATGAATGATGAAGAGTGAAAAGATTATTGGATATGGAAGGGTCGGATGGTCTGGCGACAGGCTAGCACTCAAGCCCTAACCCTAGCCTCGGGGGACATTGTGCCCAATTCCTCACTCACCCTGCCTCTTCTGAGTTTACATATATATTCTTAGCATACTCGTAGGATAAAACCAAATTGAAACTCAGAGGTTCATATTAGACTAATTCTCCATGGAGAATGCTGAAGTGATCCTCTCATCATAAAAGATGCTGGCGCTACTACTTTACCAACCGGGCATCATCCTGCAAAGCCACCCCTGGCCATCTTCCTCGCCCTTTGATCCCGTCGGTTATGATTCGCTCTGCTCCCCTTCTGTACATCTTTGCCGTGCCTCGCTACCTGCGTGCTCCTGTCATCCGTGGCGCCGGCAACGTCTCCTCGTCCTCTACCATTTCCTCTTCCTCTGGATCCTCCTCTTCCGCCTCTCCCTCCTCGATCTGCCATTCCTATGCCATCCGAATCTTCCGTGGCAGAACCACCTGGGCTTCCACGGTACGCTGTTGGCGCCAACTCTCTCTGAGCGCCACTGAACGACGCAAATTTAGCTTCTAGCCTTCGCAATCTGCGTGGATCCCGACCAATCATTACAGCCCAGCCTTCGATGGCTTCGTCCGTCATGGCTGTCCCGCTTTTTAGTGCTGCGCGAGCTTTCCCTCTCCGCGTGTTTGCGTCTCTGTTGAATACCTCCGGCGACATTCTCCAAGCAGAAAACAGCGCTTCTTCGTTGTTGTCGCTAAGATCTGCATCGACTTCGTCACTGCCTGGCATTGCATTATCAACGGTTCCACCGACGTCTTCAATGTCGTAGGTGTCATCGCGTTCATCATCGTCAGAGTCGAAGGCAGCAAGAGCGGACAGAATCGCGGCTTTAGAGGGGCGGGAAGAGTTGGTTGAGAGAACAGCGTCAGCGGTTTGGGAGGGGTCCTTGTGGCCGGGACGTATGGAGGATGGTGATATGGCGAGCCGGTCGAAGGCATCGTTGTCGAAAATGTTCCGCCGGACTGGAGGGAGAGGAGGCGTGCTACGAGCAGCGGGGTTGGCGACTGTATTTAAGGAGTTCGTGGTTGGAAGATGAGATATCTGCTCCGTTCTATCTATGTTCCGGAGGTGAGCTGGTAGAGAATCTTCCAGTAGGTGTGCAGTCACTCTTTCGGTGTCATCATGATACTCGTCCAGTAGTTTGACTATGAATCCCGAACCAAGATCCGGAAAGAGATCTTGGATTTGGGTCACTAGGCTCACTTTGTGTACGTGTATATCGCCCAGTGCACCGTCACCATATTCATCGCGGGCCTTGCCTTTACCCTTATTGATCTTCCTTGAGATAAGGTTTTTTGGTCTTCTTGACCGGTTCTTAGTACACTCGAATATACTCAGTTTCTGCATCAGTGGCTTTGCCCTTTCAGCTTCTGGGCCCGAAAGCCGGTCACGCATCTTCTGGAGAAAAGACGTTTTTGAACAAAGCCCTACAAGTAATGAGTCAGAGTTTGAGTTGGAAGTGAGGTTGTACAACTGGTCCAGTAGCGTGGAAACCTTTGGTCGGCTGGGCTCTATCAAACTGTTCGTGCTGAGATATGTTATGGCTACCATCTTTTTTTGCACGTCAGCAGAACCTTTCTGACAGGTTGCAGACAATGAATCTATCAAGTCTGTTCCGAGCATCAGGAATTGCCCATACTGATAGCACATTCTCAGCAATGCTCCTGTCCGCCGGAGAGTCTCGTCCAATTCTGATGGAGGATTATGAGAAATCTGGTTGTGTGCTTCGAGAAGCTGAATAAGAGATGTCTTGCTCCTCTGCATAGAAAGGCTGTCGTCTAGGTTTTCTTGATCCCATGTAAGCTTGAAAAGGCTCTTCAGATTTGTACTCTTGGCATATAGAGTACTAAGATCTGCCCAATACGTCCATTCTATCAGCGCCGATGGAATAGGCTTCACTTCGGATAAAATCCTATGGGTGAGAAGAAAGCAATCTCGCCTTAAAGTCCTCATTCTCGGACTGGCCTTTGCGCGCTCATGAAATGAAGCAGTGGTTTCTTTAACATATGAGACAAGAAAACCAACGAGCGATTGATCTTTCGAAACTTTCACAGAGAATGCTTCAGGAGACAATAGGAGGTTTCCGTGCGCGAGCAAGATCCACGAATCCAGGCAATGTTCCCATTCATCTGGTAGCACCTCCTTTCTTAGATTTACTGGTGGAAAGAGCGCGAAGGGTGGTAACGCCATGCTGAAGATGTAGGAAACTGTAAATGAGGCCAAGCCAACTATTGAAATTTCCTGTAGAAGAGCAGTGAAATAGGCACCAGGAGCTTTCCTCAGTTAATAGAGCAAAACAACTTCATTAAATTCACATTTCAACAACTGCACTGAGTCATGACGGCGAATGCAGCAAACAGATCGTATTAAAGCGTATAAATTACAGGGATTACGATAAGCGAGTGCCAAGACTTGCAGACGCACAACATGACATCCCTCCATTAACCCCCACCGACTCAACTCTCACAATAAGCCTTTCATCACCTTACCGAACCCAGCTGTTCAGGTCTTGACTGGCATTCACAATCCGCTACCTGACCCAATCACCCTCACCCAACCCTCAAAAATGTCCTACCAGAAGCCAGAGAAGGATTTCGGCGAAGGCCCAGTACATCTCCCCTCTCCGTTCGAGTCTCCCCCTTCCTCCACCACTGACTAACACGCCCCCCCAGAAAATCCACAAGATCCGAATTACCCTCACCTCGCGCAAGATCCAGTCCCTCGAAAAAGTCTGCCAAGAACTGATCGAGCGCGCTAAATCCAAGGATCTACGCGTGAAGGGACCCGTACGCTTGCCGACCAAATCCTTGAAGGTTACAACGCGGAAGACGCCGTGTGGAGAGGGGAGCAAGACATGGGATACATTTGAGATGAGGATTCATAAGCGGTTGATTGAGTGAGTGGATTCTTTTTTCCAGGGGTAGAGGGTGTGCTTGTCCGATTATTAGGAGGAACCGAAGAATTACAGACTGGCTGGTTAGACAGATTATACATGGTGGTGGCTAATCTTCGATTTCACGAGGTAGTCTCAATGCGCCGACCGAGGTCGTTAAGCAGATCATCATCAACATCGAGGCTGGGGTTGAAGTGGAGGTTACAATTGCGGCCTAAAGGCTTACACGATCAAGTCGCAAAACTACGCAGAGATCAATGGAGGTTGCATTGCGAACTGGGAATGGGTCTTTGATATCACAGAGCAAAATAACAAAACGGATAGCCTGCCTAAAAGACTTGTCAATTCGCAAAAAGCATTGAACGCCTTGCGCCAGATCTCACATACTAAAAACCTTACACCTTGGTATACCTATGGTCCAGATATGCGTAACCTTCAATCTTTTCAAATTTCAAAAATCCCAATGCACCCATTCCCTTTTGGGGGGCAACTCGGGCATGATTCCTCCCTTGAAAGCCCCATGCTCTTTCATATACATATAAGTCTCTGCCGTAGCCTCATCATAAGCCTCGTCTGGTAACCCTGGGTCCTTCTTGAAAGGGGGGGGTCCATCTGGAAACCAGACCTTTTCAAGAGCCCCATCATTCCTCTTGAAGCACGGCTCATCGTTGACATAGGTTACAGGCTTACCTTTCCAAGCTACGAGCTTGCCCTGCGCATTCCGCTGAGCGTGGTTCTGCGAGCCACTCGAGGCGGATGTGGAGTTTGGGTTTCCGAACGTGGTATTTGTGGTTGGATCAGCGCTTTGGCTGGTTGGTGCCTGTCTAAAGGGGCTGGGCTGGACTGTAGCAGGCTGTCCAAAAGAAGAGCCTGGCGGTGGTGCAGATGTTGATGTGGGCTGTCCCCAACTACTCAGAGCAGCTGGTGCTTGCGCGAAAGGATTTGGAGCTGCTGGTAAAGACGGCTGACCGAACACACCTTGTTGGGGAAGTGCCGATGGTGCACCGAAAGGATTCGCCGGCTGAGAAAATGCTGAGTTTTGCTGATTGGTACCTAGCGCTGAGGGTACATCAAACGCAGACGGCGGCTGCTGGTTCTGACCAAAAACTGATGGCGCAGCAGGCTGACCAAAGGCCGGAGTTGATGACGAGGGTTGCCCGAAGGTCGAGGTAGGCTGACCAAAGCTGGTTGATGGGCGGCCCAATTGTGATTGTTGGCCAAAGCCCGACGGCTGACCGAAAGTCGACGGTTGCTGCACTAAAGATGAAGGTTGACCGAAAGCAGGATCAGGCGCAGATGGTTGGCCGAAAGTAGCCGCCGGTCTATCAAAGGTGGAAGACGCCGGCTGAGAGGACGTGGAGATTATCGAAGGGTGTCCGAAAGTAGAGGGCTGGCCAAATGTCGAGGTAGGTTGCTGGAACCCACTTGTGCTTTGCATCTGCGTAATAGCGCCCCCTTTCGCCGCGCAGGTATCTATGCGATTGGGATGCTGTTTCTCCCCATCTATGATATACTTAATTGCTCCATCAACATCGTTCAAAGCTGTCTGCATCTGCTGCTCGGCGTTGTTCAAGAGATTCTGGACATCTTGGATGGCTTGCTGTCCATTGCCCGAAGTTGCCAGTTGATAATGATACAAACGTATTTCTTCAAAGCTCTGCTCCCGAGGATAGCCGCCGAATAGCTGTAGAGGTGTATCTTTTCCAGGACCAAAGGCAGAGAGAATCCATTGAGGGCGTTCCTTGGACAGATCAGTGATTATGGTGTTCTTGTCAAGCTTGTACCTTTAGAGAAAGGTTAGGTGCATCATAAAATCAATCATATGCGGTCACTATACGGTATATCTCCACTGCCTCGATTTGAGGATGAGCCTGCAGGACTGTCAGATGATAGACCTCAGTAGAACAGTACGAATTATCTATATGTATCATAATTGAATATCGTGACCAGATTGGACATTGAATGAGGCGAAAATGCACAAGACTTATGACAACCCGGAATTCGTCGCACATTCAACTGAATTTACTCACTCTGATACGGACTGTTTCCCCGATTGTTCAGGGCATTATTCTGGAGAGGCGCAAAAGGGTTCCTTGTCATGACAGGATTGTTGGTCTTCCCTGGGTGCTCATCTCTGCATCGATCTGTTTTGTATCTTAGCTTCAATCTTCAGTATTGACAAGAGCATAAGATCAGGACCCACCTCCATATCTGCAATTTCCTCGCAAGAAGAACCGGCAAACAGCCATCTGGCACTGGGGAATTCGCGCAAAACGCAAGATTCAAGAGATCGATGCTTTAGGCAAAACCGACCAACTACAATGGTCATTCAACTTATGGCAGTGCGATACGATGCGACGGAAGAACGGTGATTATTGAAATGGCGTCCTGTAGAGTTGATCACCGTTCGGTAACGAAGAGGGACCGCTTTGTCAAATGTCAAGTCACATCACAAGATCTAGTTTACCTAAGGTATGCGAAGGTTCTCTTTGTCATGTTTTGTCACATTTTTATTCCGTTACAGCTCTTAGGCACGATATCTAGCCATTACAATGCTCTATGGGGTATATTCAAAATCAACATGCCATTGCAAGCACTCCTATAGAATTAGTTCGCTTCCTCGTATATCAGCCAGCGCGAACAAATTCTGTCGTTGAAGCCAACAAGCTAACATCCATCAGGCCTATGACGTGAAAGTAGCCATCGAAGTGTCCTTCAACCTTGAGCTTCGCTGTACACTATCCCTTAGGGTCGCCCAATTTACTCCGTCAATTTTGCGGCCACTCATGTTCTTCCCGTACTCCATTATTGCATTTGATCTCCCTGTAACCAATGCTCTCATGACGAGAGTATCGTTGGCTCCAAACAGCGTTCTCCCATTGCCGTCTTTGAGGTACTCCTCGAAACAGGCCTCTTCCTCTTCGTCTAGAGGAAGGTTTATCAGTTCTACGCTTCTGGTAGCCCTGATTGCTCCAGCTGAGTTGGCTAGAACAAAATTCAAGAGTTTCTCGAACAAAAAACGGTGGCTCGAGTTTCCTCGGGCACGCGAGAAATAGAAGGCTTCCGTCACACTTGACCGGCACATGATCGAAAATAACTCCTCGAGAACCTTGCTGGATGTGATGCATGGTGATACAGTATGAAAATACGCCAGAGGGAGAGTAACATCATTTTCGGATGCATGCCGGCACAGCGTGTATAGAATTTCTTCGGGGAATGTTGGTATAAGCGCAGGTTCGGTAAGATAATTTAATGCACTCTTCGACGATTTAATGTCAGTGATGATCAGCTAGAGATTTTTGGAGTCTCCTAGTTACTTCAAATTCCTTCTTATCCAGACACCAAACACCGTCGATGAATATTCTATATTTCTCTGGCAAATAGATAGCGTTTGAGAACGCTTCAGCAGGTTCTTTGGTATGGAAGATGTCTTTCAACATGTAGTATAACAAGGACTGCTTGTGATGATCGGGAGAAGCGCTCGATATTATTAGGTGGTGGAGGTTCTTGAGGCCATCGTGTGAACGTGGTGGATACTGCTTCGATGCTACAGAGAGAGTATCAGCTATGGGGGAAGATATGGGCCAATTCCTCGGAATATTGATCAGCTCACCTTTTTCGATGCCCAGGGCTTTCAACAGTCGGTCTACAAAAAGCTCATTCTCTAATTCTCCACGGTGTTGCAATATCTTGTCAATCGTATGCTGGTCAAACGCGATATCGGGTTTGTAGCTGAAGACAGCTTGAAATTTCGTGTCGGAATCCTCGTAGTCGTCCATAAGAGCTACGGCTCATAGGGTAACGAAGTTTTGGACAACGGCGGTCGTGGCCGTCTTGTAAATTTGCAAGCGCGTCACTCAAGTGTGTTGCTGCCGTCCCTCGGTCGGCTATATAACATCTAAGTCCGGCGCTAAAACGGGTAAGGCTGGGTGATACAGTAAACAGTCAGAAGGTAAACAATCGCGACTTGAATACAGCAACCATCACCCGATCGCTATCAGGGAGGACAATGGCTACCATTTCTCCTACGCGACCATCTCGAAGGGTGGCTACTCGGAAAAAGGTTATTGTTGAGGAATCGGATGACGAGGTGCTCAATGCCCCGCCAGCGAACGAGGATGATAGTGATGAGGGCTTCACGCCAGCTCCGCAGCGCAGTCCAAGACGCCAGACCCGGCGAAAGACTACAGATGTCCCCTCGACGCCACGTACTGCTGCGCGTAGACGGGCGACACGGAAAACAGAAGAGATTGAAACATCACAGATTTTTGATCCCGAACAGACCATGCCTCCAGAGCCAACATCCCCTTCAAAAACGGTATCTCCAAAAAAACGAAAAAACACCGCACCACCCAAGAACAGCCGAGGTTCTGTCTTGATGGATTGTCCTCCGTTATTACCAACCCCAAAGCCCTCAACAACGCCCGAGGCGTCCCAATTACACGGCACTCCACTGGCAGATATCACGGATGCAACTATCAACGAGCAAACGGCACCGGTGAAGGCTCAGAAAGATTTTGTTCCGGTCAAGCCCATGGACACGTTACTAGAGAAGCCCATGGACATTGTTATAAGGTCAAGAGCCTTGGCAGAACCTCCTATTCAGGAAAATACGGGTCCTAGAGCAAGAACGGTCATAATGTACCTAGTACTTACAAATTTCAAGAGCTATGCGGGGAGACAAGAAGTTGGGCCTTTCCATGCGTCATTCTCGTCGGTAGTTGGTCCCAATGGGTCTGGGAAGTCGAACGTCATTGATTCCCTATTATTTGTTTTCGGCTTTCGTGCAAGTAAAATGAGGCAAGGCAAGATTTCTGCCCTAATACACAATTCCGCAGCATTTCCGAACTTGGACTTTTGTGAGGTTGAAGTGCATTTCGAGGAGGTCATGGATCTTGTATGTGGTGCTATCATGACAATTGGCTACCCAGGCTAACAGAAGTAGCCCAATGGAAAGCACGAAATTATTGCGGACTCTACCTTGATCATATCTCGAAGAGCCTTCAAAAACAACGCCAGCAAATATTACATCAATAGTCGAGAATCCAACTTTACCACAGTTACCACACTATTGAAAGAACGTGGCGTTGACCTTGACCACAAGCGATTTCTAATCCTACAGGGCGAGGTTGAGTCCATCGCCCAGATGAAGCCAAAGGCGGCCAGCGAACACGACGATGGTTTGCTTGAATATCTTGAAGATATAATTGGGACCTCAAAATACAAGACTCCGATTGAGGGCTCCGCTGCAGAGGTCGACACCTTGAATGAAGTCTGCACCGAGAAAAGCGCCCGAGTCCAACATGTAGAGAAAGAGAAAAATGGTCTTGAAGACAAGAAAAATAAGGCTTTGGCATTCATCAAGGACGAAAACGAGCTGGCTTCCAAACAATCAGCGTTATACCAGATCTACATTGATGAATGTGGAGACAACCTGAAGGTGACTGAGGAAGCTATAGGGCAGATGCAGGGGCAGCTGAACGCAGAGCTTGAGAAGCATCAAGGAAATGAAGACGGTATTAAGAATTTAGAGAAGGAATACAAGCGTGCAACGAAAGAGTGCGAAGCATTGCAGAAGGCCAATCAAGCCGTAATCAAGGAAATGGCGAGGTTTGACAAGGAGAGTGTCAAATTTGAGGAGAAGAAGAAGTTCCTTAGAAGCAAGCATAGCAAGCTAGAAAAGGCACTGTACACCAGCCGGCTCTCTGGTTCCGAGGCTGGAGGTCTAGTCCAAAAGCACTCGGATGACGTTGAGCGCAATACTCGCGAAATCGCTGCTCTAGAAAAGGATCTACACGTCGAAGAAAGAGAATTGAGCACAATTCGGGATGGCTTGAAGGGAAAGACGCAGGCGTTCTCTGACCTAATAGTTGTCAAGCAGAAAGCCTTAGAACCTTGGAATTTGAAGATCAACGAAAAGCAATCGACTCTCGCGGTAACGCAGAGCGAGCTTGACATCCTTAGAGAACGAGCTTCTGCAGGAACTACTGCTCTGGAAGAAATTCGAGAAAAGATGAAGACCATGGAGGAAAGCCGCCAGACAAAGGAGTTGGAAGTCAAAGACATGAAGGGTCGGAAGACTGAGATAGAAAAAGAAGCGAGCAAAGTACAGTTTGAACTGGCCAAATTGACACAGAAAGAACCAGAGATGCGATCGCAACTGTCTGGAGCCCGCCAAAGAGCCGATGAAGCAAGAGCCAGCTTATCCAGCACACAGACCCAAGGAATTGTACTTAATGGGCTAACGCGATTGAAGGAGTCAGGTCGAATCGAAGGGTTCCACGGACGACTAGGCAATCTTGGAACCATCGATCAGAAATATGACGTGGCTATTTCGACCGCATGCCCTTCTTTGGAGAACCTCGTGGTCGATTCTGTCGAAGTCGGTCAGCAGTGTATTGACTACTTGCGCAAGAATAACCTTGGCCGAGCGAACATAATTCTCCTAGACCGCCTTGCTCGTAGAGATTTGTCCTCCATAGACACTCCTGAGAAGGTGCCACGGTTGTTCGACCTGGTGAAGGCGAAACACGATTCATATCGGCCTGCTTTCTTCAGCGTCTTGCAAAATACGCTTGTTGCGAAAGATCTAGAGCAAGCGAACCGCATTGCCTACGGCGTTCGAAGATGGAGAGTCGTTACACTCGACGGGCAATTAATCGACGTGTCGGGCACCATGAGCGGTGGAGGGACTCGTGTAGCAAGAGGCGGCATGTCCTCGAAACTAGTTGCTGAATCTTCAAAAGAGCAAGTATCAAAATTGGAGGTCGACCGTGACGACTTGGAGCAACAACTTCGGAACTTCCAAGAGCGACAACGAGAGCTGGAGGTGACTCTCAAGGAGCTGAATAGCCAAATACCACAACTGGAGACAGCAATGCAAAAGGCTTGCTTGGAGATTGACAGTATGGCACGCAATCTTATGGACGCTCAACGACGGGTCGAAGAGCTAACTTCTGCACAACAACCCTCTAAATCTGACAATGCTCGGATAGCGACACTAGTAAAGCAGATTTCGCAGCTGGAGAACTCGGTCGAAAATTTGCATGCAGAGACAGCAGGTCTGGAAAACGAAATCAAAGAGCTTCAAGACAAAATAATGGAAGTTGGTGGAGTACGACTCCGAGGACAAAAAGCAAAGGTTGATGGCCTGAAAGAGCAAATAGAGACTTTGACCGATGAGATCTCCAACGCAGAAATCGCCAAATCCAAGGCTGAGAAACAGCAGATCAAGCACCAAAAGACGTTCTCTGAAACAGAACATGAACTTGTTGCGGCAGCAGAGGAGTTGGAGCAATTGACCAGCGAAGTCAAGGTCCAAGCTACTGACGCGTCTGGTTCCAAATGTAAAGCAGAGGAAGCGCAAGAGGTATGTTTACAGAGGGTGCTATGCCTACATGCAGGAAACACCATTGACGCTGCGGAATTTAGGCATTAGAAGCCAAGCAAGAGGAGCTTTCGGCTTTGAAGCAGGAGGTCGACATTAAGAATGCAGAACTCAATGAGACCCGTGGTGTCGAGATTGAAATGCGTAACAAGCTTGAAGAGAACCAAAAGGTCCTAGCAGAGAACCAGAAACGACTAAGATATTGGAATGACAAGCTGAGCAAACTCGGTACCCAAACCGTTAGGTAAGTCTCCTATTGCACATAGATGCAACTCGACTTAATCAGGCAAACAGCGATCTCGGCGAAGAGCAACCCGCAGACGACCTCCCCACCTATACCAAAGACGAACTCGCCGACATGGACAAGGACACTCTCAAAGGAGAAATCGCCATCCTCGAAGAGAAAACCCAGAACCTCAACGTCGACCTCGCCGTCCTCGCAGAATACCGCCGCCGCGTCGACGAGCACACCACCCGCTCCAGGGACCTCCACTCCGCCATCACCGCCCGCAACACCGCCAAAACCCGCTGCGATGACCTCCGCAAACTCCGCCTCGAGGGGTTCATGACCGGCTTCAGCCTCATTTCGCTACGACTAAAGGAGATGTATCAAATGATTACGATGGGCGGCAACGCGGAGCTGGAGCTTGTGGACTCGTTGGATCCCTTTTCCGAGGGCATCCTATTCAGCGTCATGCCGCCGAAGAAATCGTGGAAGAATATCTCCAACTTGTCGGGTGGGGAAAAGACATTGAGTAGTTTGGCGCTGGTGTTTGCGCTACATCACTATAAGCCGACGCCGTTGTATGTGATGGATGAGATTGATGCGGCGTTGGATTTTAGGAATGTGAGTCCGCTTGGTTTTTCTGTTTGCGTCTTACCAACTCCCGCAAAACCTGTGATTTCGCCAAAGTTGCGCTTCTTATTTTGCTTTTGGAGCACTTCTCGTACATACGGCCATAGACAACAGACAACTGGGCATCCCGTCCGCTCTGCCATACATAAGCTGTTGATCGGAAGACTAGTAGTTGGGTCGGTGACGACCAGCGAATCCCTTCTGCTGTATGTTTTTGTTTTATTTTTATTTTTGTTGCGCATCATAACAGCTAATCATCTCCTCTCTTTCTACTGCATCTACCATTCGCCTGTTGTTGTTTCTTTTTTATTTTGAGATCCTCCAGATCATTAACTTTTTTAAACTAACTCGACCCACCCAGGTTTCCATCGTAGCATCCTACATCAAAGAACGCACCAAGAATGCGCAGTTCATCGTGATTTCCCTCCGGAACAACATGTTCGAGCTTGCGTCGAGGTTGGTCGGCGTGTACAAGGTTAATCATATGGTATGTTTTTGTGGTTTTTTTTTTGGGTGTTTAGGGTTTTGGTGCAAATGGCTGATATTTGTGGGTGGGGGTTTAGACGAAGAGCGTGACGGTGGAGAACAGGGATTATATCAGTGGGAGGGCGTGAGGTGGGTGGGAAGGGAAGGGAAGGGTGCTGGTGTTTCCCGGGGTTGGGGAGGCGGAGGCGAAAGGGAGGGGTTGAGTTTCTTCGTGTCATGGAGATTTGGGACCGAGAGAAATATGATATGGCGTAGTAGCTATCGTACTTGTATTGAATTTCAAGTTTGCCGTACAAAGATCTCGTACCCCATTGCTCTCCCTACCATAACAGGATATCGCCACCACCCTTCCCCCTAATTCATCGGCCCAACCAACTCACTTGCTCGTAAAAGCACAAGTCCCCATATCCATCTTCTTCGCGGGCCCAGAGGGCGAGATGTCAAAGTCGAAGATGTCCATTGGCAATCCGAGCGTCGTGCAGGCATTGGGGATCTAAGTAACCTAATCAGCTTCAAATTCCTATTTTTCAGGATAGAGAAAGATGTGACTTACATCAACCAACCCGGCAATATGCCCCTGGATCGGCGCGCAGCTAAGCAGGAGATAGGTCTGGTAGTCATCGTACCCAAACCTCCTGAGGTACTCAATGCACCTCAACGTCGTCTGGCGATACGCTATGGTCGCATCCAGATAGTGCTGCTTGCCCTTCTCGTCAACGCTGAAGCCCTCGAACGTCAGATACCGCCCGGGTCCATAATGCGGCTCTACGGGTCCGGGCAGGAACAGCGGGCTCTTCATTCCCAAGTCCGCCATTCCGTTCTTCATGACGGTGAATTTGATCGTGATGACGCCGGCCATTTCGATGGCGCCGCAAAAGGAGATTTCGCCGTCGCCTTGGGAGAAGTGCAGGTCGCCGACGCTGAATTTGGCGCCTTTGACGTGCACGGGGAGGTAGACTTTGCTGCCGCGGCTGAGGTTTTTAATGTCGCAGTTTCCGCCGTGCTCGGGGCGGCCGGGGATGGTTCGCGCGCCTTCTTTGCCCACCTTGGCTTTGACGTCCCCGGTTCCGCTGCCCGCGTGCACGTTCTGCGGCTCAGGGGGTTGGGCAACGATTTTTTCGAATTTCTGCGCCGCGTAGGTGTCGATGAGCTCTCCTTCGCGGCGGTTCCACTCGGCGAGAACTTCGGCAGATGGGGCACAGCCCAAAATACCAGGGTGGATGAGACCCGGGAATCGGACATGGGGAATGTGGCGGGAGGACGCAAAGATACCCTCGAAGTCCCAGATGGCTTTGGCGCTGGTGGGACATAGAATTGTTAGTCAGATCCATCAACACTAATAAAGAGATACTAGGTGATAGTGGTCGAGCGGAAGTATGGAGTCTATAGCGCTCGGTGCGTGAAGACCTACGCATTGGGGTAAATCTCATCCAAGAATCCACCACCATTGCTCTTGTCAAACACACCTGTGAAACCCCAAGGCTGCTCCTGGAACGGCTGCACATCTTGAATCTCAACGATAAGGACGTCTCCAGGCTCTGCAGTCTCGATTTCGAAAGGACCGGTCAAGTAGTGGATCTTGGTCAAGTCGACGGTTCTCATGTCATCCGCGCTATCGTTGTTCCCAATCTGTCCACCTGTCCAGTCCACACATTCGATCTTGACAATCTCATCGTTCTTGATCGTGCCGCAGAAAGGTACTGTATGACTACGTAAGTCCAAAACGATAAAGCTCCAGGCAGGCTTATGTACCGTCAGGATGCCACCTGTTCTGCGCCATGTCAGTGATACACCCTTCAAAGCTGGAATGGTATTGAACATACGTGAAGACCAGACTGCTCCGCAGCAGGCTTCTTCAGCTCGACCTTCATGGCCGTGCGGATTTCCTTGAGACCCATGATGTACAGAGAGAAATGCCGATTGGGAACAGAGATGACAACTTTGGAAGTACTTAAGACAAGATGGAGCTTTACTGTTATGTTGTTGTTGTTGTATAAGGAAAAGCAGTGAAGATATTCAAAGACATGGCGGGGCAACGGATGGCACTCTAGCCCATTGCCCCGCAGGCCAAGGTGCCATTAGCTTTCCATCTTCCCTTGAACATGATGAAAAGCAAGGTATAATACGGTAGTGTGGTCATTGCAGTTGTTTTGCTTTATTGTGGAAGATGATAAGGTTCATGATGGTGGTCTATCTCTTATCGGTTGTGGTCTGGCTCCTCGCAACCAGACAAAACAAGGCGGGGTACTGTACGAGGGGGAGAATGATTCGCCCATTCTGAGAATAGAAAAGAAGTCCCAAGACACTGCGGCATCGGGTTTAATGGATTGCCATGTTACCGGGCCATCTTCGGCTTATTTGTATTGACATGGACGCTATTGCGTGAGAACGTTATGTACAATTAATGTATGCCTGTTGCAATTCGTCCGCAAATTGATAGAAATGGGCTAGGAAAACTTCTTTTCCGGGAGCTCTGGGTTATGAAGAGGATTTTGCTTCTCTTGGTTTGTCTGAGTATTATGGGCATCTAGATTCTCCAAAGGAAGTTTGAGAAACTCGTGCTTGTTCGTCCATCTAACCTGACTTTCTGCAAATCTTTCACTGTAGGCGGGAGGCGGCGGTGGATCCGTGATCTTGGTGATGAGAAATGCAGTTGAGGCTTCGGCGACTCCATAGATGAGCACACCCAAGAGAGGGATCTTGAGAAATATGTAGAATCCCACGCCAAATCCAAAGAGCACACCTTCGCGGTCACGGAACCAAAGGTGCTTTTGGTCTTTCGAAAGGCGAATTCGTGAGAAGTAAGGTTCGAGCTGTCCTGATCAGTCGGACGTAATAGTAAATTCATCCCAGCGCCATGACTGACCAATTCTCTCATCAAACTTCGGGATGAGAAGTAACTCTGCAAGAACACGACGAGGTACCTTCGAGGCAGGAAGATACTACTACCAAATATCACAGCAGCCGGCAACGGCCCCACAGCGTTATTGAACGTGTAGAAACTTGCCGCAGGAAGGACGAATCGTCCAATGACTGGAAGATAGGAGAGCAAGTATATGGCCAAGGAGATGCCCGCACGTCGGCCAAAGCGGATCAGGAATGCTATCGCTGCGTTCGTTGGAGTCCTGTGTTTGCTTGTATCGCCATGTGTCGTGTACATTCGTAGGTTCGGATAGTACAAAGCACGGAGTGTTTTCGGATCCTCAGACCTGTGTTTCTGGATGTATGTCTGATCTACCCATTCAAGGGAGTCCATAAACCTAACGGCGTGAGCATAATCTTCGTGCAGTCTGTGAAGCTTTACTCACATATGATCGAGTGTTGGTGTGATGTAACGCATCAGGCTCATCAGGAAGAAGGGAACCTGCAACACTGAGTTTGCAACAAAGTCCAGTCCTCCAACAACCTTGTCATCCCAGGTGACTGAGTCAAAGTTTATGAAATTTGAAATTGTCCATAACGAGGCTTTGGCAGCCACGATCTACGTTCAGGTTCCGTCAGCCTCAGCCCAATCTCAGTCTCCAGGTAAGGAACTCACAGGTACAGCTATTAGGAGCCTTATGACAATGCCAGCGCAGACGGCAATAGCAGCCTGGCGGTAATGCTCGTATTTGAATAAGCCTGGGTTCTGGAGTGCTCTGAGCGCTGGTGTGGATTTCAGCTTGGGAAGTGGAGCGGCAGGATTATGGAGCGCAAACCCCCAACAATGGTGAGCTGGGCACCTCGTAAGATAGCATTGGGATCGAAGTTCGACATTGCGAATTTTCAACGCACGTACTGGCAGCGGGCTGAAAAAATCACGTATTAAAAACTGCTACTTGATACCTATCCTGAAGCTTTCCGACATGTTGGATGACGTACAGTACCCTGCAAAAAGTCACGGTCACTTAAGCGAAAACACGTAAAATCGCGTACTTTAGGAAGGCTTTGCACTGCACCCTCCGGAGTCAATAAACCCAGATCAGGAAGGCCTTTATCAATTACCCCTCGAGCAGCTAGGATACTGTTACGTCAGTTACGATCGGAGCCTAAAATCACCTGGAGACAGCTGAAAACGAACACCGGGATCGATTTGGACGCGAGAACTCTCAATGCAACACTACGGGCCCACGGAATTTCTCACTGGCTAGCTCTTCGGCGACCGAAATTAACATCTATAATGTACTGGAATAGCGGCTTATTCTGATCGTTGGTTGCCAAGGGTTCCACCACGTGACCCAACATCAAAACTTTTTCGACCCCGCACTATGTTTTTTCGCTGCGTTGACCCGTGCAAGTCGTTTTTTCCCGTTTAAACTGCCATCATTTCTTTTTCTTTCGCCTCAACTACCATTCTGATTTTTACGGTTCATTGAAGTCGTTGTACGTACATCAGATGACCGGAAATCACCTGATCGACGATTGAAATTTTCTTACCTGTTTACCTGTTTACCCGTACATACCTGCACCTGTCATTACCTTCATTGTACGCGTATATATCAATCTTTATCTCTTTTTACGATCCTTTTTCATGTCTCAACGCATCTGTACTCGCTGTGCTCATAATCGTCTCATTCATGACTTCTTTGATTCTAATTCAACGCGTGTTTTGAATCTTTGTTCATCTCTGTTTACCGATTTACCTGTTTATTCATACACTCTGTATGCTTCGTACATGCTTCATAGCACATGCTAATTAGTTCAATAGAAAACACTCTTCATGACTCGATATCAAACTCCCTACCAAACGCTCTATCGAACTCTCTATCGAACTCCCTACCAAACGCCCTATCGAACTCCCTATCGAACTCCCTACCAAACTCCCTACCAAACTCTCTACCAAACTCTCTACCAAAAGCCCTACCAAAATCCCTACCGAACTCCCTACCAAACTCCCTACCAAAAGCTCTACCGAATTCCCTGCCAAACTCCCTACCAAAAGCCCTACCGAATTCCCTGCCAAACTCCCTACCAAACTCCCTACCAAACTCCCTACCAAACATGCTAATTAGCTCGATAGAAAGCACCCTTCATGGCTCGATACCGAACTTCCTACCAAACTCCCTACCAAACTCCCTACCAAAAGCTCTACCAAACTCCCTACCAAACTCCCTACCAAAAGCCCTACCGAATTCCCTACCAAACTCTCTACTAAACTCCTTATCGAGCTGTCTATCGAACTCTCTACATGCTTCAAAATACGCGTCGGTCGGGCGCATAACACACGTCAAACAGTGCTTCAAACAATGCTTCCTACATGGCTTTCTACCTCATTAGCTTCTTCATTGCTTTCCCTATTTACATCCCCGTTTGCTTCCCCATCGCAAAGCTTCATCGAGTCCTTCGTCTTATCTGTTTCGCATAGAAGGAAGGACTACATCAACTATTGTATGAAGAAGAGCTTGAAATAACGATAACGGGTCTCCTACATCTCATTGACTTCCCTATTGACTTTCCCATTGGCTTCCTCATTGGCTTCCCCATTGGCTTCCTCATTGGCTTCCCCATTGGCTTCCCCATTGGCTTCCCCATTGACTTCCCCATTGGCTTCCCCATTGGCTTCCCCATTAACTTCCCCATTGGCTTCCTCATTGACTTCCCCATTAACTTTCTCATTGGCTTCCGATAGACCACATATGAAGCACTGAATAGGCCACATATGAAGCACTGGGTATATCACATATGAAGCACTGAATACGTCACATATGAAGCACTGGGTAGGCCACATATGAAGCACTGAATATACTACATATGAAGCACTGAATATATCACATATGAAGCACTGAATAGATCACATATGAAGCACTGAATACGTCACATATGAAGCACTGAATATACTACATATGAAGCACTGAATATACTGTTACGATCCTAGCTACGCACCTATGTTGGTAGCTATGTTGATGGCTATGTTGATGACTATCGCCGGCCGCTCGCCGCTAGGCTATAGGGTTGTTCCGAGGCCAACCCTATTCAGGGTTAGCTTATGTTCTCCTGAGTCATATAGATAGCCGGCTCTTCCCTTCTAGA